>Ga0137409_10000351_pt1 | contig 50107 bp, 39 predicted proteins | sample CZODoug1_16funga_FD_122059 | JGI IMG/M metagenome (GOLD analysis project Ga0137409, IMG submission 122059) | Vadose zone soil fungal communities from Angelo Coast Range Reserve, California, USA - CZODoug1_16fungal (Hybrid Assembly) | ecosystem: Environmental > Terrestrial > Soil > Vadose zone...
GACTTCGTTCAGGAGGGGGACGGCTTCACGGATGAGCGACGCCGCCCAGCGCATATCGAGCTCGAACGCCGTCAGCGGAGGAGACTGGGGCACGACGGGCGCCGCCGGCGCCGGGGGCTGGGGCGCGACGACCGCGGACGGGGCTGCGGGGAGGAACTCCGGGACCACAGGCTCGACGGGAGGGGGCTCCGGCGGATTCAGCCGCAGCGGCGCCGGCCTCGTCAGCGGTTTGAATTCCAGCGGCGCAGGGTCGGGCGGCGCGGGCGCCGGCGGCGGGGCGACCTCAGGCTTTTCTTCGGGGGGCACGACGGGTGCCGGAATTTCCTCGGGAGGCGGGGGACCGGATCGTTCCGCCGCTGCGGCGGCATCGGCGCCCGCCTGCGCCAGGACCGCTCCGCTCGCCAGCTTCGAACGGGTCTCCCGCACCAGGTAGAAACCCCCGGCGACGAAGACGAAGATCCCCGCCGCGACCGCGACGGAGAACAGCAGACTCGTCCGCCGCAGATAGGCGCCTGCGGGATCGGCCGGACCGCAAGACGGCGAGCACGTCAGTCCCGCGGAGGTCTCGCGCGCGCACAGGGAGCAGATCGGGTTCCGGCAATCCGCGCAGAGCACGATCGCGGAGGTGTCCGGATGGAAGAAGCAGCTGCTGGAAAGCACGGATCGGCGCGTTCCGGGGATGATGACCAGCGTCGACGTGTCGAAGGCCCGCGGGATGGGCGGGGACATCCCGAGCATGGTCGAATCCTCGGCCTGGGACGCGCTGAGGACGACCGACTCGTCACCCGGCGGAGGGGTCAGGACAACCGACTCGTCGGCCTGAGGGGCGCCCAGGACGACCGACTCCTCTTCCAGATACGTCGGAGCATCCAGGTCGGGGACGGGCGGGGCGGGGTGGGACGGGACGCCGCCCATGGACTGCATCACGTCCGAATACTCGTCGGCGAACGCCGGGTTCACCTGGGAGGCGTCGGCCTCGGCTGGAGCCGTGGGCTGCCGGGGCACCTGGGGCGACGAATTCGCGTTCAGCTGGTTGAAGCACTCGAGGGAGCAGTAGACGATCTGGTCCACGCTCATGCTGCAGCGATAGCAGGTGGGGGCGCCGCAGGCACCGCAGATGCCGACGGCTTTCTCCTCGGAGTGATTGATGCAGTACTTTTCCATGGCCCCTTCATTCGGGGGGCGGCGCCGGTCTCGAGTTTCGATCGCCCGCGTTGGCTCCGCGCAGCGTGAAACCGATGCCGTTGTTCTCGCCCCCCGGGAAAACCTCCTATGGCGTCAACTTCCCGTGTCGATGGATTACTTCCGGATCCCGGGGAAGCGCTGATGGCGCGCGTCCCCCGTCGATCTCCGGAGACCTAACTGGCCCCCCGTCCGGCCAATACGGCGGGGACGGTCTTCAGAAGGATCTTCACGTCCAGTCCCAGAGTCCAGTTGTCGATGTACGCGAGGTCCAGCTCCATCCACTCGTTGAAGTTGATGTGGTTGCGGCCGGAGATCTGCCACAGGCAGGTGAGGCCGGGGCGGACGCTCAGGCGGCGGCGGGCCCAGCTCTCGTACTTCTTCACCTCGGAGGGGATGGGCGGCCGCGGTCCGACCAGGCTCATGTCGCCACGGAGCACATTCCACATCTGCGGCAACTCGTCGAGGCTGAACTTGCGGATGAAGCGCCCCACGCGCGTCACGCGCGGATCGTTTCGGATCTTGAAGACGGGGCCGTCCATCTCGTTAAGGTGCTGAAGTTCCGTCACCCGGCGGTCCGCGTCGACCACCATCGAGCGGAACTTGTAGAACGTGAAGCGGCGGCCGTTCATGCCCACGCGCTCCTGGCAGTAGAACACCGGGCCCGGGGAGGTGATCTTGATCAGGAGCGCAAGGATGCCGTAAAGCCAGGAGAACGTCAGCAGGAACGCGCCGGAGAACACCACGTCCATCGCCCGTTTGATGACCATGGACGGCCCTTCCGGGGGCGTCGTCGAGAAGGTCAGCATGGGAGCGCCGTTCATGTGCTCGACTTCGACCCGCGCGATCCGGTTGGGGAAGAAATCCAGGGCGAGCCGCGTCTTGACGCCCATCTCCTCGCAGCCCAGGAGCACCGAGTCCATGGATTCGAGGTGACGGCCCGGAAGGGCGACGACGACCTCGTCGACGACGTACTCCGTAAGGACGCGACGGATGCTCTTCAAGTTGCCGACCACCTGGCTCTGGGGGACGGAGGCGGCCGTGGAGGGGACGCTCTCGGAGACGAAGCCCACGAGGCGGTATCCCCACTGCAGGTTCTGGGCGATGCGGTCGGCGTGCGCGCGGGCGCCCTCGCCGGTGCCGACGATGAGGACCGCGCGGGAATTCAGGCCGCGCGCCCGGGCGGACCAGGCGATGCTGCGGATCGTGACGCGCATCAGCACGAGCACGAGGATGTCGATGGCCGTGAACACCGCCAGGAAGGGCCGCGACACGTGATTGGATTTTGTCAGGCCGACGAAGGCGAAGAGCGCGATGCCGCCGAGGAGGGCCGCGCGGGAGACCTGACCCGCATCCGCGAACAGCGATTCGATGCGGTGCGAGCGGTAGGCGCCGCCGAACTGCAGGAGGATCGCCCAGGCGGGCACGATGAAGAGGAGCAGCCACAGGTACTGGTCGAGGGGCAGCAGGAGGCCGAAGTAGTGGTTCGGCTCGGAAATCAGCGCGTAGGCGGCCAGGAAGGAAAGAATGGTCGCGATCAGGTCGGCCACGAAAAACGTGGTCGCGACCGTCCGCGCATTCGACTTCAACATTGCACCCTCCCCGGCGGCACCCCTCAGGATGGGTGAACCACCCATATGGGTCGGCGTTATTTATAGACGAATTAAACAATGAATGCAACCGCGAGCTGATTAAGTTCTGGAAAATCCTCGGTGAAACCGACGGCCGGGAACGGAGGGGAAACGGACGGCGTTACGCCCGGCGTCGGCGCGTTCGCCCTTGACTGCGAGCCGATGCTTGTTGTCTAATCTCGGAGCTTCGGAGTTCCGTACGCACGGAAACATCGCGACATCGGGCGGATGTCCAGCCTGAAGATCCTCAGAGACCGAGGGAGATAGGCCGCGTGATCGACGAGTTCGGAAACCGCGCCCGGCCCTCCCCTTTCCGCCTCCTGCTGTGCGTGGCCGGCCTCGCCGCCGCGCTCTCCTCCTGCAGCACGAGCGACGATCCGGCGGGGGAGGGATTTCCGATCCCGCCGCCTCCGCGACCCTTCAGCCCGTCGGAGATTCTCAAGCAGTTCGATACCGGCGCACCGGAGCCGTACCGCCTGGGCGAGGGCGATCAACTGACGATCCAGGTTTGGGAGAAGCCTGAACTGTCCGGCGTCCAGACCATCGGCCCGGACGGCTCTCTCACGGTCCCCCTGGTCGGAACGATCCATGTGTCGGGCTTGACCCGTGAGGATGCCGCGAAAGCGATCCGGGACGCGCTCTCCCGCCTGTACTCGGGGATCGTAGTGACCGTCAAGGTGGACCAGTATATCGCCAACCGGATCACCGTCCTGGGCCGCGTCAAAACCCAGGGAGTGATGCGGTTCGACACCGTGCCCACCCTGCTCGAGGCGATCGCGCGCGCGGGCGGCCTGGCCGAACCGATCACGACCAACCCGAGCAACCTGTCGCACGCCGCGGTGCTGCGCGGACGGGACCGCATCGCGTGGATCGACCTGCAGACCCTGATGGACGGCCGCGACCTGTCGCTCAACCTGCGCTTGAAGCCGGACGACGTAGTCCTGGTCCCCGAAGACAGCGATCTGCCCGTCTACGTGCTGGGCGAAGTCACGAAGCCCGGGCCGTACCGCTGGACGCGGAACATGACGGTCCTCGACGCGCTGTCCATCGCGGGCGGCATGACGCGGGACGCCCATTCCTACGGCATCACCGTCGTCCGTCCCAGCCAGAACCGCCGGGTGGTCGTCTCGCAGAGCGACATGCTGGACCCGCAGGTCAACTCCATCGTCGCGCTGGAGCGGGGCGACATCGTCTACGTGCCTTCGAACATCCTGGCGAAGATCGGGTATTTCCTGGAGAAGATCGACATCTTCAACTGGGTGTTCATCCCCGGCGCGCTCAAGAAGTAAACCGGCGTCCCAGATAGAGGGTGAGAGCTGATGTCCACCACGGAAGGCCTGACGGAAGACACGGATACCTATATCCTCGACGAGGAGGCGGCGCCGAGCAAGAAGTCGTTCAAGCCGCAGCGGCGCCTGTCCCCGGTCAAGAGCCTTCTCCGTCACAACAAGCTGGCGCTGCTCTCGGTGATCCTGGTGGCTCTGGCCGCGGAACCCGTCCTCTACTTCCGGACGCTCAAGCCGCTGTACCGCGCGGAGTCTCTTCTCATGATCGCCCCGATCATGCTGAAGAACGTGATCGAGGCCCGCGAATATGAGGTCCCTCGCTACGACGAACTCGTCAACGAGCAGCTGTCCCTCCTGAGCCGGGAGGACGTGGCGATGGACGCCCTGGAGCGGCTGAAGGAGGACGCGGGCATCTGGATCCGGGCGGGGGAAAGCCGGCGCGAGTCGGCCCAACGGCTGAGCTCGATGATCCTGGCCCGCAGGCTGCCGGACAGCACCTATATCTCGGTTGCGATCGAGTCGAGCGATCCCCGCGGTCTGGCGCAGGCGGTGAACGCCACGGTGGAAGCCTACCTGTCGCGGGTGAAGGGGAAAGGCCTCTACGGCCAGGAGGTCCGGGAGGACACGCTTCGCGAGCGGCAGAAGGAACTGCGCGAAGAGGTCGCGAAGAAGACCGAGAAGCTGGCCCAATGGGCCAGGGAGCTCGGAGTCTCCAACTTCGACAAGCCCGCGGGCGAAGGGACCTCGGCGGACAGCAAGGTGAAGTTCGAGGCCCGCGCCCGCCGCATGGACTTTGAGGCCAAGCTCGAAGTCCTGAAGGGGAAACAGGAGGCGATGAGGCAGGCCGACCTCACCGCGGAAGTCCGGGATCTCCTGTCCGTGGATGCCGAAGTCGTGAGCACGAAGACGGTGCTCCTCCCGAAGCGCAGCGAGCTCAAGGCCAAGGCGATGGGGCTCACCCCGGAGCATGAGGGCCGGAAGGAGATCGAGCGGCTCATCGGCGAGATCAGCCTGGACCTGGACCGGGTCGAGAAGGCGGCGGCGACGCGCGTCCGCGCCGCGCTGATCCAGAAGCGCGAGATCCAGATGCGCAACGAGCTCGAGAGCGCGATGGCCGACGTGGAGCAGGCGCGGCGCTTTGAGGCGTCGATCGAGCAGGAGGCGAAGGCCCAGGCCGGGAAGCTCTCCCGGCTCAACGAAGTCTACTATGAGGCGATGAACGTCAAGGCGGACGTCGAGCGCCTGAACCGTCAGCTCTCGGCAGTGGCCGACCGCCTCGACGCCATGCACCTGGAGGCCCAGGGCCCGGGCATGGTGGCCCTGGTGTCGGCCGCGCGCCCGCCCGAGAAACCGGTCCCCCGTTCGATCTGGACCCTCCTTGCCGGCTTTGGCGTGCTCGCCTTCTTCATGGCGTTCGCCGTCCCCACCCTGGTGGATGCGATCGACCACCGGATCCAGAGCCCGCTCGATGCGGAGGCCGTCATCGGAGCCCGCCCGCTGGGCTGGGTCCTCGAGCGGTCCTCGCGCTCGCAGAATTTCGCCAACGACCAGATCCGCCGCATCGCGCTGTCGCTGGAACGGCAGCGCCGCCTCAACCAGCGCGGACTGATCGGCTTCATGTCCCTGCGGCCCATGGGCGGGACCACCCAACTCGTCCTGGACCTGGCGCGCGAGCTCCGGGGCATCGGCTGCCGCGTCATCGTCGTCGAGGCCAATGCGCTGCACCCCGACGGGTGCTACCTGGTGCCGAGGGGCCATCCCGGCCTGATCGGCGCTCTGACGGGAAAGGTCCGGGTCGAGGAGGCCGTGCTTCCTCCGCAGAAGCTCCTGACCTACCGCATCCCGATCGGGAACACGGACGGGTCGCCCCTGCTCACGAACTCGCGCAATCTCCGCGCGGTGCTCAACCACCTGCTCGGCACCTACGACATGGTCCTGGTCGATGCGCCGCCGCTCTTCGTCTCCTCCGACGCGGAGCTCATCGCCAGCTGCTCGCAGGGCGTCATCCTCGTCGTCGAGGCCGGCAAGGTGGTGAGCGGCGAGATGAAGCGCGCGATGGACATCGTCAAGGAGATCGGCCCGCTGATGGTCGACGTCGTCGTCAACCGCGTGCGCGACTACCGCGGCCACGGCTACTATTCGAAGCTGGTCGAGCAATATGAATCCGCCGGAAGGCCCCGCTCCGGCTGACGCCGGGGGGAGCCGGAGCGGCGGCGGCAGGGATCCCGGGGAACCCCTCCCTCCCGCGACCCTTTTCCTGTTCGGCGTCCCGATCCACAACGTCACCACGGGCGACGCTCTGGCCTGGATCGCCGCGCGGGCGCGGTCGGGCCGTCCGGCCCAGGTCGTCACCTCGAACCTCGATTTCATCATGCAGGCGCTCCGGGATCCGGAGATGCAGCGGATCCATCTGGAAGCGGATCTGGTCGTCGCCGACGGCTGGCCGCCGGTGTTTTTCTCCGGTTGGTTCGGGCCGCGGCTGAAAGGGCGGGTCGCCGGAAGCGATATGGTCGCGATGATGGGCGGATTCGCGCGGGACAAGAACCTGTCCCTCTACGCCCTGGGGGGGAAGGAAGGGGTCGCCGTCGAGGCGCTGCGGATCCTCGGCGAGCGCTCCCCCGGACTGCGCGTCGCCGGCTGCTTCAGCCCGCCCGTGGCGGGTCTCGGCGAGATGGACCATGCCGGCCTGCGCGCGCGGATCGCGGAAGCGAAGCCCGATGTGCTGCTCGTCGCCTTCGGGGCGCCCAAGCAGGACAAGTGGATCCGGATGAACGGGCGTCGCATCGGCCGCGGCGTGGCGCTGGGGATCGGGGCGTCCCTCGACTTCATCGTCGGCGTGCAGACCCGTGCGCCGCGCTGGATTCAGTCGCTCGGCATGGAATGGTTCTGGCGGCTTTGCAGCCAGCCGCGCCGGTTGTTCAAGCGATATGCGGCGAACCTGATTTTTCTCCCGACCATGCTCGCGCGGCTCCTCCTGATCCGCGCGTGGCCCGGAGGCGGGAAGCCCTGCGCGCCGGCCCCCGATCGCGCGTTGACGCAGTCCAGGGCCGCCGAGGTCGTGCCCCTCCGGCCGTTGAGGACGGAAAAGGATGCCGAGGAGTTCTGCCGTCCGCTGGAGGTCGCCGCGCCGGGACGCATCCTGGTGCTGGATCTGTCGGGATATGCCTGGCTGAACAGTCTGGAACTGGGTGCCGTCGCCCGGCTCGCCCGGGCGTCGTGGTCGCGCGGGGGGCGACTCTTCCTTTTGGGCGTCACCGTCCGTGCGAGACGCCTGCTGAGGCTCGTGAAACTGGACCGCTGGGTCGAGCAGCCGGAGAGCCCCGAGGAATGGTCCCGCCGGCTCGACGAGTTCGCGGGCCCCGAGGAGCGGCGGCGGACGATTTGCAAGCGGGACCACGACGCGCTGGAGGTCGTTCTGGCCGAGGAGTTCGACAGCGACGAGGCCGCGCGAGTGGAGACGGAATATGCGAGGCTCGCGGCCGTGGAGGGGCTCCGCCGCGTCGTGATCGACGGTCACCGCTTGCAATACCTGGACAGTTCGGGTCTCCTCTTCCTGAGGAACGTGTGGCGGTCGGCCCAGGGGAGGGAAGGCTTCGAAGTCCGGCTGCGCTCGTTTCCGCGTCGAATCCTGGACCAGCTGGAGCGGGAGGGGCTGAGCGTCCTTGCCGCGTCGCCGCCATGAGCAGAATGGGAAGGCCGGGAGACCCGCGGACCCTGGGCGCGAAGGCGCGGAGATCGACGTGAAGATCGCGCTTCTCACGGTGAACGCCGGTGCGGGAGGGGTGGTCAACGTGGTCTGGCAACTTGCCCGCGGACTCGCGTCGCGCGGTCATTCCATGACCGTCGTGTCGGACGGCGGCGGAGAAATCCCCCGGCTCCGCGAGTGGGGCGTCGATCACGTGCTGATCCCTTTCAACCGCGGGTGGAGGGATCTGCTGCCGGCTCGCCGCGCCCTGAAGCGGTTTCTCCGGGAGTCCGCTCCGGACATCGTCCATTCGCACAGCCGCTGGCCGTCGATGGTGTCGTCTGCGGGAGGCCGCCGGCCGGACGTCTCCACGCTGCACCTCGATCGTCTCACCTCGCACGGGTCGATGTTCGACCGGGGGCTGTTGCGGCGCCTGCTCAGCGTGTGGGGACACTGGGTCACCACGCTCGACGAAGCAACCCGGGTGAAGCTGATCCGCGATTTCGGGCTGGCGCCGGTGCGGGTTCGCGTCGTCCCGAACGGCGTGAATTCCGCGGAGTACGCCGTGCCCTCGGAGGAGGAGCGCGCGCAGGCCCGGCGCGCGCTCGGCGTGGAGAAGCCCGGAGCCGTCGCCGCCTATGTGGGATCCATGGTGGACTGGAAGGGTCCCGACCGGGCGGTCCGCGCCCTGGCGCAGGCCCGTCGTGACGGAGCGGTGGACGCCACGCTGCTTCTCTGCGGCGACGGGCCGTACTTTCAGAACGTCAAGTCGTTGGCAGCCGAGCTGAACGTCGAGGCCGACTGCCGGTTTCTGGGGTGGAGGAATCCGAAGCAGGTTTATCACGCGGCCGACTTTCTCGTCCTCCCGAGTCGCTCGGAGGGATTCGGCCTCGTCTGCGTCGAAGCGATGCTGTCGGGCTTGCCGGTGCTTCGGACCCGGGCGGGGGGCTGCGACCTTCAGATCATCGAGGGTCGGACCGGTTGGGCGGTGGACGTCGACGACGACGCCGAGCTGGCGCGGAAATTCCTCGCGGCAGCTCGGGATCGGGAGGGGACGAGGAGCTGCGGCGCCCGGGCGCGCGAACACGCGCTGGGGAACTTCACGGAGGAGCGGTTCCTCGACGCGATGGCGACCCTGTATACGGAAGCGGCGGCGTCCCGGTCATGACGAAACCTCCCTTCCGTCCCCGCGTGCTCCTGATCGCCGAAGCCGCGAACCCGGAATGGGCCAGCGTTCCCCTGGAGGGATGGTCGCACTCGCGCGCGCTCGCCGGCGTCGCGGAGACGCACCTGGTCACGCACATCCGGAACCGGGACGCGATCGCGCGCGCGGGTCTCGTCGAGGGGCGGGACTTCACCGCGATCGATTCGGAAGCCGTCTCGCGTCCGCTCTACCGGGCCGCCGAGTTGCTCCGCGGCGGGGCGGGGAGGGGCTGGACGACCGTTTCCGCGCTGAACTCCCTGAGCTACTATTACTTCGAGCATCTGGTCTGGCGCCGCTTCCTTGACGCGTTCCGGGCGCGGCGGTTCGACCTGGTCCACCGCCTGACGCCGCTCAACCCGGTCACGCCGAGCATCCTCGCGGCGAGGTGCCGGAGAATCGGCATGCCCTTTCTCCTCGGGCCTCTGAACGGCGGGGTGCCCTGGCCCCGGCAATTCGACTCCGCCCGCCGCCGGGAACGGGAGTGGCTCTCGTATCTGCGCAACGCGTACCGGCTGCTTCCCGCCGCGCGCTCGACGCTCCGGGACTCCTCCGCCGTCATCATCGGGTCGCGCGACACCTGGATCCAGGTGCCGCCGACGTTCCTCCGCCGCTGCGTGTACATCCCTGAAAACGCGGTGGAGCCCGCGCGATTTCCCGCGCCCTCCCCCCGTCCCGCTCGCCCGCGGCTGCGGGTGATCTTCCTGGGGCGGCTGGTCCCCTATAAGGGGCCCGACATGCTCGTCGAGGCCGCCGCCCCGCTCGTCCGCGACGGCCGCATCGAGCTGACGCTGGTGGGCGACGGTCCCGAGCGCGGCGCCATCGAACGGATGATCCGGGACCTGGGCGCGGAGGCGGGGATGAAACTGACCGGGTGGATCGACCAGAGCGCGGTGCATGGCCATCTGCGCGAGGCCGACGTGCTGGCCTTCCCGAGCATCCGCGAGTTCGGCGGCGCAGCGGCGCTGGAAGCCATGGCCTCCGGCGCGGTCCCCATCGTGATGAATTACGGAGGTCCCTCGGAGCTGGTCACGCCGTCGTCGGGATACCTCCTGGAGATGGGGCCGAGGGCCTCGATCGTGGCGCGGCTCCGGGCCGCGCTGGAGGAGATCGCCCGCGATCCGTCGCGCCTGGAAGCGAAACGGCAGGCGGGACTCCGGAGGGTGCGGACCGGCTTCACCTGGGAGGCGAAGTCCCGGCAGGTGCTGGAGGTGTACCGCTGGATCCTCGGCGCGCGCCCGGACAAACCCGACTTCGGCATGCCGCTGCCCGACGAGATCCCCATCTCTCCCGAGATTTCGTCTTGACTCCGGAAGGCGAATAGCAAGAATGCAGTCGTTCCGCGCCCACGGAAACGGTCCCCGGGGGGGCGTTCCAGGGGAGCTCGGGGCCGTCTGGAGAGGGTCGCTCGATTGACTTCCGCATCCAACAACCCGGCCACGGCCCTCCCACCGGGGGCCGGCGCGCCGGTGTCCCTCAAAACGCTGACCATCCGGGGCGTCGCCTGGACCCTGGCCGGAGAGGGGGGAGGCCAGATCCTCCGGCTCGTCTCCAACCTGGTCCTCTCGCGCCTGCTGGTGCCCGAGGCGTTCGGCATGATGGTCGTCGTCACCGTGGTCCAGCAGGGGCTGTTCATGTTCTCGGACGTCGGAATCCAGCCCGCCGTCGTCCAGCACCCCCGCGGCGACGATATGGTGTTCCTGAACACCGCGTGGACTACGCAGTCCATCCGGGGCTTCTTCCTGTGGATGATCACGTGCGCGCTGTCCTGGCCGGTGGCGCAGTACAGCAGCGAGCCCATGCTGATGTACCTGCTGCCCGTCACCGGTCTCAATTCGATCTTCGACGGCTTCGTTTCGACCAAAGTGGTCACGAGCGATCGGCATCTCTCGCTGGGACGGCTGACGATCCTCAATCTGGGAACCGCCACGTTCGGCCTGCTGGTCCGCATCATCTGGGCCTGGTATTCCCCGACCGTCTGGGCGCTTGTGGCCGGAGGCATGGCGAGCACGATCCCGAGAACCATTCTCAGCCACTGGCTCCTCCCGGGCCCCCTCAACCGTTTCCAGTTGGATCGGGAAGCGTTCAAGGACCTGGTTCGGTTCGGACGCTGGGTCTTCCTGTCGACGCTCCTCACGTTCCTCGCCCTGCAGATGGACAAGATCGTCTTCGTGAAGATGATCCCCCTCGCGCTGCTCGGGGTGTACAACCACGGATCGTCCTTCTGCCGGGTTCCGGTGGACGCGATCGGCCGCATCGGATATTCGGTCGGTTTCCCCGCGCTCAGCCGGCTGAAGGATCGGGAGGGCAACATGGAGTCGGCGTTCGAGAGGGTGCGGGCTCCGCTCCTCGTCGCCGGAGGGGCGGCCCTGGCGTTCCTGACCCTGACCGCGCCGACCCTCGTGCAGATCCTGTATCCCGCCCGGTATCAGGATGCCGGCTGGATCATGCAACTGGTCGCCGTCGCCCTGTGGTTCCAGGTGCTTCAACTCACCAACCAGATGGTGCTGCTGGCCTTCGGAATGCCGAAGATTCTCGCGCTCGGAAACCTGATCAAGATCGCCGCCATGGCCGTGGCCCTTCCCATCGGCTTCAAGCTTTGGGATTTTCCCGGGGCCCTGATCGCGATGGCGGTGGTTGAGATTCCCAAGTACGTGTTCGAGGCGTTCTACGTCCGGCTCCGGGGCCTGAAAGGCTGGGGCACCGAGCTGGGATTGACCGCCGCCGTCGTGGGATGCGCGGCCCTCGCGTTTGTCCTGCACGGGTGGACTCCGGCGGGGGGGAACGCCTGGGTCAAAGTCGCCCTGGCGGCCGTCGTCTGGCTCCTCGCCTGGCTGCCCTTGGGGCTCTGGGCCCGCAGGCTGTCCGGGGTCTCGTTCGCCTGAACGTCCGCGCGCCCCGCGGATCGGGATAGTAATGTCGCCCCTCCTGCGCTATGATTCCCGTTGAATCCGGACCCGCCCGGAGAAGGCGGTTCACCAGGGGTCCGCGGGTGGGCCGTGTCCCGGCTGCTCCGGCCCGACTACAGGGAGGAGAGGCGCGTCGGCGTCCAAACACGGCATGAAACCGACGGTCCAGATTGCCCTGTTCGGATGGCCCTTCGTCTGCCTTCTTTTCTTCCATCTCCTCACTGCCCGCCGGGCGGCGCTGGCCAGCATCATCCTGGGATGGATGTTCCTTCCGATCGCGGGCTTTCGCTTCGGCGCCGGCATCCCCGAATACAACAAGTCGATCGCCATCGTCGCGGGGGCCTTGCTCGGCATCCTGGTCTACGACTCGCGCCGGCTATTCGACTTCCGGCCGGAGCTGGTCGACCTCCCCATGATGATCTGGTGCTCCCTCCCCTTCGTCTCCTCGGTCACCAACGACCTGGGGCTCCACGACGGATTCTCCGCAACCTACTACAAGACCATGATGTGGGGGGCCCCGTATCTGATCGGCCGGCTGTACCTGTCGACGCTGCCCGGCATGAGGGACTTGGCCCTGGCGGTCTTCGTGGGAGGCCTGATCTACGTCCCCTTTTGCCTGTGGGAGAGCCGGATGAGCCCGCAGCTCCACACGAACCTCTACGGCTTCCATCAGCACAGCTTTGCGCAGTCGGTCCGCGACGGCGGCTTCCGCCCCGTGGTCTTCATGAATCACGGCATCATGGTGTCGACCTGGATGGCGATGGCCAGCCTTTGCGGGATCTGGCTATGGAAATCCAGGGATATCCGGAAGATCGCCCGCATTCCCATGCCCATCCTAGTGCTCAGCCTCGTCGCGACGACCCTGCTGTGCCGGTCGATGGGCGCGATCCTTCTCCTGATCATCGGCGTGGTCGTGCTGTGGCTGACCCGGATCACTTCCTCGAAGGCCGTTCTCATCCTGCTGATGCTGCTTTCTCCCCTGTACCTCGCGTTCCGCGTGCCCCGGGCCTGGTCCGGAAGGGAGATGACGGAAGGAGCGGCGATGATCAACCGGGGCCGGTCGTTCTCGCTCGCATTCCGGCTGATGAACGAAGACCTGCTGGTGGAACGGGCCCTTCAGCGGCCGATCTTCGGATGGGGCCAGTGGGGCCGCGCCCGGGTGCGCGACTCGACCGGGAAGGACATCAGCGTCACCGACAGTCTCTGGATCATCGAGATCGGCAACGAAGGGCTGATGGGGCTTCTGGGCATGCTCGCCGTCATGATGCTTCCGGTTTATGGGCTCTGCCGGTTGCTGCCCGATCCGGCCGCCTGGAAGCACCGATTGGCGGCGCCCTCGGTGGCACTCTGCGTCATCGTCCTTTTGTTCCTGATCGACTGCCTCTTCAACGCCATGGGAAATCCCGCCTACCTGATGGCGGCGGGAGGTTTGACGGCCCTTCGACTCGGCCTCGTCCGGAGGCCCGCGCCGAAGCCCGTCCGGATCGAAGGAACACCATGGGCCTCTCCATCCTGATCCCTGACGAACGGCCGGTCCCCGGCCGGATCAGGAGCTTGACACCATGACCGAGACGCGCCCGCTCCGGATCGCCTACCTGGTCAATCGCTACCCCGCGATCAGCCATACGTTCATCCGCCGCGAGATCGCGGGAGTCGAGCTCTGCGGGATCGAGGTGCGGCGCTACTCGATCCGGCCGACGGACGACTCGGGGTCCGTCGACGAGGCCGATCGCGCGGAAGAGAAGCGCACCACGGTGCTGCTCGGTCGCGGATTCCTGCCGCTGTTCGGGTCTCTCCTGCTGGCCGCCCTGGGACGCCCGTTGAGGCTCCTCCGCGCGCTCGTCGCGGCCTGGCGGATGGGGGGCCGGGCGGGGAAGGGGGGCCGGATCCGCCATCTCGCGTACCTCGCGGAGGCCTGCCATCTCCGCGGCCTGGTCGCGAAGGAATCGCTCGATCACCTGCACGCCCACTTCGGAACGAATCCGGCGGCCGTCGCGCTGCTCTGCCGGCTGCTCGGCGGGCCGTCGTACAGCTTCACGGTCCACGGACCGGAGGAATTCGACCGCCCCGAAAACCTCTCCCTTGCCGACAAGATCCGGGGCGCCGAGTTCGTGGTTGCGATCAGCGATTACGGACGCAGCCAGCTGATGCGCTGGACGGACGCAGGGTCCTGGCCGAAGCTCCGCGTGGTGCGCTGCGGGGTGGATGCCGGATTTCTCGGGGATGCCCCGGCCTTGCCGGACGGCCCGAAGCTGGTCTGCGTCGGCCGGCTCTGTGAAGACAAGGGCCAGCTGCTGCTCGTCGAAGCCGCGGGCCGGCTCGCGCGGGAAGGGGTTCCCTTCGAGATCGCGCTCGTGGGCGACGGCTCGTGCCGCGCTCCCATCGAGGGCCGGGTGAAGGAGCTGGGTCTGGAGGGGAAGGTCCGCCTCAAAGGATGGATGGACGGCGCCGGCGTCCGCCGCGAAATCGCCGGAGCGAGGGCGCTCGTCCTGCCGAGCTTCGCCGAGGGGCTGCCCGTCGTGATCATGGAAGCGCTGGCCCTCTTCCGTCCGGTGCTCAGCACGTATGTCGCCGGCATCCCCGAGCTCGTGCGGCCGGGGCAGAACGGCTGGCTCGTGCCGGCGGGGTCGATCGACGACCTCGTCGCCGCGCTGCGCGAGGTCCTACAGGCCCCGAGGGAGCGGCTCGACGCGTTCGGTCGCGCCGGCCGGGCGGCGGTGCTGGAGCGGCACGACGCGGCCCGGGAAGCGCGGCGCATTTCGGAGCATTTTCGGACGGCCGTCGCCGGGAGCCGCGCGCGGTGAACCGGGAGCTGGCGGACGTCCTGGCAGTCGCGGCCAACGTCGCGGTCGCGATACCGGTCGCCGTGGTCTTCGTGGAGACCGTCGCGGCGCTCTGGCCTGAACGGCGCCGGGAGTATGCGGCGGCGGCTTCGCCTGCGCGGGTGGCAGTACTCGTGCCCGCCCACAACGAAGAGACGGCGATCCAGGCGACGCTGCGGGACATCCGTTCGCAGCTGGCCATCGGCGACCGCATCATCGTCGTGGCAGACAATTGCAGCGACGACACCGCGGCGCTCGCGCGCCAGGGGGGCGCCGAAGTGCTGGAGCGACGCGACGAGGTCCGCCGGGGGAAGGGATTCGCGCTGGCTCACGGGCTGGAGCACCTGAAGGCACAGCCTCCCGATCTGGTGGTGTTTGTCGATGCCGATACGCACGTCGCCGCGGGATCGATCGCGGCCCTGCGCGGGCGGGTGATGGAGTCGGCCGGGCCCGTCCAGGCGGTGTACCTGCTCGACATTCCGGCCGACGCCGGACCGACCGCCGGGATTTCGGCCTTCGCGTTCCTGGTGAAGAACCTGGTGCGTCCGGTGGGCGGCGCGAGGCTGGGCATTCCCTGCCAGCTTCTCGGAACCGGCATGGCGATGCCGTGGGGCGTGATCGACATCCAGCGGCTTGCCACCGGCAACATCGTGGAGGACATGCAGCTCGGCGTCGATCTCGCGATCCGGGGGCGGCCTCCCCGGCTGTGCCTGGAGGCGAGGGTCACGGGAAGCCTTCCGGCGGGGCGCCAGGCGGCGCTCATCCAGAGGACCCGCTGGGAGCACGGACATCTGGGAACGCTGCTGACACAGGTGCCCCGCCTGACCTGGCACGGGCTCTCCCGGCTCCGGCCGTCGCTCCTCGGCATGGCGCTCGACCTGGCGGTGCCCCCGCTCGCGCTCCTGTGCATGATCTGGCTTCTGGTCGCGGGGGCGTCCTCGGTTCTCGCCTGGCGCGGGTTGAGCGGGATCCCCGCCTGGATCGCGGCCTGCACGGGGGCGTCGATCGGACTGACGGTGCTGCTGGCCTGGGCGCGGCATGCGCGCGGAGTGATTCCGGGCCGGGTTCTCGCGTTCGCCCCGTTCTATGCGCTCTGGAAGATTCCTCTGTATGTCGCCTTCATCTTCCGCCGGCAGAAGGACTGGGTGCGCACGCCGAGGGAGCATCCGTCCGGAACGATGCCGCGGCAGAAACCTCCGGGGCCGGAAGGGTCTTAGTCGACTCGGCCTACTTGGGGCCCTTCGCGGGGCGGAATGCGGTCATGTCCCAGATGCGGATGGATCCGCTCCCCGTTCCCCCCGCGAGCATGTCCCCCTTTCGCGAGAAAGCGGAACCGAAGAAGGCGGAGGCGTCCGTCATCACCGCGCGGGTTTCGCCCGAGGAGGCATCCCAGACCCGGATCGAGCCGTCGCCGGAGGTTGCGGCGATCCATTTCCCGTCGGGCGACCAGCAGGCGCTCCGGATATCCTTCGCGTGACCGGTGAGCTCCCGCCGGCTTCCGGACTCGACGTCCCAGACGATCACGGCCGGGTCTTCACCGCTGCTGCACAGGTTCTTGCCGCTGGCCGAAAACGTCAGGCAGGCCGTCGCGCCGCGGATCCCCTCCGTCAGCGATCGCCTCTCCCTGCCGGCGGGCATCTCCCAGAGCTTGATCTCCTTGTCCACGCAGCCGACGGCGAGCAGCTTCCCGTCGGGGGACCACGCGAGGGACATGGCTCCCCGGGAATGACCGCTGAGCTGCTGCTTCTGCAATCCCGCGGCGCAGTCCCAGAGACGCACGGAGCCGTCGGCGCTGGAGCTGGCCAGCGTCGTGGAGTCGGGCGAGAAGGACAGGCCCGCAACGTTGACCGTATGTCCCGTGAGCGTCCGCGGGTGCAGGTTGGCCAGGTCCCAGATCTTCACGCTTCCGTCGATGAGCCCGGCCGCCATCCACTTGTTGTCGGGCGAGAAGGCGACGGAACGGGGCAGGATCCCTTCGACCAGCTTGAGCTTTTCCGTCCGGGTGGCGAGGGTCCAGAGGCGGACCGTGTTGTCGAAGCTGGCGGACAGGAGGTACTTCCCATCCGGGGAGAACGCGGCCGCGCTGACCCCGCTGCCATGGCCCAGGAGGCCGGCGAGCTCCGGGACCGCGGACGCGGACGAGGGCTCCGGGGAAGGCGGGGCGGGGGCGGCGACGCGGGACAGGGCCTCGTCGAGCTCCGTCGAGAGTTCGGGACAGTTCCATTTCGCCACGTGGCTGCGGTGAGCTTCCACCGCCTTCGGATTGCCGCGCTTCCTCGCCTCGAGGGCGAGGTCCCGGATGGGCGCGAACGCCGCCGCGACGGCCTGCTCCAGCGCGGTGCGACGCTCGCGGACCGCGTTCTGCCATTCCACCTCGTCATGCTGGTTGGCCGCCTGCGCGAGGACGTCGCGGGCGGCGCCGTAGTTCTCCCCCTCGTTCAGTCCCTTGAGCGCGCGGTCGATCACTTCGAGCTCGACGGAGGTCGCCTTTTTCAGGCGCAGCTGGAGGGCCTCCAGTTCGCGAAGCGCCTCCGCGGCTCCGGGGCTGCCGAGGCCCGCGGTCTGCGACGCTTCCTGCCACACGCGGATCTGCCCCTGCAGGTCCTTCGGATTGGCGCGCGCGAATTCCTTCGCCTGCGCGATCGGGTCCTTTGCGGGAGGAGGCGTCGGGGGAGCGACGGGCGGCCGAACGGGAGCCTTGGCCGTCGTTTCGGCGGGTCCCGTCGGCGGAATCTTGAGCCTCCGCTCGGCCTCCAGGGCGCCCGCGGTGGCCGCCGCGTTGGAGGGATCGAGCTTGCGCGCCTGGCCGAAGGCGACCAGCGCGTCCAGGGGCTTCGCATCGGCCAGGTGGCGCCGGCCCTGCATCACCAGCTCTTCGGCGCGGTTCCTCCGTTGCGCCGCCTCGGCTTCCGGCGAGGAGGAGGGGGAGAAGACCACGACCGCGAGCGCAATGACGCCCGCGGCCAGCGCCGCCGCCATCCCGTAGCGGAGCGCGTGCGAGGGTTCCTTCGGAGCCGTGGCTTCGACGATGCCGCCGTTGAGCCACTGGGTGAGGTCGTGGGCGAACTGCTTTGCGTTCGGATAGCGATCCTTGGGACTCTTGGCGAGCGCCTTGAGGCAGATGTTCTCGATGGCCTTGTCGACGGGACGCCGGCCCGCGGTCTTCGCCGCCGCGGAAGGCGGGGGAACGGTGTTCTGCACCGTCTTCATCATGATGTCGATGGGCGAATCCCCCTTGAAGGGCGGCGCCCCCGTCAGGAGTTCGTACAGCATCACGCCGAGCGACCACACGTCCGTCCGGCGGTCGATGTTGCGCCGGCCGGACGCCTGCTCCGGACTGATGTAGGCGGGCGTGCCCATCACCTTGCCGCCGCCCGTCAGCGTGAGCGACGAATCGACGCGCGACTGCCGCGCGAGTCCGAAATCCGTGACGTGGGCCCGGCCCTGCACGTCGACTAGGATGTTGGCGGGCTTGAGGTCCCGGTGGATGATGCCGTGCCGGTTGGCGTGGTCGACCGCGACGGCGGCATCGCGGAGGATCGCGACCTGGGTGCGCAGGGAGCCCGTGCTTTTCTTGCACCACTCCCCGAAATGGCACCCGTCGATGTACTCCATCGCGATGTAGCGCCGGGACTGCATCGTTCCGGATTCGTAGACTCCGACGATCCCGGGGTGCTTGGGAAGATTCGCGCTCATCCGGGCCTCGCGGACGAAGCGTTCCTCCTCGCGCGCGGCTTCCGCGGGGTCCGCCTGGTTGGCGGGAAGGAGCATCTTGAGGGCCACGTGGCGCCCGAGGTCGGCATCGATGGCCTCAAACACCACGCCCATGCCGCCGCGGCCGAGCTGGCGGACGATCGTGTATTTGCCGAACTTTTTCCGGACGGCTGCGGTGTCGTTCCGGAGGTCGTCGAGCTGCCGTTTGGTGAGGAGGCCGACTTCGAGCAGAGTCGCGGAGAGGCTGCCTGGAGCCGCCGAATGCGCTAGACGTGCCTGGACATCCCGGAGCTGGATCTCGGTGATCAGGCCGAGTTCGACCGCCTTGCGTCCGAGCAGAGCATCCGTGGGTTCGGGTCCGGTGTCGGGACTACCCATTCCTCCACTCCGCGGTATTGCGTTATCGTCCGCCCTGTTCTATCTTCTTCTAAGCTTTGCCCGTCCGAATCTAACAGGGAGTCCGTCGTGAGTGCGCCCGGCCGGCCTCCTCCCGTTCACGGCTCCTTAGCCGTTTTCCCTATTGTGCCGGGGGGCGCGGAGTTGGATACTAGAGTAGCAACCGGGAAGGTGTAGGACCATCCAAAAGTGAAAGATTGTCCTGCGTTCGGCGATAATCTCGATGGACCGGCCGGGCGACGCAGGAACAACGCCGCGCTGGAAACTCTCTCTATCTGTCAGTAAGTAGGACGAACCGGATCATGGCCCTTGTTGGCCGCTCGAAGCATCTTCTCACCGTCTCGGTGGAGGACTATTTCCACAGCGGATCCCTCGAAGGCGTCGTCGCGCCGAAGCACTGGACGCGGATCGAGTCGCGGCTGGAGCAGAGCATCCAGCAGACGATCGAGCTGCTCGGCGAACACCAGATCACGGCGACCTTTTTCGTGCTGGGGGGGATCGCCGAGCGCCAGCCGGAGATCGTGCGGATGATCCGCGCCGCCGGGCATGAGATCGCCAGCCGCGGGTACGGGAAGGGCGAGGTGCGCAGCCCCCAGGCGCTGCGCGAAAACCTCCAGCGCACCCGCGAGGCGCTGGAAGGCGCCGGCTCGAACCGCATCTACGGATACCGCCACTGGCGCTGGATCATGCAGCCCGACGAGCTCTGGGTCCTGGACGTCCTGGCCTCTCAGGGATATGCCTACGATTCCAGCGTGAACCCGCTGTTCCGCCGCTTCCGCGCCCAGCCGCGCTTCTTCGAGGCGCACCAACATCCGGAGCCCGGGGCGAATCCCGGAATCTGGGAATTCCCGGTTTCGACCACCAACCTGCTCGGGATGAGGATCCCGATCTCCGGCGGGAACTATCTGCGCCAGCTGCCGCACCGGCTCATGAGCTCCGCCATCTCGAACTGGGACCGCTCGCGGTCGACGCCCATCCTGTTCTACTTCTTTCCGTGGGAGATCGACTGCGAGCAGCCGCAGATCCAGGGGCTGTCGACCTTCCAGCGCATGCGCCATTACCGCCGGATCGGCAAGACGCGCCATGTCATGCGGAAGTACGCGAAGATCTACGAGTTCCAGCCCATCGGCGACTACCTCGGCCTTCCGTGGAGGGAGGCCCCCGTCGCGCCGCGGGCGGCCCGGCCGCTCGGCGAAATCCTGACGGATTCCCCCGAGCTCCCCGTCGACGCCCCTTCGGTGACGATCGTGGTGCCCCTCTACAACGAGGAAACCAACATCCCCTATCTCCGCGGCAACCTGGTCGATCTCGGACGCCGCCTCGGGAGCAAGTTCCGCGTCCAGTTCATCCTCGTGGACGACGGAAGCTCCGACGGCACGTGGGAACAGCTGAAGACGCGCTTCGCCGCGCTGCCCGGCTGCCGGGTGATCCGTCACGAGAAAAACTCGGGGGTCGCCGCCGCCATCCTGACCGGGATCCGGAATTCGACGACCCCCATCGTCGCCTCGATGGATTGCGATTGCTCCTACGATCCCGGCGAGCTCGAGAAGATGATCCCGATGATCGACCACGCGGAGATGGTCACGGCGTCGCCCTACCATCCCGACGGCGAAGTGTACAACGTGCCGCCGTGGCGGCTCTTCCTGTCCCGGACCCTTTCCGGCATCTACAGCCTGCTGCTGTCCTCCAAGATCCACACCTACACGAGCTGCTTCCGCGTGTACCGGAAATCGGCCGTCGAGAACCTTCCCATCCAGCAGGGCGGCTTCCTGGGCATCGCGGAGATGCTGATCCGCCTCCGGCTCGCCGGGGGCCGGGTGGCCGAATATCCCACGACGCTCGCCTCGCGGCTCTTCGGCGAGTCGAAGATGAAGATCCTGCGGACCATCTACCGCCATCTGGGGCTGATCGGAGAGCTGGTGCGCCTGCGCATGCGCGGGGGCGGTCCCGCCGCCCCGGCCGTTCCCGGGCCGCCGGCGCCGCCGACGGCGTCGACGCCGACTCCGGCCGCCCCCCTGCCCGGGCCGGCCCGGAAACCTCACACCAGCGGCGTGGAAGCCCCATGAGTCCCCGGCGCCCCATGCTCAGCCTCGGACTGGATCTTGACAATCTCTGGGCCTACATGAAGATCCATGGGGACGCCGGCTGGGACGCCTATCCGAGCTACCTCGACACGCTCGTGCCGATGATGCTCGACGTGCTCCGCGAACATCGTCTCACGATCACCGTCTTCGTGGTCGGGCAGGACGCCGCGCTGGAAAAGAACCGCGCCGCGCTCTCGTCGATCTCCGCCGCGGGGCACGAGATCGGAAACCATTCCTTCCGACACGAGCCGTGGTTCCATCTCTACACCACCGCTGAAGTCGAAATCGAGATCCGCAGCGCCGAGGAGGCGATCGAGACGGCGACCGGAAAGCGGACCCGGGGATTCCGCGGGCCGGGATACAGCTTCAGCCCGGACACGTTGAGAACGCTGGTCCGCCGGGGCTACCTTTACGACTGCAGCTCGCTGCCCACCTTCCTCGGCCCCCTGGCCCGGGCCTATTACTTCTGGACCTCCGGGAAAATGTCGTCGGAAGAGCGGCACAAGCGCAGCAAACTCTACGGGACCCTCAAGGACGGCATGCAGCCGCTGCGTCCGTACACGTGGCTGGTCGACGGCAGGGAACTGGTCGAGCTGCCGGTGACCACCATGCCCGGGTTCCGCGTGCCGTTCCACCTCAGCTACCTGCTCTATCTCCGCCGCTTTTCCCGCGCGGCCGCCTGGACCTACCTGCGCACCTGCCTCGCCGTCTGCCGGATGACCGGGATCTCGCCGTCGTACCTCCTCCACCCGCTGGACTTCCTGGGCGGCGACCGGGTCCGCGAGCTGGCGTTCTTCCCCGGCATGGATCTCCCGACGGAGAAGAAACTCGACTTCGTCCATGAAGTTCTCGCGGCGATCCAGGAATCCTTCGACGTCGTCCCGCTCGAGGCGCATGCGAAGACCGTCGGCGTCCGGTCCCCCAACGGAGCCCGCTGCATCAGCCGGGAGCTGGCGCTTGAGTGATCGGGCCCCGGTCCTGGTGGTGATGGGGACTCGCCCCGAGGCGATCAAGTTCCTTCCCGTGATCCGGTCTCTTTCGGTCGAGCCCCAGCTGCGTCTGGGGGTCGTCTCCACGGGCCAGCACCGGGAGATGGTGGAGCAGATTCTCGGCCCCTTCGGGGTGAAGCCGGACTACGATCTGGACATCATGCGGCCCGATCAGTCGCTCAACGACATCGTCTGCGGGGTCATCCCGCGGCTCGAGGCGCTCTATAAGGACCTCGCCCCCCGCCTGGTGCTCGTGCAGGGGGATACGACGAGCGCCTTCGCCGCGGGCCTCGCCGCGTTCCACCGCCGGATCCTGGTCGGCCACGTCGAGGCCGGGCTCCGCAGCTTCGACCGCTTCAATCCCTTCCCCGAGGAGAGCAACCGCCGCATGCTCTCCGGGGTCGCCGACCTGCACCTCGCGGCCACGGCGTCCGCCGCGGCGAACCTTGCCCGCGAGGGGATCCCAAGCGATGATGTCGTCGTGACCGGGAACACCGTGATCGACAGCCTGCTGGAGATCCTGAAGCGTCCGGATCTCCTGGAGAAGTTCAGGGTCCGTGACCTGGCGATCGGCCCGACCGATCCGCTCGTGCTCATGACCCTGCATCGGCGGGAGAACTGGATGCGGCCGCCCGGCGGGGGGGAATCGCCCCTCGAGCAGGTCCTGTCCGCCGTCGCCGCGGCCGCCGCCGAGTTTCCGAAGGCGAAGTTCGTCTATCCGGTCCATCCGAACCCGAACGTGCAGGAGCCGGCCCGGCGCATCCTGGGCGGCCGGCCGAACGTCCATCTCCTCGCCCCGCTTCCGCATCTCCCCTTCGTCGACCTGCTCGTACGGGCGACGGTCGTGCTGACGGACTCGGGGGGCATCCAGGAGGAGAGCCCGTCGCTCGGCGTGCCCGTGCTGGTCGCGCGGAAGACCACCGAGCGCCCGGAAGCCGTCGACGCGGGCTACAACGAACTGGTCGGCACGGAGCGGGACGAGGTTCTCGCCGCGCTTCGACGCCGGCTCGAGCGGCCGTCCCGGCGTCCCGGGACACCCCCGCTGCCGAACCCCTATGGCGACGGCTTGGCGAGCGACCGGATCCGCCGCGCGATTCTGCACCGCCTGGGCCGCGGGCCGCGGCCGGACGGGTTCCAGCCGGACACCGGCCAGGCTTCCGAATCCGCATCACGAAAAGGGAATATGGTGGCACAAGGAGATTCTGCATGAGCACGCCGAAAGCCAAGATCGCGCTCCCGTCCGAGGGAGACAGCACCGGGCGTTCCTTCGGTGAAGAGGAACTGGCGATCCTGAAGAAGGTCATCGCCTCCGGCACCCTGAACTGCACGAAGGGGACGGTCGTCCGCGATTTCGAGTCGCGCTTCGCCAAGTGGCTTGGCCTTCCGTTCTGCCGGACCACGACCTCCGGCACGGCTGCGGTCCATACCGCGGTCGCCGCCGTCGATCCGGAGCCGGGCGACGAGATCATCACGACTCCGATCACCGACATGGGCGCGATCACGCCCATCCTTTACCAGGCGGCGATCCCCGTCTTCGCCGACGTCGATCCGCTGACTTACAACATGACCGCGGAGACCATCGAGAAGAAGATCACGCGGCGCACGAAGGTGGTCATCGTGACGCATCTGTTCGGGAACGCGTGCGACATGGATCCGATCGTGGACCTCTGCAAGAAGCGGAGCCTGCCCCTGATCGAGGACAGCGCTCAGTCCTTCGGATGCACCTACAACGGCAAGCTGGTCGGCTCGATCGGCGACATCGGCGCCTTCAGCCTGCAGCAGACGAAGCACATGACCGCCGGGGAAGGCGGCATGGTGGTCGCCCGCGACGAGGCCCTGTCGCGCCGCATGCGGCTGTTCATCGACAAGGCCTGGGGCTACGGCGATCCCAAGCCCGACCATTATTTCCTTGCCTTGAACTACCGGATGACGGAACTTGTCGGGGCCGTGGCGCTGGCGCAGTTCGAGAAGCTGCCCGCCATGATCAAGCAGCGCGTCGCGATGGCCGAGCTGTTGAACCAGAAGATCGAAGGGACCCCCGGTGTGCTTCCGCCGAAGAAGACCGCGGGCTGCGCGCCCGTCTACTGGAGATACGCCATCCGGGTCGACGGCCCCCTGAAGGGGAAGGCCGACGCGCTCGGGGCCAAGCTGAAGGAAGCCGGCATCTTCTGCGCCCCCCGCTACATCCAGAAGCTCGCCTTCGAGTGCGAGGTGCTCCGCGACCAGAGAACCTTCGGTAAGAGCCGCTTCCCCTACGTCGGCGAACAGCGCAAGGGCGAGCCGGAGATCGTCTACCGCAAGGAGGACACCCCGGGCGCCATCGAGGCGCTGGCCGGCGTGGTGGTGCTCCCGTGGAACGAGCGGTACACCGAGGAGCACGTGGAGTTCATCGCCGCAGCCATCAGGGAGTCCGCCAAGGCGCTGGTCTAGGAACAGGTACCGGAAACGAGGAGGGAGCGACCGTGGGTAAAGTCGGCAAGGGCGAAGGAGTGCGTTTCGGCATCGTCGGCTGCGGCCGGATCGCGCAGTCCCATCTGCAGGCGCTGGGCACCATCTCCGAGGCCAAGCTGACGGCGGCGATCGAATCCCGCAAGGCCGCAGGCGAGGCCGTCGCCGCGGAGCACAAGTGCACCCTGTACGGGGACTACAAGGACCCCGCGATCCTCGACAAAGTCGACGCCGTCATCATCTGCACGCCGCCCGATCTCCACCACGGCATCGCGCGGCATTTCCTCGAGCGCGGAATCGGCGTGCTCTGCGAGAAGCCGTTGACCATCAGCTCCGCCGACGCGCAGGACCTGGTCAAGCTGAGCCAGCAGAAGGACGCCGTCCTCATGATGGCGTCGAAATTCCGCTACGTCGACGACATCATCAAAGCCAAGGCGATCGTCGAATCGGGAATCCTGGGCCGCGTCGTGATGTACGAGAACAGCTTCTGCAGCCGGGTGAACATGGCCGATCGCTGGAACGCCAACAAGACCGTCTCCGGCGGCGGCGTCCTGATCGACAACGGATCGCACTCCGCCGACATCGCGCGGTACCTCCTCGGGCCGCTGTCTCAGGTCCAGGCGCAGATCGGCCTGAAGTCCCAGGGCCTCGAAGTCGAGGACACGGTTCGCGTCCTGTTCTCCACGCGGACCGGGGTCATGGGCACCTTCGACCTGTCGTGGACGGTGACCAAGGATTCCAAGAACTTCATCCAGATCTTCGGCTCCGAGGGGACGCTGCAGGTCGGCTGGAAGGGGTCGCGGTACGCGCAGGAAGGCTCCTCGAAGTGGGTGCCGTTCGGCACGGGATACGACAAGACCAAAGCCTTCGCGGCGCAGCACCAGAACTTCGTCGACTGTCTGAAGGGCAAGGACAAGCCGATCATCACGGCCGAGGACTCGCTGGCCTCCGTGCAGGTGGTGGAAGCGGCCTACCGGTCCATCGGGACCAATCAATGGGCGCGCCTCGAGGCCACCTCATGAGCGACGCGCGGCCCCCCCGCGTCCATGCAACGGCCCTGGTGGAGGAAGGCGTCGCGCTGGGCGTCAATACCAGTGTCTGGGACGGCGTCCATATCCGTCGCGGCGCGAAGATCGGGCACGACTGCATCGTCGGCGAGAAGACTTACATCGCCTATGACGTCGTCATCGGCAACTACGTCAAGATCAACGCGGTCGTCTACATCTGCGCCGGGGTCGAGATCGGCGACTTCGTCATGATCTCCGCCCATACGGTGTTCACGAACGACCGCTTCCCGCGCTCCGGCAACCGGGAGCTCACGGGCCTGGAGACGTCGGCCCCGACGGAAGAGACGCTGCTCACGCGCGTCCAGCGGGGCGTTTCGATCGGCGCGAATGCGACGATCGGCCCCGGCGTGACGCTTGGGGAGTTCTCGATGGTGGGGATGGGCTCGGTGGTGACGCGGGACGTCCCCCCTCATGCGCTCGTTCTCGGCAATCCCGCGCGCGTGGCCGGCTGGCTTTGCGCGTGCGGGCATCCGCTCTACAAGACCGGCAAGGGCCAGACCGCGCCCGCGGGAACGCTTCATTGCGAGCGCTGCGGCCGCGACTACCACCGCTCGGGCGACGGCGTCAAACCCGCCGCCCCGATCACGTCGGCGCCATGAAAGTCGCGGTGGTCGGCGGCGGGATCCTCGGCCTGACGCTGGGCTACCGGCTCGCTTCGAAGGGCGACCAGGTCGACATCCTGGAAGCCGAACCCCGCCTGGGGGGCCTGGCCTGCGCGCAGGACTACGGGTCCTTCGTCTGGGACCGCTTCTACCACTGCATCCTTCCCCAGGACACCGCGCTGATCGCGCTGCTTACGGACCTGGGCCTGGCGGAGGAACTCCGCTGGACGAAGACCGGCACGGGGTACTACGCCGACCGGCAGTTCCATTCCATGAGCGGCAACAAGGACTTCCTCAAGTTCCCGCTCCTCACGCTCTGGGACAAATTCCGCCTCGGCTCGGCCATCCTTTGGGCGACCCGCTTTGCGAATCCCGACTCCTTGTACAGCGTGAGCGCCCAGGACTGGCTCACGAAACTCTGCGGCGAGCGCGCCTATCTCCGATTCTGGCAGCCGCTCCTCAAAGCCAAGTTCGGACCCTACCACGATCAGGTGGCGGCGGTGTTCATCTATGCGACGCTGGTCCGGCTCTTCGGCGCCCGTTCCTCGGCGGCGGGGAAGGAAAGCCTGGGCTATGTGCGCGGCGGCTACCGCAGGATCCTGGGTCGCCTGCAGGAGAGGCTCCAGGAGAAAGGCTCCACGATCCACGTCTCGAGCCCGGCCGTTTCCATCGCTCCGGATGCCGCGGGCTGCAGGATCGTGTTCGAGGATCCCGCCGAAGGACGCACGACCCGCACCTATGACCGCGTCTATTTCACGGCACCCACCAAGCTCGCCCGGAAAGTCGTCGACGCCGCCTTCCTCCCGCAGGTGGAGGAGATCGAGCGGCTGCATCCCACATCGAAGACCTATCTCGGCGTCGCCTGCCTCGTGATGGTCCTGGACAAGCCCCTCACCCCGTACTATGTCCTCAACATCGGCGAGCCGTCCGTCGAGCTCACCGGGCTGATCGAGATGACAAACCTCATCAACCCCCAGGAGGAGACGGGCGGGCGGAGCCTCATCTACCTGCCCCGCTATATGGACAGCGACGCGCCGGAGTTCCAGGCGAGCGACGCGTCCCTGCGCGACCTGATTCTCGACCGCGGATTGAAGCGGCTCTTCCCGGACGTGGACGCGAACCGGGCGCATTATTGCGGCGTGCACCGGGCCCGCTACGTGCAGCCGCTCCCGCTGGTCCGTCAGGCGTCGCCGGCACCGTCCGAGCCGGCGAAGACGCCTGCCGGGCCCTTCCGGATCGTGAACACGTCGATGCTCCGCTGCGCCACGCTCAACAACAACGAGGTGGTCGCGCTCGTGGACCGGATGCTGGCGGAGCCCGCGGCGTCCTGAATCAGGCCCGGGCCGGTTCCGCCGGCGCCATCCGCGGGGGTGCCGCGGACGTCTCCTCAAGGCTCAGGAAGAGGAGCCACACCACCAGCGCGGTCACGGCGGGGATCCGGATGAACGGCAGCAGTTCGATCCCCGGCCTCCGGAGGAGCCGCTGGGGAAAGCAGACGATCGCCGCCAGGGCCAGCGCCAGCAGCGTCCAGCGGCGCGGCCTGCCGGCAAGGTGCCTGTAGTAGGCGGGGATGATCGGCGACAGTGTCACGAGATCGCCGTCATGCAGGTAGATGAACTGAAAGGCGATGCCGATGAGCAGCGGGAAGCGGTCCGGGATCACGATCCGCGCCCGCGCCATCCAGAGCCCGACGGCGGCCACCGGTGCGAGCAGGAGCAGGTCGGGCAGCGGGAGTCCCACGATTCCCAGAAAGCGGCGGAGCTCCATTTCGCTGAGGGCTGCACCGCCTTTCTGCTGCACCGCGTACTTCATGCCGCCCAGCCACTCCATATAGGCGCCCACGACGCCGTTCGCCCGGAACGCCGGAAGGGAGAACAGCAGCGCCGCGACGAAGCCCGCGGCGAGGATCTTCCATCGTCGTTCGAGGAGCAGCCAGAGGATCGGAAGCAGGGCGAGCTGGGGCTTGAACGTGGCCAGACCCAGCAGGAGACCTCCCAGCTTCCACCGGTCGCGCTCGGCGCAGGCCCAGGCGCCCGCCAGGAGGGCGGCGGCGACCAGGCTGGATCCGCCCTTCCACAGGACATGCGACGGGAACGGATTCCCGACGACGAGCGCCGCGATGAGCCAGCGGGGATCGATCCAGGGCTCCGCGTCCGGGGCGGCGGGCGGACGCCGGAACGGAACCGCGCAGAGCCAGGCCAGGGCCGCGAGCGACGCCAGGTTGAGAAGGGTCCAGACGGCGCCGCCGCCGGAGGGACTGAACAGCGCCAGGAGCACGAACAGGGAGGAGCTCTGCGGAGGGTAGGCGATCCCGGAGTCCTTGATGTCGGTGATCCCGCGGCCGGACCCCATGAGGATCTTTGCGTCATAGGGCGACCGCCCCTGTTTCCAGCACAGGCCCGCCGTGTAGAAATACAGGTTGTCGCTGGGATCGTCCTTGGCGATCTTCGGCCTGCCGACCCCGACCACGCCGGTCGCCAGAGTCAGGACGACGGCTCCGGCCAGGAGCAGGGGACCCAGGATCCGGGGGCGGCTCGGTGGGGACTGGGCCGGATCGGAGCTCACGCTGCGGATTCTAGCGGATGGCTGTCCCGGGGTTACTGAATATTCCTCGCGAAATCTGCCGAGGGGCGGCTATGGAGTGCGGCTCTGGAGGGCCGACTCGACGGCTTCGCGCAACTTCGCCGCGGTCACGGCCACGTCGAAGCGCTGCTTCGTGGTGAGGCGGGCGCGTTCCCCGATGCGCCGGCGCGCGTCGACATCCTGTCCGAGTCGGACGAAGGCGTCGGCGAGGCCGGCCTCGTCGCCCTGGGCGATCAGCAGTCCATCCACGTCGTTCTCGATCATCTCGGGGGTGGCCCCGATCACGCTGGAGATGACGGGCAGACCGCTGCCCATCGCCTCCATGAGCGACACGGGCCAGGCCTCTCCCGCGCCGGTGCTGGGAAGCACGAAGGCGTCCGCAGCAGACAGCAGCCGAAGCACGTCGCCTTCCGACCGCGTGCCTGCCAGGGTCACCCTGCTTTCGAGCCCCAGTTCCTTGATCCTGGCGCCGATCGCGTCCTGATGCGGTCCATCGCCAACGATCGTATACCGGAGGTTGACCCCTCGGTCCACGGCGCGCTTCGCCGCGGCCAGGGCGTGGACGTGGCCCTTGGCCGGATGAAGGCGCGCGACGGTCAGCAGGTTCAGGTCGCCCGCCTTATAGGGCCTTTCGGTCCCGAGGCCCGAAAGCCTCGAGGAGTCGACTCCCATGCAGGTGACGTGGACACGATCCGCGGGAATCCCGACCTTCTCGAGGATCTGCCTGCGGAGATGCGAGCCCACGGCGAAGACAGGGGAGGCGTCGCGCATCTTCGACCGGTGATCGCTGCCATAGACGTCGAGATCGCCGTGCAGGGTCAGGCTGTAGGAGGGCCCGCCCATCCGGCGGCAGATCGCCAGGACGTGGGCCGCGTTGGCGCAGGAGTGACCGTGGACGTGCTCGATCCCTTCCCGGGCGCACCACCTGTAGAGTTCCACGGCGGACATCAGGAGCGCGTAATGGCGAAGCCGGCCTTTGAAGCCCGCGGAGTCGAGGCCCCCGAGATAGTCCATCGACGCCCCGAAGCCCCGGAAGCCCCGCAGCAGCCATCGCGGACCGGCGAGGAGGGCGGAGGGGAAGAGATAGTGCGTTTCCGCCACGGCGCCGGGGACGAACTCGTGGCGGCAGGTGATCGGGTTGGGCTTCCGCGTCGAGATCAGGCGGACGTCGACGCCCTGGGCGCGCAGGGCGAGAACCTCCCGCCAGAAAAAGATATGGGTCTGGCCCGGAAACTCCGGGACGAGATATCCGAGACGCATGGTTATTCCCGACGGGCGATTGATCTAAAACATGGGCGCTCCGTAACGTCAAGTCATTCCGGGCGCTCCCCATATGTTGGACCGGATCGCTCAGGGGTCTGTATAGTGGGGGGCACGATGAAGGTATTGCTCACAGGAGGGGCCGGCTACATCGGCTCCGTCACCTCCGAAGTGCTGCTCCGCGCCGGCCATTCGGTGATTGCGCTGGACAACCTGGGCCACGGCCACCGCGCCGCCGTCCCCCCGGGTGCGGAATTCGTCCAGGCCGACCTCCTGGACCGGGCGGCGGTGAAGCAGGTCTTCGAGCGGTTCAAGCCCGAGGCCGTGATGCACTTCGCCGGCCATATCCAAGTCGGCGAATCCATGTCGAAGCCGTTCAAGTACCTCGGCGAAAATACGGTCGGCGGACTCCATCTCCTCGAGGCGGCCCTCGAAGCCGGCGTCTACCGCTGCATCCTGTCGTCGACCGCCAATCTGTTCGACAAGCCCGAGCGCGTCCCCATCGACGAGGCCACGAAGGTCATCCCCGGAAGCCCTTATGGCGAGTCGAAGCTCTATCTGGAGCGGGTGCTCGCGTGGCTCGATCAGACGCACGGGTTCAAGTCGGCGTGTCTGCGATACTTCAACGCGGCCGGGGCCACGGAGGAGCGCGGGGAGGACCACGACCCCGAGACGCACCTGATCCCGCTCGTGCTGCAGGTGGCGATGGGGAAGCGCCCGTCCATCTCGGTCTTCGGCAACGATTACGACACGCCGGACGGGACCTGCATCCGCGACTACATCCACGTCAGCGACCTCGCGCAGGCGCACGTGCTGGCGCTGCAGGCGCTGGACAAGGGCAGCCGCACCTACAACCTGGGGAACGGGAACGGCTTCAGCGTGCTGGAAGTGATCAAGGTGGCGGAGGAGGTCACGGGGAAGAGGATCGCGGTCGCCATGTCCCCCCGCCGGCCCGGCGACGTGCCCCGCCTGCTCGCCGACTCGACGAAGATCCGCAAGGAGCTGGCCTGGGAGCCGAAGATCCCGGAGCTGAAGCGCATCGTCGAGAGCGCGTGGAGCTGGCATCAGAAGCACCCCCGCGGCTACGCCTAGCCGTATCCGGGAAAGCATCCTAGAATACCCGGACCCATGGAAGCTCCCATGAAGTACGACGTCGTCATCCTCGGCGGAGCCCTGGCCGGGGCCTCCACGGCGCTGCTCCTGCGACGCCGCCGTCCCGAGCTCAAGGTTCTCCTGATCGAAAAGAACACCGCCTTCAACTGGAAGGTCGGCGAGTCCACGGTCGAGACGTCTTCCTACTTCCTCACGCGCATTCTCCGGCTCTGGGATCATCTCACCCGGGAACAGGTCCCGAAGCACGGTCTGCGCTACTGGTTCCACCATGGCGGGGTGACCTCGACGCGCGAGGCCAGTGAAGTCGGCCCCAACCAGCTTCCCCGCCTGCCGGGATTCCAGCTCGACCGGGCCCGCCTCGACGAGCACGTCCTCAAGCTCGCCGTCGACGAGGGCGCGGAGCTCTGGCGGCCGGCGCGGGTCCTGGAGGTGTCGCTGCCGGAGGAGAACGGCGGGGCGGAAGCCGTCATCAAGGTCGAACGTATGGGGCGGACGGTGGAACTGTGCGCCGGATGGCTGGTCGACGCCAGCGGCCGATCGGCGATCATCGCCCGCCGCCGGGGCTGGCTGAAGCCGCTCGCGGAGCATCCCACCAGCGCCGTCTGGGCCCGGTTCCGGGGGCTGCGCGACTTCGACGGCCACGAGTTTTCCGGCGATCCGGACGACCGCTTCTCGAGCTGGACCGTCGCCTCACGCCGCCTTGCGACCAATCATTTCAACGGATACGGATACTGGATCTGGTTCATCCCCCTGCGCGGCGGCGAGACCAGCATCGGAGCGGTCTGGGACACCCGCATGGTCCAGCCCGAAGGCACTACCGCGGAGGAGAAGCTCCAGTGGTTCCTCCAGGGAAATCCCCTGACGCGCGAGGTGATCCAGGACGCGAAAGCCGTCGAGGGGGACCTCTGGTCGTACAATTTCCTTCCCTACCTCAACGACAAGGTCGCGGGCAGGGGCTGGTCGCTCGTAGGCGACGCCGCCGGCTTCCTCGATCCCTTCTACAGCCCCGGCATCGACCAGATAGCGTTTTCGGTTTCCTGGGCGCTGGAGCTGATCCGGCGCAATTCCGAACAGCCCGATCCGGTGGAGTTCGCGAAGGAGCTCGAGGAGCACAACAAGTTCTACCGGAACTATCTGGAAGGCCTATTCCGCGCCATCTACAAGGACAAGTACGCGCTGATGGGCGACTACGACACCATGACGACCGCGTTCCTGATAGACACGGCGCTGTATTACTTCTTCGTCGCCATCCCGATCCACCGGAAGGGGACGCCGCGCCTTCTCCGGCCGCCGTTCTACCCGAAGCATTCGGACTATGCGGTCCACGTCATCCGCTTCTACCAAAAGCGGCTGATCACCATCGCTGAACGGAAGCGGAAGCTCGGCATCTACGGAAATCACAACAAGGGGCGGCGTCCGAGTTTCCCGGGATTCTCCCTTCGCTGGGGCGCCTGGGGCATGCTGCTGCACGGCCTGCGCCGCTGGATCACCGCCGAGTTTGCGAACGCGGCGACCTTCATCTTCCGGCCACGACCGATGAAGCAGGGCATGCCCGGCCCGATGCGGGTGCCGACCGAGGCGCCCGCGCCGGCGCCCATCCCGGAATGGGTGGAGTCCGCGCCCCCGACCCAGACACCCGTCCGACCTTAGGCCGGCGAGGCCGGTTCGGTCGCCCCGACCTTCACGCTCAGGCCCATGCAGGCGAATATCCGGTCCCGCGCGGCCAGGTAATCCGGCGAGTCCAGGTCGCGCGGACGCGGCAGCGTCACGGGAACGATCTCCTGGATCGTCGCCGGCCGCCGGCTCATGACCAGGACCCGGTCGGCCAGCTGCACCGCCTCTTCGATGTCGTGGGTGACGAAGAGGATCGTCTTCCGCTCCGCCTGCCAGATCCGGATGAGATCCGTCCGCATCTTGAGGCGGGTGAGGAAGTCCAGCGCGCCGAAGGGCTCGTCCATATAGATGATGGCGGGATCGGCGGCCAGGGCGCGGGCGATCTCGACGCGCTGCCGCATGCCGCCCGACAGTTCCCGGGGATACGCGCCTTCGAAGCCCGTGAGCCCGACCATGTCGACATAGTGCGCGAGGATCTCCCCGCGGCGCGGGTTTCCGGGTGCGATCCCGAAGCAGATGTTGTCCCGCACCGTCAGCCAGGGGAAGATGCCGTTCTCCTGGAACACGAAGATGCGATGCGGGTCGGGTCCGTGGACCGGTTTGCCGTCGACGAGGACCTGGCCGCGGGACTGCTCCAGGAAGCCCGCGACGAGATTGAGCAGCGTCGACTTGCCGCAGCCCGACGGGCCGACGATGCAGACGAACTCGCCGCGCTCGACGCTCATACTGACGCGTTCCAGGACGTGGACGGGTCCGCCTCCGGCCTTGCCGGGGAAGCTCATCCACAGGTCCCGGATCTCGACGGCCGGCGCGCCCATCAGCGGCTGTACCCCCAGCGGACTTCGTCGAAGCGTTCCAGCTGGCGCACGAGCAGATCGAGCGCGAGGCCGATGAGCCCGATCATCACCATCCCCGCGACGACAAGGTCGTATCGTTTCCCGGCGTTGCGGGCGTCGATGATCAGGTAGCCGAGTCCGGAGTTGACGGCGATCATCTCGGCGGCGACGACGACGAGCCAGGCGACTCCGAGGGCGATGCGGATGCCGGTGAGGACCTGGGGCAGGGTGGCCGGGAAGATGACGCGGCGGAAGAGGTCGAGGCGGCTCAGCCCGAAGTTTCGCGCCGCGCGGATATAGACGGGCTGGATGTTCTGGACGGCGGCCATCGCGGAAACGGTGATGGGAAAGACGCTGGCCAGGAAGATGAGAAAGACGGGGGCCCGGTCGTCCACGCCGAACCAGAGGATCGCGACGGGGATCCAGGCGATCGGCGAGATGGGCCGGAGAATCTGGATCATGGGATTGAACGCGTAGAAGAGGCGCTGGAACCAGCCCAGCAGGAGACCCAGCGGCACGCCCAGCAGCACCGCGAGACCGAATCCCACCGTGACCCGGAACAGCGAGGCGACGATGTATTTCAGCAGGAGGCCCTTCCGGGCCAGTTCGACCACGCCGAGCAGGACGTCGGCCGGCGTCGGGAAGAGGTCGCTTCCGGAGACGCGGACGGCGACGTGCCAGAGGACGAGGAGTCCTGCGGAGACCAGCAGGGGCAAGCCCACCCGTGCGGCGATCGGGTTGCGGTTCGCCCTCGCCGGCACCGGGGCAACGGTCTCCGCGATGGCTTCGTCGGCTGCGCCGCTCACTTGATCACCCCCCGGCCGCGTCCCTGTTGAACGGACTCGGGATCCGTGAACTTGAACGCCTCGACGGTGGCGCTGTCCTTGACGAAGGACGCGTCCGCGTAGTCGTCGAAACCCGCTTTCCCGTCGAGGATGCCGGCCTCGAGACCCAGCTTCTGGATCTCCTCGAAGTCGGGCCGGCGGACGTTGAGGTTGGTGTACTTGACGCGGTCCGGCGGCTTGCTGAGGACGAACTCCAGCAGGCGCGGATTCTGGTTGTAGTAGTGCTGGCTGACGAACTGGGCCGCCTGCATGCGGTTGTCCATCGTCTTGTCCAGCCAGACCCCGCTGCTGGCGATTCCATCGACGAGGGCCTGGATCTTTGGGCGGTCCTTCGCGATCACGTCGTCGCGCACGGCCAGGACGCAGGAGATGAAGCCCGGCCAGACGTCCTTCGTCAGATACAAAATGCGTCCATAGCCGTCCAATTCCGTTTGTCCCATGAAGGGCTCGCCGGAACTGATGGCGTCGACCGCCCGGGAATACAGGGCGGCGGGCATGTCGGGCGGAGGCATCTCCACCAGGTCGATGTCCTTGAACGACAGTCCCCGCTCCTTGAGGACCTTGAAGAGCAGCAGGCGCTGGTTGGAGAACCGGTTCGGCACCGCGACCTTCTTCCCGCGGAGATCCTCGATGCGGAAGATCCCGGACTCCTTGTGCACCATGAGGGCGGTGCCGTCGCGGTGGCCGAGATAGACGATCTTGATCGGAATGCCTTCCTCGCGAAGTTTCATCGCCATGGGGGCGAGGATGAAGGTGGCCTCGGTGTACTGCGAGAGGAAGGCCTCTTTGAGCTCCGGCCAGCCGTTGAAGCGGATGGGTTCGAAACCGCCCTCGCCCTTGAGGTGCTTCTGGATGTAGTGGTTCACGGGGCAGGTCAGGTGGCAGGTGACGGGGAGGAATCCGACCTTGAACGTCTTCTCGGACTTCCGGGAGCTCCGAAAGAGGTTGAGATTCAGCGCCGTATGCAGCGCGGTGATCAGGATCACCCATGCGATCGAGGACAGGACGACGGTTTTTCTCAGCGACATGTCAGGAGGTCGGGACGGCGGCCGGAAGGGTCTTGCGGGCGACGATCGCCAAGGCGCCGAGGACCGCGCACATTCCGGCTGCGGCCAGCATCTCTTCCCGGCGCGGCGAGAAGATCAGGAAGAATCCGCGGTCCTTGACGAGGGCCGCGAAGCTGGAGACGCAGAACGGGGTAATGAAAAAGCGCAGGGTCGGCCACGGCTGCAGCCGGGTCCCGGGCATCCCGGACTTCGCGTTGAGGGTCAGGGCGATGCCGACGATGACGCTCAGCCCGAGCGCGGTCAGCCAGACTCGGGGGCTGGGATCGAAGTATTGCACGGCGACGACCGCCCACCAGATGAAGTAGCACCACAGGATGTATCGCCCGCCGGTGAGCCCGGCCAGGTACCTCCACGGGGTCAATGAGGATCCTTTCTCCCTTTCCCGGTTCGGGGTGGAGTATACGAAGGGCCTCCGGCGGGCTCAAGGACGGGCGCACGGCCTTGACGCTCCCCGGGGCATTCGCTTAAATAGATTCCTTCATGATCCCCGTCACCGCCGGCCGTTCGCTCGTCGACTGCGACCCCCGCTACCGCGAGACGGTTCTTCAGATGCTCCGCTCCCAGGCCTGGCGGGAGCTCTCGGCCGCCCAGCTTTTCGGGCATGGACTGCAGTACGTCACCGACCTGCGCTCGCTCAAGTTCATCTCGCGTCACGTGCAGGAGGAGACGGAGCACTATGCCGCGGTGGCGGAGCTCTATCAGAAGCATGTCGGGGAGTCGATCGAGCCCTGGGTCAGTGCGAAGCTGGCGACCAAGCCGATTCCCTGGGCCTCCAGTTTCCTCGAACTCGGCATCGCCCAGTGGCTCTACGACCGGGGCGGTTTCTGGCAGCTCCGGGAATACGAGGATTCGAGCTGGACCCCCTACAAGGAGGTCATCGGCCGCATCGTCGACCAGGAGGAAGGGCACCAGGTTCACGGACAGAATATCGCGGTCCCGCTGATCCGCCGGGAGAAGGACCGCGACAAGGTGCAGCGCATCTTCAACGAGTGGCTGCGCCAGGGTCTCATCTGCCTGGGGCGCCCCTACAGCGAAGGCAACAAGTACGCGATCTCGGTGGGGCTCAAGAAGCGCGACTCGGCCGAGTGCATCAAGGACTACATGAAGGACATCCTGCCGGCCGTCCGCGACGCCGGCCTGCGGCTGCCCGAACGGGACCGTCTCGGCGTCGACCTTCCCGAAGACATCGAGTGGCCGGTCGATTGATCAACGAAGCCTCGCTCGCCAACGCCCTCCTCGAGACGTTCTCCCTGCCGATCGTCGCCTGTGTCGAGGGGTCGCCCGTGTCCGAGGACCGGCTGACGTCGGGCGAGACCGCGGAGCTGGCCCGCCTGACGGCCCCCGGCCGCCGCGACTCGTGGCTGAGAGGCCGCGCCGCCTTGAAGCGCCTGGGGACCGTGATGGGGGAGGGGGAGGACACGTCCCTCCTGAAATTCCCCCATCCGAAGCTCTCCCTCTCGCACAGCGAGACCTGGGCGGTCGCGATCGGCCTCGACTCGGCCAAGATCCGGGGGATCGGCGTCGACCTGGAGGTCAAGTCGGCGCCGCGTCCGGAGACGGCCCGCAAGTTCCTCAATGCCAGCGAGACGGTCTGGCTCCGGCGCATGGAGCCGGTGGACCATCCGCGGCTGCTCCATCGGCTCTGGACCGTGAAAGAGGCGATCTTCAAGGCCGACGGCGACAACAAGGGCCGCACGCTCAAGGAGTATGCGCTGGCGGATCCGGGCTTCGTCGCGGGCCGCGCGCGCCGGGGAGACCTCCTCTTCTTCTACGCCTCGTTCGAAGTGCCCGGCGGATTCCTCTCCGTTGCGGTCCTGCCCGCGGTCGAGTAAGATCGACCCTCGGACCGTATGAATTCCAGCCTTCCCGGCTTCGCCATCGCTATGGCGCTCGCAGAGCAGATCCGCGAGCAGAGCTCGCGGATCGCGATCTATTCGGCACCCGAGAAGCTGTCGATCTCCTTCTCGGAGCTGGGCGAGCGCATCGCGGCCCGGGGACACGCGCTGCGGTCGGCCGGGGTCGAGGAAGGCCAGACGGTGGCGCTCGCCACCGGCAACGGTCCGGACTTCATCGAATACTTCTTCGCGCTCCGCTTCATGGATGTCGCGGTGCTGCTCGCGGACGAACCCTCGGTCGCGGCGAAGATGGGGGCCTCCTGGGTGCTCACCCGCGACGGGGCCCGCCGGGTTCGGCCCGAGACGGTCGTCCCCGAGGGCACGGCGCTGATCAAGCTGACATCGGGAAGCACCCTCAGTCCCCGCGGGGCCTGCTTCCGGGAAGAGGCTCTCGTCGAGGGCATCGACCATATCCTGCGCGGCATGGAGATCACGTCGGGCGACCGCGTCCTGATCTCCATCCCGCTCAGCCACGGCTACGGCTTCGACAATGGCGTCCTCTCGCTCGCGGCGGCTGGAACGCCGCTGGTGCTGCAGCCGGACGTCCTTCCGGGCGCGCTGCTCCGGACGATCCGCGAGCAGGAGGTCACGTTCTTCCCCGCGGTCCCCGCGCTCATCCGCGCGCTGGGCCAGACGACGTGGCCCGCGGCGCATCCGCTCCGACGGGTGATCTCCGCGAGCGCGCCCCTGTCGCCGGAAGCCGCCGAGGCGTTCCGCCGGGCCTCCGGCCTGCCGGTCCACCAGTTCCTCGGCTCGACTGAAACCGGCGGCATCTCCTTCGAGACGCGGCCGGGCGATGCGGCCGCCGAAGGCACCGTGGGCTTTCCTCTGACCGGGGTCCGCATCGAACTGGAAGGGGGCGAGAACGTCCGCGTCCACTCGAAGGCCAACCGCTTTGCCGTCCTGCCCGAAGCGCCGGCGCCCGCTTACGTCGAAACGGGCGATCGGGCGACGTGGACAACCGAGGGGCGCCTCAAGCTGACCGGCCGGGCCGTCTGGACCGCCAACGTCGGCGGGATCAAGGTGGACCTGGGGGCGATGGATTCGTTCTTCCGCGGGCTTCCGGGGGTGGACGACGCCGCAGCGGTCCCGGTCCAGGATCCGGCGCGGGGACACCGGGTCATCGCCTACGTCGAGACGAGCACCCAGACGCGGGAGAGCCTGCTGCAGCTCTGCCGCGAGAAGCTGAGCGACCGGGAAGTGCCGAGCGAGATTCGCGTCATGGGCCGGCTGCCCCGCAACGCCCGCGGCAAGCTCGACCGCGGGGCGCTGTCGGCCCTGGCAGGGGAGGGACGATGAGCGTTTACGACGTCGCCGTCATCGGGGGCGGTCCCGCGGGCTCCACCTGCGCGAACGTCCTGGCGCGCTCGGGACTGAAGACGCTGATCCTCGAGCGCGAGAAATTCCCGCGCTTCCATATCGGCGAGTCGCTCCTGCCCCTCAACCAGGAACTCTTCGACACCCTCGAGCTGGACCAGGTCCTCAAGGACCAGAAGTTCGTGCTCAAGTACGGAGCGCAGTTCGTCAGCAACGAAGGCTCGATCGAGCGCGCCTTCGACTTCTTCCAGGGCGGGCTGGGGAAGGACGCGTTCGCGTACGAAGTCGAGCGGGAGACCTTCGATCACCTGCTCCTGAAGCAGGCGGCGTCCCGGGGCGCGGAAGTGCGCGAGGAGACGAACGTCCTGGAGGTCGAGACGTCCGCGGACAAGCCCTGCGTGCTGAGGGTGCGGACGGGCGGCGTCGATTCGACCGTCGAGGCGAAGGCCGTCGTCGATGCGAGCGGCCAGAGCTCGCTGCTGGCCAAGATCCACGACCTCCGCCTCAGGCATCCGTCGCACCAGAAGATGGCGGTCTTCTCGCGCTATAAGGGGGCGCTGCGCCGGGAGGGACGCAAGGAAGGGAACATCGACATCGTCCTCGGCGCGGGCTGCTGGTTCTGGATCATCCCGCTGAGGGACGACGTCCTCAGCGTCGGCGTGGTCGTCAACATCGCCGACTGGAAGGCGACGGGCCTGACGTCCGAGCAGTACTTCGAGAAGGCGCTGCAGAGTTCCCCCTATGTCTCCTCGCGGCTCAAGCCCGGCGTGCGGCAGGAGGAGTTCCACACCGCGAGCAATTACAGCTACTCCTCGAAGCGCTTTGCAGGCGACGGGTTTCTGCTGGTGGGGGACGCCGCGGAATTCCTCGATCCGATCTTCTCGACGGGAGTCATCCTGGCGATGCGCAGCGGACTGATGGCGGGGCAGGTGCTCGCGGAGACGCTGAAGGCGGGCCGGGCGCCGCGCGCGTCGGAATTCCAGCCCTACGAGACGGCTTTCCGGCGCTGGACGCAGAATCACTTCGCGATGATCGACGCGTTCTACGGCCCGGGATTCGGAAACATCTTCCTGACCCCGAAGAACACCCTGGGGATGGTGAAGGCGGTGATCGCGCTGCTGGCGGGGAAATCCGATCCGGGCTGGCTCGACCGGATGCGCCTGAAGCTGTTCTACTGGCTGATCCGGATGAACAACAAGCATCGCTGGATCCCGGATCCGCGGCCCGCGGAATCGGCGGTTCCGCATGGGTGAGCCCCTCGCGCTGCACTTCGAGGAGGTCCGCCGCCTCCTTCCCCAATCCCATCCGTTCCTGATGGTGGACAAGGTCGTCGAGCTCGTCCCCGGCGAACGCATCGTCGCCCAGAAGAACATCTCGGGCAACGAGACGTTCTTCGAGGGGCATTTTCCCGGCATGGCGATCATGCCCGCGGCGCTCATCCTCGAAGCGCTCGCCCAGGCGACCATCCTCCTGGTCCGGAAATCCGCCGAGCTGGCGGCGCCCGCGGGGACGCCTCTCGACCCCGCGGTCTACCTGTTCGGCTCCGTCCACGCCCGCATGCACCGGCCCGTTTTCCCCGGCGACGTCCTGAAGCTCGAGGTCAAGCTGGTCAAACTGTACGGCGAGGGCGGGGCCGCCGACGGGGTCGCGAGCGTCGAAGGGAAGCCCTGCACGCAGGCGGAGATGTTCTTCTCCAAGGTCCGCCTGGCGGACCTCCGGAAGTCGCGCTAGGAGCCGGGGTGCGACGATTCCTCGCCGCGGCCCTGATCCTGACGGCGGGCTGCTCCGGCTTCGCGACGCCCACGCCCGAGGACTTCCGCAGGCTCCGCCTCGGAGCCGTCCGGGACTCCGAGCCGCGCGCGGACGCCACCCGTTACCGCGTCCATATGAGCGTCGACAGCAAATGGCTCGCGGGCGAGTTCGACGGGGTCGTGATGGCGCACGAAGGATGGTCGCCGCTGGCGCGCGCCCAGCTCTTCGGCGATCTCGGGCCCAAGGTGTTCGACCTGCTGGCCCGGCCGGACCGCATCGCCGGCTATTTCGCTCAGACGCGGGAAGGGGTCGACTGCCTGCTGCCGGCGGAGGCGAGACCGCATCCGCTGCTGTTCCTGGGCGTCAGCCTGGTCGAGGACTTCGGCGCGATCAGCGAGGACCGGGTCCTCGGCATCCGCGAGGTTCCGGACGGCTGGTGGCTGAACCTCAAGCCCCTGGTGCCCGGCCTGGTCAGCGAGGCCCTCTGGAGCCGGGACGGCCAGACGATCGAGCGGCGCTTCCGCTGGATGTACGGGGTCACCTGGCGCCAGCGCTGGAGCAGTCCGGAGGAGTGCAGCATCACCGCGTCGGGCCTCGTGATCCGCATCCGCGTGCTGGGGTCGGACGCGCTGCCCCAGCGGCCTCCCCGGGCCTTTGAGATCACGATGCCGGGAGACGTGAGAATCGTCGAGGGGACCCGAAAATGAGCGGACGCCTGGAACGGGCCGGGCTCTGGGTCCTCCGGCACCCCTGGCGCGTCGCCCTCCTCACGGCGGTCCTTGCGGTGGCCTGCGGCGTCTCGCTGCTCCGCCTCAAGATCGATCCGAACGTGGAGCATCTGCTTCCGGTCGACGACCCCACTCTGAGGCTCACGCGGCATCTCCAGGGGGATTCTCCGACGACGCGGGTGCTCTATATCATCCTTCGCGGCGGCGACGGCGCGGCCCTCGAGGAGGCGATTCCCGCGGTGGCCGCGGCGCTGCGCGGCTCGCCGAATCTCCTGAAAGTCACGGCGACGCGCCTGGAGTTTGCCGGAGCCCGCGTCGACTGGGCGACGCAGTCGGTGCTCCACTTCGTTCCGACGGAGACGCTGGACCGCCTCGAGGCGCGGCTGACCGGCCCGGGGCGGAGCGCAGAACTTGCGACGCTGAAGCGGCGCATGGCGGAGGATCCGCTCGGGGGGAAGGCGACGGCCCTCGCGGACCCGCTGGGCCTGCGCTGGATTTTCGACGAGGCCGCCGATCGGATGTCCGAGCGCTTTCCCGCCCGGCTCCGCCCCGGATCGCCCTATCTCGTGGTCGAGCGTCCTCCGGTCGCGTTCATCAAGGCGATCGGCCGGGACGAGGCCCCCAACACGAGGTTCTCGCGCGCGCTCCTGGAGGACGTCCGCGAGCGCGTTGGCCGGGCCACGGCAGGGACGGGGGTGCGGGGGGACTTCGCCGGCAGCTACGTGAGCGCGGTGACCCAGGAGGCGGCGCTGAGGCGGGACATGATCGTGGAGACGGTGGTTTCCACAGTCGCGGTGCTCCTCTATGTCTGGTGGTTCGCGCGCAGCCTGCTGGCGGCGCACCTGGTGTTCATCCCCGTGGTCCTGGCGATCGCCGGTTCGCTGGCGATCGGCGGGGAGATCTTCGGGCCGATGACGCCGATCGTGGTCAGCGCCGCCGCCATCCTGGTCGCGCAGGGCATCGATTTCCCGGTCCACTACTTCTGCCGCTACCGGACCGAGCGCCTCGGGCGCGGGCGGGACCAGGCGCTGCATGCCGCCCAAGTGGCCATGACGCGTCCGTTCGTCGGCATTGCGGCGACAACGCTGGCGGCGTTCCTGGCGCTCCTCGTCAGCCGCTTTCCGGGCTTCCGCCAGTTCGGCTTCGTGCTGGGCGCCGGCATCGTCCTTTGCCTGATCGCGGCGCTGGTCCTCTTCCCGCTGATGCTCATGCCGGTGGACCACCTGGTGCGGCCGGCGTCGGAGCGCACGCCGTGGATCGTCAAGGGCGCCGAGCGTGTCCTGCGCACCCGCTGGCGGGCACCGATCGCCTGGATCCTCATCCTGCTCGGCGTGGCCTCCTGGGTCGGGGTCGCCTGCGTCGGGGTCCGCATGGACCTCGACCTCCGCAACGCGATGGCCCCGGGCGACCCCGGACGGGCGCTGATGGAATCCCTGGAGCACGACCTGGGTGCGGCGCTCATCCCCGTCTACGCCCTGATCGATGAGAAGCTGCCGATCGACGAATTGCAGAAGCGCGTCGAGGCGCTGCGCGGAACCCGGGAGGTGGCGGCCGCCGACGGCCCCGGAGACCTGTTCCCGTCCGCCGCGACGCGGGCCCGGGTGGAGCGGTTCCGGCAGGCGACGAAGGGCTGGGTCGAGGGGACACTGAAGGACCTTGCGCACCTGGGTTTCCGGCCGGATCCCTTCCGCAGGGGGCTGGAGGAGATGGAGGCGCGCTTCGCGGCGCCCGCGCCGGACGCGGTGGCCCTCGATCTCCCTGCGTTCGAGTCGATCCGCCGCTCGGTGCGCTACGAAAAGGACGGGAAGACCTATCACATCGTCACGGTGTTTTCCTCGGGGTCGATCTGGCGACCGGAGGGGAGGGCGGTCTTTGACGGGGCCGCGCGCCGCAGCCTGGGCGGGGACGCGACGTTCTACAGCCCCTTCCACCTGCCGGATCACTATTCCGAGGTGCTCGACGCGGACCTGCAAAAGGTGGTGCTGATCACGTCCGTCGGGATCGTGCTTCTGACGCTGGCGGCGGTGGGAAACCTGAAGGACGGGCTCATCGCGCTGGCGCCCGTCGCGCTGGCCACGGGGATGACGCTGGCCACCGCCGCGCTGCTCGGCGGGCGCATCAACGTCATCAATATGGCCGCCATCCCGATCATCCTGGCGGTCGGCGTCGACGGCGGGATCCACTTCATGGTCCGCTTCCGGGAGAGCGGGGGGAAGGACCCGGCGGAGACGATCCACGAGGTCGGGCCGGGAATCTGGGGCTCGGCGGCCACGACGCTGCTCGGGTTCGGATCGATCGCGTCGTCCGTCACTCCCGGGATGGCCTCCATGGGCTATCTGGTCGTCGTGGGCACGGTCACGTCGGTGCTGGCGTCACTCTTTCTGCTCCCGGGGCTCCTCGAGGGGCGGAGCTTGCCGCGGGCCTGAGGGTCCCGATATACTCCGGGCCGGGATTCAGAAGGGAGCTTCTCCGATGCGATTTGCCGCCGGCGTCGTGCTTCTCGGAGCGCTGGCGTCCTGCGCATCGCCCGGAACCGCGGAGGATTTCAAGTGGTCCGTGGAATGCCCCAAGAGCGTCGACCGGGGCGCGGAATTCTCCTTCCTGGTGCGCACCCTGAACGCCGCGGGGGCGGAAGTCGAGGGGCAGTCCTACCGCTTTCAGATCCTCTGGCCGGCGGGATCGGGGAACCCGCTCCGCCATCGGGGCGTCTCGGGCACGGCCGCGAGGGTGCACGCGCGGATGTCGACCGGGTCCGCCGCGATGGTGATCACCTGCGAGAACAGGCAGGGCCTGGACGTGAAGGTGTTCGAAACCGCCTTCGAGGTGAAATAGTGGTGCGAACCCTCCTTCTGGCGGCGTGCGGCGTCGTCCTCCTGGGCGCACAGGGGGTGCCGGCGGACGAAGCGGCGAAGGCCGCGCTCAAGAAGCTCGCGGCCCGCATGAGGGACGTGCGCACCCTGACCGCGAAGGTTGTCCAGAGCCGCCGCACCGAGCTGCTGGACCAGCCGATCGTGTCCTCCGGACGGATGGCCTACCGGCGGGATCCGGCCCGCCTCGTCTTCCAGCTGACGGAGCCGCGCAAGGCCGAGATCCACCTGGACAAGACGTCCTACCAGGTCTACCGACCCGACGAGAAACGGCTCGAAAGGATCGATTTCGAGAACGACGACGTCACGTCCCGCATCCTGATGGTCTTCGAACCCAAGGCCGACGAGATCGGGAAGGCGTTCACCATCACCGGGGGCGAGTCCCGGGACGGCTGGATCGACGTGCGCCTGGACTCGTCGGACGAGCGTTTCCGAAAGCGGATGAGGAAGATCGTGCTGACGGTGGCGGAAGCCGACGGCGCCCTGCGCCGCATCGCGTATACCGATGCCGAAGGCGACGACGTCCAGTTCGATCTCTCGGAGGTCGCGATCAATCCGGAGCTGCCGGCCGAGACGTTCGCGCTCAAGACTCCGGAGGGAACGCGAATCCTCCGGCGCACGGTGGGGCAGGACAAGTGATTGCGATCCTCAGGGGAATCAGGTAATCTCTCCGCCCTAACGATATGGACGCCAGCGACGCGGCCCTGCGGGAAAAAGTGAAGTTGATGATCATCCAGTGCGCCCGCTTGAAGATCCAGCCCTCGGAGCTCAAGGAAGACTGGCCCCTCTTCGACCGGGAGATGGGGATGGGCCTGGATTCGATCGACGTCCTCGAACTGGTGGTCAACCTCGAGAAGTCGTTCGGCGTGCAGATCCCGGACCGCGAGACCGGGCAAAAGGTCCTCCATTCCGTCAACTCCATCGTCGAATACCTGAAGGCCTCGGGCAAGCAGTCGTGAACGACGGGGCCCTCTGGGACCACAGCCGCCACTGGCTCAACCTCCGGCCCATCTACGCGTTCGGCGAATGGGTGCTGGACAGCATGCCGCTGTTCGTGGGCTACGGGATCACCCGGGGCGTGACCGAGGTGGCTTACCACTGCAGCCCGGACCAGCGAGCCGGGATCGAGAGCAACGTCCGCCATGTTCTCTCCTGCACCCGGCCCTCGCTGAGCGGGCCGGAGCGGGAGTCCCTGTTGAAAAAGCTCGTCTACAGGATCTTCCACAACCGGGGGGTCTGGTTCGCGGACCTGTCGATCATGGCGGGCCGCCGGCAGATCGACGGCCTCTTCCGCTTCGAGCGGTCCGGCAGCTGGAAGGCTTTGGAGCGCCAGCTGGCGACGGGGAAGGGGGCGATCGTCGCGTCCGCCCACCTCGGCAACTGGTACGGCGGCGGCTTCGCGATGGCGAAGAGCGGCGTGCCGGTCCGTGTCGTGATGTACAAGAACCACGCCGGGGACGTCATGGACCGGAAGGTCGCGAACCGCGCCAAGGTGCGGCAGACCTACATCGACTCCGATCCGATGGCGATGATGGAAATCATGAGGGCGCTGCGAAACGGCGAAGTCCTGGCGATGCTGGTGGACAAGCCCTGGGACAGCCGCTCCATCTCCGTGCCGTTCTTCGGCCGACCCAGCCTTTTTCCGATCGGCCCCGTCCGCGTGGCCCGGCTCGCGGGCGTGCCCATTTTCCCGGCCTTCTGCGTCTGGAACCGCCTGCGGGAGTATAACGCCATTCTCTGTGACCCGGTCGAAGTCGGCGGAGGCGATCCGGAGGAAGCCGAACGCCGTGCCGTGGCCGAGATCGCCGGGATCATCGAGAAACAGGTCGCCGCAAACCTGCCGGTCTGGTTCAATTTCACCCCCGCGTGGAGTCCGGCATGATCCGGGTTGTCGTCACCGGAATGGGATATGTGTCCGGGCTGGGCTTCGGCCCCGACGATCATGAAGCCGCCCTGAGGCAGGGACGGTCCGCCGACCGTCCCGTCACCCGGTACGACACGACCGGCTTCCGCACCGGGCGCGGCGCGGAGTGCGACGTCGTCCGCCTCGACGCGCTGCTCGCGGAGCGATGGCCGGCGTCCCGGCTTCGCGGCCTCGATGTCGACACCCGCATGCTCATCTGGGCGGCGGCCACGGCGCTCGACGACGCGCGCGTGGAGGCGTCGGCCCTGAGCCGGCCGCTGCCGGTGGTCCTGGGCACGACGCTCGAGGGATTCTGGCAGGCCGAGCAGTGGTATGAGCAGTCCTACCGCCGCGGCGCGGCACACGCGCGGCCGCGTCGGTTGACCCTGTGCATGGCGGGGGGGCAGGTCTCCACCTTCGCGGACCTCCTGGGCGCGCCCCTGGAGCCCATGGTGATCTCCAACGCCTGCGCGACCGGCGTCAGCGCGATCGGCCGCCTCTACCGCCGGATCCGGGAGGGCGCCGCCGAGCTCGGGATCTGCGGGGCATACGACACGCTGACGCGCTTCATCCACCTCGGGTTCGACTCGCTCGGCGCGCTGACGACAACCCGCTGCGCGCCGTTCGACAGGAACCGGAACGGCTTCTTCATCGGGGACGCGGCCGCGGTGCTGGTGCTCGAAAGCCTGGAATCGGCCCGGCGCCGGAAGGCCACGATCCACGGCGAGATCGTGGGATATGGCGAATCGCTGGACAGCCATCACCCGACCCACCCGGACCCCGAAGGAAAGGGCATCGCCCGGGCGATGGCGGCGGCCCTCGAAATGGCCGGCGTCAAACCCGAGTCGGTGGACTATATCAACGCGCACGGGACGGGGACGCCGGCGAACGACGCCGCCGAGGCCAGGGGGATCCTCAGAACCTTCGGCGAGGAGGGCGGTCGGCGCATCCCGGTCAGCTCCACGAAGTCGCTGGTCGGCCACACGCTGGGGGCCGCCGGCGCGCTGGAGGAATGCTTCTGCCTGCTGGCGATGGAACGCGGATTCCTGCCCGTCCACGCGGGGGTCACGGAGCGCGACCCGGCCTGCCCGCTGAACCTGGTTGCGTCGCCCGAGGGCCGCCCCCGGCTGACGCTGAACAACTCGCTGGGCTTCGGCGGGGCCAACGGCGTCCTCGTGACGCGCCGGTGGGAGGACGCGTGAGCCTCACGTTGGGGCCCTTTCGCTTCCTGTCCTCCGGGGGCACGCTGGAGGACCTTGCCGCCGGCCGCGAGCGTCCGGATGCCCTGCAGGATCTCGACGCGCGGCTTCCGACCCCCAACAGCCTGCGCCGCGCCGGGGATGCCACCAAGTCGGCCGTGCTCGCCGCCGCGGAACTGCTTCGGGCCGAGCGCGTCCAGCTCAGCGAGCGCCTGGGGCTCTATGTCGGCCAGCAGCAGATCTCGCTCGACTACTGCACGCGATTCCTTGAAAGCTCCTACCGCGAGGGGCCGCGGCTGGCGAGTCCGATGTACTTCTCGGAGGCGGCGGCCAACAACATCGCAACGCACATCTCGCTCACGCTCGGGTTGACGGGCTTGGCGCAGACGTTCATCGGCTGTCGCGCGGCCGGAATCCAGGCGGTCCTGGGCGCCGGCGAGGACGTCTTGAGCGGTCACGTCGACGCCGGCCTGGTCGTCGTCATGGGCGTGGGGTCGCCGATGACCCGGGACGCCTACCTCTCCGTCTACCGTCCCTTCCAGCGCCGGAAGCGACAGGATGTGCGGCATCTCAGCGGCGCGGTGGCGCTGATGGTGCGGCGCGGAGCCCCCGGGCAGCCGACGCTCGCGTTCGCGCAGGTCCGCTGCGGCGGCCGGGGTGCCGCGGCGCAGCGCGTCACCGTCGATTCCGTCTGGCGCGAGGCCGGGGCGCGGATGGTGCCCGGGACGCGCGTGGTGGAGTCGACCCTCTTCCTGGCGCGCGAGCGAAGCCGGGCGGTGATCCGCGCCGTGGGCGAAACGACGCCGTTCGCGGCCGAACTGGGGGAGTCCTACGCGCTGGACCCCTTCGTCCGGCTGCTCCTCGACGGCGTCCTGCACTCCGGGAACGAGGGACGGGCGGTGCTGTGCCTGGGCGAGGAGGGCACGGCCGGGATGCTGGCCCTCGACGGCCCCGCGCGCATCGTCTAGGTTTGCCCATTGCAACGGGCCCCGCTTTGTACTACTTTGTTCTATGATCGATCGGGGGGCGCGTGGAGGATAAGACCCTGCAGCAGAGCGAGGCGCTGGCCCTGCTCTGCCCCACCTGCGGGGCACGCTACACCCTTCCGAAATATGTGGAAGGGCAGAAGTACGGCTGCAAACGCTGCAGCGCCTCCCTCATGTTCGGGAAGTTCGCCCTCCAGCAGGAGCTGGGCCGCGGCGGCTTCGGCGTGGTCTATAAGGCGTTCCAGGCCGATCTCCAGCGCATCGTCGCCCTCAAGTTCCTCCACACCGATAGCCCGGAATCCACCGAACGCTTCATGCGGGAGGCCCGCATCGCCGCCAACCTCAGCCACCCGAACATCACCGCCATCTACGAGGTCGGCCAGCACGAGGCGAAGCCCTACATCACCATGCAGTTCGTGGACGGCATCACCACGAACAAGGCGAGCTTCAGCGTGCGCGAGGCCGTCGCCGTGGTGCGCGATGCCGCCATCGCCGTCGACTATGCGCACGCGCGCGACGTGATCCACCGCGACCTCAAGCCGCACAACATCATGGTCACGTCCGAGCGGAGCGGGACGTCGCCGTCGGACATGAACCGCCGCACGTTCGTGATGGACTTCGGCCTGGCGCGCTCCGCCAACAAGGGCGGGACGCTGACTACCGAGGGCCAGGTGATGGGGACGCCTGCGTTCATGTCGCCCGAGCAGGCGGAAGGTCGCACGTGCGACATCCGGAGCGACGTCTACTCGCTGGGCGCGACCCTGTACTCCCTCGTGGCGAAGCGCCCTCCCTTCGAGGCGCCGACGCCGCTCCAGATCCTCATGCAGGTGACGCAGCAGGATCCGCCGCTGCCGTCATCCCTGAACCCCGACATCGACAAGGGACTCGAGGCCGTGATCATGAAGGCGATGGCGAAGGATCCCGCGCAGCGGTATCCGAGCGCGTCGCGCTTCGCGCAGGACCTGACCAGCTGGCTGGCGGGCGGCGTGACGGATGCCGGCCCGACGATCCATCTGTCGGCCACCCCCGGCTCGATCAAGGCCGCGCAGCGGCAGAAGAAGAAGTCGGGCGCGATGGTGGGCGTCGGGCTCGTGCTGATCCTGGCCGGGGCCGGCGGTCTCGCCTGGAAGATCCTCGGAAAACCCCAGCCGGAGCTGCCGGCTCCGGTCGTCCACGGAAACAACCCGGGCGGGACGACGACGCCCCCGGTCAAGCCGACCGATCCTGTGGTCCCCATCGTGCCGCCCGTCAGCCTGGTGCTGCTGGACGTCCGCACGGACCCTCCCGAGGCGACGCTCCGGATCGAGAACAAGGAATGGCGGACGCCCGTCGTCCTGAACGAATCGCAGATCGCCTGCGGGACCTACGACATCGTCCTGTCCAAGCCGGGATACAAGCCCCTCAAGGAACGGATCACGTTGACCGCAGGGCCGGCGACGGTCGTGATCGACAAGAAGCTGGAGCGTGAGGCGCGGAAGGTGGCGTTCACGCTCGCGTCCGATCCTCCGGGCGCGAAGATCCTGCTGAACGGCACGGATACGGGCGCTCAGACGCCGCATACGATCTACGAGGACGAGATCGGCGGCACGGTGGCGCAGATCGAGCTCGAGCTGGCCGGCTACGTTCCCGCGAAGCGCAGCCTGGAACCGGGCGGGGAGACCAAGCGCATTCCGCTGACCTTGAAGACCGGGACCTTCGTGGTGAACGGCGCCGTGGCGGGATCGATGATCCACCTGCTGCCGCTCCCTGCGGCGGCGAAGAACGCCCGCGCGATCGCGGGTCTCTGGAGCGAGAATACGGATCTGCTGGAGCAGGCGGTGGCGGCCCTCGATCCGGCGGACGCCCCCTACGTCGTCGAGCGTCTCCGCGCGCTGGCGGGCCGGCCGGAGCCGAAGATCCGCGAGCGGGCGGCCAAGTTGGCCGCCGTGGCCGCGTCCCCGTCCCCCGTGAAGCCCGAGAAGAGCGTCGCCGCGGACGGCCGCGGCAGCGTCCGACTGGAGAACGCGTGGGTGCTCAACCGCTATCGGATCCTGGCCACGTCGTCGCGTGCGCTCGACTTCCTGTCGGACGAGCTGGAGCCGAGGCTGCGGGAGGAGATCAGCGTCCGGGCGGACATGGTTGTTCTG
>Ga0137409_10000352_pt1 | contig 50098 bp, 43 predicted proteins | sample CZODoug1_16funga_FD_122059 | JGI IMG/M metagenome (GOLD analysis project Ga0137409, IMG submission 122059) | Vadose zone soil fungal communities from Angelo Coast Range Reserve, California, USA - CZODoug1_16fungal (Hybrid Assembly) | ecosystem: Environmental > Terrestrial > Soil > Vadose zone...
AGCGTCGCCGTGAACGAGTACGTCTCGGCGCCCAGCTTGGACGTGCTCTGCGTGCTCTGGGTCGTCGCGGTCGCGGTGGTGTCGTCTCCATAGCCGCCGCCGTAGCCACCGCCCGCAAGGGCGCCCGCTACAAGCCCTAGCGCCGCGACGACGCCGATCACCGCAATCAGCACCAGTTTCCTCATCAGACCCTCCTCCGTCTCGAGTAGCAACTGCACCCGCAAGGCTCTCCCGAGGCAATTCGGGCGGAGGGGCAAACTGGATTGCTAGCGCGAAACGGGCTCGGCGACTCCGGCGTTCTCGAAGACGATCTCACCGCGGCGAATGGTGGTGCGCGGCCAGGCACTCAGTTCCCGTCCGGCGTACACGCTGTGACCGGCGCGCGAGAACATCTGATCGTTGCTGATGGCGCGTCGTCCGTGGGTCTCCCAGATCACCAGGTCGCAATTCTGTTCCGCGAAATAGCGCAACGCCATCACCGTCACCACCTCGAAGAAAGTCGGATGTGTTTCCGTCGGAAAATGCGCCAGCAGACCCCGCAGTTCGCCCACCAACCGCACCACATCCGCTTCGCCGATGGGCCGGCGGTCCACCTGGATGCGCTCGCCAAACGCCACCAGATGCGGCGACGTGAACAACCCCACGCGCAAGCCGGCCGCGCGATAAATGCTCTCCAGCATCGCGCACACCGAGCCTTTGCCGTTGGTGCCGGCCACTGCAATGATCGGGAAAGTGGAGACCAGGCCGAGACGATCGCGCACGCGGGCAACGCGCTCCAGTCCCATATCGACAGCCCAGGGGTGGATGCGCTCGAGGTAGGAAAGCCAGTCGGAAAGCGACTGCGGCGCTGTGGCGCGATCGATGGACACGTCGAGTGCCGGCCTGCGGGGGCCGGTAAGGGAATAGAGCTAAGCCGCTGGGGCGCGCATCAGCAGCGTGATCAGGCCGGCGAGCTTGTCGCGCATCTGCCGGCGATCGACGATCATGTCGACGGCGCCATGCTCGAGCAGAAACTCGGCGCGCTGAAAGCCCTCCGGCAAAGTCTGGCGCACGGTCTGTTCGATCACCCGCGGGCCGGCGAAACCGATCAGCGCTCCAGGCTCGGCGATCACCACGTCGCCGATCATCGCGAAGCTTGCCGACACGCCACCCATGGTTGGGTCGGTCAGCACCGAGATGAACGGCAATCTCGCCCTGGAAAGCTGGGTGAGCGCGGCGGTGGTCTTGGCCATCTGCATCAGCGACATCAGACCTTCCTGCATGCGCGCACCACCGCTCGCGGAAAAGCAGACGAAGGGAAGATTCTGTTCGCAACAACTCTGTACGCCGCGCACGAACCGCTCGCCCACCACGGAACCCATCGAGCCGCCCAGGAAACGGAACTCGAAGGCCGCGACCACCAGCGGCACGTTCTTGATCGAGCCCTGTACCACCACTAAGGCGTCATCCTCCTCGGTTTCGGCCTTGGCCTGCTCGAGGCGCTCGGTATAGCGCTTGCTGTCCACGAACTTGAGGAAGTCGATGGGCGCGACCTCCGCGGCGATTTCGAACTGGCCTTCCGGGTCGAGCGTGAGGTCGATGCGCTCGCGGGCGGTGAGCCGGTTGTGGTGGCCGCACTTGGGACAGACGTTGAGGTTCTTGTCCAGATCGGCGCGATAGAGCACCGTCTCGCAGACCTCGCACTTGCTCCACAGCCCCTCCGGCACGGCCTTCTTGACGGCGCCGGCGCTGCGCTTGATCTTCGGCGGAAGCAGCTTCTGCAACCAGCTCATCCACGTCCCCCCGTAACTCGAGCGACCCGCAAGCGCGGGCGCGATTCAATTGCGCGTTTCGAAAACAGACTCACGTACCGTCCATGGCGCGACGGATGCCGCCAAGCAACGCCGAGAGATTGCCGAGCACCTGGTCGGGACCGGAGGATTCGATCTCCTGCACCAGGCGGCTGCCGATCACCACCGCGTCGGAAATCGAGGCAATCGCCTTGGCGGTCTGCGCGTCGCGGATGCCGAAGCCCACTCCGATGGGAAGCCGGATGTGCGAGCGGATCTGCGGAAGCTTGGCCGTGACCTGTTGCAGATCGAGGTGGGCAGCACCGGTCACGCCCTTGAGCGACACGTAGTATATGTATCCCGTCGCCATGCGCCCGACCTGCTCCATGCGGCTGTCTTCCGATGTCGGCGCCAGCAGGAAAATGGAATCGATCCCGCGCGCCTTGAGCAGATCGGTCAGCTGCCTGCTTTCCTCGGGTGGATAGTCGACCACCAGCACCCCGTCCACGCCCGCCGCCTGTCCGGTTTCTGCAAACGCGGCACAACCCATCGCCTCGATCGGATTGGCATAGCCCATCAGCACGACCGGAGTCATCCGATTGGTGGTGCGGAATTCGCGCACCATGCCGAGCACATGTTTCAGTCCCACGCCGTGCTTGAGCGCGCGCTCGCTGGAGCGCTGGATGATCGGCCCGTCGGCCATCGGATCGGAAAAGGGCACGCCCAGTTCGATGATGTCCGCGCCGGCGCCAACCAGCGCGTGCATGATCGGCACGGTCATGGCCGGATTGGGGTCCCCGGCGGTGACGAAGGGAATCAGCGCCTTCTTCCCCTGTGACTGGAGTTTCTTGAACGTATCCGGAATGCGGGACATGTTTAGGCAAGGTGGAAGGATGAAGGATGAAGGCGGAAGTGAAAAACCTGGGTTACGTTCGTCTTTCCGTCTTCCGGCTTCATCTTTGGTTGTTACAGCTTGAGACCGGAACGCTCGGCGACGGTATTCATGTCCTTGTCGCCGCGGCCGGAAAGATTCACCAACAGCACCTGCCCCTTGGGCAGCGTGGGCGCCAGCTTCAGTGCGTACGCAACCGCGTGCGCGGACTCCAGCGCCGGCATGATGCCTTCCATCCGGGTCAGCGTGTGAAAGGCGTTGAGCGCCTCGTCATCGGTGACCGAGACGTACTCGGCGCGCCCGCTGTCCTTGAGCCACGCGTGCTCCGGGCCCACGCCCGGATAGTCGAGACCGGCGGAAATAGAATGGGTTTCGATAATCTGCCCGTTCTCGTCCTGGATCAGATAGGTGCGATTGCCGTGCAGCACTCCGGGTTTGCCGGCGCACAGCGTTGCCGCATGCTTACCGGATGCGAGGCCCAGTCCGCCGGCTTCGACGCCGATCAGCCGCACCGACTTGTCCTCGATGTAGGGATAGAACGCGCCCATGGCGTTCGAGCCGCCGCCGACGCAGGCGAGGATCGCGTCCGGCTGGCGGCCGATCGCTTCCGGCATCTGGGTGCGCAGCTCGCGCCCGACGACTGCATTGAAGTCGCGCACCATCATCGGGTAGGGATGCGGGCCGGCGACCGTGCCGATGATGTAAAAAGTGCTCTCGACGTTGGTGACCCAGTCCCGCATCGCTTCGTTGAGCGCGTCCTTCAGCGTTTTCGAGCCACTTTCCACCGGCACCACCGTGGCACCCAGCAGCTTCATCCGGAACACGTTCATCGACTGGCGCTTGACGTCTTCCGACCCCATGTACACCACACACTCCATGCCGTAGCGGGCCGCGACGGTAGCGGCGGCCACGCCGTGCTGACCAGCGCCGGTTTCGGCAATCACCCGCTTCTTGCCCATGTGCTTGGCGAGCAGCGCCTGGCCGATGGTGTTGTTGATCTTGTGCGCGCCGGTGTGATTCAGGTCTTCGCGCTTGAGCCAGATCTGCGCGCCGCCGGCCTGTTCTGTCAGGCGTCTGGCGTGATACACCGGGCTGGGACGGCCGACGTAGTGCTTGAGTTCGGACTCGAATTCGGCGACGAATCCGGCGTCGTTGCGCATGCGCTCATACTGCGTGCGCAACTCGTCGAGCGCGTGCATCAGCGTCTCGGCGACGAACACGCCGCCGTACGGTCCGAAGTGGCCCTTGGCGTCGGGAAGGTTGTAAGCCTTGAGGGTCTCATACATCTGCATGTCTCACTCCTCGGATGAAGGCAGCGATCTTGGCCGCGTCCTTTATTCCTGTTGCGGCCTCGACACCGCTGCTCACATCGACCGCCCACGGGCGCACGCGGCGCACGGCGTCGCCCACGTTGTCGGGATCGAGCCCGCCGGCAAGGATCAGCGGCAGGGGAAGCTCGGCCGGGATAAGCGACCAGTCGAATGTGGATCCGGTGCCGCCACGGCTGCCTTCCACGAACGCATCGAGCAGAAGGCCTTTGGCGGCGCGATGACGGCCGGCGTATTGTAGCAAATCCACTCCCGGCCCGACCCTCGCGGCCTTGATGTAGGGCACGCCGAATCGCACGCAAAAATCCGGCGTCTCGTCGCCGTGAAACTGCAGCAGCTGCGGACCGACTTCGCCGAGCACGCGTTCGACTTCCGCAGGCTGCGGATCAACGAACAACGCCACCGGCGTAACGAATGCCGGCAGCGCCTCGACGACCTTACGCGCGAGCCCGGTCGACACCCTCCGCGGACTTTCGGCGGCGAAGATCAGGCCGATCGCATGCGCGCCGGCGTGCGCGGCGGCAAGCGCGTCTTCGATACGGGTAATGCCGCAGATCTTGACCGCCGTGGCCATCCCGACTCAGGACTCCTGAAAATTATTCTGCCGCGATCAGTAATTCTTCGATACTGGCAATGTCCGGACGCGATGGCAGCGCCCAGGACGCATCGTATTCTACCGCTGCAAGGTAGAGTCCCGAGGCCGCAAATGTGGGTGCGGCACGATTGCGATCGCGACTTTCCAGCACTTCGCCGATCCAGCCGGCGGGCTGTCTGCCGCTGCCGACATAGACCAGCGCGCCGACGATGTTGCGCACCATATGCTGCAGGAAAGCGTCGGCGGCAAACTCGAAGCGAATCAGGTCGCTGCGGCGGCAGATCTCGAGTTGGCGCAGGGTCTTGACCGGCGTCTTCGCCTGGCATTCGGCGGCGCGGAAAGCGCTGAAATCATGGCTGCCGATCAGGTGTTGCGCGGCCTGCTGCATTGCCTGTTCATCCAGATGCCGGTAAAACCAGCCTACGCGCCCCCGCAGGAGCCCCGGGCGCTGTGCACGGTTGAGCAGCCAATAGACGTAGCGCCTGCCGGTGGCGGAAAAGCGCGCGTGAAAATCCGGGCTCACTGCGCGCGCCCAGTTCACAGCAATGGCATCGGGAAGCAGCGCGTTGCCGCCCCTGATCCATGCGCTCGGCGAACGCTCGACATCAAAGTCGAAGTGCACCACCTGCGCGAGCGCATGCACACCGGCATCGGTGCGTCCGGCGCACGTCGTTTCGATGTTCTTGCCCGCCACCCCCGACAGCGCGCGTTCGAGCGCGTCCTGCACCGCGCAACCGTCCGGCTGGGTCTGCCAGCCGCAGAACGCAGCGCCGTCGTATTCGAGTCCGAGAGCAATTCTCAAAGCGCGGGTTCCGAAGCGGTTGCCGGTGCGCAGCAAGAGCGCTGCGAATCAATTGACGGTGGATTTGTGCGGCAAGGCGCCGCCACGGGAAACGGCCGCAGCGGAAGGAACGTCAGGAATCGAGATTGGCGAGCACCGTCTGCGCGGCGGCTTTCTGTTCGGCGTCGCCTTCCTGAAGCACTTCCTTGAGTATCTCGCGTGCGCCGTCCTTGTCGCCCATTTCCTGGTACGCCTTGGCGAGGTCAAACTTGGTCTGCACGTCATACCAACGATCGTCCTTGCCCGCGGCTGAAACCTGGGGAGAGCTTCCGGTGCCCAGATCGAGGTTGATACCGGACAAATCGATTTCCTGCACCGCGCCGGAATCCGTCTTGGGTGCGCCGGATGCGTCGAGCGAGATCCCGCTCATGTCGAAATCCAGTCCGCCGCCAGCGGGTTTGGGTTCCTCGGCCGCGGGCACCGAGGCAGACGGCGCGGCAAGGGCGTTGAGGTCGAAATCGAAATCGATGGTGTTGCCTTCCTGCTTCTTCGACGCCTCGGCTTCCTCAGCAGTTGTTCCTGCCGGCGGCAGTTCGACGCTGAAATTCATCACCGGTGCCGCACCGGGTTCCAGAATGGTGCTGTCCTTATGAGACTCGAGCGTCGAGGGGTCGATGACCTGGGTCCTGTCCAACTTTCTGCCGTCGTCGCCGAGATCGATGTCGGTCGCGGTGGTCGCGTTCGGGTCTTCGAAGCCGACGTTGAAATCGACATTATCGGCGGCTCCGCCTGCGGCAACTGCCGCTACCGCAGCGGTTTCGCCGCCGCTGGGCCGGCCGGCTGCGTAACGCGGGTTGTCCGGATCGATCTGGTATCCCAGCGTGACGGCCTGGTCCCATAGATATCCGCTGCCGCCGGTTCCTTTCTGCAATTCGCGCGCCAGCTGTTCGAACGCGTTCGTGTCTTTGCGATTGGCATAAATCTGCAGCAGCTTGAGGTGGATTTCGTAGCGCGTGGGAGATGCCGCGAGCGCTTCCTTCAGCAGATCCTCGGCCTGGGCATCACGGCCGTAGGCAAGGAAAATCTCCGCCTCCGCGACCGGATCGACTTCCTCGGCGATGTCGCTTGCCGCGCGCGCGCTGGCCGCGCTCAGGTCGGTGTCAGTGCTGTTGAACGCGGGCGACGACGGGGCTGCAGCGCCGACTACCGGCGCAGGGCCAGCTTCTTCGGCTTCGGCCTTCGATTCCCGGCGGCGTTTGACGGCACGCACCGCGAGCGCACCGATCAGTACCAGCACACCGAGTCCGGCGCCGAGATAGGCGGGTTGCTCCAACACCCGATCCAACAGGCTGGGCTCGGGTGCCGGTGGCGGCGCGGATTTGGGCGCGGGCTTCGGTGGCGGAGCGGGTTGGGACGGCGGCGCGGTCTCGATTTTCGGTTGCGGCGTTGCCGGAGCCGCCGGCGCCTGGGCCGGAGCCGGTTTGGCCTCGGGTGCTGATGCGGGCGCAACGGGCACAGTCGCATGCGTTTCCGGCTTCGCGACCGGCTTGGGCGCCGGTTGAGCCGGCGCCGGTTGTGCCGGGGTTGTGGCCGCAGCCGGAGGCGGGGCAGCCGGCTTCTGCAGGTCGGCCATGCCCTTGTTCTTGATCTCCAGCAGGGCCTGCAGGTCCTTGATGGTCTTTTCGAGCTTGCTTACGCGTTCGTTGGCATCCTTGACTGCTTTGTCGCGTGCCACCAGTTCCTCTTCCAGCGCGCGCACGCGGGCCTGACCCTGGCCTGCCTTCGCGTCTCCGGCGGGAGCCGCGGCCGCCGCCGCCGGTTCGCCTTGCGAAAGCTTCAGCACTTCCTTCGGTTGTTGGTTCGCTGCGGCGGCCTGATCCTCAACCTTCGCCGTAATTTTCCCGGCGGCCGCCTGCTGGGGTGGCTCTGCGGCCGGCTTCGCTTCGCCCGCCTTGGCCGCCAGTTGCTCGCGGTATGCATGCCAGTCGCGTGCCTGCACCAGTACTTCCTTGCGCGCGTCGGCCTGCGCGACGCTGCCGTACTGATCCGGCGGCGGCAGCTTGATGATCTTTCCGGTCTTCAGCCGGTTCATGTTCTTGCCGGTGAAGGCATCCGGATTGCCCCGCAACAGCAGCACCAGCATTTGTTCCACGCTCACGCCCGCAGGCTTGGTGGCAAGCGCGATCTTGGCCAGCGTATCGCCACGCGTCACCGGGCCATAGCTGTCGCCAGTTGCAGCGCTTGTTGCAGCGCTGCTGCGGGAGGTGCTGTTGATATTCGATTCGGTGAGGAAGGTCGCCATCGGCCCGCCGATGGTTTCTACCGGTGCCGATGGGGCGGGCTCGGTGACTGCGGGCGCCTCGGTCTTCGCCGGCGCCTGCGCCGCTGCAGGAGATCCCACGGCAGGTGCGGCTTCCGGAGCAGGCGCTGCAGCAGCGGGCGCTTGTGCTGGCGGTTCGGGAATCGGCTCGGGCTGTGGCTCCGGCTTGGGTGGGGAAGCGCGTACCTGGGCTTCGGCGGCCTTCTGCCGGGCACGTTCGGCGATCAACGATGGGGGATCGAGCAGCGCAGTGAACTCGCGGCTGATCCTCCCGGAAGACCAGGACAATTCCACCAGCAAATCGACGAAGGGCTCGTTGACCGGTTGAGTGGTCGTCAGCCGCAGGTAGGGCTCGCCGTTCGCGCGTTTTTCGATGCTGACCTTGGCCTTGTCGAGCGCGTTCGAGTAAAGCAGGCCGGCGCGACCGAACGCCTCCGGAGTGGCGAGACGCGCAGCGAGCGAACTGATTTCTTTTTTCTCGACGAACAGCTCGATCTCCGCATCGAGCGGTTCACCGAGCGCCGACGTGACGTTGAGCTTGCCCAAACCTGCTCCGTGCGCTACTGCAGAGACAGCGAGCAACGACGCGGCGAGGATCCATGCGCGAAGAGACGTTATGCCCAAGGCGCCCACCCTGATCGTTTTTGTATAAAGGGTAATTAAAATAACATCATGGATTTAGAGATGCAAGCTCAACTTTCCTCTTACATTCTCCGGTAACCCAAGACTTTTTCGATCAAATTTGAGGTATCCCCCGGGGACCCACCGAGGCGAACCATTACTGCTCGAGCAGGATTCGCAGCATGCGACGCAGCGGTTCCGCCGCTCCCCACAGCAACTGGTCGCCCACGGTAAATGCAGCCAGGTACTCGCCGCCCATCGGCAGTTTGCGCAATCGCCCGATCGGCACCATGAGCGTGCCGGTGACCGCCGCTGGCGTCAACTCCCGCATCGAAGCCTCACGCTGATTGGGCACCACCTTCACCCACTGATTGGCTGATGCCAGCAGCCCTTCGATTTCTTCGAGTGGCAGCTCCTTCGTCAGCTTGATGGTGAGCGCCTGGCTGTGGCAGCGCATGGCGCCGATGCGCACGCACACGCCGTCGATCGGGACCGGATTGGCTTCGCGTCCCAGGATCTTGTTGCCCTCCGCCTGCGCTTTCCACTCCTCGCGGCTCTGACCGTTGCCAAGGTCCTTGTCGATCCACGGTATCAGGCTGCCTGCCAGCGGCAGCCCGAAGTGCTCGCTCGGCAATGCGCGGCTGCGCAGCGCGTCGCTCACCTTGCGGTCGATTTCCAGAATCGAGGAGGCCGGATCTTCGAGCAGCGATTTTGCGGCGCCATGGATGTAGCCCATCTGTGACACCAGCTCGCGCATGTTCTGGGCGCCGGCGCCGGAGGCGGCCTGATAGGTCATTGCCGTCATCCATTCCACCACCCCGGCCTTGAGCAGCCCGTGCATGCCCATCAACATCAGGCTGACGGTGCAGTTGCCGCCGATGAAATTGCGCACACCCCGCGCAAGCGCCTTTCTGATCACGTCGAGATTGACCGGGTCGAGGATGATCGCGGCGTCCTCGCGCATGCGCAGCGCCGATGCAGCATCGATCCAGTAACCGTTCCAGCCGTCGGCGCGCAACTGCGGGTAGATGTCGTTGGTATAGTCGCCGCCCTGGCAGGAAACGATCACCTGCATTGCTTCGAGTTCCTTCAGGTCGGCGGCGTTCCTGAGCGGCGGGACGTCCTTGCCGATATCCGGGCCCCTGGCTCCGGCTTGCGAGGTGGTGAAGAAAACCGGATCGATGTGATCGAAGTCGCGCTCCTCGCGCATGCGCTGCAACAGCACCGAACCAACCATGCCGCGCCAGCCGACCAGTCCCACTCGCCTGATCGCGGCATTCGTTCCGGTGCGGCGCGAGGAAACCACTGCTGCTTCCCTTGTATTCATTGGCGCATCCCTCCTGTCATGCCCGCAACGCCGCCACCACGGCATCGCCCATTTCTTCGGTCCCGACCTTTCTGGTCCCGGCTTCGTGGATGTCGGCGGTCCTATAGCCCTGCTTGAGCACGCGCCTGACCGCGGCCTCAATGCGCGCCGCGAGCGCCTCCTGGTTGAAGGTGTAGCGCATCATCATCGCGGCCGAAAGAATCGTCGCGAGCGGATTGGCCACGTTCCTGCCGGCGATGTCCGGAGCAGAACCGTGGATCGGCTCGTACAAACCCTTGTTGCCCGCGTCCAGAGAAGCCGAGGGTAACATGCCGATTGAGCCGGTGAGCATCGACGCTTCGTCCGAGAGAATATCGCCGAACATGTTGCCGGTAAGCATCACGTCGAACTGCCTGGGTGCGCGCACCAGCTGCATGGCCGCGTTGTCCACGTACATGTGCGACAGCTCGACGTCCTGATATTCCTTCGCCACCTCATTTACAACCTCGCGCCACAGGATGCTGGTGTCGAGCACGTTGGCCTTGTCCACCGAGCACAAACGCTTCGCCCGCTGGCGTGCGATGCCGAAACCGACGTGGGCGATGCGGCGGATCTCCGGCTCGCTGTATTTCATGGTGTCGAAACCCTCGCGTTCGCCGCCGCCGGTCTCGCGCCGCCCGCGCGGCTGGCCGAAGTAGATGTCGCCGGTCAGCTCCCTCAGGATCATGATGTCGAGCCCCGCCACCACCTCGGACTTGAGCGTCGAGGCATTGGCAAGCTCCTCGTACAGCAGCGCCGGGCGCAGGTTGGCGAACAGGCCCAGTTCCTTGCGTATGCGCAACAAGCCCTGCTCGGGGCGCATTGGCCGGGGCAACGCGTCGTACTTCGGACCGCCCACGGCACCCAGCAGCACCGCATCCGCGGACTTGGCCAGTGCCAGCGTCGATTCCGGCAGGGGATCTCCGCCGGCATCGTAACCGGCGCCGCCGATCGGCGCTTCCTGCAGATCGAATTTCTGGCCTTCGCGCGACAGCGCCCTGAGCACCTTGAGCGCCTGTTTCACGATCTCGGGGCCGATGCCGTCACCGGGGAGTACTGCGATTTTCATGATTGATTCCGTGAATGCGTGAAGGAGTGAATGCTTTGGGGCAAGCAGGGCAATGCGAAGGTTTTACCCTTCACCCCTCACTCTTCACCCTTAACCCTAGCTGAATAGCCAGGGCTGCTCGACGCGGCGTTTGGCCTCGAAGGCCTTGATCTCGTCGACATGACGCAGCGTCAGCCCGATATCGTCCAGCCCGTTTAGCAGGGAATGTCTGCGGAAGGAATCGATTTCGAAAGTGAACACCTGGCTGCCGTCCGGATAAGCGACGGTCTGCGCGCCGAGATCGATCACCAGCCTGAATCCGGGGAACGCGGCGATGTCGTGAAACAGGCGATCAACCTGGGATTCAGGCAGCACGACCGGCAGCAGGCCGTTCTTGAAGCAATTGTTGTAAAAGATGTCGGCGTAACTCGGCGCGATCAGCGCACGGAAACCAAAGTCGCCCAACGCCCAGGGTGCGTGCTCGCGCGAGGAGCCGCAGCCGAAATTCTTCCGCACAAGAAGAATGTTGGCGCCCCTGTAGCGCGGCTGGTTAAGGACGAAATCGGGATTGGGCTTGCGCGTCACAGGATCCATCCCGGGTTCGCCGTGATCGAGATAACGCCACGCGTCGAACAGATTGACGCCGAACCCCGAACGCCTGATCGACTTCAGGAACTGCTTCGGAATGATGGCGTCGGTGTCGACGTTGGCGCGATCGAGCGGCGCAGCCAGGCCTTCCAGTCGGGTGAACTTCTCCATATTGCTCCCGGATCGCGGTCTCTACAGTCCCGAGCGCACGTCGACAAAGTGGCCGGCGATCGCCGCGCCCGCCGCCATCGCCGGACTCACCAGGTGCGTGCGGCCACCCGCGCCCTGGCGTCCCTCGAAGTTGCGGTTCGAGGTCGAGGCGCAGCGTTCGCCCGGTTCGAGCCGGTCGTCGTTCATCGCCAGGCACATCGAGCAACCCGGTTGGCGCCACTCGAATCCGGCATCGCGAAACACCCGGTCCAGTCCTTCTTTCTCCGCCTGTTCCTTGACCAGGCCTGAACCCGGCACCACCATCGCCAGGCGTACATTGGCGGCAACGCGCCTGCCGCGCACGATTTGCGCCGCGGCACGCAGGTCCTCGATGCGCGAGTTGGTACATGAGCCGATGAACACCTTGTCGACGCGGATATCGGTGATCTGGGTATTGGGCTTGAGGCCCATGTAAGTCAGCGCCCGCTCCATGCCCTCGCGTCTGACCGCGTCCTTTTCCTTGTCCGGATCGGGCACTCGGCCGTCCACCGGCACCACCATTTCCGGCGAGGTGCCCCAGGTCACCTGAGGCTTGATCTCGCGGGCATCGAGCCGCACCACAAAATCGAAACGGGCGTTGTCGTCGCTTTTCAACGTGCGCCAATGGGTCACCGCCCGGTCCCACATCTTGCCTATGGGCGCAAACGCACGGCCGCGCAGATACTCGATGGTGGTCTCGTCCACCGCCACCATCCCGGCGCGGGCGCCGGCTTCGATCGCCATGTTGCACAGGGTCATGCGTGCTTCCATCGACAGCGCGCGTACCGCGCTGCCGCCGAACTCGACCGCATGGCCGCTGCCGCCCGCCGTGCCGATTTTGCCGATCACCGCCAGTGCCACGTCCTTGGCGGTGACGCCGCGGCCGAGCGCGCCGTTCACCTCGATCAGCATGTTCTTCATCTTTTTCTGCATCAGGCACTGGGTGGCGAGCACGTGCTCCACCTCCGAGGTGCCGATGCCGTGGGCAAGACAACCGAACGCGCCATGGGTGCTGGTATGCGAATCGCCGCACACCACGGTCATCCCTGGCAGCGTGGCCCCTTGCTCCGGGCCGATCACATGCACGATCCCCTGGCGGCGATCGAGAAAGGGGAAGTATGCCTTGGCGCCGAACTCGCGAATGTTGGCGTCCAGCGTCTCGACCTGCAACCTGGAAATCGGATCCCTGATTCCCTTGTCCCAGTCCGTGGTCGGCGTGTTGTGGTCGGCGGTTGCCACCACCGAGTCGATGCGCCAGGGCTTGCGACCGGCGAGCTTGAGCCCTTCGAAGGCCTGCGGGCTGGTGACTTCGTGCACCAGGTGGCGGTCGATGTAGATCAGCGCGGTGCCATCCGGTTCCTGCCGGACCAGGTGGCTCGCCCAGAGTTTGTCGTAAAGAGTCTGCGGATTCATGGCGCCTTCAGAGCAAGCGGAAATTATGACATATCCCGCTGGTCGGACGGCAGTTTGGCGCGACTAGATTTCCCGCTTTGTGCCGAAGGACATCGGCTTCCATGACACCACCAGGAACGCCAGCAACGCGGCGACTGCGGCAAACGTGAAAGTCCACTGCGGACCCCAGCCGTCCCAGGCATAGCCGGCGCCGAGCGTGCCCAGCGTGCCGCCCAGGCCGTAGCCGAGGCTGGTGTACAGCGCCTGGCCGCGCGCCTGGTTGCGGCCGCGAAAGATCTGGTGCATTGCCGCCACGCCGGCGGCGTGATAAGCGCCGAAAGTGATCGCGTGCATGAGCTGCGCCACCACCATGACCGGAATCGAACCGACCCCCCAGGCGATCAGCAGAAAACGCGCGAACGCACAGCCGAAACTGAACAGCAGAATCTGGTTCAGGCTGTACGCCCGCATCAGGCGCGGGAGCCACATAAACAATCCGATTTCGGCCATCACACCCAACGCCCACAACCAGCCCACCGCCTTTTTCGAGTAGCCGGCCTCGACCAGGTGGATCGAGTAAAAGCCGTTGTACGGCCCGTGCGCCACCTGCATGAGAAAAAATCCGGCAAACAGCGCAATGACCGCCGGCTGCGTCACGATGCGCAGAATCGGCGCATGCTCGCCGTGGTGCGAAGGTTCGCGGTCGCGCGGCAGCGGAAAGGTGCTCGCCGCCATCAGCACCAGCAGCGTCAGAACCATCGGCGCAAGCGAGTTGATACCGAAGTAATCGAGACAATAGCCGCCGGCGACGACCACCGCCACGAACCCGACCGAGCCCCACAGCCGAATGCGCCCGTAAGTGCCGACCCTCGAGCCCAGCAGGTTGAGCGTGGCCGATTCCGCCAACGGCAGCACCGCGCACCAGAAAATGTTCAGCACCAGCAACGCGGTGAACATCCAGCCGATTCCGCGGTTGAAGAACACCGCGACGAACGCGACCGCCGTTCCCACCGCGGTCAGACGAATCAGCTGGCCGCGCGCACCGTAATGGTCTGACAGCCACCCCCAGATATTCGGTCCGAGGACGCGCGCCACCGGATTGACGGCAAGCAGCACGCCGATCTGGGAAGCGGAGAATCCCAGCGATTTCAGATACAACGCGAAATACGGCGCGAACGCGCCGATGAATGCGAAGTACCAGAAATAGAAATTGGAAAGCCGGAAGTAAAACGATCCGCGCACCATGGACTAACCCGACCCCCTCAGTGCTGTCCGAGCTCGCGCTCGAGCCACCAGCGCCGCGCCAGCCAGCCCCAGGCGATCAGCACGCCGAGCCAGCCCAGGAGGGTAACGAAACCGGCGATGCCGGTATCACGGCCCAGTACGCCCCAGCGGGAAAAGATCTCGGTCCAGTCGTGCTCGCCGCTGCCGACCAGCGGCAGCACCTGCGCGCGCGCATCGGCCATGTAGCGGGCGATGTTCCAGAAATTCTCGAACAGCCACACCGCGCACAGCGCGAACGACAGCGCCTCGCGGCGCCGCCAGAACGTCGCGGCTGCGGCAACCGGAAACAGCAGCTGCGCGAGCGTGCCGCCATAAACGGTGATGCGATCGCCCAGAAGCAGGCCGAAGATCGGGTGGCCGGCTTCGTGCAAGGCGAGATTGGCGTTGTCGAGCAGGAAAACCCAACGCTGGCCGGTGTTGGCGAGGAAAGCAACAAGCGCGATGCCGAGGGTGGCCGCAACAAACGCCGGGGTCCCTAGCGGGAGCCAGTCCTGTTCATTGACCTCGGCGAGGCGCTGCAGCCAGCTCACTGGGGTGATCGGCCTTACGCTTCGTCGGGGTCGGGATCGGTTGCCTGGCTCGGATTGCCCGCGCTCGCTGCCCCGGCCGGAGCGCGCGCGGCAATCCTGGGTGTAGGGCAACGCACGTCGGCATTCTGCGCGCGATGGCGCAACGCATGGTCCATCAGCACCAGCGCCAGCATCGCTTCGGCGATGGGCGTGGCGCGTATGCCCACGCAAGGGTCATGGCGCCCGGTGGTTTCGACCACGGTCGGCTCGCCGTGCTTGTCGATCGAACGCCGCGGCAGGCGGATGCTCGAGGTCGGCTTTACCGCAATATTGACCACGATGTCCTGGCCGCTGGAGATGCCGCCAAGGATGCCGCCGGCATTGTTGCTCAGATAGCCTTCCGGCGTCATTTCATCGCCGTGCTCGGTGCCCTTCTGCTCGACCGCGCCGAAGCCGGCGCCGATTTCCACACCTTTTACCGCGTTGATTCCCATCATGGCATAGGCGACTTCGGCATCGAGCTTGTCGTAAACAGGCTCGCCCCAGCCTACCGGCACGTTTTCCGCGACCACGGTGATTTTCGCCCCGCACGAGTCGCCGGACTTGCGCAGCCGGTCCATGAACTCCTCGAGTTTCGGCACGATGTCCGGATCGGGCGCAAAGAACGGGTTGGCGTTCACCGCGTCCCAGGTCCTGAATGCAATGCGTATGCTGCCGAGTTGCGACATGTACCCGCGAATCACCACACCGTGGCGCTCCCACAGCCACTTCTTTGCAATCGCCGCCGCCGCCACACGCACCGCCGTCTCGCGAGCCGACTGCCGTCCGCCGCCGCGGTAGTCGCGGATGCCGTACTTTTGCCAATAGGTGTAATCCGCGTGACCAGGACGGAAAGTTTCGGCGATGTTGCCGTAGTCCTTGCTGCGCTGGTCCTGGTTGCGGATCAGCAGCGCGATCGGTGTGCCGGTGGTCCGGCCTTCGAACACGCCGGAAAGAATCTCCACCGTATCGGGCTCGCGCCGCTGCGTGACATGCCTGGATGTACCGGGCTTGCGGCGATCGAGTTCTTTCTGGATGTCGGCTTCGGAGAGCTCCAATCCCGGCGGACAACCGTCCACGACGCAGCCGATTGCCGGGCCATGGCTCTCGCCAAAGGACGTAACGCAGAACAATTTGCCGAGCGTGTTTCCGGACATTGCGCACCCGAAGAGAAGCGTCGAAGTTTATCACGCGCCCCGCAGAAACCCTGCAGCAATGCGGCTTGCGCCGAATGCGGAATCATCGGCCCGATGCGCCGCCGGGCGGCCTGATTTAGAATACCTGCTCATCTTCCCCATGCCGAGCAGCCCAGGGCCATGCGCCAGTACCTCGACCTGATGCGACATATCCTCGAACACGGCGCCCGCAAAGGCGATCGCACGGGCACGGGGACGCTGAGTGTATTCGGCCCCCAATTGCGCTTTGACCTTCAGGCCGGATTTCCGCTGCTCACCACCAAGAAAGTCCACCTCAAGTCCATCATCCACGAACTGCTGTGGTTCCTGAAGGGCGAAACCAACATCCGCTACCTCAAGGAAAACGGGGTGTCGATCTGGGACGAATGGGCCGACGATGAGGGCGAACTCGGTCCGGTGTACGGCTATCAGTGGCGTTCCTGGCCGGCGCCGGACGGGCGCCATATCGACCAGATGGCGAAGGCGATCGAGGAAATCCGGCGCAACCCGGACTCTCGACGCCTCATCGTGTCGGCCTGGAACGTCGCCGATCTCGAAAGCATGGCGCTCATGCCCTGTCACGCTTTCTTCCAGTTCTATGTTGCCGACGGCAAACTCTCCTGCCAGCTCTACCAGCGCAGCGCCGACCTTTTCCTCGGCGTGCCTTTCAACATCGCCTCTTACGCGGCTCTGACGCTGATGGTGGCACAAGTGTGCAACCTGAGGCCCGGTGAATTCGTGCATACCTTCGGCGATACCCACCTGTACCTCAACCACCTGGAACAGGCCCGTGAGCAGCTTTCGCGGCAGCCGCGCACGTTGCCGCGCATGATCCTCAACTCCGAAATCAGGAACCTGTTCGATTTCAGTTACGAAGATTTCAATCTGGTCGGCTACCAACCCTATCCCGCCATCAAAGCGCCGGTGGCGGTGTGAGAGCGGGATTGGGGATTCGGGATTGAGGATGGGAAGTGAGGGAACCAGCCGCGGGTCGGCATTGCGGCACTTGTAGGCAATGCTGAATGAGGTACAGCGACCTCCGAGTCTGGCAAGAAGCCATGGGTTTGGTAACCGAGGTCTATCGATTGTCGAGATCCTTCCCCCTGATGGATCATTGATGGAACTAGAAACACAACTCCAGATTGCCTTGAGACTCGATCACGCTACGGAAGTTGACGTGACACGCCTTCTCGCCAAGTCAGATCATGTCGGTAAAATGCTTAGCACCCTCAAGAACTCACTAAACAAGTAAGCGGACTTATCAGCAATTGCTGTAATAGCTCGAACCTCAATCCTGAATCCCCAATCCCCTCGAATCTCAATCATCGTTGCTTACGCGGTGAATCGCGTCATCGGCAAGGATGGGAAGGTGCCCTGGCATCTTTCCGGAGACCTGAAGCGCTTCCGCCAGCTCACGATGGGACATCACATCGTGATGGGCCGCAAGACCTGGGAGTCGATCGGCAGGCTGCTGCCGGGACGCAAGCACATCATCGTCAGCCGGCAGCCAGACTACGCGGTGCCTGGCGCAGTCGTTACACGCACCATCGAGGAAACGCTTGCGGCATGCGCTGGCGACAACGAAATATTCGTGATCGGTGGCGAAGAGATCTATCGTCTGGTGCTGCCCATTGCCGAGCGCATCTACGCTACCGAGATCATGGCCGATTTCGCAGGCGACACTTTCTTCCCTCCGTTCGATCCCGGTACATGGGTAGAGGTTTCGCGGGAGATGGGCACGAACTCCGAATCGCTTCCGCACGACTTCGTGATCTACCAGCGGGCCGTGGTCCGCCGTTAATCGTACCTCGTAGTAGCTCGCCGGTCCCCGGATGTTTTAGAGTTGTCGCCGCCCATCGTTTTCGTTGCTCCTACATGTCGTAGCGCAAGGTGATCTGGTAGACCACTCGGTCGTACGCGTTGATCGGAATATTCGAGTCGTTCCGGGTCCCGCTGGCCTGAGTGGTCACCCGGACATTTTTCCTCGGGAAGAAGATCAAACCGGTGGAAGCGCTGTACTGGGTGTCTACGCGATCGACCAGGAAAAACGGATCGGGGCCGCCGTACTCACGCCGCTCGCCGCTGGCGTTCAGGAACAGCGCGAACTTCTCGCTCATGTTCCATTGCGCTCCTAGCCGAGCCCCGTATAAGTGGTGTCCGAGCTGCGGCACACCATCCTCTTTTTCATCCTCCACGCCGCCGTAAACGCCCAGATATGTGATCACGGTACCCCGGCCGAAGGCGTGGGCGTACCCCGCGCCACCCACGTAACGGTTGGCATTACGAATTTCCTGATCCGGATACTCCAGTAGACTGTACTGGACGAAGAAGCTGGCCTGGTTGCGGGAATCGAAGTCGTGTTGCCACTGGCCGGTCAAGCCCGACGCATTGCGGTAGGCGTTTCTGTATACCGCGGAATTGTTTACGTAGAACGTGTTGTACTGCGCGGCGAGCGTCAACGTGTCCCTGTCAAGCCGGTAGCTCAAGCCGAGGTTGGCGTCGTAATAGTACGTTGAAAAATCGGTTTCGTTGTGGTTGGACTTGTTCTGGTAGGCCACACCGCCGAAAAGCCCGAGTCTTTTCGAGAGCGGATGCTGGAAATTTACCCCTCCGCCGAAACTGGCGAACGCGTCTTCCTGCTCCACGGAACTGGCCGCCAGGGAGAAAATTGTGCCCCCAAATACAGGTACCGCCACCCGATTGTCGGCGGTGGCACTGTTGACGTTGCTGTCATGGCCGATGCCGACTTCGACAAAACCGTGGATGCTGGTGCGCTCGGATGCGTCGATACGCTCGATGGCTTCGAGGTAGCGGTTGATGGCCGTGGCAACTTCCGGCGCGACCTTCTGCTTGCGGACATTTTCGAATTCGCGTTTGGCGGCTTCAGTTTCCTTCAGATTGAAGTATGCGCGGGCAATCAAGGCGCGGGCAGGCGCGCTGTTCGGTACTGCCGCGAGAACCCGCTCCAGCGCGAACACCGCCTCGGTGTTCTTACCGATCGCCAGCGCCGCCGAGCCGAGAACCAAGTCGTATTCCGGGTCGCCGGCGCGCTCCGGCTGGAGCGGGATAAGGAGGTTGTAAGCGGCTTGCGGATTGCCGTTATCGAGCTGCTCTCTGGCCGAGATAAGAAGCTCGTCGGTGGCCAAAGCGCTCAGCGGAATAGCAGAGACGAACGAAAAAAGCAGCGCGAGGCGCTTCACATGCCGCATGGAACCTCCCGATCGCTATCCATATACCGCCAACAGCACAACCTAAACCACGACTTTTAAAGACTTTTTGTATGGCAAACATTACCGAACGAGGTGCGCAGCGTCAAACGCTTTGCGCGCAAGAGGCAACTGCTTTACCGCGCCGGCGTTACCAGGCCGGCGGCGAAAACGCACGCTAGCTTGCGGCGCTCCCAATGATTTGCGAGCCATGGTCGATTCGCAACGAGGGTTCTGCTGAATCGAAGAATCGGGAGCGCGTCAGCTCTGGCGGACGCAATCCACGAAAAAGCGCACGCCCCCTTCACCGGGTTCTTCTACCAGGCCATGGATGTCGGTCTCGAATCCGGCGAACTTGCGGTTGAAATCCCGGGCGAACTGGAGATAACGCACGATCGTGGAATTGAATCGCTCACCTGGAATCAGCAACGGGATGCCCGGCGGATAAGGCGTCAGCAACACGCTGGTTACGCGGCCCTCGAGGTTGTCGATGTCGACGCGATCTATGTCGCGGTGCGCCATCGCAGCGAACGCATCCGAGGGCTTCATCGCCGGCTGCATGTCGGACAGATACATTTCGGTCGTAAGGCGCGCTACGTCGTTGCTCTTGTACATGCCGTGGATCTGGTCGCATAGGTCGCGCAGTCCCATCCGTTCGTAGCGGGGATGCTTCTGGCAGAACTCCGGCAGGATGCGCCACATCGGCTGGTTCTTGTCGTAGTCGTCCTTGAACTGCTGAAGCGCCGTCACCAGCGTGTTCCAGCGGCCCTTGGTGATGCCGATGGTGAACATGATGAAGAACGAATAAAGGCCGGTCTTCTCCACGATCACGCCGTGTTCGGCGAGAAATCTGGTGACGATCGAGGCTGGAATGCCGGTCCTGGGGAACTTGCCCGACATGTCCAGGCCCGGCGTGATGACCGTTGCCTTGATCGGATCGAGCATGTTGAACCCCGGTGCAAGATCGCCGAAGCCGTGCCACTTCTCGTTGGCCCTCAGCGTCCATTCCTCGCGCGAACCGATCCCTTCCGCGGCGATCTTGTCTGGCCCCCATACCTTGAACCACCAATCCTTGCCGAACTCGTCGTCCACCTTGCGCATGGCGCGGCGGAAATCGAGCGCCTCGACGATGGATTCCTCCACCAGTGCCGTGCCTCCCGGGGGTTCCATCATCGCCGCCGCCACGTCGCAGGAGGCAATGATCGCGTACTGCGGGCTGGTCGAGGTATGCATCAGGTAAGCCTCGTTGAACACGTGGCGATCGAGTTTCCGGGTCTGCGACTCCTGCACCAGGATCTGCGAGGCCTGCGATATGCCGGCCAGCAGCTTGTGGGTCGAATGCGTGGCGAAAATCAGCGGATCCTTGGGGCGCGGTCGATCCATGCCGATCGCGTGCATGTTCTTGTAGAAGCTGTGGAACGCGGCATGCGGCAGCCAAGCCTCGTCGAAATGCAGTGTGTCGATCGATGCGTTCAGCGTCTCCTTGAGCATCTCGACGTTGTAGACCACCCCGTCGTAGGTACTCTGGGTGATGGTGAGGATGCGCGGCTTCTTGCGCTTGGCCACGCGCGCGAACGGGTTGGCCTCGATTTTCTTCTGTATGGTTTCCGGCCTGAACTCGTCGAGAGGAATCGGCCCGATGATGCCGAGGTGATTTCTTGTCGGCGTCAGGAACACGGGAATTGCGCCGGTCATGGTAATCGCGTGCAGGATGGACTTGTGGCAGTTGCGGTCCACCACCACGATGTCGTCCGGTGCGACGTTGGCGTGCCAGACCATCTTGTTCGAGGTCGAGGTGCCGTTGGTGACGAAGAAGCAATGATCGGCATTGAAGATGCGCGCGGCATTGCGCTCGGAGTCGGCGACCGGCCCGCTATGGTCGAGCAGTTGCCCAAGTTCATCCACCGCGTTGCAGACGTCGGCGCGCAGCATGTTCTCTCCGAAGAACTGGTGGAACATCTGCCCGACCGGACTCTTCAGGAACGCCACGCCTCCGGAATGCCCGGGGCAGTGCCACGAATACGAGCCGTCCTGGGCGTAATGCACCAGTGCCCGGAAAAACGGCGGCGCCAGGCTGTCCAGGTAGGCGCGGGCCTCGCGGATGATGTGGCGCGCGACGAACTCCGGCGTGTCCTCGAACATGTGGATGAAGCCGTGCAGCTCGCGCAAGATGTCGTTGGGAATGTGCCGCGAGGTGCGCGTTTCGCCGTAGAGGTAGATCGGGATATCGGCATTCCTGAAGCGAAGTTCCTTGACGAAGGCGCGCAAGGTTTTCAGCGCCTCGGTGGTCTCCTCCACGGTGCCGCCGCCGAACTCTTCGTCGTCGATCGAGAGGATGAAGGCCGAGGCGCGGCTTTGCTGCTGCGCGAAGGAGGAAAGGTCGCCGTAGCTGGTGACCCCGAGCACTTCGAGGCCTTCGCCTTCTATGGCCTTGGCGAGCGCTCTCACACCGAGGCCGCTGGCGTTCTCCGAGCGGAAATCCTCGTCGATGATGACGACTGGGAAGCGAAATTTCATGATGTTCTCCTTGCCGGAACCGTCGGTGCCGGGTCTCGGCGGGAGCGGTTGCGTGGATGGCCTGGCGTCGCCACTAAAGGATGGGATCTCGCGTCAGATTTTCGGAAGAGTCACGCCTTTTTGACCCTGGTACTTCCCGCCGCGGTCGCGGTAGGAGGTCTCGCAGACGTCGTCGGCATCGGACTCGAAGAAAATGACCTGGGCGACGCCCTCGTTGGCGTAGATCTTGGCGGGCAGCGGCGTGGTGTTGGAAAATTCCAGTGTCACGTAGCCCTCCCACTCCGGCTCGAAAGGCGTGACGTTGACGATGATGCCGCAGCGCGCGTAGGTCGACTTGCCCAAGCAAATCGAGAGCACGTTACGGGGGATGCGGAAGTATTCGACGGTTCGGGCGAGCGCGAAGGAATTCGGCGGAATGATGCACACATCCCCCTTGAAATCGACGAACGACTTCTCGTCGAAGTTCTTCGGATCCACCATCGTCGAATTGATGTTGGTGAAAATCTTGAAATTGTTCGAGCAGCGGATGTCGTAACCGTAGCTCGAAGTCCCGTAGGACACGATCTTGTGGCCGTTGGCTACACGGACCTGGCCCGGCTCGAACGGATCGATCATGGCCTGCTCGCGCGCCATGCGGCGAATCCACTTGTCCGACTTTATGCTCATCTTTAACCCGTATTAACCACAGAGGCACAGAGACACGGAGAACGGCAAAGGCAATGCGATACAGGATCGATGTACGTCGGAGTCCTTATATTTCGTATCTGTTCCATTCATGTGCTTTCGTTTCTGCCTTCCTCTGCGCCTCTGTGTCTCTGTGGTGAAGACTTCAGGTGTTCTGGATCACGATCTTGGGAAACGCCGCGCTGTGGTCTTTCGAGAGCTCCGAGATTCTGGCCGCTACTTTGCGGGCAATTTCCTTGTAGATCTGCGCTGAGCGGCTGTCCGGTTCGGCGACCACCGTCGGCTTGCCCGAGTCCGCCTGTTCGCGGATCTTGATGTCGAGCGGCAACGAGCCCAGCACCTCCACGCCATAGTCCTTGCTCATGGCCGCCGCGCCGCCCTCGCCGAAAATGTGCTCCTCGTGTCCACACTTGGAGCAGACGTGGACGCTCATGTTCTCCACCAGTCCCAGGATCGGCACGCCGACTTTCTCGAACATCTTGAGGCCCTTGCGGGCATCGATCAGCGCAATGTCCTGCGGCGTGGTCACGATCACCGCGCCGGTCACCGGCACCTTCTGCGACAGCGTGAGCTGGATGTCTCCGGTCCCGGGAGGCAGGTCCACTACCATATAGTCCAGGTCCTTCCACTGGGTGTCGCGGAGCAGCTGCTCCAGCGCCTGCGTCACCATCGGGCCGCGCCAGACCATCGGCGTGTCCACGTCGATCAGCAATCCGATCGACATCGCCTGCACGCCGTATTTCAGCTTCGGCTCGATGGTCTTGCCGTCGGCGGACTCCGGCCGGCCGGAGAGTCCCATCATCATCTGCTGGGAGGGGCCATAGATATCGGCGTCGAGCAAGCCGACCTGGGCGCCTTCGGCCGCGAGCGCCAGCGCCAAGTTTACCGCAGTGGTGGATTTGCCCACCCCGCCTTTGCCGGACGCCACGGCGATCACGTTCTTGACGCCGGGCATCAGCTTGACGCCGGGCCGCACCGCGTGGGCGATGATCTTGACCTGGACGTTGGCGCTGACATTCCCCGCGCCGGCGATGGTCTTGAGCTTGGCGATGACATCCCGCCGCACCACGTCGATCACGCTTTTGGCCGGGTAACCGAGCAGGATGTCGAGGGAGACGTCGTTGCCCTCGACCTTGATGTTGCGGGCTTCCTTGCCCGAGACGTAGTCCTTCCCGGTCACCGGGTCGGTGAGTTCCTGCAAAGCCGTCCTGACCTGCTCTTCGGTGATTGCCACGCCTGCTGCCCTGGATTTTAAGGGGCGAATTTTAAGCTTAATTCCCGGCGCGTAAAGGGCTTTCTCGGGGTCCATTTGATAGAATCCGAGCTTTTCCGCGTCTCCACGAAATGTCGCGCAGGATCCTCGCCACCTCGGCGCTGCCGTACGCCAACGGCAGCATCCACCTCGGCCACCTAGTGGAATACATCCAGACCGACATCTGGGTGCGCTTCCAGAAGATGCAGGGCCATGAGGTGCATTACGTATGCGCCGACGACACCCACGGTACGCCGATCATGCTGCGCGCCGACAAGGAAGGCATCACCCCGGAGCAACTGATCGCCCGCGTATACGGCGAGCACACCCGCGACTTTGCCGGTTTCCACGTGGCGTTCGACAACTACTACACCACGAATTCCCCGGAGAACCAGGCTTTCTGCGAGGACATCTACCGCCAGCTGGACAAGAGGGATCTGATCGCACGGCGTTCAGTCGAGCAGTTCTACGACCCGGTCAAGCAGATGTTCTTGCCGGACCGCTATATCAAGGGCGAGTGCCCGAACTGCCACTCCAAGGACCAGTACGGCGATTCCTGCGAAGTCTGCGGCAAAACCTACACCCCGACCGATCTCATCGACCCTTATTCCGTCGTGTCGGGAGCCAAGCCGCAGCGCAAGGCGTCGGAGCATCATTTCTTCAAGCTCTCCGATGAGCGCTGCGAGAAATTTCTGCGCGAGTTCACGCAGACCAGCGATGCCCTCCAGCCCGAAGCGGCAAACAAGATGAAAGAGTGGCTGGGTGAGCCCGGCGATAGCAAGCTGGCAGACTGGGACATTTCCCGCGACGCCCCCTACTTCGGCTTTCCGATCCCTGGCACCAACAACCAGAAGTTTTTCTATGTCTGGCTGGATGCGCCGGTGGGCTACTTCGGCAGTTTCGGCAACTACGTTGCCAAACAGAAAGCAGCGAGCAAGCCCATTGACCAGGACGCCTTCCTGCGCCCGGGCGGCGATACCGAGATGGTCCACTTCATCGGCAAAGACATTCTGTATTTCCATGCCCTGTTCTGGCCGGCGATGCTGAAATTCTCCGGCTACCGCGTGCCGACCAAAGTCTTTGCCCACGGATTTCTAACGGTGGACGGACAGAAAATGTCCAAGTCCCGGGGCACCTTCATCACGGCGGAGAGCTACCTCAAGCAAGGGCTGAATCCCGAGTGGCTGCGCTACTACTACGCGGCCAAGCTCAACAGCACGATGGAGGACATCGACCTCAACCTCGAAGACTTCGTCGCGCGGGTGAACAGCGATTTGATCGGAAAGTATGTGAACATCGCGAGCCGGGCGGCGAGTTTCATCACAAGGTTTTTCAACGGGGAACTTGCATATCATTCGGATACCAAGTCTCTAGTTGAAGGCGCTCGCGCCTCAGCATTTCTCTCTAAAGAAGCATATGACGCACGTGAATTTGGAAAAGCAATTCGTCAGGCGATGGAAATTGCTGACCGAATTAACGAATGGTTCGACAAAACCCAACCATGGAACCTCGCAAAGGAGCCGTCCAAGGCTAAGGAATTACAGGACGTATGCTCCCGATGCTTACATGGTTTTCAGTTGTTAACCGTAATTCTTGCGCCAGTGCTTCCCAAAGTCGCCGAGCGAGTAGCGCGCGATCTTTTTGGCATGGAACGTGAATTTAATTGGGATGATGCGTCGGCGTTGCCCACACGTATCAATCCGTACCAGCACCTGATGACCCGTGTCGATCCGAAACAGATCACCGCGCTGGTGGAAGCCAACAAGGAAAGTCTTCAACCGGCGCTGCAGAGCCATTCGCCGCAGCGTCACGCCCAGCACCAGGAGAAAGCCGTGGAAACCACTACCGCCCCGAGTTTCATCAGTATCGATGACTTCAACAGGGTCGAGCTGCGCGTCGGTCGCATCGTCAGCGCCGAGCACGTGGAAGGCGCCGACAAGCTGCTCAAACTGCAGCTCGATCTCGGCAACGAAACCCGCCAGGTGTTCGCCGGCATCAAGGCGGCTTACGATCCGGCGAAGCTGGTCGGGCGGCTTACGGTGTTGGTCGCCAACCTGCAGCCGCGCAAGATGCGCTTCGGCGAATCGCAGGGCATGGTACTGGCCGCCAGCGGCGACGGGCCTGGCATTTTCCTGCTCTCGCCCGACGATGGCGCTCAGCCGGGCATGCGCGTAAAGTAAACAAACCCCATGAAAATCACCCGACGACTTCGCATCCGTGGCCAGGTCCAGGGCGTGAACCTGCGCGAAGCCATGCTCCTGCGCGCCGAGCAGTTGAAGGTCACAGGGTGGGTGCAGAACCGTCTGGATGGATCAGTAGAGGCGATCGTGCAGGGGGAGGCTTTCGCAATTGACGCTATCGTCGATTGGGCACATCAAGGCCCGCCCGGTGCGCGGGTGGATAGCCTGGATGTCGAAACGGCCGACGCCGAAGGCGACTACGACTCCTTCGACAAGAAACCGACCGCGTGAAAATCAATCTCTCACCGTGTCTAGCGCTTAATTGACGCGCCGACGCGCGTCACATTAGAGCGGCAAGGCTTGCCGGCGCGGGAACGCGCAGCAGAACGTTGCGCAGCTCCCATGCCTTTTCCGGTTCCAGATTCTCGAAGTACTGCACTTCTCCCGCCACCAGCGCAGCGATCGCCACACCATCGCGGTACAGAATGCGGTTGCTGTAAACTGCCGGCACCCGCGAACCGGGTAACAAAACCCCCGCCAGGTTGAGCGGATCGACTCCGCTGACCGCGACCGGAAGACCGGTCTTCTCCTGATTGCGCACCCCGCGCAGCACGCCGACCGCCTCCGGCAGCGCGAACTGCTCCCCTGAAAACCCTGCCACGAAGCGCCCGCCGCGGATCTCGCCGCGCGTCTCCAATCGACGATACGCCATCAGCAGCTCACGCCATGGCGGCAGCCAGTCTGCCTCGCGGGCAATCAAGCGCCAAAACACAACGCCATAGCGTTTTAGCAGCGTGCGCGCAATCTGCTCTGCGGTTTCGCGGGCTAGCGTCGAAGATATTTCGGCGCCTGCGGCCTTGCGCCGGATCAGCGCCCAGCGCCCGGCGTCCTCGACACCGAACGCCGCAGTACGGCGCCGGCGCGAACCCGATATCGGCTTGCGCCGATCGGCGGGCAGCAGCAGCGCGCGCAAGCCGATGAAGCCGTCTGAATTCACCAGGCCCGCTGCGGTCAACTCACGCAGGGCATCTTCGACAAAGGTGCGCGGCAGATCGAGGCCGCCGGCGATGTCGTCGAAGAAGGAAGCACCTTGCTGCGCGAGATAGTCAGCCACTGCTTGGGCGCGCGTGCTCAAGTGCACAGTTTCATTCGATCCATTGGCAAGCGCCATCCACAGCGGAAGATTCTTGCGGGTCATCAGGGTAATCGGAGTGCTCCGCACCGGACTCGGTCCGTGGCCGCGCTGCGGATCGAGTCGCGGCGCGTCGAGCCGGGTCCAGACCACCCGCCCGGCGCGGCACAAATCGTCGAGCCAGTCCGGCTCGTAGCCGGCGACGCGCGCCGGGAGCAATTCGGTCTCCCACGAAGCGGCCGCGGCCTCGAATCCTTCGAGTTGCGAAACCACTGCAGCCACCGCATCCGGACCTTCCATGCGTTCCGAGACGCGCTGCCAGTCGAGCAGGAAGCGCATGAAGTCGGCGGCGGAGACCGGTTCGATCTCCTGCCGCAGTCGCTTGACCGTGTAGCGGGTAATGCGCGCCAGCAATCTGCGCTCGCACCATTGCGCGATGCCGATTGCCGTGAAACTGCCGCGCATGACGAAGCCCTCCGCTTCGAGCGCGAGCAGGGCGCGATCGATGTCGGCCACCGGCACCGCGATCGGTCCGGCCAGTTCGGCCGCTGTAGCCGGTCCCAACCCCTCCAGCCGTCCGCGCACGATTTCGACGAGTGCTTCATCGCGCGACCAGGTCTTCGCGTACCCGGCGGGGGCTTCGACAGAAGGTTTCAAAACGGCGCCGGGATGCACGGCACTGAACTCAGGCAGCCGCTCCGCTATTACGAAGAAACCAGCCGAGTCCGGCCGCTCCGAGGGCAAGAAACGCGTGACCCGCTTGTCGTCGCCGAGTCGATTCAGCAGTTCGCGCCACGCCGGCTGCGCATCGACTTCCGCCTCGGTCAGCAAGCCGAGCCAGGCCAGGGCGTCGTGCAGTTCGTCCGCGGTGTCGGCCTGCGGCCAGGCTTCCTCCTTCACGCGGGCGATCGCCTCGGGATCGAGCCTGCCGATGTCCGCTGCGCTCTCGGGATCGAGCCAGCGCCGGCTGACCACCGCCTGCGTGCGCCGCTCCTCGAGTGGCGCATCGTCGAGATACGCGTACGGCCGCGCGGACAGGATCTCGAGCGCGAACGGTGAAGGTTCGACCAGGTCACGTGCGACAACCTCCAATTCGCCGCGCTCAAGCGCGCGCAGCAGACGCTCGAAGCCTTCGATGTCCATGGCCTCGTGCAGGCAGTCGTCGATCGTCTGCCTGACTAAGGGATGATCCGGGATCTCGCGATCGCCGACGACGTTCTCCTGGCAGGCGAGCTGGTCCGGAAATACCGCCGCAACCAGGTCCTCGGCCTGCATGCGCTGCAACTGCGGCGGGACCTTGGCGCCACCGCGGAAGCGCGGCAGCGCCAGCGCGATCGAGGCATCCCAGCGCCAGCGCGTCATGAACATGGGTGCGTCGAGCAACGCCTGCACCAGCACCTGGCGCGCGTTGTTCGAGTGCAGATAGCGGATCACTTCCTCGAGTTCGAAGCTGTGCGTGGACGTCAACGACAGGATGATTGCATCTTCGGTCGCCGCCGCCTGCAGCTCGAAATTGAATTTGCGGCAGAAGCGCTTGCGCAGCGCCAGTCCCCAGGCGCGGTTGATGCGGTTGCCGTAGGGCGAGTGGATGACGAGCTGGGTACCGCCGCTTTCGTCAAAGAAGCGCTCCAGCACCAGCCGTTGCTGCGTCGGCAGCGTTCCCAGCACGGCTCTCGCTGTGGTGAAGTAGTCGACGATCTGCTCGGAGGCTTCGGCAGCGACCCCGACCTCCTCGACCAGATAGGACAGCGCTGCCGCCCGATCGTCGAGCCGCGCTTCGAGGTCCGCGCGCAACCGTGATACCGCGGCCGAGACTTCGTCGCTGCGCGCCGGCGCCTCGCCGAGCCAGAACGGAATCGACGGCGGCATGCCTGCGGCATCTTCCACGCGCACGCGGCCGGCCTCGATCCGCAGGATGCGGTACGACGTGTTGCCGAGCTGGAACACGTCTCCGGCCAGGCTCTCCACCGCAAAGTCCTCGTTGACGGTGCCGATCACGACGTCCTGCGGCGAGAGCACCACGGTGTAATCGGCGGTGTCCGGGATCGTTCCACCGGAAGTGACGGCGGTCAGCTTCAGCCCCGGCCGCGGCCGCAGCTTGCGATTTACCGCGTCGCGATGCAGGAGCGCCCGGTTGCGGCCGCGGCGCATCGAGAAGCCTTCGGCCAGCATTCGTACGATCTCGCTATATTCCTCGCGTGTAAGGTCCCGGTAGGGCCAGGCGCGCCGCACCAGTTCATAGAGGGCGTCCTCGTCCCATTCGCCGCCCGCCACCTCGGCAGCGATCTGCTGCGCCAGCACGTCGAGGGGCTGCCGGGGGATGCGCAGCCGATCCAGCTCGCCGCGGCGCACGCCGTCGAGCAGTGCGGCGCATTCCACCAGGTCGTCGCGCGACAGCGGAAAGAGGCGCCCTTTCGGCAGCCCGCCGACCGCGTGGCCCGAGCGGCCGACCCGCTGCAGCAGCGCGGAGATCGAGCGCGGCGTGGAGATCTGGCAGACCAGGTCGACGTGGCCGATGTCTATGCCGAGCTCGAGCGATGCGGTGGCGACCAGCGCCTTGAGCTCGCCGCGTTTCAGTCTTTGCTCCGCATTCAATCGCTGTTCGCGCGCGAGACTGCCGTGGTGCGATGTGACCTGGTCTTCGCCCAGACGCTCCGACAGCGCCCGCGCAACGCGCTCGGCCAGCCTGCGGGTGTTGACGAATACCAGCGTCGAGCGGTGCTCGCGGATCAATTCGGCAAGGCGGTCGTAGACCTGGGTCCACACCTCCGCCGACATGACCGCTTCGAGCGGCGATTCCGGAACCTCGATGGCGAGATCGCGCCGTCGCACGTGGCCGCTGTCGATGATCGTGCAGGCGCCCGGACCAAGCAGCTGCCCGGAATGTCCGCCGCCGACGAGAAAACGCGCGACGTCTTCGATCGGCTTCTGCGTCGCGGACAGGCCGACGCGGGTCAGCCGCCCGCCGGTCAGGTGCTGCAGGCGCTCGAGCGAAAGCGCAAGATGCACGCCGCGCTTGTTGGGTGCCAGCGCGTGGATTTCGTCCACGATCGCGATGCGTGCGGTCGAAAGCATGCGTCTGCCCGAATCGCTGGTCAGCAGGATGTACAGCGACTCCGGCGTGGTCACCAGGATGTGCGGCGGTTTGCGCCGCATACGCTCCCGGTCGGCCCGCGGCGTGTCCCCGGTACGCACCAATGTGCGGATCTCCAGGTCAGGCAGACCGGCGGCGGCGAGTTCCTGCCGGATGCCGGCAAGCGGTTCCTCGAGATTCTTCCGGATGTCGTTCGACAGCGCCTTCAGCGGCGAGACGTAGACGACGTGAGTCTCGTCGCGCAATTCGCCGCGCACACCGAGCCGCACCAGCGCGTCGATCGCCGCGAGGAAGGCTGCCAGGGTCTTGCCCGAGCCGGTCGGCGCCGCAATCAGGACGTGGTTGCCGGACTGGATCGCCGGCCACGCCTGCGCCTGCGGCTCGGTCGGTGCCGCAAACGCTCGGCCAAACCAGCGCGCAACCGCAGGATGGAAGTTTTCGAGGGCGCTCACAGATTGATTGTCCCCATGGACTTTCTGCAATGGCTAATCCGCCAGCTGAAAGTCGAACAATCCCCGCAATTTCTCCAGATAGGCAAGCGCCCCGGGGTCGCCTTCCGCCGGCGCCCAGGACGCGACCTCGGCCATTGAGACCGGCACATAAGGCCCCGCCTTCGCCTCGAAGAACACCGAGGCTGAATCCAGCGCCACAAGGGTGTGGTAAATGCCGTGGGGAATGTTCACACCCATCGTCTCGCCGCCGGCGCGAATGATCAGGGACTTGGTCACCGCGCCGCGTTCGTCGAAAAACACCACCCCGAAACTGCCGCGCACGGCAATGATGGTTTCGTCCTTCGCCGGGTCCATGTGCCGGTGCGGGCGGACATAGGAATCGGGCTCGACAGCGTTGAGCAGCCGGCTCGCCGGATCCGACTCCCGCAAGTGAAAGTTGAAATTCTTGCGCTTGCGCGGGCTCTCGCGGGCCTGCCCCCATATCTGGTCGAGCAGCGCCGGGCCGATGACGGTCGGTTCGTTCATGGGTAAACGATCTGGACGTTCTTCGGCTCGATCCAGTTGCCGAGCGAATTGATCAGTCCGTCATCCAGTTTTACCCGCCAGGCATCGCCCAACTCGATTTCGGCGACCGCAGCGTCGTTGCTGTACACCACCGAGACCGGGCAGCCGCCATCCCCGGCGTCGCGGTAGGGCGCTAAGAGTTCCTTGAGCTTGCTGCCGCTCGACTGGCCGTTGCAGTGCAGCCGCACCTTGCGCGCAAAGCGGCTGCGCGCGGCGGCAAGATCGTAGACCCGGTCCGCGGTTAGGCGCAGGCCCTGGGTGAAATTGTCGAAGCTTGCCTTGCCCTCGACGATCAGCAACTGATCCTCCTTGAGCCAGTTGCGGTGGCTCTCGAACAGTTCGTTGAATATCGTGAGCTCAACGCGCGCTGTACCGTCGTCGAGCACGACCACTGCCATGCGCCCGCGCCGGGTCTGCTGCTGCCGGATGCTGTAGATCACGCCCGCGACGATCGCCGTCTGTCCCTGCGGCTGGATATTGGCGAGCCGAGTCCTGGCAAAGGCCTCCACTTCCGCGGCGTAGCTTTGGAAAGGGTGGCCGCTGAAGTAATAGCCGAGCGCGAGTTTCTCGTTCTGCAGTTGCTCTTTCGCCTCCCAGCGCGCCGCTTCGATCAGCTTCGGCCCTTCGGCCGTTGCCGACGCATCGCCGAACAGGCTGTTCTGCGAGGCGGCCCGGTTCTCCTGCTCGGCCGCCTCCATGGCGATGCCGACGGAGGCCATCAGGCTGGCGCGGTGATCGTTAATGGAATCGAACGCTCCGGCACGCACCAAAGATTCGATCACCCGGCGATTGACGACACGCTTGTCCACCCTGCGGCAGAAATCGAACAGGTCCTTGAAAGATCCGCCCTGCTGGCGCGCCTCGATGATGTGGGCAATAGCCGATTCTCCGGTCCCTTTCACCGCCCCCAGCCCATAGCGGATGCGCTTGGCATCCACCGGCACGAAGCGGTACTCGGCCGCGTGAATATCCGGTGGCAGCACTTCCAGGCCGTTGGCAATCGTATCCTCGCAGAACTGCTGCACCTTGTCGGTATCGTCCATGACCGCCGACATGTTGGCAGCCATGAACGCCGCCGCGTGATGCGCCTTGAAATACGCCGTCTGGTAGGCGACCAAGGCGTAGGCTGCGGCATGCGATTTGTTGAAGCCGTAGCCGGCGAACTTCTCCATCAGGTCGAACAACTGCTCGGCGCGGTGCTCGGACACACCGTTCTTCATCGCGCCGGCCTTGAAGATGTCGCGGTGCTGCGCCATTTCCTCGGGTTTCTTCTTGCCCATCGCGCGGCGTAGCAGGTCGGCGGCACCGAGGCTGTAACCGCCGATCACCTGGGCGATTTGCATCACCTGTTCCTGGTACACCATGATGCCGTAGGTCGGCGACAGGATCGTCTCCAGGCGCTTGTCGAGATACTCGAAGCGCTCCTGGCCCTGCTTGCGCTTGACGAAGTCGGGGATGAGCTCCATCGGTCCGGGGCGGAACAAGGCGACCAGCGCGATGATGTCTTCGAAGCGGTCGGGCCTGGCCTGTTTCAGCAGCTCGCGCATGCCACGCGATTCAAACTGGAACACCGCCGTGGTATTGGCGCCGGCAAACACCTTGAACGCGGCCGGGTCGTCGAGCGGAAGCTGCTCGAGCCGGATCTCGGAATCGGGATCGAGGCGCTTGATGAAGCGCAGCGTCCAGTCGAGGATGGTGAGCGTGGTCAGGCCGAGGAAATCGAATTTCACCAGTCCGATCGCTTCCACGTCGTCCTTGTCGAGCTGCGACACCGCGCTGTCCGAACCGGAAGGCGCATATAACGGGCAGAAGTCGGTGAGCTTGCCGGGCGCGATCAGCACGCCGCCGGCATGCATGCCGACATTGCGGGTCAAGCCTTCGAGTTGTCCCGCGAGCGCCAGCAGCTCGCGCGTTTCCTCCTCCGATTCCTCGCGCTCCTTCAACCGTGGCTCCATCTCGCGCGCATCCTTGAGCGTGACGAGCTTGCCCGGCTGGAACGGGATCAGCTTGGCGAGCTCGTCGGTGCGGCTGTAGTTCCATTCCATGACGCGGCCCACATCGCGCACCACCGCCTTCGCCGCCATCGTGCCAAAGGTCACGATCTGCGACACCGACTCCTCGCCGTACTTGTGGCGGACATACTCGATCACGCGGTCGCGGCCGTCCTGGCAGAAGTCCACGTCGAAATCCGGCATCGATACCCGCTCGGGGTTGAGGAAGCGTTCGAACAGCAGGTCGTAGCGCAACGGATCGAGGTCGGTGATGCCCAGCGAATACGCGACCAGCGAGCCCGCGCCGGAACCGCGGCCCGGCCCCACCGGTATACCGTTCGCCTTGGCCCAATTGATGAAATCGGCGACGATGAGAAAGTAGCCCGGGAAGCCCATGTGCACGATGGTCTTGATCTCGAACTCAAGGCGTTCGCGATAACGCGGCACGTGCTCGGCGCGTGCCTCCGGGTAGAGCGCCTCCATGCGCAGTTCCAGACCGGCAACCGAGCGCTCATGCAGATACTGCTCGAGACTGACTCCCTCGGGAGTGGGAAACAGCGGTAGCCTCGACTTGCCGAGATCGAGCGGGAAATTGCAGCGGCGGGCAATCTCCACCGAGTTATCCAGCGCCTGCGGCAGGTCGGCGAAGAGTTCCGTCATCTCGGCCTGGGTCTTGAAATACTGCTCTTCGGTAAAGTGGCGCGGGCGGCGCTGGTCGGAAAGGACATACCCCTCGGCAATGCACACTCGCGCCTCGTGGGCGACGAAATCCTCGCGCTTGAGAAACTGCACCGGATGCGTCGCGACCACCGGCAGTTTCAGGCCGGAAGCAAGACGTACCGCGCGCTTGACGTAGTGCTCGGCATGGGCATGACCGGCGCGTTGCAACTCGATATAGAAGCGCTTCGGGAAAAGCTGCGCCCAGTCCTGTGCCAGCTTCTGCGCCTGCTGCGGGTTATCGGCAAGCAGCGCATGGCCGATATCGCCGAGATGCGCGCCCGACAGCACGATCAATCCTTCGGTGCCGGTCTCGCTGAGCCATTTCTTGTGGATTTCGGCGCGGCCGCGGTGCTGATTGTTGCGGTAGGCGCGCGTCAGCCAGTCGCACAGCCGCAGGTAGCCCGCGGAAGAGGCACACAGCAGCAACACCCTGAACGGCTTGTCACGGTCGGCGTCGTTGCTGATCCAGACGTCGCAGCCCATGATCGGCTTGAGTCCCTGGCTGCGCGCCGCCTGGTAGAACTTCACCATGCCGAAGACGTTGGAGAGGTCGGTCAACGCCAGCGCGGGCATCGAATCCGCCTTTGCTGTCGCCACTGCGCCGTCGAGCCGGGCGATGCCGTCAACGATCGAATATTCGCTGTGCAAGCGCAGATGGATGAACTTCGGTTGCATGAGCGGCATTTTACGCGCTCGTTGAAAGACTGGCGCAGGACTCGCCACAAAGCCTTAACCACGGAGGACACAGAGGACACGGAAGAAACCAAGGACAAAAATCGGGAGTCAGAACAAGGGAAATCAAGGAGGCCATCCGGATGGTATGGGTGTTTGAGCCGACAATCCGTTCCTTGAAATCACGTAAGTTTTTATTCTGTTTTTGCTTTTCCTCCGTGTCCTCTGTGTCCTCCGTGGTGAGGGATTTTTTTGTTTGCGTCCCGGCTTGCTAAAATACGCGCCTTTCCATCGCCACCCCTGCCATGCGCTTCATCAATCTCGCCGGCTACAAGTTCGTGCCGCTCGAACGTCCACCCGAACTCAAAGCCAGCCTCCAGGAATTCTGCGGGGAACTCGACCTCAAGGGCACGATCCTGCTAAGCCCCGAAGGCATCAACATATTTGTCTCCGGCTCCGGGCCAGCGCTGACCCGCTTCAAGGCTTTCCTGCACGCCGATCCCCGCCTCGCCGGGCTGCGCTTCAAGGAAAGCGTTTCCTCGTACCAGCCTTTCAAACGCATGCTGGTCAAGATCAAGAAAGAAATCATCACTCTGCGCGTGCCCGGCCTCGACGCGGCGGCAAAGCGCGCGCCGGCCGTAATGCCGGCCGAGCTCAAGCGCTGGCTGGACGAAGGGCGCGAAGTAGTCCTGCTCGACATCCGCAACGCGTTCGAAGTGGAAACAGGCACATTCCGCGACGCCGTTCACCTGGGCCTTAAGTCGTTCGGTGAGTTCCCGCGTGCGGCGGACAGGCTCGATGTATCGCTCAAGGGCAAGACTATCGTTGCCTTCTGCACCGGCGGCATCCGCTGCGAGAAGGCCGCGCCGGTGCTCATTCAAAAGGGATTTCGCAGCGTCTTCCAGCTTGAAGGCGGCATCCTGCAGTACTTCAAGGATTGCGGAGACGCGCACTTCAAAGGCCGCTGCTTTGTCTTCGATCAGCGTACTGCGCTGGACGGAAATCTGAATCCGAGGCCCGCGAGCGCCAAATGACCGGGGCACGCGAAACTCGCAGGGCAGTGATCGCGATGATCCTGCTGGTGATCCTGTGGGGTTACAGCTGGATCACCTCCAAGGTCGGCCTGTTTTACGCCAGTCCGCTCGACTTCGCCGCAATTCGCGTCGAACTTGGCGTGCTGACACTGTTCATCGGCCTGCTGTGGAGGCGATCGTCGCTCCGGCCACAGCATTGGCCGGCGCTCATTCTCATCGGGCTGATACAGACTTTCGCCTTCATCATTCTCAACACCTGGGCGCTGTCCGAAGGCGGCCCCGGAAAGACCTCGGTGCTGGTTTTCACCATGCCGTTCTGGGTGCTGGTGTTCGCCTGGCCGGTACTGCACGAACGCATCCATGGTTTGCAGTGGGTATCGGTGGTGCTGGCGGCGATTGGGCTGGTGTTCGTGCTCGAACCCTGGCAAATGCACACTTCGATGTTCAGCAAGACCCTGGCGGTGCTGGCCGGCATGTGCTGGGCCATCGGCGTGGTGTATGCGAAGCGCCTGCATAACCGCGCACCGGTGGACGTACTGTCGTTCACCTTCTGGCAGATGCTGGTGGGGCTGATTCCGATCCTGATCGCTCAAGTCGCCTTCGACCGTGATCCGGTCAACTGGACCGGTACTTTCATCTTTGCCGCCGTGTTCAACGGCGTGCTCGCCACTGGCATCGGCTGGCTGACATGGCTGTACGTACTGCACCGGCTGCCAGCGGGCACAACCAGCCTGTCATCGCTGGGAATACCGCTGATCGCGATTGTTGCCTCGTGGCTGCAGTTCGGCGAAGAACCGGGCAAGTCCGAACTCATCGGCATGCTGTTGATCGGCATCGCGCTCGCGATCCTGTCCTACCTCAGCATCCGCAGGCACGAAGAAGTCGAACCCATGACCGGCCAGGAGTAGCGATAAGCGCTCACCGCAGAGGACGCGGAGGAAAAGCAAGAGCAAGAAAACAAGTTGGGGTGAAAACATTTCGTTGGCTCATGATCCATTGCAGCGAACATTGGCGGCACAGGTTAGCGAACAGGTACCTCGCTTTTATCCCCAATTTGTTTTTCCTCGTTTTCGTTCTTCCTCCGCGTCCTCCGCGTCCTCTGCGGTAAGAGTTTGACTATGAAACTCAGCCAATCGCAGTTTTTGAACATCCGCGGCCTCCGCTACCACGTGCGCACCTGGGGCAGCGAATCCGCGCCGAAACTTTTCTTCTTGCACGGCTGGATGGATGTGTCGGCGTCGTTCCAGTTCGCGGTGGATGCGCTCAAGCACGATTGGTTCGTGATCGCGCCGGACTGGCGTGGCTTCGGTCTGTCGGAGTGGAACAACGATAGTTACTGGTTCCCGGATTACATCGCCGATCTCGACGCGCTGCTGCGCCATTTCCAGCCCGACGCGCCGGTCTATGTCGTCGGCCACAGCATGGGCGGTAACGTTGCGAACCTCTACGCCGGCATCCGCCCCGAGCGCGTCGGCAAGCTCGTGCTGGCAGAGGGCTTCGGGCTGCCGCCGGCCAAGCCGGAAAAAGCGCCCGAACGTTATGCCCGGTGGCTGGACGAATGCCGCCAGCCGCCAACTTTGCGCCCCTACTCGACGTTCGCGGAAGTCATTCAGCGGCTCAAGACCAACAATCCACGCATCACCGACGAGCGCGCCGCATTCCTCGCGCCGCACTGGGCCGGCCAGATGCCCGACGGGAGCATCCGACTGCGCGCCGATCCCTGCCACAAGATGGTGAATCCGGTGCTATACCGAGTCGAGGAAGCCATGGCCTGCTGGCGGCGCATTACCGGCCCAACGCTCTGGCTGTGGGGCGACGGCGAATGGATGATGCAGTGGATGAAGGGCGACAAGTCGTTACTGGACAGCTACCGGTCCTGCTATCGATCCCTGCAGGAGCTAACCATTGCGGATGCCGGCCATATGATGCATCACGACCAACCCGAGCGATTCGCGCACGCGGTTGAATCTTTCCTGCTGGCCTGAATCTCCGCCCCGCCTTCGACTTGAAGGTCTAGAATTCGCAGCGGAGCCCGGTCGTCGGGCCGATAACAACTTCAATCGGGAGGAATCGGATATGAACCGCGCGACGTGGTACAGGCTGTTCTCGGGACTCTTGCTCGCCGGATCGGGTCTGCTCGCGGGGCCCGCGCTCGCCGGACCTGTGGAGGAGATCCACGCAGTCGAGGATCGTCGTTACGATGCGATGATTCGCGGCGATGCCGATGCATTGGCGAATACGCTGGCCGAGGAGTTTGCCTACCATCAACCCAACGGCAAGACCAACGACAAACCGGGCTACATCAAACAGATGCAGAGCGGCGCCGTGAAAATCTTCAGCGCCGAGCGCTATGACGTCAAGGTCAACCTCTATGGCGATGTCGCCACGGCAATGGGCTCAACGCGGCTGGACGTCGAGATTGCCGGCGAACGCCGCAAGGCCGACCTGCGCTATCTGAACGTCTGGGTCAAACGCGACGGCCGCTGGCAACTGGCCGCACGGCAGTCGGCATTCACGAAATAGGCCTTATGGCGAGTCCGGCGGGGCTTGACCGTCGAAGCGAAAAAAGTAGGAGCCGCGCCAAAGCGTAAGGCCGCCCGCGGCGGCGAACGCAGCGGCATAACTGTTTCCCAATATTACGATCAGCCAGAACAAAGTCGGCAGCGCCACCACGCCCGCATAAGTCATCGCCAGCGAAGCCCCGGTCGCGGCGCCGGCCTTGCCGGGCGGCGCGATGCGGGCGACTTCCGAGAGATACACCCCGTTCCATCCGATCGCAGTCGCACCGTAAGCGAAACTCACTGCAAATACGGCGGCGATCGGCCACGTGCCGGTGAACGTCGCAGTGAGAAAAGCTCCCACAGACATCGTCACGCCGAGAATTCCGAGCAGCGCCCGCGGTCTCACCCCGTTGTCCGCCACGACTCCCCAGGAAATGCGACCGATGATGCCTGCCGTCATCGCGGTCGCCAGCACCGCTCCGGCGACCGGCACTGAAAATCCGACTCGCTGGGTCAGATAGACGACGAGGAAGGTGCTGAGGCAGGCCTGCATCCCGGAATAGGTACAGGACGCGAAAGCCATTTCGCGCAGGCGCGGATGCGCGAGCACCAGGCGTAGCGGCTCGAGCAGGCTTGCCGGCCTTTTCGGACGATCGACATGTGGCGCGAGATCCACCACGGCCCGGTAGGGCTGGATCGCTGCGGCCAGCGCGACACACGCCAGACCCACCGACAATGCGGATGTCCTCCAGCCGAAAGCGACGATCAACGTGGGCACGATCGCTCCGGCAAGCGCTCCGCCGATCGGCACGCCGGTCTGCTTCAACGAGAAGATGAAGCTGCGGATGCGCTCGGGTGTGCGGTCCGCGAGGATCGCCGAACTGGAAGGCGTCACCGGCCCATACCCCAGGCCCATCACCAGCGCACCGAGCGCGACCAGCCAGGCGTTGGAGCTCGCGATCAGCGCGATACCGCTGCCGCACAGCAGCAGCGAGAGCTGGCTCATTCGCAGCGCGCCAACCCGGGCGATGACCCCTCCGGAAAAGAGCGCCCCGACAGTAGCTGCGGCGAAGGTCAGGGCAGTGACGATCCCGACCCAGCTCGCGGGGAATCCGATGTCATCGTGTGCGGCCGGGGCGATTACCGGCGGCGCGAACACCGCCATCGACACCAATGCCTGGATGGCCATGGTTGCGATCAACGGCCATACCACGCCTTTCATTTATAACTCAAACTTTCACCACAGAGGACGCCGAGTAGAAAAGCCTCAAAGTGGAAAATGAGAGCATCCTGACTTTGACGCATATCGGAATCGGATCCGTGCGACTGCGGCAACAATTCCAACATGGGAAATGGCCCCTTGCATGTATTCGCTTTTCTCTGCGCCCTCTGTGCCTCTGTGGTGAAAACGGCCCTGGGACTCAAGCCTTCGACTGGGCGAGCGCTTGGTCGATGTCCCAGAGAATATCGTCGACGTCCTCGATGCCGATGGACAGGCGGATCATGTCGGGCCCGACCCCGGCCTTGACCTGTTCTTCCTCCGACAATTGCCGATGAGTGGTGGAAGCCGGATGGATCACCAGCGTCTTGGCGTCGCCGACGTTGGCAAGGTGCGAGCAGAACTGCAGCGCCTCGATGAACTTCACCCCCGCTTCCATGCCGCCTTTGATGCCGAAGGTCATGATCGAGCCGGTGCCCTTGGGCAGGTATTTCTGCGCCAGGGCGTGATACTTGCTGCTCGGCAGCCCGGGGTAATTCACCCAGGAGACCCGCGCATGGTTCTCGAGGAATTTCGCCACCGCCACCGCGTTGGCGACATGGCGCTCCATGCGCACATGCAATGTCTCCAGCCCCTGCAGCAGCATCCAGGCGTTGAACGGCGACAACACCGGGCCAAGCGTGCGCATGGTTTCCATCCGGCACTTCATGGTGTAGCCGAAGTCGCCGAAGGTCTCGTGGAAGATCACGCCGTGATAGCCGCGCGAGGGCTCGGTCATCATCGGGAACTTGCCGTTGCCCCATGGAAACTTGCCGGATTCGACCACCACGCCGCCCATGGTGGTGCCGTGGCCGCCGATGAACTTGGTCGCCGAATGGATGACGATGTCGGCGCCGAACCTGATGGGCTGGCACAGGTACGGCGAGGCGAAGGTATTGTCGACGATCAGCGGCACGTCCGCTTCTTTTGCAATCTTCGCGCAGGCCTCGATGTCGAGCACGTTGATCTGCGGGTTGCCCATGGTTTCCGCGTAGAGCACGCGCGTCCTCGGGGTGAGCGCCTTGCGGAAATTCTCCGGGTCGTCCGGGTTCACGAACACGGTGTTGATGCCGAACTGGCGGAAAGTCACGTCGAACTGCGAATAGGTGCCTCCGTAGAGCGTGCTCGCCGAGACGATTTCGTCGCCTTCGCGCAGGATGGTCAGCAGGGCGCACATCTGCGCGGCCTGGCCGGAGGAAGCGGCCAGCGCCGCACGGCCGCCTTCCAGTGCCGCCATGCGCTCCTCGAACACCGCCACCGTCGGATTCGAGATCCGCGAATAGACGTTGCCGAAGGTCTGCAGGTTGAACAGGCTCGCCGCGTGCTCGGCCGAGTCGAACACGAACGAAGTGGTCTGGTAAATCGGCACCGCGCGCGAACCCGTGGCCGCGTCCGGGATTTGTCCCGCGTGCAGGCACAAGGTACCGAATCCGAATTCTCTATCTGCCATGTGAATGCCGTGAGGGGTGAAGGGTGAAGGGTAAAAGGCGACTAGGTGATTGAGCGATTAAGTGATTGGGGGATTCGATCCGCACTTACCATTCACTTTTCACCATTCACTATTCACCGCTTCTAATACGGCAGCCACTGAGGCCGCTTGGCGGAGATGATCCTGGTGTTGACGCCCACCCAGTTCAGCCCCCCGAACAAACGCCCGTGTTCGATCTTGACGCAGCGATCCTGCACCACTTCGAGCCCGGCCTTGCGCGCCTTCAGCGCCGCCTTTTCGTTCATCACGCCGATTTGCATCCACAATACCTTGGCGCCGATGGCGATCGCCTCGTCCGCGATCGGTTCGATGTCTTCGCTCTTGCGGAAGCAATCCACGATTTCGACTTTATCGGGGATGTCCTTGAGCGAGGCGTAGCACTTCTCTCCCAGGACCTCCTTGTACATGGGGTTCACCGGAATGACGCGATAGCCGTGCTCCTGCATGTATTTGGCGGCGAAGGAACTGGGCCGGTACCAGTTGGCGGAAAGGCCGACCACGGCAATGGTCTTGTACTGCTTGAGGATGCGGCGCAGTGTGTTGATGTCGGAGGAGTCGCTCATTTCTTGTCCCCGGGTAAAAAAGGACGGGGCCGGAACGGCCCCGCCTGTGGAATTCTAGCACCGGCCTATCCGGGCGGGCCGTTTACCGGCGCTGCAGGCTTTCCACGGTCTGTTTCAGGAATTCCTCGGACATCCTTCCGATGTGCTTCAGCGCAACCTTGCCGCGCTTGTCGACAAAATAAGTAGTCGGCGTGCTGCGCACGGTGGGAAAGTCGTCGTCCTCCTGCTTGTCGAAGCGCCATGCCACCGGGAAGCGATACGGCTTTTTCGCCAGAAACGCATGCACTTCCTCCACGCCGTCGTCCACGCTCAGCGCGATCATCTCGAAACCCTTGTCCCTGTTGGCCTCGTAGAACTTCTGCCAGCCCGGCATTTCGGTCTGGCAGACCTGGCACCAAGTGGCCCAGAAATTGACCATGACGACTTTGCCCTTCCATTGCCCGACATCCACTTTCTGACCGTTGATCAGGACCGCCTCGAGCTTGGCGGAATCGCCGATGTCGCTGGCCGCTTCGACCGGGACAGGCGCGGCGGCCAATACCGTCAGCATCCAAAGGAACTGTAGAGAGCGCAGGGCTCTGTTCAACATGAAATCACCTATCGTCGTTGCCGCAAGTCTAGCGCCTGCTGATCCGCGCGGCGCGTTCTTCACCTTTGGCCGGCGCCGGGAACATTCGCTCCCAGGCGGGCTCCACGTTCGTCCCTCGAAAGCTTGCCAAGTTCCTTCACTTCTGCATAGAAGCGCCTGAAGTCGCCGCCGTTCTCCGCAAGCAGGCGCCGGAACGCGGGCACCAGCTCCGAATAGGTCGCCACCGGCACCAGATTGGCGTTGTTCAGCTCACCCGCAAAGAACCGGTCGTAGCCCGAAAATCCTTTCCAGCTTTCCTGCAGTTGCAGGTACTCGGACCGGAGCTCGGCGAATGTCTCGGTCTTCTTCCTGCGTTTCTCTTCCTCGGCCAGAGGCGAGGCATACAACTCCCCGAGTCTGCCGCGGAACTTCATCACCAGTTCGACAAAGCCGCGCTTGTATTCCTGCATGGCGTCAAATGCAGCGCGCTCTTCGCGGGTGCCTGCGTGGCTGAGCCAGCGTTCCACGCCCTCCAGCTCGACCGCGGTGGCGAAAGACTCGTTGAACACTGTGTCGCCGGCAACGTACACGACCTGATGCGCAAGCTCATGGAACGTCAACCGCGCGATCTCGGCGTCCGGGTAGAAGATGAAGGTGTTCAGCACCGGGTCATCGAACCATCCCAGGGTCGAGTACGCGGGAATGCCGGCGACGAATACGTCGTGCCTTTGCGAGCGCAATCCGGCGGCGAACTGCTCGGCACCCTGCTCGCTGAAGTAACCGCGGTAGGCCACGCACCCGGCAAATGGAAAACACCATTCGACTGGCGTGATCGAGAACTCCCCGGTCGCGAACACGTTCCAGACTGCGAACGGCCGCTGCAGATCCGCATACTTGCGATAGCTCCGGTTGTCGGGAAGCGCAAGCTCCCGGCTGGCGAACTCCCGTACCTTCAATACCAGCGACAGCCGTTCGCGCAGCCTGGCGTCGGTGCGTTCGTCGCTGACGAGCTTTTCGATCGGACGGCTGCGGTTCCAGATTTCCATCTGGCCGCCCACCGCCTGAAAGTAGTAGCCGATGTTCGCGCAACCGCAAAGGCTTGCGGCCGCCATCGTCATCAGCAACGCGCTACGCATGCCTGAAGCTCCCGTTGCGCAGGAAAGCACAGGTGGCACGCGCCACGGCCGGCGAGACCAGCATTCCGGTGTGGTTGATACGCAGCACGATTACATCCTTCGCGCCCGGAACGCGAGTTTCCTCCACACGCACCACGCCATCGTTCGGCTTCGGCAGGCGAGCCACCAGTCGCCCCAGCCCAAATGGAACATTTCCCGCAATCACGCCCAACTCCACTCGATTCGGAATCGATGGTCTCGGCATTCGCATCCAGTCGTTCAAGGTCCTGCCCAACATCTTTTCGCTGATGGGGGATCGCGCCAAAGCGACCGCCGCCGTGATCCCCGCGTAAGGACTGCCGATCAACACGACCCGCCGCGCCTTCAAATCCTTGTTTCTGTCCAGCGCCGCAAGAATCAGCAGCCCGCCCAAGCTGTGGCCGACCAGGTGGAGTGGCTTCGTTCCATGCTCCCGGCACAAACTCGCCAGCCGGTCGGCGTTGTACTCGAGGCCGTCGCCGATGGACGCATAGGAAAAGCGCGCCACGTCGAATCCACGGCGCGAAATTAGCCAACCGAGCGGCAGCATCGCCGCGCCGTTCATCCATAGACCATGCACCAGGACAACGCCGGCGGAAGCAGCGGCATTCACGCTATTTGCTTTCGTCGTCCGCCCTCAGACGATGACGGCATGGCCGCCGCCGGCAAAGATTGCCGCAATATCGGAGCCCATGATTCCACCGCCAACGATCACGGCGCGTTGCTGCCCCTGCATGACTGCATCCTCTGTATCTCAGAATGGATGGCGCATTATAGAGGAGCGCGTCTGATAAACTCCGCGCCTTCACGAACCACATGCCATGCCTTTCCCGCTCGAAACCCTGATCACCACGCCGCTGATTGGCCTGCTGGCCTACATCATTCTCGGCATTTCCGGTTTCGGTTCGGCGCTGGTGACCATCCCGCTGCTGGTCCACTTCCTGCCGCTGCAGACGGTGGTTCCTCTAGCGGTACTGGTGGATTTTCTGGCGACTGCGACCACCGGAATCAGGTATCGCGAGGACGTGGAAATCGCGGAGCTGAAATTTCTCGTGCCGCCGATGATCGCCGGCATCGTGGTCGGCGTGACGCTGCTGGCCACGCTGCCGCAGCAGGCGACGCTGATCCTGCTCGGCGCTTTCGTTACCGGCTACGGCGTGTACCGGCTGATCGCAAAAGCCTCGACCAAGAGCGTATCGCGCTGGTGGGGAGTTCCCACAGGGTTGTTCGGCGGATTGATCGGTGGCTTGTTCGGCGTCGGCGGGCCGATTTACGCGGCTTACATGACCGCTCGCATACCCGACCACGCACGCATGCGTGCCACGCTGTCCGCGGTTTTTTCGTGCAGCACCGGTTTCCGGCTTCTGGTGTTCATGTTGTCCGGACTGATGCTGCAGAAAGAAGTGTGGTGGGGCGTGCTGCTGCTCGTCCCCTCGATGCTGATCGGCCTGACCATCGGCCACCGCCTGCATGCGAAACTCTCGCGCGAGCGGGTCGGCGGTTTCATCAGTGTGCTGTTGGTCGCGAGCGGAATCTCATTGCTCTGGAAAGCGTTGTAAACCCGCCTTTCTGCTCCCCAAGACCGCCAGACTTGGATTAGAATGTGACTACAATTTCTGAATAGGGACACATTTATGGACACCAGCATTCGCGATCTGAAGGCCAACTTGAGTCAGTACATTCGCCAAGTCGAGGCCGGCGAAACCATAACGGTCAGAATTCATAGCCGTCCGGTGGCAAAAATCATCCCAATCAAACAGAAGCCTTCTCTGAAGGAACTCGCAAACACGCCCGGCATCCTCTGGAATGGAGGTAAACCCAGCGGACTTCGCAAAGGCGAAGTCATGCCAAAAGGGGTTTCGCTCGCCGACTGGGTATCCGAGGATCGCCGTTGATCCTCTACCTGGATACGTCGGCACTGGTGAAGCTGTACGTGCGCGAAACAATGTCGGGCAAAACGAGAACCCTCCTCGATCGAGCTGAAGCGGTAGCTACGTCAGTGGTGACTTATGCCGAGACGCGGGCAACCTTTGCCCGCTTGCTGAGGAACAAGTCCTCCTCAGATAGGCGACATCGCGAGCGGACCGCCAAACTGAACCTTGATTGGGACAAGTTTCTCCGAATTGAACTCTCTCCTGCGCTCGTGAGGTTATCCGGCGAAACTGCGGAACACTACGGTCTGCGAGGTTTCGACGCCATACATCTCGCCAGTGCGTTGTGGCTTCGGGACCAGTCCCCGGCGGCGTTATCCTTCGTCGCATTCGATCAGCGTCTGGTTGAAGCCGCGAAGCGGTCGGGCCTGCCAATCCCCTCCTGAGTGGAGCCGCGTCATGATCTCTCCCCGTAGAAGTTTGTATTGCACCCGTCCGAATGCCCGTTTCTATTTCTGGCAGGAAGAAGCTTTTGAAGACTTGCCGTAATGACCGGCAAGAAAGAATTTCTTCTTATGGACGGCGACCCGAAAACTAAATTTCGTTAACGGACGCACAAACTGCGGTCAACAACCGCTATTTGTGCGTCCGGTCCGGTTCAACAATGGAAAACACAGAAATGTCCTTGGACATGTTCTGCACCCATTGCGCGGCGCCTGGGCAGCTAGTTGCAATTACCTCCCCACATACCAGTTTCGGTCTTTCCGTCTGCCGCAAGGGACTGCCACCATCCAGAATTGGTTTTCCCTGCGAATACTCCCGTTCCTCCCGACTGCCTCCAAACCCCTCGTTGCGCGCCAGGTTCAATTGACCACTCGTCGCTCCAACTGTCGCCGTCCTTGGTCTTGCGTGCGCAGACGCCGACCACGCGGAGTTTCCCATCCGGCATAGCAAGAGCATAGCCGCCGCACATACCCACTCCGTTGAATGCGTAGTTATCGCTCGTCGCGCTTCCGCGTGCGTGGAAGTACGTAACGTTGTGCCCCTTTGCCACCTCAATTGTCTCGGCGGATACAGTTACGTTGGACCAGCGTCCCGAACAGTTGTCCGCGTGCGCTATTGGATACAGAGACAGACCGACTGCGCCCACGAGTGCAAGTTGCAGTACTTTCGCGATTCTCATGACATCCTCCCACCTCATTATTCACACCGGGTCGTCTAGACGATCTGGCTCCGTTACCGCGACCCCATTTGCCACAGAGCCCAACTTCACCGCTACTTGGTGCAACTACTTCCGCTCGATCAAAATCACCTCCACCGGCTCGTCGAGCAGGTTCTCCGGCGCATGCTCTCCGGCGGCGACGTTGATCACCTCGCCTGCCTTCCGCACGGAGACAAAGGACTTCCCGTCGGGCTGAGGCAGCAACGTTTTGGCATTGGTCAGAAACACCACCACGTGCGCGGAATGCCCGTGCAGAGCGCCCTTCACATGCGGATCGCCCCGGTAGCGCAGCGTGCGCACCGCGTCGTTTTCGACCTCCACCTTCCAGTGTTGCGGATCCGATGCGAGAGCGTCGTCGCCCACTCGCTGGGATGCTGCATTCGAACCTCTCGGAATGACAATCACGAACTCCATCCGCTGGTCGAGCAAGTTCTCCGGCCGAATCTTGCCTGGCGGCGCCCAGAAGGCGGCGCCCGCCGGTGCCGGAGGGGGCTCCACGAACTTGCCTTCGGGCAGGTGCAGTCTCATGCGCATCGGCGTGAGCGCGACAATCACCACGCCCTCGGCATCGAAGAAATCCGCTGCGATCTCGCCCGGCCCGAAGAATCCGCGATCTACCCGGAAGTACGCGTTCTCGAACTCGAGCTTGTGATGACCTGGATCGACCTGCAGAGGATCCGCGGCACGTACTGATCCACCGAAGCCGATTAATCCTGCAAGGCCCGCCAACAGAACTGCCAAAGACGATACGCATTTCATCTCTGCCTCCCCGATTAATCTGACGCCAAGACGATGGATCTGGATCATCGCCTGCGAATTTAAAGAAAATAGCCGTGTAATCTACGGTCGACGCTCCGCCCGTCCTTACGCCGTGTGTAGCTCAGCAGATCGTTCAGTCGTCGATGGGCGACGATTGAACTACTTGCCCGCCTCGACCAGATTGAACGAATCAGGTCCGTCCACGCTCAGATAGAACACGCAGTCCTCAGTGCATACGCCCCAGTGCACCACTTTGGCCGGGATGCGCACGAAGTCTCCCGCTTTCATGCTCCGCTCCGAGCTGCCTTCAGCGTTGATGGAGAGATACCCGCGCACCATCACCAGGTTCTCGTTCGCCTCATGCCAGTGCTTGGGGAAGACAAATCCCCTGGGGAAGCGATAAACCTTCTGAAAAGCTTCGGTCTGGGGATCGCCGAAAAACATCACATGCTCACAACCCGGAGGCGCATCGGGTCCGCAGGATTTGAACTTCCCGGCCAGGTTCACGAGCAGTAACGAATCTTCTGCCACGGCAGTGGAAACGAGAGTGGGACTTACGGACAGAACGGCTGCAGCAAGGAATGCCGGTACGAACCGGCGGATTGACGGTTGCATGATGTGTTCCCCCCAAATAGCTAAGAACGCTCTGCGGGCGTCCGGATTTATCGGTTTGAATTCGGGCTAGAAGGCGCCCGGGAGATCCGCCACTATTGAAGGATGGCGGCAAAAATCTTTTCGGGACCACGCCAAATGCGCGGCTCACCAATTTTGGATTTGCTTAGGACGGGATGCCGGGGGCATCCATGTGCTCCGGGTCAGGTTTTCTTCTTCCAGTATGAAGCTGTCACTCCGACAAGTCCAGCGCACTAAGAAAAAAGCCGGGGTCCCGGAACCCCGGGCTCCCTCACGAAGGAGGCAATAACTGCTCGGGAGAGACTAATCTACCGTTGCGTTTTGCTGTGCTTGCTCCTTAAACCGCTCCTTCGGGACGGCTGGCGCTCCGTCAGGAACGCCCAAAGCTCTTCACTGTTGCCGAAAGCCTGACGTCTGCCATTGCCGATACGCTCGACGAGCCCTGCCAATTCCCGGCCACGCTCCACTCCACGCCGGTAGATCCGAATGATGTAGCTGTCCACGGTCTGGCCTTTCCCGCCAGCCGGCGCGTTCGATCCCAAGATACCCCCTCGCCGGTTACGGATCACATACAGATTCACTGAACGCCGAGGGTGCGAGGCGCTAGGCGCGAGGTGCAAAACCTTTCAAGCCTAGAGGCTCGTGCCTAGTGCCTCACTCCTTACCATTCACCGCCTTTCAGGGCGTTTCCCAGTCCCATTCGATGTCGTCCCAGCAGACCCGGTCCGTTACGAAGACAACGTTGAACTTTCCTTTGCCCTTTATCCCCGTGAACGGGCCGGTGCCGCCGAGTACCGTAACAGTGCCTGCGCCTCCATTCGGAGTGGCCTTCGAATCGCAGCGTGCGAACAGTTTGTGGCCTTCCTTCGTGGTGAAGGTCTTCATGCAGTACCCTCCTCCTCCGCCGTCCCCCACGAAAACAACGTGGTAATGGGCCCTTTCCAGCATGCGGTCCAGCGCGGAGTTGCTGCCATTGTGGAAGATGAGACCATCCATTTCACCGAGCATCGCCGATTTCATCGGATGACCTTCCATCGTCTTGTATTCCGTGAACTTAGTCACCTCCAGAACAGCATGCCCAACGAACTTTCCCCGCTCGCCTGCAAATGCCGTGGCGCTCAAGGTAAGCAGTGCACCTGCGGCCAAGCACAGCATTGGTTTACGCATTGTTTTCATCTGGATTCCCCTTTTGGTTAACAAGCGCAACGGCGCGCTCGTGGGGGATACCTTACGGACAGCCGTGCCACAGATATCCTACAAATGGCCTTCGGGAAGAAACTGGGGTGGGAAGAGGGTGAGGGTCAGGAGTAGCGAACTGCAGAGCCATCGCGCAACTCTTGCGCAAGCGCCTCGGCGGCGGAGGATGGGGCGATACCGAGAACCACCGATAACGTCTGACGCAGACGACGAAACGCGGTTATCGCTTCCGCGGGTCGCCCTAACGCCCGGTAGCAACGCATCAGGCCAAGATGAAACGCTTCGACCAGGTCGTCGGCTTCGAGTCCCTTCATATAGTGCGCCAGTGCTTTTTCCCAATGCCCTGCAGCCTCGTCAGCCTGGGCTATGGTCTCGATCAGGCGCACGAACTTGGCACGCAACCGCTCGCGCGCCTTCACTGTCCATGGTTCATCTGAATCGGCAGGGAGAAAATTCCCGCGGTAGAAAGCCACGGCAGCGATGGATAATCCGCCTTTCCCTTCAGCCGCTTCGGTCTGCGCGATCCGCGACTCGAAGGCCCACAGGTCCACCCAGCAAAACTGCGGATTCAGTCCGATCTGCTCGTCGCTGACCACGATAACCTCATGGGTCCCGAGCAGTTTGCGCAACCGCAGCACAGTAATGTCGAGCGACTTCCTCGCGGCGTCCGCCTCTTCATCGGGCCACAACGCATCCATCAAACGCTCCTCGGGAACACTGCGGCCACCAAAAGCAATCAAGGCTTTGAGAAGCGCTAATGGTTTTTTGGGTGCCTTACCGGAAAATTTCACGCGCTGATCATCACGGTAGATTTCGAACCCGCCCAGGCTGTAGACCTTTACCGGCCACGGCCAATGTTCCGTGTCATGCACAGGCGGTCGCAGGCGATACTTCTTGATCACCTCGTTGACGTAGTCAACTTCCATACCCGCCGCCAGCGCCTCGGCACACAAGTACGGCATCGTCGAGGTCCAACGTGTGTGGTGGGCGCAAGAAACTTTTGCTCTCTCAAGTGCGCTCGCGAGCAGTCGCAGGCCGCCTTCGCGGTCTCCGTGTCGCAGAAGCGAGTAGGCGTCTGTCAGCTCCATCTCACTTTCAAGGTGTGCAAAGCATGTTCCCCTTGTTAATTCGCGTGCTCGCTCAAGAGAGTCCTTAACCTCCGTGTGAGAACCGAGTTCCGCATGGGCTCGTGCATACGCCATCAGAGAAAGGATTTGAATGTAGATCATGCCCGTTTCATCCGCGGCCCTGACTGCATCAGCTGCGCGTTCGAACGCCGGCCTTGGGTTGCCGCGTCCCAACTCGAATTGAATCCGTCCCCAGAGGCATTGCCAGGCACCCATTCGCCGGGTGGAATTGGGCTGCGAGACGGCCCGTCGGAGACAATCCTCGCCCGTCTTGAAATCCCCAAGACTCACGCAAACCTGCTGCCTATAGTTCAGCATCAGCATCATCGCGAATCGTAAGCCGGCAAGACCGTGCGCCTCGGCAATCTGCTCAGCTTCCTCGA
>Ga0137409_10000353_pt1 | contig 50096 bp, 48 predicted proteins | sample CZODoug1_16funga_FD_122059 | JGI IMG/M metagenome (GOLD analysis project Ga0137409, IMG submission 122059) | Vadose zone soil fungal communities from Angelo Coast Range Reserve, California, USA - CZODoug1_16fungal (Hybrid Assembly) | ecosystem: Environmental > Terrestrial > Soil > Vadose zone...
CGGATCCTCTTGGACGATGCGTTCGATTTCCTCCCGACTCTTGCCGACCGCCATGATGATCCCGCCGTCTCTAGGTATCTTTCGACCGGAGACAAGGAAATGTCCGGATGCGTAGTACTTCTTCAAGAACGCGACGTGCGCGCCCATGTGGGCGTCAATTTCGCTGAGGTCGGCCTTGTAGATGAGCTCGATGACGAACATGGCGCGTCAAGTTGCATCAAATCGTCTGGCACGTCTACTTTGCGAGGCTGGGCGTCGCCCCGGAGTCGACAGCGGATAACAGCTATGACAACGATACGAGAAAGTCACACTTCATTCCTGACGCTGCGCATGCTCACGGCGAACGCCGCGCCGAGACCCAAGTGAAGTATCCCGGCGATCCAGACCGCCAGGCCACCAGCTCTTCCGGATGCGGCGAAGACGACCAGGAATAGTCCTGCTCCGAGGTTGTAGAGCGTGATCGCCCTGAGTGTTCCCGTCCGCGCTGCGCCGCCCGCGTCCGCACTCGCGCCCCAGCACGCAATACCGAGAGACAAGAGCGCCACTCCCGCGATCCGTCCAATCATCAGCCCTTCACTCTGCGGCTCCACACCGAACAGCAAGGCGATCGTAAGGCCAGGGGCGAGCATGAACGCCAGGCCGGCGAGACATTCAGCCCCGGTGGCAATCGTCAGGAGCTGTTTTGGCAACATTAGATTCATCGTCTCCTCCTTGCGGCCATTCGCAACACGCGCGCCTGCTGCGCTCGATCACGAGGGTGACGTCCCGCGATGGCCTGCAAACAAAAGGCCCCGGCGGTTCACGCCGAGGCCTGACTCAGAAGTGGTCGCGGGGCATGCGCGCCGCGCTACTCACGACGGTGGTGAATAGCGCGGCGATCAAACGAGTCGCGATGAACTCTCTTACTGGGCAGAGACCGCTGCCTTCCGTGCCTTCGCGATCTGCTCCTTCACAGCTTCAAGATTGAAGCTCGCGCCTGGCTGCATCGGCGGGAACTCGATCGCGGTCTGCGCGAGCTCTCCAATCGCCTTCTGCACAAACTGGAAGCGCCAGAACTCGTATACGAACCAGTTGTAGTAGGCGAGGGACCCATTCGCACCGTTCGGCATGCCCGTGCGCTCGTAAGGATCAAGACGGATGTTGGTCAGGATCGGCCAGTCGACCTTGATGGTGCCACCGAGCCAGCCTTGTGGCTGATCCGTGAACCGATACTTGAAGTCGTCGATCCGCACGGCGGAGAGCGTGCCCTCGGTAAAGTAGATGATCTCGTGGCGCGCCGACTGACCCTTGCCGGTGATCAGGTTCATCTGGTTGTAGCCGTCGAGATAGACTTTATAGTTCGTGCCGCCCAGCTGTTTCCCCTGCTTCAATTCGGCCGCGATATTGGGATTGCCTGCTGCCGCAACGAAGGTCGGGAACCAATCCAGGCCTGACACGATGCCGTTCTCGACCTTGCCCGCCGGCACTTTGCCGGGCCAACGCAGGATCATCGGCACACGGAAGCCACCCTCTAGAGCTGTTCCCTTGCCTCCTGCAAACGGAGTTTGACCGCCGTCCGGCCAGGTGAAGTTCTCAGCGCCATTGTCGGTCGTGAAGCCGATGATCGTATTGTTTTCCAGGCCCGCGTCCTTCAGGTATTTCATCACCGAGCCGACGATATCGTCGATCTGCGCCATGCCGGCTTCTTGAAGGCTCCAGCCGTTTTCCGGAGTTCGCAGCGCCTCATACTTCGGCGACAAGTGCGTGACCACATGCATGCGCGTCGGGTTGAGCCAGAGGAAGAACGGCTTGCCGTCCTTGCGTGCCTTGTCGAGGAACTTGAGCGCGTTAGCGAGGATTTCATCGTCCACCGTCTCCATCCGCTTCGGACAGAGCTCGCCATCATCCTGGATCTTCTGTTTGCCGATCTTGCCCCAGCGCGGTTGCTCGGTCGCATCATCCACTTCGGTGGCCCACGAATGGACGATGTTGCGCGGACCGACTGTCGCCTTCAGCGCTGGCGGGTAGTTCGGGTGACAGGGATCCTCCATTGCATCGAGGTGATAGAGGTAACCATAGAACTCATCAAAGCCGTGCAACGTGGGCAGGAACTTGTTCAGATCGCCGAGGTGGTTCTTGCCGAACTGGCCGGTGGCGTAGCCCATCGACTTCAACACGGTTGCAATCGTCGGTGCTTGCTCCGGCATTCCGACCGCCGAGCCCGCTTGGCCCACTGTCGTCAGGCCGGTGCGGATCGGCAGCTCGCCAGTAATAAAGTTGGCGCGTCCCGCCGTGCAACTCGCCTCGGCATAGTAGTCGGTGAAGCGCATTCCCTCGGACGCGAGCCGGTCGAGATTCGGCGTTCTCATCGCCATGATTCCCTGGTTGTAGGCGCCGATGTTGGCCCAGCCAATGTCGTCGCCCATGATCATGATGATGTTGGGCTTGTTCTGCCCAAGCGCTGGCACTGCAAACATCGCGATCGCGAGGGCCGCGATCGCACCCAAAACCTTTCCTTGCGGACTCATTTGGCCTCCCAAAATTATTGGAATTGATGCAGTCCCCGGGGGTTCGTTCGCCGCCCTGGACTCAGCTGCCCGTGAGGGTTGTTTTCGATGCGGATCGTTTCACAAGAGGGGCCGCGCGGGTATTGGCACAAGGGGCAGACTGGCGCGACGCAATCGAAGCGTCAGCAGTTCCGCGGCTGCGAAGCCGACTACGTAGCTGCAGCCACCGCGCTGCTCGGCTGAGCTCGCAATTCGTCCTCGCGAATTGTCGCGGCACTGCGCCAGAGGTGCCAGGCCGCCCAGAAGCCGGTGGGTGCAATGATCAGCAACGCCCAGCGCAACGATTCGGCGCCCGCGCCAAATGAAGCAGCGAACCAGTCACTCATCCAACCCACGAGTTGCGGCGCCAAGACCAGGTTCGCAAAGTTGGCCGTAAACAGCAGCACCGCGCAGCTCGTGGCGCGCATCTGCGCCGGCACAACATTTTGCAACAACCCCAGGATCGGACCGATATAGAAGTACACGCCCGGTACGAAAGCCCAAAGCAGAACAGTGGCGGTGCTGGTGGGTACGACCCAATAGAGGAGGATGGACGGAATCGTGCAGAGCGCGACAAACCAGGCCAGCAGCCGCGAAACGTGACGCGGATCGGCCGCGGCGCGCCAACTCATCAGCCAGCCCGCGAGCAGAGTACCGGCCGTTCCAGCGATGAGGTGCATCTGGCCGAGCACCGCTCCCGCCTGCCCTACCGTCATGTGATGCGAACGCACCAGGAACGTCGGCGTCCACCACATGAGACCCCAACTCCAGAAGGTCGCGACCGAGCCCCCTATAAGAAGATGAATCGCCGCGCGCTGGTGGGAGAGAAATACGAGGGTTTCGCGCAGCGAGCTGCGGCGCGGAGTCCTGGCATCCCCATCAAGCGCGCCCCGGCGTGGTTCGCGCACCGTCAGCCATACGATCAGGGCACACGCCAGGCCGGGAATACCGAGCACAAGGAACGCCGCGCGCCATCCATGACTCTCCGCGATTCCGCCCGCGACCGAAGAACCCAGCCAGGCACCCAGACACGCGCCGAGCGCGAAGATAGTCAGCGCCATCGGACGCTTCTCGGCAGGAAACTTGTCGGCGAGGAGTGAGGTCGAGGGCGCCGTACCGCCCGCCTCACCTATTCCGACACCGAAGCGGGCAAGCAGCAGTTGCCAGTAGTTCTGCGACAGCCCACAAAGTGCCGTCATGCCTGACCACACAGCCAGTGCTACGGCAACGATGTTCCGTCGGTTGGCGTGATCGGCAAAGCTCGCGATTGGAATGCCGACCGTCACGTAGAAAATCGCGAGGGCAACTCCTGTCAGGAACCCGATACCGCCATCCGAAAGCTGCAGCTCCAGGCGAATCGGTTCGATCAGGGTCGAAATCGAAAACCGGTCCGCGATGTTGAGTGCGTAGACGACCGTCAGTACACCCAGCACATACCAGCGGTCACGTTGTGCGGGAGCGGCGTGAAGCACGACGTTCGACATCGGTGCATTGTACAAGGCATCGATGTTCGAGAAGGGATGCAAATTGTTGGGTCCGCCCGTTTCGGCGATGATACGACTCGCCACACGAACGGTTGCCACCACATACTCACCCCGGTGCAGAGAAACAGTATCTTTTCGCTACTGAGGGGTGCCATCAGCGGACACAGGAACTGGCGTCCGATGTGGCGCAGCCCCGAGCCCAAGCGCTCCTATGATGTTGTCATCATCGGCGGAGGTGGACATGGGCTCGCGACGGCCTACTTCCTCGCCCTCCGGCACGGTGTTCGAAACGTCGCGGTTCTCGAGAAGGGCTGGCTCGGCGGTGGCAACTCGGGCCGCAATACACAGGTCACCCGTTCCAACTACTTCTACCCCGCTAGCACGCGGTTCTTCGACCATTCCCTCAAGCTTTATGAAACGCTGAGCCGCGACCTCAACTTCAACATCATGCTCAGTCAGCGTGGTGTCGTCTCGGTAGCCTCCAGCAGCCACGAACTGGAACTTGCTCGTCGCTGGGCAAATGCGATCTACCTCAACGGTATTGACGCGGAGATGCTGACCCCGGCGGAGATCAAGCGATTGATGCCCGACGTCAATCTTCAGGCTCGTCTGCCCATTGTCGGTGGATTCATTCAGAGGCGTGGTGGCATCTCACGGCACGACGCAGTCAATTGGGGGTTCGCACGCGCCGCCGATGCACTCGGCGTCGATCTCATTCAGGGCTGCGAGGTGAAGGCGTTCGAATGCAGTGGCGAGCGCCTGAGCGCTGTCGTTACAACTCGCGGCACGATCGGCGCCGCAAAGGTCGCGATGGCTGTTGCCGGTCACTCATCTCAGATCGCCAGGCTCGCCGGGTTTCGACTGCCACTGACGAGCATGACACTGCAGGCCATGGTCACGGAGCCGGTGAAGCCCGTGCTGGACACCGTGATGATGTCGCCCGCGATCCACGTGTACGCGAGCCAGTCCGACCGCGGCGAGCTCGTCATTGGCGGTGGCGCCGACGTCTATCACTCTTATATACAGCGCGGAAGCCTGGCGACGACGGAAGCCGTGGTTGCAGCACTGATCGAGCTATTCCCCTGCTACAGCCGTCTGCGTCTGATGCGCCAGTGGGGCGGCATCGTAGACATCAGTCCGGACACGAGCCCGATCATCGGCAAGACACCCGTCGAGAATCTCTACGTCAGCTGTGGCTGGGGCACGGGCGGATACAAGGCAATCCCTGCGGGCGGTGACACGCTCGCTCACACGATTGTCAACGACGCGCCGCATCCGCTGATCGAAGCGTTCTCCCTGTCACGGTTCTCGCGCGCTGCCTTGGTCGACGAAGGCGCCGCCGCCGGCGTCGATCACTGAGGCGCGGAGCCCCACTCATGATGCAGATTGAGTGTCCCTACTGCGGCAAGCGCGACGAAACCGAATTCAGCTACGGCGGTGAAGCGCACCTTGTCCGCCCAGGCCCGGACGTGGATGACAGGACATGGACCGAATACCTCTTCTTCCGCGACAACACCAAGGGAGTGCATGCGGAGCGCTGGCGGCACTCACGAGGATGCGGACAATGGTTCAACGCGCTGCGCGACACGGCTACGCATCGCTTCCTCGCCGTCTATCGGCTGACTGACGAGCGCCCTCCTCTCCCGACAGATTTGCAGCGCTGATGCCCGGCCCATTTCGTCTGCGCGAAGGTGGGCACATCGATCGAACGAGATCGCTGCGCTTCACCTTCGATGGCCGGCCCCTCGGTGGTTTCGAGGGAGACACTATTGCCTCAGCGCTGCTGGCCAACGGCATCAGCGTCGTCGGTCGTGGAATGAAGTTTCATCGTCCTCGAGGTGTGCTCAGTGCCGGTGTCGAAGAACCCAACGCGTTGATCACGGTCGGCAGCGGGGCGCGACGCGAGCCGAGCGTGCGCGCTACCGTCGAGCCTTTGGTCGATGGACTCATCGCCGCGAGCCAGAACCGCTGGCCGTCTGTCAATTTCGACTTCGGCCGCGTGAATGACCTGTTCCATCGCCTGCTGCCCGCGGGCTTTTACAACAAGACCTTCATGTGGCCCAACTGGCACTTGTTCGAGCCGGCCATTCGGCGCATGGCCGGCCTCGGCGTCGCCCCGAGCGAACCCGATCCCGACCACTACGAATGGCGAAACGCGCATTGCGATGTGCTCGTGATCGGCGGCGGAGCCGCGGGACTCCTGGCGGCTTTCATGGCTGGCCGAAGCGGGGCGCGTGTGCTGCTGCTGGAGAGCGATCGCGCGTTGGGCGGCGGTCTGAATTGGGAGCGCGGATCATTGGGCCACATCACGCCTGATTTCCGCGTACGCCATGCGAGCCAGGACCTGAGCGCCCTGCCTCAGATGCGCGTTCTTATGAACACCACCGCGGTCGGTGCCTACGATCACGAGGTTGTCACCGCTGTTCAGAGATCGCTCCCCTCGGATCGGGCGCGCTGGAGACAACGCTGGTGGCGGATACGCGCCAAGCGCATCGTTCTCGCGACCGGGGCGTTCGAGCAACCGTTGGTGTTTCCGTTCAATGACCGGCCCGGCATCATGCTGGCCGGCGCGATCCGTCACTATCTCAACCGTTACGCCGTGTCGGCCGGCCAACGCGTGGCGTTGGCGACCAACAACGACTCTGCCTACCAAGTCGCGTTCGACTTGAAGGCCGCTGGAGTCCCGATTCCGTGTTTGCTGGACAGTCGCCCGCGTCCAAGCGCCGAACTCGTGCGTGCTGCGTCGTCCGCTGGCATTGAAGTCCACAGCGACGCTCGAATCACCGCTACGCGCGGCGGATCCCGCATCGAGTCACTGCGCTTCTCCGCCGGCGGAATGCCACAACGGGAAATCGCCTGCGACGCACTTGGAATGTCCGGCGGCTGGAATCCCGTTGCGCATCTCTACTGCCAGGCGGGTGGACGGCTTCGGTTCGACGCCAACGCCGCCTGCCTCGTGCCCGATGAGAAACTCGAGTCGTTTTGCGCCGTAGGCGCAGCCGCTGGCGTATTCACCTTGAACACCGCAATGGCGCAGGTGACATCGGCCATGGGCGCGCTTCTCAAGACGATGAACCTGAGCGGCTCTACATCAATCCCGGAATGGGCTGACTATCCGCATCTGGATCCGCCAGGCACGGTGGGGCAAGTGGGCTACACCGACGAGGCGCGTCGCGACCGCTCCTGGGTGGACTTTCAACACGACGTGACCGTTTCCGATGTTGACCTGGCGGTTCGCGAGAACCTTGTTTCCGTCGAGCATGTGAAGCGCTACACGACCGTCGGCATGTCGATTGAACAGGGCAAGACCTCGAACCTCAACGCGCTCGCGGTGCTCGCCCATCGAACCAACCGAATGATTCCGGACGTTGGAACCACGAGTTTCCGGCCGCCTTTCGTACCCGTCACGTTGGGAGCCATCGCGGGAGGTCGCAACGGCCGCTTCTATCGCCCGGTGCGATTGTTGCCCGCGCATCTACAGCATGCAGCTCTCGGCGCGTCGTTTGAGGACTACGGTGGTTGGCAGCGGCCCGCGTGCTATCTGAAGAGGGAGGACGAAGCACAGAGCGCAGCGGTGCAACGGGAGCTGCGCGCGCTGCGAACTGGCGTCGGAGTATTCGACGCATCGCCACTCGGCAAGATTCTGGTACGCGGTCCGGATGCGGCCGAGTTCCTGGACCACATGTACGTCAACGCGATGCGAACCCTGACACCTGGAAAGGTGCGTTATGGATTGATGCTCAATGAGCGGGGCGTGATCATCGACGACGGAGTGTGCGCACGCCTCTCCGCCGAGGACTTCTGGGTCAACACGACAGGAGCCGGAGCTGACCGCATCTGTGCCTGGTTCGACGAGTGGCTGCAAGGAGAGTGGCCTCACCTTCAGGTGGTTACTACCGACGTTACGAGCGCTCTCGCGACCATCACCATCACGGGCCCGAAAGCACGTAACGTACTGGGAGCACTCCCCAGTGACATGGATGTCTCGCGTGAAGCGTTCCCGCACATGCAGGCGCGCGTCGGTTCACTGTGCGGGGTGCCCTGCAGAATTCTCCGCGTCAGTTTCACGGGCGAGCTCAGCTATGAAATCAGCGTGCCCGCTGAGTTCGGCTCATCACTCTGGGAGCGAATCTGCGCTGTCGGGCAGCCGTTCGGCATCGAGCCGTTCGGAGTCGAGTCGCTCCTTTTGGCGCGCACTGAGAAAGGCTACCTGCACGTCGGCGCTGACACAGACGGAAACACAGTGCCAGCTGACGTTGGCTTTGGTGAAGCAGTCGCGAAAAAGACCGGTGACTTCGTCGGACGCCGCTCGCTGACTTTGGCTGAACATCTTCGCCCGGATCGATTGCAGCTGGTCGGCCTGCGTTGCGTGGGTGGCACCGAGGCTTTCAACGCAGGCGCACACCTGCTGGACCGCAAACTCACTCGCGTTCCCCAAGATACCGCCGGCTACCTGACCTCCGCGTGCTCGAGTCCCACGCTCGAGCAGCATGTTGGACTGGGCCTTTTGAGGAACGGACGCGCGCGCCTTGGCGAGACCGTGTATCTCGTCGATGGCGGCAAGCAATCATCAGCCGTCGTTGTCAGCCCCACCCACTATGACCCCTCAGGAGCGCGTCTCAATGTCTGACCTGCAGCCACTTTCGCCTCTGACTTCAGCGACGGTCGTCGAAGCAGACTTCGAGATGCGTGAGTTGCCTCGCGTGGCAAAGGTTCGTGTGCAAGCGCTCCGTAGTCGGGGGACGACTACGCCCTGCGCAGATCCTCGCCAGCTACCGACGTTGCCGAACACGGCGTTGGGCGACGACCCGGTTGTGCTCTGGAAGGCGCCGGATGATTGGCTCGTCTACTCCGAGACGCTTTCCGGACCCCAACTGTGCGAGGTCTTGAGCCGCGTATCCGCAAGCGCGCCGTTGATCGTGACCGATGTTTCGTCAGCCAGTGTCGTGCTTGAACTGCACGGCCCGCGCGCCATCGACATCCTGATGCGGGATTGCACCCTCGACCTCGAGGGAGGCGCTATCGGACCTGGAACCTGCTGTCAGACCGCGCTTGCCCAGGTCAATGTGATGCTGCATCGATCCAGGGACGGAAACGCGTGGCTACTCTTCATCGAATGCTCAGTCGCCTCGCATGTCTGGGACTGGCTTCACCACTAGCTCGCGTACCGCGGCGGTCTGATTTCGGCAGCCTTCGTGTCAGCGCGTCGCATCAGCGTGCTCTTGCCGAAGAGCGAGCCGAGCAGATCGACGGCGACCTCGGCCGTGCGGTTGTGCACGTCGAACGCAGGATTGAGCTCCATGATGTCGAGCGACGCGAGGAGCCCCGTGTCGGCGATCATTTCCATGCACAGCTGCGCTTCCCGATACGAAGGTCCGCCGGCGACCGTGGTGCCGACCCCGGGCGCGATATCCGGGTCGAGAAAGTCGACATCGAAGCTCACATGCAGGTGCGTATTCTTGTCGAGGCCGGCGAGTGCCATCTCCATGGTCTGGCGCATGCCCATCTCGTCGATGTAGCGCATGTCGAACACTTCCAGTCCGAGCTCGTGCACGAAGCGCTTCTCGCCCTGATCGACGCTGCGAATCCCGATCTCACGGATGACGCTCGGTGAGATTGCCGGCACTCGGCCGCCGATGCCGGTCAGTTCTTGGGGACCATAGCCGCAGAGGACGGCCATCGGCATCCCGTGAATGTTGCCGCTGGGAGTGAGTTCGTTGGTGTTCGAGTCCGCGTGCGCGTCGAACCATAGCACGCGCAATTGACGGCCACGTTCGCGACAGTGACGGGCCGCTGCGCTGATCGAGCCGATGGCGAGGGAATGGTCGCCGCCGAGCAGAATTGGCAACCTCGACGCAGCCAACTCGGCGTAGAAAGCCTCATGGACCGCCCGATTCCACGCGGTCACTTCCGCCAGGTGCCGGTAACCATTGACGGGCGGCCGGTTGGGATTGCCGGGTCCCTGGAGGTTGCCGCGATCGACGACTTCGACGCCCTGGGATTCCAGCGTCGTCTGCAGGTGCGCGACGCGCAGGGCCTCGGGGCCCATCGACGCTCCGCGCGTGCCGGCGCCGATGTCGGTCGGTGCGCCGATCAATGAAACCCGCTTCGCGATGGATATCGTGTTGGTGCTCATCAGCCGGCGATCCTCAGTCGTGCCCGGGCGCCGCCCAGCGTGCCGCCGAACAGGTCTTTCGGATCCTGGAGCTTGGGCACGAGATCGATCTCACGCCGCAAGCTGCGCTGCTCTTCGAGCAACGAATGCAGGAAGCGCAACGCCGAGTAGTCCTCGAGCGCGAACCCGACCGAATCGAACACCGTGATGTCTTGCGGCGTCGTGCGACCCGGCGCAGTGCCGCGCGCAATGTCTGCAAATTCCACCACCGGGTAATCAGCGGGCATCTGCTGGACTTCACCTTCGACGCGCGATTGCGGCTCGTATTCCACTACGACTCGCACATTCGGCATGCGCAGGATATCGGCATGCAATTCCGTCTTGCCGGGGCAATCGCCGCCGACAGCGTTCAGGTGCATGCCGGCCTTGATCATCGGCGGCGTGAGGATCACGGCCTGGCGCTTGTCCGCCGTCACCGTCGTCACGATGTCCGCGCCCTTGCAGGCGTCGGATGAAGATGTCGCGCGCGTGATCCTGAGATCGCCGAGCCAGGGGAGCGCACGGAGATTCCGTTCCAGCTTGGCGGTCGCGAGCGGATCGACGTCGAACAGGCGCAGCTCACGAATCCCGACGAGGCGATGGAACGCGATCGCCTGGAACTCACTCTGTGCGCCGTTCCCGATCAGCGCCATCACACGTGCGTCCGGTGGCGCCAGCTTTTGCGCAGCGAGCGCCGACATCGCCGCCGTGCGCAGTGCCGTCGTCACCGTCATCTCGGAGAGCAACAAGGGGTATCCGGTATCGACATCCGCGAGTACTCCGAATGCCGTCACCGTTAGCAGGCCCGCCGCGGTGTTCTTCGGGTGACCATTGACATACTTAAAGGAGTAGAGCCGTCCGTCGCAGGTCGGCATGAGCTCGATGACGCCCACCGGGGAATGACTTGCGAGGCGCGCGGACTTCTCGAATTCGGGCCAGCGCCGGTAATCGGCTTCGATTTCCGCGGCCAGGCGCTCGATGAATTCGCCCGGCCCGATGGCCTGGATGAGCTGCTGAATGGCGTTGACGCCGATGTAGTTGACCATGACCACCCTCCTGGTGCTTGCCGTGACCGGCAGCGGGGCTTGCAGATCATCATCCCGGTGTCCTTGGCCAACAAGAAGACAGCAAACTGGACACTATGTGCTATAAACTGAGCATAATGACCTTATGTATTGGTCTAAGTGATCGATATGAGGCTGTATGGACGACTTGGACCGGCAATTGATTGCAGAGCTACGGACCAACGCCCGCGCCCCGGTGGCATCCCTCGCGAAGAAACTGCGTGTCGCCCGGGGCACGGTGCAAAACCGGCTCAACAAGATGGAGAAGGACGGCACGATCCTCGGCTACACGGTGCGCCTTCGCCCACAGACCGAGGTGCATCGCATCGCCGCGCTGATGTCGATAGACGTGGAGGGCAACCGAGCCTCTCAGGTTGTGCACACGCTGCGCGGTGATCCCGCAGTTACCGCGCTGCATTCCACCAACGGACGCTGGGACCTTGTGGCGGAGCTGCGAGCCGACACGCTCGAGGCGTTCGATCAGGTGCTGGCTCGCATCAGGTTGGTGGAAGGTATCTCCAGCACCGAGACCAGCATCCTGCTGTCGACGCAGAAGCTCTAGGCAGCCCGCTGTTGCTGCCCGTCGAGGCCTTCCGGTCGCCGAGCATGTGTAAGGTGGAAGACGTGCAGCGACAAAGAGTGCTGATCGTGGGTGCGGGACCCACGGGCCTCGTCACCGCCTTGGGCCTGGCCCACGCCGGGGCTGAGGTCACGGTCGTCGATCGCGAGCCCGAGGTGGCCGCATCACCGCGGGCAACGGTGTATCTGCCGTCGACCTTGAAGGTCCTCGATGAGCTTGGCCTGCTCGCGGATGCGCGGCATCTGGGCCTCATCGGCTACGAACTCGATGTGCACTTCAAGCTCACGGGCCACGTTGGTCGCAACGACTATCGGCTGATCTCGGATCTCACGCCCTACGCGTATCGGCTGCACTTCGGTCAGCATGACCTCGCGCACATGGTGCTGCGACATCTGCTTGCTCTGCCTGGCGCGCAAATGCTCTGGAACACAGCCTGCGAAGCTCTTGAGCAGCAGGACAACGCGGTTGCGGTGCGCCTGCGCGGTCCGGGCGATACACGAACTCTTGAATTCGACTGGGTTATCGGCGCCGACGGAGCAGGCAGTGCGGTGCGTCGCGCGATCGGCGCGAGCTTCGAGGGGTTCACGTGGCCCGAGACCTTCATGGCGACGAACGTCCATTACGACTTCGAGGACTGCGGTTACGCCTACTCGAACCTGATTGCCGATGCACACAACTGGGCGGTGATTGTGAGGCTGGACAAGCAGGAGCATTTCTGGCGCGTCTCGTATCAGGAAAGCAGCGACCTCAGTGAAGAACAGCGCCTGGAACGCATTCCGGAACGTTTCAGACACTTCATGCCACGAGCGACTCCCTGGGACCTGGACCGCGCCAATTCCTATCGGGTGCATCAGCGTTCGGCGTCGACGTACCGGGCCGGCCGTGTCTTCCTCGCCGGAGATGCAGCGCACGCGACCAACCCCATCGGCGGACTGGGCCTGACGTCAGGAATACAGGATGCGAGCACGCTCATTGAGTGCCTGTCGGCCGTCATCGCGGGCGAGGCGACGGACGACAGGCTGGACTGGTATGGCTACGAGCGTCGTAGATGCTTTCTCGAGGTGGTCAACCCGTCGGCCATCGAGTTCAAGCGACGCGCCCAGGAAAGCGATACGACTCGTCGCCTGGAGGACGAAGCCAACCTCCGCGCGATGCAGGCCGATCGCAAGGCGATGCGCGAAGCGTTGATGTCTAATTTCGCCCTGTGTGCGCGCCCTTACCGACCCGACTGGCGCGAAACACTTCTGCTGGAGGATCGCCAGCGCGGTTCCGCCGCTACTCTAATCCTTGGAGCGCACAGCACTGCGCGCATCACCCGCGATATCGAATGAGTCAAATTTCACTGTCAGTCGATTCGCGTAATCGGTACCTCGGCATACTGGGGTAGTGATCGAGTCCGATTTCTCGCTGCGCAAGATGAAGATCGCGGGTGCGGTCCTGCTTGGGCAGATGTTCGCGAGCAGCCTGCTGCCGATGATGGCGCTGACGCTGGTGTTCGTGCCGATCACTACGGAGTTCAAGTGGACGCCGACGCAGTTCGGCTATGCGACCACGGCGCTCATGTGGTGCGGCGGCCTCGTCGGCCCGTTGCTCGGTTACCTGGTCGATCGCACTGGCGTGCGGCTGATGATCATCGGCGGCACCGTGATCGTAGGCCTGATCACGATCGCGATCTCTTTCACGCAGCAGCTCTGGTACTTCTACCTGTGCTTCGGGCTGCTCGGCTTCTTCGGCACGACCGCGATCGGCTATGCCAAGGTGCTCACGGCGCTGTTCACCCAGCATCGCGGCAAGGCGCTCGCCCTCTTCGGCCTCGAGTCGAGTCTCGCGGCCGCCTTCCTGCCGCAGCTCATCCAGTCGCTGCTCGGGCGTTTCGGCTGGCGCGGGCTGTTCGTCATCATGGGTCTGACGATCATCGCGCTGGTGCCGCTGCTCTACTTCACGCTGGAGGAGCCAGGCGTCACCGGCGGCTCGAGACGGCTGTTCTCGCGTCGCGAGCGAACGGCGCAGCAGCCGGGCGCGGCGCTCCCCGAACTCGAAGGACTAACGGCGCGTGAGGTGTTCCGTACCAGGACGTACTGGCTGATCGTCGTCGCCATACTATTCGCGGCGGTTCCGGGCAACGGACTCATGACATTCCTCGTTCCCGTGCTCGGGGAGCGAGGATTTGCACCGGCCGATGCGGCGACTTACCTGTCCGTGTTCACCATCGCCGGCGCCATCGGCACGATCGTGGGCGGGTTCGTCCTCGACCGGATCGATACCGCCAAGATTTCGGTGCCCTTCACGCTCTGCTCAATGGCGTCCTTCATCATCCTCGCGCGCATCTCCGCCGGCCATGGCGGCCCCACGATGCTGCACGTGGCCGCGGCACTGTTCGGCTTTTCGTTCGGCGCGCATCGCCCGATGGGGCAGTTCTTCCACACGCGCTTCTTCGGCTTGCGCTCGTTCACGACCGTCTTCGCGGTGCAGATGGCGCTGATGGCGTTGTTGTTCGGCATCGCGCCGCCTCTCACCGGGCACATCCGCGAGGCGACTGGTTCCTACGACGTCGTGATCTGGGCGTCAGTGGCAGGCCTGGCCGTTGCAGCCCTGCTATATCTCGTATTGCCGCCCTACCGTTTCGCAAAGCACATCGGAGTGATCACCCAGCCCCAGGCAGGGCCGGAGCCGGCCAAGCCGATCGACTTTGCCCAGCGGAGTGCCGGCTGAGCGACTCGACTGGCCCCTCCCGGCCCGCAATCCAGGCTGGCGCTAGTCTTGCGGTTCCTTCGGCTGGGTTTTGCTCGGCGCGGCTCTAGCCCGCTCGTTGGTTCTTGGCCGGCTTTAGCGCATCAGCTCCAGCGGCTGCGGCAGTTTTGCCAGTAGCTCCTCGCTGAACCTGGCATCGATGTGAAAGAAAGCCGCGCGGGCCAGCTTGTCTGAGCGGTTCTCCCACGCGTGGTCGGTTCCGCGCTGAACGACGACGTCGCCTTGCTTGAGGGTGACCTCGCTGTCGTCGAGTATCAGCACTAACTCTCCCTCGATCCCCACGACGTAGTCGAGTGTCTGCGTGCGGTGCATGACCGTGCGCTTGCCGCCAGCCTTCAACGGATAGACTTCCAGGATGCGCAGGAGATGCCCCGTGACCGGCATGATCGTGAACTCACGTTCGTTGGGCTCGCGTGCCTCAACGGCGGTGAGGAGCGGAACCGCTGTTGCGTCATTCCAGATCTCGATGAAGTCGGCGCCGATGGTCGGGCCTCGCATCGGGTGGTGCTGCGGCGGCGGCCCATCCGACACGACGACGGACCTTCCGTTCTCATCGTGACCGGTGACGATGCGTCGGGTGGGTTCTGCCATCAGCTTCGTCCGCCGACGCTGATGAAAACGACGGCAAACTCCGAACCGCCGCCACGCGGTTTGACGGACACAAGCCGATGACTCGCTCCCGGTGACCAACTGAACCTCAGTCGAGTCGCCCTGGGCCCTGCAGATTGGCTGCCGAATGCGACTGCCAGTGTGAAGCCTTGGTTGCGGAATACGCTCATCAGGGGCTCGCGACTAGCCGCCCGCCGCCTTCTTGCTCAGTTCCGCGTCGATCTCCGCGGCCAACGTCTCTACTTGTGTGAGCGCGCGTCCAGTCGCCGAACTCTCACCCCTTGCCCAGGCCATCTGAAGCTTGACCACAGCCCGGTGAAGCTCCCGGGCAGCCTTCGCGGCCTCAGCGTAGTGGCCAGCGGTCATGTGGTCAGTGACACGCTGTATCAGCGCCGTGACGGCACGCTGCTCATTGTCCGTGGCCTTCGGGTCCGAGGCGTTGACCATGGCGCACGCAAGGTCGATCTGCGACTTCAACTTTGCCAGCTTCTCCGCCGTAGTCATGTCGTGCTCCGTCGCTAGTATGGTCGTTGGCGCCATCGGCTCTCTGGGCACAGTCGGGACCGATGGCCGGCACCAGGATCACCGAGGCGTATGCGCGGATGGTCGCGCGCGATGCGATGCTGCGAGCAAAAAGCACGCCGTCACCATCGCAATGTTGGGTAAGAATCTGGCATTCATGTTTCGATCGGTGTCGCTCACTGGAGGCCTCCTTGTGTCACGAATCGACTGCTTCATGCTCCAAGGTAGCGGTCCAGGAATCGCACCTGATCGGCGGTTGACTCTGCATCTTCAGGTGCACCGAAGAAACCGCCATGGGGCATCGCTTCCCAGACATTGAGGTCCGCCTCGATCCCTGCGCGCCGCAGCGCGCGATGCAGGAGGACGGTATTCGACAGCAGCAGGTCGCGAGTTCCGGATTGCAGGTACGTTGGACAGAAGCCCTTGCTGAAATCACCGAACACCGGCGACAGGTAGGGATTACGCAGATCCGTGCCCGCGGCGTATAGGCGGTTGAGCACCATCAGTGGCTTCTTCAGCACGATGTCGAGATCCTCGTTGGTCGCAAACGTGTCGCCTGTCTCCGTGAGATCTGCCTCCGGCGTGAGCAGTACCGCCGCCCCAGGCAAAGGCAAACCGATGTCACGCGCCTTGAGAATGGTCGCGGCCGCGAGCCCGCCTCCCGCAGACACACCGACGAAGCCGATGCGCGAAGGCGCATAGTTCTCGAGCAACACCCGGTACACCGCGACAGCGTCATCGAGCGCTGCCGGGAACGGGTGATCCGGAGGCTTCCGGTAATCCGGCGAGAACGTCCGGTAGCCGCCCGCGCTGGCAATCGGAATCGCCCCGGTGCCCGCGAGCGACCCGCCACCGAACACGTAGGCGCCGGGGTGCAGAAACAACAGGACTCGATTGCGGTTGCGCTCCGGAATCGAGCGCGGCACGAGTTCGTAGGTGACGACGCTGCCGATCTTCCGTTCCTGCAGCTCGCCCGCGAAATTCTGGCGATAGACCTCGTGGATAGGCGCGAAGATCGCGTTGCTTGTCGCTATTGCCTCACGCCACGCGTCGACATCGTCGAGCGCCGGCCAAGGCGGGAACGGCGGTCTTGGAGTCGAAAGAAAGCGCCGGGCCTCGGCACTCACGGTGGTCGGAGCCGCAATCGCACGTGCCGGTAGCTCGAGCCGAGCGGATTGTTGGTCGTTTGCCATGAGCGCCTTCCCTACCAGAGACGACAATTGGTGTTGATCCAGTGCCGTACTCTATACCGAAGACGCCCAGCTGCCGCCGCCCGGTGCCGATCCCGTAGGAAGTAGTCGAAAGGGGCCCCGACCGCTCACGCCGGGGCCTCACGGGATCAGTAATCCGCCGTCACTCTTTGCCCGTCAGCAAGCGCTCCGTTTCGGCCGTGGACAACGGCGTCCCCGGCGTGGCTGCGCGGCGAACACCTCGCGAAGCACCCTCGGCGGCACGCTGTTCACCCATGTCGATACGTCCATTGAAAAATGCACCTTCGACGACGCCGACACGCGGCGCGAAGATGTTGCCGTTGACCCGGCCTGTCTGGTGAACGACCACAGTTTCCTGGCCGTGCAGATCACCCTCCACGCTGCCGTCAACGGTGATCACCCGCGCGTGGATGTTTCCGACGACGGTACCCTCCGTACCAATGGTTACGCTCTGAGTGTGATTGATCGAGCCTTCGAGGCGGCCCTGCAAAATGAAGTCCTCTTCGGCGCTGAGCTCGCCCTTGAAATGCAGAGTGGCCCCCAGGACTGCAACCTTGCGCTCGGGCGCCTTGCGCTCCGCAGGCGAGGGGTGAACTGTTGGCGTCAGCGACGCCCTGACGGGCTCGGGCTGATCCGAGCGCTGATCGAGACCAAAGTTACGCATGTAAGACCTCCACACGGAATTCGACTTCAGGAGCCCTGCATCACGCGCGGCGCGGGAGCCTGGCGCTCAGCCGTCTGTGGACGCGTCGCGCCCTGGGGACGCTTCGAATCCATGTCGACGGAGCCGTTGAAGCGCGAGCCCTCCACCAGGCTGACCGACGGCGCGTGGATGTTGCCGCGCAGGTTGCCGGTCTCCCCGACGAATACAGAGCGTTCCGCGTGTAGATCTCCTTCCACGTTGCCTTCGACCTTGATCACCTGCGCGCGAATGTTCGCCTTGACTGTGCCCTCCTTGCCCACAGTCACACGCTGCGTGTGATTGATGGCGCCCTCGACCGTTCCTTGAATCAGCAGGTCCTCTTCGGCAGATAACTCACCCTTGAAGCGCAGCGTCGGAGGCAGCACTGACATGCGCTCCGAAGCAGTGTCGTAGGGATTACTCATTTGGGAACTCCTTGTGCGTGCCCCAGCCCGACTCACTCTAGGCAGGTCGGTGGGCCCGCAACGCGGAGAGCGATCACAGAATGCAGCCCGCACCAGAGCTGGTCGCTCGGGAGCGACGCTCTCAGCCCGTCATGAAACTGCAATCGACCCTGGAATGAAGCGTTTTCCCTACGCGCAAGTCGATATGTCAAAGTGTCACGGCGAGAGCGGCTCATCAAAGACAATGTGCTCGCTGCCCTTCGCATTCCGCGCGGCCACCGCGCTCGATGCGTAGACGCATGGTCAACTCCCTTGCCGATGCTGTGGTTATGGAGGGACAGATATCTGCCGCTCGCGCACGCTAGCATGGCCTGACCACCCCGGATCGGTAGCAGGCAAATGAAAAATGCCCCAGCGGTGCGCGCCGAGGCCTTTGAGTAAGTGGCAGCGGGGCGTGTTTCTAGCGCCGAGCCTCGCTCAATAGCCGCTGCCTCCTCCACCACCGGCGCTGGCAGCCAGCGCCGCGACAGCGGCGACGCCGATCGCGAGCAGGGTCGTGCGTCCGGCATCCACCTTTACGCGACTGATGCTCTCAATGTCATCGAAAGCGACGTTCAGTCCTGCGCCATGCAGGCCAGCGTCGTCGACCTTCTCCACTTTGAACTTGAGCGTTTGACCGCCTTTGGTGACGACTTCCACACGATCGTTCGGGTGCAGCGTCTGCGAGAGCTGCGCGCGCCCGGCTGCCAGCGGCTGCGTCGTCATGCAGCCCAGCATCGCAAAGCACGAATACACAATGATTACCATCTGGCTAAATCTCTTCACGTTCAACTCCTGTTGCATTCCGCCACGGACTAGCTCCCGAACCCGGAGTGGGCTCGGCAGGGACGTTACGTTTATGCCCGAGACCGAGGCGGAAGACTGTCACCCGGTTGACACAAGAAATCGGTCATCCGCAGGCGTGGGCTCGCTGCCTGTTGTCACCGGCCCGAGATTCGGCGACTCAGTAGGCTGCGAACGGCGAGTCCGACGCGAGGAATGCCGCCGCGTGCCGGGTGAAGGAGTCGTGAAACTGGAACAGGGACCCGTGTCCGGAGTCCGGGTATGCGAGATTGAGGATGACCTGCTGGAGCTGAATCCGATCGCCGGTGACGACTGGGAGATCATCGGCCAGCTCCGACTCAAGAAGGATGCGATTTCGCTGCAGGTCGTTCGACGAGAGCGCGACGACCTCCCGCGCGGCCTCGTTCAGATCCACCGACTCGAGTGTGAACTCCCGCTTGCTGAACAGTGCACGCAACCGCGTGATCACATCGGCGGCACGGTTGCCATCTCGAATCGTGCGCCGGGCCGTTTCGCGCGCGCCATCGATGTCGGGAGGAATGGTATCCAACATCCGCAGGCAGGTACCCGCGTTGGTGATGATGCCCGACAGTGGCTGGTTGACCTCATGGGCGATCGACGCTGTGAGCGCGCTCAGGGCCGTGATCCGCGACACCCGCGCGAGTTCGGCACCCGCTGTGTTCAGCGCGTCCTGGGCGCGCTTGCGTTCGGTCAGGTCGAGGACGAATGCCACACCGTGGTTCTCGGTTTCCTCAAAAGAGGCGACGCCGATGAGCACGGGTACGCGGCTGCCGTCTTTGCGAAAGTACTCCTTCTCGAACGGCTGCAAGGTTCCGCTCATTTTGAGCTCGGGTATCAGTTGTTTGTCGCGATCACGCCATTCAGGTGGCGTCAGGTCCGTCCAGTGCAAGCGACGCGCAACGAGATCCTCTCGGTCGTATCCCAGCATGGTGAGGAACGCGTCATTCGCCTCGAGAATTCGACCGTCGAGTTCCCAGATGACAATCCCGATGATGTTGGCGTCGACCAGGCGCCGGATCCTCGATTCGCGTTCCGCGAGATCGCGGTACAAGCGGGTGTTCTCGAGCGAGATCGCGGCCTGCGAGGCGAGCAGTTTCAGCACCCCGGTGCGTGCCGGCGCGAAGACACGTGGAGTCGTGTTGTTCTCGAGATAGAGCACCCCGACCAGCTTGACCTGGTTCGTGAGCGGGAGGCAGAACACTGAACGAACGTGCTGCTGAGCGATGTAGGGATCCGTTGAAAAGGGATTCAGGGCGGCCGCATCGTCCAGAATCACGCCCTCCCGAGTGTGCAGAACGTGGCTCAGGACCGTTGCCGGTAGCGGCGAAGCTGTCACGGGCTCGTCGCACAGGCGAACCGTCACCGTGCCGTTGATGGTTGTGGCCTCCGCTGCAACCCGCTGCTCGGCCTGTCGGGAAAGTATCAAAAGCGCACGCTCGGCTCCTGCATGCTCGATCGCGGTACGCATCAGGGTGTCGAGCAGCCTTTCGAGGACCATTTCCCCCGCAACTGTTTGCGATACGCTGATCACAGTCGCAACGTCCAGGTGTTCGACCGGCGTGGGGATCGTGCCAACCGCGACAGCTGCCGCTTCTTCGCTCCTCGAGTGTGGGTCGCGCTGATCGAGGATCTGCTTCAGTACTGTCCCCAGGTCGAAGTAGATGCGTGCCGCAGTGATCTGCCGCTTCGCTGGATCGTACTCATAAACCCCACAGCCGGGCACCTCAACGCGCGCATCTGATGGCGCACGACCAGCGAATGGGCCCTTGTGTTCGGCTTCAAAACTCCATTCAACGACCACCACGTCTCGTCCGAAAATCCAATTCTTCACCACGTGGCGATTTCCGGGGAAGGCGGTGATGAACGGTCGAACGAACTGCTCGCGAAGGGCCGCTTTCCCCTGCATGAGCGTGCCCGGAATCTGCACCGTCACATTTTCCGCGTAGTAGGACATGATGCGGTCCTCATCCGTCCCTCGCCACGCGTCAAAGTACTCGTAGATGAACGATTCGATATCGACAACGGATGCGAGCGCAGTAGAAGCCGCCATGGCTATCTTCCTCGTTGAAGTTGCCAGGGTTCTTACGGTAAACCCTCGGCAGGCCCGCGAAGCTCCGCAACCTCGCGCGCGGTGACACTGGATGTCTTGCCGCCGAATCGCGCAATGACGTAGTTGGTCACGGCGGCGATCTCCGTATCGGAATACGCATGCCCGAATGACGGCATCCGCGTCAGATCCCGAGCGGCGCCGTGCTCACCGGAAATCACGATCTGCACCACGTTGATGCCGCTCGGATCATTGACGGTGCGTGTGCCGACCAGCGTCGCCTGCGGCGTCAGGGGACTCACGCCCGACCAGTCGTGGCAACTCGCGCAGGCGCCCGCGAATACCTGCTTGCCGCGCGGATCGATGCTTTCGGGCACACCAGCCAGGTGAGATGCCGGCGCCGGCTCGGTGCGTTTTGGCGGTGAGTTATCACCCGCAATCGCGGGTACGCTGCGCACGTACGCCACGAGCGCCTGAATGTCGCTGCGCGAGAGAGTGCGAAGGCTCAAATCGACGGCCTCGCGCATGGGACCAGAGGCTGTACCACGTCCCGCAGCGTGTCCGGTTGAGAGATATTGAGCCAGTTCGTCATCGCGCCAGGCGCCAATGCCCGACCCGTCATCCGAGGAAATGTTGTAGGCGTGCCAGCCCGAGACCACGGCGCCGCCAAATTTCTTGCGCTGATTGAGACCCTGCAGCGCACTGCGCGGCGTGTGGCACTCTCCGCAATGCGCGAGCGCTTCGCTCAGATACGCACCTCGATTCCATTGCGCGCTTTGCTCCGGGTTCGGCCGAAAGCGGTCGTCCGGACGAAACACGGCCGACCAGATGGCCATCAACGGCCTCTGGTTGTATGGAAATTTGAGGGTGTTCTCCTGTCGCGGCGCATGAATCGGCGCCAGGCTGAAGAGGTACGCCTTGATCGCAAGCACGTCCGCATCTGCGAGGTAGCTATACGAAGCATACGGAAACGCGGGATAGAGGCGGGTCCCGTCGCGCGCGATGCCTTCGTGTACTGCGCGCAGGAACTCCGGGTCGCTCCAGTTGCCGATGCCGGTTTCCTTGTCGGGAGTGATGTTGGGGGAATACAGCGTGCCGAACGGCAACGGGAACGCCAGTCCGCCGGCGAATGGTTGCCCGCCCTTGGCGGTGTGGCACGCGAGGCAATCCGCGGCACGTGTCAGGTACTCTCCCCGCGTCACCAGATCCGCGCTCGCGAGTTCCGCAGGAACACCGGTCGGATTCGCTTCCTTGTAATCGCCGAGCGAGACCGTCTTGCCGCCCGCAAAGTCCATCGAACCGCGCACCGCGACCACGAAAAGATAGATACCCAGCGCGATCACGACGACTGCGAGGCCGATTGCGATCTTCCTGATCATGACCGACCCCGACTCGCCAGCAGTGCGCGATCGATCGGCAGCCGGCGCAGACGGACTCCGGTGGCGGCGAAGATGGCATTGCTGACCGCAGGCGGCGCTGCTGTCGTGCCTGTTTCACCGATGCCGCCGGGCGACTCGTCGCTCGGCGCGAGATGCACCTCGATGGCGGGCACCTCATCGATGCGCACCATGCGGTAGTCGTTGAAGTTGTGCTGTTCGACGCGCCCCTTCGCGATCGTAATCTCGCCATAAAGCGCCGCCGTCAAGCCGAAGATGAGCCCACCCTCGAGCTGCGCAACGACAGTGTCGGGATTGACCGCCGTACCGCTGTCGACCGCGCAGACGATGCGTTTCACACGAACTTCGCCCGCTGCGTCTACTTCCACTTCGGCCACGGTTGCGATGTAGCTGGCAAACGATGTCTGCACCGCGACGCCGCGCCCGCTGCGCTTCGGCAATGGCTGACCCCAGCCAGACTTTTCAGCGGCGAGATTGAGGACGGCCAGCAATCGCGGCGCGCCCTGCAGCATCTCGCGGCGAAACGCGACGGGGTCTTTGCTGACCCTGAGTGCGAGCTCGTCGATGAAGCTCTCGATCGCGAATACGTTGTTGTTGGGTCCCACGCCGCGCCAGAAACCCGTCGGCACAGCAGGCGGTTCGTCACGCACGTACTCGATCCGCAGATTGGGGATTGCATAGGGGACATCGACGGCGCTGTCGACGGCATCACCATCGATGCCTTTTTGGAAAGCAGGCGGTAACCAGCGTGCGAGGATCGACGAACCCGTCACGCGGTGCTGCCAGGCGACGATCTTGCCGTCCGACAGGCTGGCCGACAGCCGATCGAGATACACGGGTCGATACAGGTCGTGCTGGATATCCTCTTCGCGCGACCACACAACCTTCACGGGCCCCTCGACGTGCTGCGCAATGCGCACGGCCTTCTCGGTGCCGTCGACTTCGAGCCTGCGCCCGAAGCCGCCACCGAGCAGGTGGTTATGAACGATGACCTTCTCGAGTGGCAACCCGCAGATCTTGGCGGCAATCGCCTGGGTGCGCCCGTTGACCTGCGTACCCACCCAGATCTCGCAGCCATCGGAGCGCACATGAACCGTGCAGTTGATCGGTTCCATCGGCGCGTGTGCGAGAAATGGCAGCCGGTACTCCGCGTCGACTCGCTCGCCCTGACTCAAGCCCTTTTCGGCATCGCCGACCGACTTGGCAACCGCGCCCTGGGTGCGACTCGCAGCTTCGGCTTGCTTCCACACCTGCGTCTGATCGACCGATGCGTTCGATCCCTCGTTCCATGAAATCTTCAGTGCTTCGAGACCTTGCTTGGCCGCCCAGAAGTGATCGCCGACCACGGCGACCAGATCGTCGAGTACAACCACCTGGCGCACACCCGGGATCGCTTTGGCGGCCTGATCGTCCACGTGATCGACCTTACCGCCGAACACGGGAGAGGCGGCCAACGCCGCAAACTTGACTCCCTTCGGCAGCGCGTCGATGCCGTAGAGCGCGCGCCCGTTGACCTTGTCGGGCGTGTCCAGGCGCTTCAGCGGTTTACCGATAAGCTTGAACTGGTCCTTGGATTTCAGTTTCGGATCAGCCGGTGGAGTTTGACCCGTCGCGCGTGCCGCCAGCGCTCCGTAACCAAGCTTGCGGCCGCTGGCCTCATGAATGACCGTGCTGTCCGCCGTCCGCAGGCTCGAAGGATCGACATTCCAGGTCTGCGACGCTGCTTTCACGAGCATTTCTCGCGTGCCCGCGGCGGCCTTGCGCAGTGGCAGCCAGAACGCGCGGATCGAATTGGAATTGCCGGTCGCCTGCACGCCGAACGCCGGGTTGGCATAGAGCTTCTCATTGGGGGGCGCCGCTTCGAGCACCACCTTTTCGAAAGAAGCATCGAGCTCCTCCGCAAGAATCATCGCGAGGGAGGTGTAGACACCCTGGCCCATTTCGACCTGCGGCATGATCAAGGTGATCACACCCGCTCGATCGATGCGGATGAAAGCATTGGGCACGAACTCACCGCCGGCACCCGATACGCGCGCAGCGGAACGCGCAGGCAGGAGCTGGAATCCCAACAGCAGTCCACCCGCCGTGGCAACGCCGACCTTCAGCACTGTGCGCCGGGATGGAGACTCTAATGATTCGCGAATCATGTCCCTATGCCTCGGCAGCGCGTTTGATTGCGGCGCGAATCCGCACGTACGTACCGCAACGGCAGATGTTGCCCGCCATCGCGGCATCGATGTCCGCATCCGTGGGCTTGGGTGTGGTTGCGAGCAGTGCGGCGGCCGACATGATCTGGCCCGACTGGCAGTAACCACACTGGACGACTTCGAGATCGAGCCAGGCTCTTTGCACTTTCGCGCCAATCGGAGACTCGTGCATCGCCTCGATGGTCGTCACCGCGCGTTTGCCGACAGCGCCGATCGGCAGCAGGCACGAGCGCACCGGGGCGCCATCGACATGCACGGTGCATGCACCGCACTGCGCGATGCCGCAACCGAATTTCGTGCCGGTCAATCCGAGAACGTCGCGTAGCGCCCACAGCAACGGCATGTCCTCGGGAGCATCGAGTTCGCGCACCTCGCCGTTGATCTGCAGCTTGATCATGGCCGGAATACTCCCTACGCCTGCCCAACGGTCATTGTAGTCCCGCCCAATGGCCCGGTGCATCAATTCGGCCTATACCATCGTCCAATAAACCCGCCCTACTCCTATCAGGCTTGATGAGCGCTGCTCAATCCGTTCTGCTTCGCTCAGGAGCGCTACATGCGCAGCAACGATTCCGCAGGAAAGGATGTCGACCCCGCCCCGGCTGTTTGGGCTGATCCTCGCGCTAACCTGACAGTGCCTTCGTTATGAGGCGACGATTTCGTCGTGCGCACAGATGAAACACGCAGGCGAGGGCATGGGCGAAGCACTCAACCGTGACCGTCGCCGCTTTTTTGGCACTGCTGCAATGACCCTCGCCACGGCTCAGCTCGGCGCAGCCGCTCTAGCCCCGGCCAGCACGACACCGCTGGCGCAGCCCCCTTCGGTCAAGCCGGGGACGAATGTGTCGTTCGCCTCGCTGAAACAGATTGACGCTGGGCTTTTGAATGTGGGGTACGCCGAAGCCGGCCCCAGCGATGGCGCTGCCGTGGTTTTGCTTCACGGCTGGCCTTACGACATTCACACCTACGTCGATGTAGCTCCCTTGTTGGCGTCAACGGGCTACCGGCTGATCGTACCGTACCTGCGGGGCTACGGCACGACGCGCTTTCTCTCGAGTGAGACGTTCCGGAATGGTCAGCCGTCGGCGCTTGCTGTCGATGTCATCGCCTTGATGGATGCTCTCAAGATCGAGAAGGCGATCGTTGCCGGTTGTGACTGGGGAGCTCGGAGCGCCGATATCGTCGCCGCTCTCTGGCCGGAGCGCTGTAAAGCGCTTGTCTCCGTAAGCGGGTATCTGATCGGCAGCCAGGCGTTGGGCAAGCTCCCGTTGCCGCCAACCGCCGAGCTCCAGTGGTGGTACCAATATTATTTTGCCACCGAGCGCGGCCAGGCAGGCTACGACAAGTACCGGCACGACTTTGCAAAACTCATCTGGCAGATCGCCTCACCGAAGTGGGACTTCGATGACGTGACGTTCAAGCGAAGCGCAGCTGCCCTCAACAATTCCGACCACGTCAGCATCGTGATCCACAACTATCGGTGGCGGCTCTCGCTGGCCGAGGGCGAGCCGAGGTACGACGAACTCGAAAGGCGCCTCGCCGAGAGTCCGCTCGTTACTGTGCCGACGATCACCCTGGAAGGTGATGCGAATGGCGCACCACATCCGGAACCCAGTGCCTATGCCAGGAAATTCTCGGGAAAGTATTCGCACCGGACTATCAGCGGTGGCATCGGACACAATCTGCCGCAGGAAGCTCCGCAGGCCTTTGCCGAAGCGATCGTAGAAGTCGACAGCTACTGAAAAGGAGAATCTCGATGATCCGCAAAGCGAGAGCCGTATGGCGTGGTACCGGTCGCGACGGTAACGGGGATCTCTCTGTCGATTCTGGCGTGCTCGCCAAGACGCCGTATTCCTTCAGAACCCGTTTCGAGAACGAGAAGGGCACAAACCCCGAAGAGCTGATCGCCGCAGCGCATGCGGGCTGCTTCACCATGGCCTTGGCCTTTCAACTGCAGAGCGCGGGCTACACTCCCACCGAGCTCAGCACCGAGGCGGCCGTCAGTCTCGACCCGGATGGAAAGGGCTTTCGCATCAGTCGCTCGGCCCTCACTCTGCGCGCCAGCGTGCCGAACCTGGATGAGGCAACCTTCGCTCGCCTGGCCAAGGACGCCGAACAGAACTGTCCGGTCTCGAAGGTACTCAAGGCCGAGATCTCCCTGGATGCCACGTTGCTTTGAGCAGGAGAACAATGATGAAAACGTTCACGAGCATTGCAGCGGCCGTCATCGCGTGTTCGTTTGCTGCGGGGCATGCTCAGGCGGCGCCCGCCGCGCCAGTGAAGAACATCGTCCTCGTCCACGGTGCCTTCGCCGATGGTTCGAGTTGGGCCAAGGTCATCAGGATTCTGCAAGCCAGGGGCTACCACGCCACTGCGGTGCAGATTCCCCTGACCTCGTTTGCCGATGACGTCGCAGCGACGAACCGCGCGCTTGCCGCGCAGACCGGTCCGGTCATTCTCGTCGGCCATTCCTGGGGCGGCGCCGTCATCACCGAAACAGGAGTGGACCCCAAAGTGGTCGGCCTCGTCTATGTGGCGGCCTTCGGACCGGATACAGGCGAGGTGGTCGGTGATATCGGCAAAGCCTATCCGCCGCCGCCGGCGTTCACAGCCCCGATCGTCGACAAAGAGGGCTTCATGACCCTGCCTACCGACGCGGTCGTGAAGCATTTTGCGTCGGACCTGCCACCTGATGAAGCGCGCGTAGTCGCCGCCACGCAGGGGCCGGTCAACGTCTCGGCCTTCGCCACCAAGGTGTCCAACGTCGCGTGGAAGACGAAGCCGTCGTGGTACATCGTGTCCAAGCTCGACGGCGCGATCGCGCCCGATGAAGAGCGCTTCTTCGCCAAACGCATGAAGGCGACGACCACGGAATTGGCCACGAGCCACGTACCGATGCTCTCCAAGCCGAACGATGTCGCGGCCGTCATCATGGACGCAGCGGCGAAGGCTCCGCACTGATGCCCTCGACGCCCATACCGACCAGTACCAGCACCTTCGTACAATTCACGCGAACCTCCGCGTCTGCTAGCGTCCCCGTGGGTTTGTGAAGCCATTGCGCAGCACACCCATTCCACCCATCAGTTGCTAGGGACGTCGTCATGCAAAAGACGCTCGGCCTCCATCGCCGTCGCTTTTGCAGTGCTACAGCGGCAACTGTTGCTGCGGACACGCCAGGTGTTCCACTCCTAATCTTCAGGGGAGCAAAGCCATGAGTGCAGTTGTACGGCCGAAGGGCGGTGACATCCGCCCGTTTGAAATGAAACCTTTTCCGGAAACGGAACTTGCCGATTTGCGCAAGCGCATCAGCGCGACTCGATGGCCCGAACGGGAAACGGTCGCCGATGCAACGCAAGGCGTGCAGCTTGCGACGACCGAGAAACTCGCGCGCTATTGGGCGACGGAGTACGACTGGCGCAAGGTCGAGACGAGACTCAACACCCTGCCGAATTTCATCACCGAGATCGACGGGCTGGACATTCATTTCATCCACGTCCGTTCAAAGCACGAAAGTGCGTTGCCCCTGATCGTTACGCACGGATGGCCCGGCTCGGTCGTCGAACAACTGAAGATCATCGATCCGCTGACCAATCCCACCGCACACGGTGGAACTGCATCAGATGCTTTCCACCTCGTGATCCCGTCAATACCGGGCTACGGATACTCAGGAAGACCGAGCACGACCGGGTGGGACCCCGCCCACATTGCACGGGCCTGGACCGTGCTGATGAAGCGCCTCGGATACACGAAATTCGTGGCGCAGGGTGGCGATTGGGGTGCGATCATCACCGAGCTGATGGGTGTGCAGGCGCCGCCGGAATTGCTGGGCATTCACACCAACATGGCTAACGTGATTCCACTCGACATCGACAAGGCAGCTTTTTCCGGTGCGCCGGCGCCAGCTGGTCTCTCGGCCGACGAGAAGCTCGCTTACGAGCGACTGAGCTTCGTCTATGCAAAGGGCATCGGCTACGGCTTCCAGATGGGGCTGCGACCGCAGACGCTGTACGGAATCGCGGATTCGCCCGTCGGCCTGGCGGCTTATTTCCTTGATCACGACGCGCGCAGCTATGACCTCATCGCGCGCGTCTTTGACGGACAGTCCGAGGGCCTCACCCGCGACGACATCCTCGACAACATCACGATCACCTGGTTGACGAACACGGCGGTTTCTGGCGGCCGTCTCTACTGGGAGAACAAGGGGGCGTCGTTCTTCGCTGTCAAGGGTGTCAGCGCCGCCGTGACGGTCGCCGTGAGCGTCTTTCCTGACGAACTCTATCCAGCTCCGCGGAGCTGGATAGAGCGGGCGTATCCGAAGCTCGTCCACTACAACAAGGTCGACAAGGGCGGGCACTTCGCCGCCTGGGAACAGCCGAAACTCTTCTGTGAGGAGGTTCGTGCCGGCTTCAAATCACTGCGCCCACTATTTGAGTAGGAATGTTCTGAGCCCGCAGACATTCTGTCTGCGGGCTCTGCCCTCGTCGGCTCACTGCTTGTCGTACACCAGCGTCTCGTCACCGGCAGCGCCGCTCAGCTTCGCGCCGGAATTCTGCACGGTGAGCGTCTTGCCGTCGGCTGACACGACACGGTGAACGTGTCCCGCGACCTTGCCGTCCTTCTTAAGCTCAAAGTCCCAGGTATTGGCATCGATCTTCTTGGCGACCGTCGCATCGGTAGGGCCTCCTGGTGCCTGCTTTTCTTCCTTGCCATCGCGGTAGGTGCTGGTGCTCGACGTCTCCTTGCCAGCTGCGCCCGTCAGCTTCTGCTTCAGCGTGTACACCCCCTTGCTTTCGGTGTAGACGCGCGTGCCGGCCGTGAGCGGCGCATCGCCGAACTTCGATTTCGAAACGTTGAGCTTCCACGTGCCGAGGATCGGATCGGCGGCCAGGGCCGGAGCCGCGCAGAACACCGCCATGGCCATCATCAGCGAGAGTAGCTTCTTCATGTAGTCCCCCTTGGTTGTATTTCTAGTGCACCGCAATCATGTGCGGGACCCTAACGGGTGCAGCGAGAATGCGCGTCCATGCGCTCAAAGATCAAGAGAGGTGCCTAGTGCTTCCCTTTGATGAAGTCCCTCATCAAGAGGAAATAGCCTTCCGGTTGTCGCGTGGAAACGCGCTCGCCATCTGGAAGCGTCTCGAACTCGTAGATACCGTGATCAGCATCAGGAAAGACAACAGTCGTGATTGGACGACCGGCCTTTCGCAGGGCGGCCAAGCGACGGATGGTCTCTCCAGAGGGCGCATCGCGATCCTGGCCCCCCAGTATCCAAAGCTGCGGAACCTCGAGGTTGTCCAACACTGGCATGGGGTCGTACTGTGCCGGCACGCCTTCGAGCAAGCTTGGACCCTCCTTGCGCGAAGTCTCGGGTGATGTGGCAAGCAGATAGGCAGTGATATTGCCACGGACTGATTTGAACCAGGGTTCCTGGCCGTACTTGCGCTTTACAGCCTCGAACTGCTCATAACCATCGGTGAAGTTGCTCTCGACAATCATCGCCGTAGCATCAGCAACCTCCATGGCCTTGGTTTTGATTTCCGCACCGTAGCCGGCACGCTCCATGTCGAAGGCGATCGCCTCACGGTCTTCATCCAACGGCGACACCGCCAGTCCGAAGCTCACGATGACAAAGTCCACCGGTTCTATGCGCGCGGCCAGCGGCGCCACCCAGCCCCCCTGGCTACCGCCCTGGTATCCCACTCGTCCTGCGCGTACGCCCGCAAGGCGCCGTGCCTCACGCCTGGCGAGAACCGCATCGATCGCCAGGGTCAGGTAGTTCTGCGAGTAGCGGCCGCCCGAAGCCCCGGTACCGCGCTTGTCATAGGCAAACACGCCGATACCCGCACTGGCGAACTGACGCTGCAATGCATAGTCCTCAAGGGCCGACGAGTGCTCGGATCCGTGGATCAAGACGACGATCGGAACGCGTGTCTCGCCAGGTGGCAGGGTCAACCGTCCCGCCAGCACAACTCCACTTCCCTGGAAGCGTGTGTCGACCTGGATCAAGGCCAACCGCTGACCCGAGACTTCGTCGAAACGAATCTCGCCGCGCCTGCAATCGGGGATCGTGACAACGTGTCCGTCGGAGCTGTCCGTCCAGCCGAGTGTGCTGGTCCAGCGACCATTCCCCTGCGGAGTCAGTGCACCCGTGCGCCCGTCCAGTCGCCTCCAGCGAAGTTGGCCAGGTGCGCCGCCAGGGCCGATGTCCAGCGATGTGCCGTCCGCCATGAGATAGCTGCCAACTTCGCAGGGCAGCGCGGCGGCCTGGCCCGAAGGTGACAGCCGGGCGTCAGCAGAAACCACGCTGCCCAGCGCCAGGAGAATCGCAGCGCCTGCGCACCTCAGGGAATTCAAGGAGGTCATTGCTTGCCTTGCATGGAGGGCAACTCGCGATTAAGAAACCTCCTGAGCATACCAGTCGATCTTGCGGGTCAAGAACATTGTCGTCGCAAGCAGCGTGAACAATGCGAGGGAGCCAGCAAGGAGCGCATAGCTCTCGGAGGTCACGAGCAGGTAGAGCAGCGCATACGTGGCGGCGAAAATGCCGCCTGATGCAGTACCGGCGCGCGCACTACGCAACGCACCAGTGAGATAGACGCTCATGAGGATGCAAAGCGCAGCAGTCGCGAGCGCGTAGGCCAACAGGAACCCAATGTGCTCCGCCAGCGCCAGCAGCAGAAGGTAGAACACGCTCAAAGCCAGTCCCATCAGGCCGTACTGGATCGGGTGAACCGGTTGGCGTTGCAGGGTCTCAACGAGAAACAAGGTGAGAAAGCTCAGGGCGATGAACAGGCCGCCGTATTTCACAGCGCGGGTGCTGCGTTGATAGATGTCGACCGGTTGCACCAGCTCGATCCCGAAACCACTGGCGAGGAGGGTCTCCGCGGGCGTGGAACCCTGAAACCAGCGATCTCCGTACGTGCGGTTGAGATTCAGAACTTGCCAGTTCGCTGTGAAGCCGCGGGCATCAATTCGGCGCTCGCTGGGCAAGAAGCCGGCCGTGAATCCGGGGTCGGGCCAGTTGCCATGCGTCTGCACGTGCACGACGCGGGCGAGTGGCAGGAATTGGAGTGATTGTGTCCCGGCGAGATCGAACGACAGGTCGAAGGCACGTGGGCCCGCCGAAGGGTCGCCGGCGATATTCAGCGGCGCAGCAAGCACCGGGATCGGAAAGCCGGAGGTCGGCTCGAAATTCCGCAATTCCTGGTTCGCTGATGTCAGACCGCGAAGTCCTCTCGGGTCCTGGATGGGAAGCAAGAGGCGAGCCTGGTCGAGATGAAGATGCAAGGAGGTTCCGCCGCCGGTAAGGCGCGTAATCTCCTTCGCGAGATCGAATTCACCCTTGGCGCGCACTCGTGCGATGTAAACGGGTACGTCGTATAGGCCGAGTCTGCGCCGCGAATCCTGAACCTGCAGGTCCACAGTGATATCCAGCCGATCGGGAAGTACGTACCAGTCGCACGTCCGAGCTGGATCTGAACCAGTAGTCACCGGAATGGCCAGTAGTGGCCCGCCTATCCACTGTCGATCGCCCCAGCCCCGGGCAACGGATTGCGCAGCGGCGTCACGCTGACCCGTGCGCTCTGCGATCAAGCTCTGCAGAAGCGACAACGGGATGAGCAGCAAGAGTGCGATGCCAATCAGAATGGCGGCTTTCACCGAAGCCGAACGAGCAACTGGTCTCATGTGATCGCCTCCCTTTACAGGGAAGCTTCACTTAGCTTGATGGCGCTGCCGTGGAGGAATTCTGATGAATTGTGGCAGCCAGTGTCACGGCCGTTCGCCGATGGCCGTAATGCAATCGGCAGTCGTCTGCGTGGAATAGTCAGTGACCGACTTGAGCGTCGTACGTCGCCACTCCCACGGTGCCTCTGTCTGGTCGGGTGGCAGGGACCACAGACCACGTCGCGCCGCTCGTGCCTGGCCCTCAAGGTCGCAGAGCTGTTCGTCCGCCTTGGTCATTTGCGGACGGAATGCCCATGCGTGTCCCAGTCGGACGAGATCGGCGTTTACATCGGCCTTACCCAGGAACACGGTAGCGACGACGCGGTCGACCTCATCCTCCGCAAACGGCTCGAGTGCGACGTTCTTCCCCAGGACCATCTTGCTCAGGGCTTGTATCGCTTCCGGACCCCAGGGCTGGTCGAGCTCGGGCGCGTCGATGGCATGAAGACGCACGCGGATTGAACCGGTTTCGAGCCTCACCTCGATCGTATCGGCGTCGACGATCCGCGTGACCCGGCCGGGGAATCTGGGCGACTCCTGGTGCTCGACGACCGCGAGCACTGACAGCAGGGCTATCAGCGACGTGATCACGGCAAGCCAGGCAAAGAGTACGGCACGCCTCTTCGGAGAAGCCGCTGCAGGTGGTGGCCCCGAGGTGAAGGTGGACATGCACGAGTATGCTGCCACGCATGCGCCGCCATTGGATGCGACGCATCCGGCGAAATGAGCGCAAAACGAGACCCACGCCGCCCCCCTACCCCGCGTTATGTGGCCTGTTGACTGACCGGCCGAGGCCCACCAATGTGACGAATCCAGGGGGACAATCGGGTATGTCGCGCACGAGCAAGCATCGTAAGTCGGCCACCCAGTCCAAGCCGTGTCCGGCGCGCGTACTGCGCTGCACGCTCGTGGCTGTCACCTTGCTCGCACCGGCTGCACTCGCCGCGCAAGACAACGCGGAGTCCATACGCGCCAAGCAGGACGTGCTCTGGAGTCACATGGAGGATTCCATCCGGGCCATCGTGCAGCAGACCGACGCGGTGGTCGGCGTCGCCATTCTGGATGTCACCGATCAGCGCGCGTTCTACTTGAACGCCGACGCGGTCTACCCTTCCGCGAGCACGATCAAGATCGCCGTGCTCGGGGAGCTCTATCGCCAGCACGAGCGTGCTTCGTCGGGCGGCTCGGGCGCGAAACTCGGCGATCTCTACACCGTGGACGCGAAGGACGGCGTTGGTGGGGATGGCGTCCTCATCGCGATGACGCCCGGCGTCACCCGCATGACAAATCGTGATCTGGCTGCTCTGGTGGTCTCCCTGAGCGACAACACGGCGACCAATATCCTCATCGATCGCGTCGGCAGCGATAACGTCAACGCGTTGCTCGAGCGGCTGGGTCTGAAGGAGACCCGCTTGAGGCGTCACATGATGGATGTGAAAGCGGCGCGCGAAGGACGAGAGAACACTGCGACGCCGCGTGAGTTGGTCATGCTGCTCAGCGCTCTTTACGATGGACGTGTATTCGGCAAGGCGACAACCGACGACTTCTTCAGGTTGCTGAGCACCCAGAAGAAAAACAGTTACATGACGCGACTCCTGCCGACGGACCTGACGGCCGCCAACAAGCCCGGCGATCTGGACGGTGTGCGCAACGACGCCGGGATCGTGTTCGTTCCAGGCCGTCCGTTCGCGATCGCGGTCATGACCACGTTTGCACGCGACGAGCTCGACGCCGAACTGAGCATCGCGCGCATCGCTCTTGCCGCGTGGAGCTACTTCGATCGCGTTGGCAAAAGCTCACCGCTGGGGCGCGTCGTTCGCTAGCGGCGGAGTGACTCCATGCCCGCGCTGTGGCCCGACCTGGCTCAGCGCCTTTCGTACTCATCGCGGCGTCGAAACCCTCGCTGCCCGCCATTCTTCACGTGTCCCGGTGATGTGCTGGGCCATTACTCGTCTCCTTTTCCGGCAGTACCAAGGTGCAATTTGCACCAGCGTCCATCCAGTGGCCTAATCAGCGTTCGCCGCGTCGCTGGCAGCTCCACGACATCGAGGGCTACGTCTGGCGGCGTGGCCGGTAAACGATTCACGGCACCGAAAGTGCCACTACCCAAAAGAGGTGACACCATGACTGCGATCGTCCTGGTTCACGGCGGCTTCGTGGACGGCTCAGGCTGGGAAAGTGTGTATCAGATCTTGAAGGAGGATGGTTACAAGGTAAGCATCGTACAGAACCCGACGCTCTCGTTGGGCGGCGACGTTGCGGCGACCAAGCGAGTCATCGACGCGCAGAGCGACCCGGTCGTTCTGGTTGGCCATTCTTACGGCGGCGCGGTGATTACTGAAGCTGGCAATCACCCGAAGGTGTCCGCGCTGGTGTACATCGCCGCGTTCGCACCTGACAAAGGCGAGTCAGTGAACTCACTCATCAAAGACCCGCCGCCCGGCGCGCCCGTGCCACCGATAGTGGGACCGCAGGACGGATTCCTCGCGCTCGACAGGGCAAAGTTCGCCGCGAGCTTCGCAGGCGATGTGCCGAAGGACAAAGCTGCATTCATGGCTGATTCACAAGTCCCGTGGGGAGTCGAGGCGCTCGCCGGGACAATCAGCGAACCGGCATGGAAGAGCAAACCGAGCTGGTACCTGGTCACCACGGAAGACAAGATGATTCCGCCCCAGGCCCAGCGGTTGATGTCGAAACGCGCGGGCTCTACGGTCGTGGAAGCCGTAGGCAGTCATTCGATATTCCTCTCGCAACCAAGCAAAGTGGCCGCGTTGATTGAACAGGCCGCGAAACAAGCAGGCTCGCCAAAGTAAGAATACGGCTAGCGAAAATGGCCCCGGCATCAGCGATGGTGCCGGGGCTTTTCTCGACCCCGCGGAAAATAACAAACCATCATGACGACGACGATCACCGACCTCGACGACTTCAAGGCGCTCGATCCGTTCTTTCGCGTCATCGAGATGGGCCTCGAGGGCATTGCGGATGGTGGGCACTTCTTCGACCTGCTGGCGGAAGACGTCATCTTCGACTACATCATCACGACTCCCGGCTACACAAGACGCGTCGAAACTACGCAGCCATACTGGGACGACTTGAAATGTTGTCGTACCAGCGCTTCAGTGAACCGTGCTCCTCCGGAACGAAGAAGTTGATCGCCTTGGCGGCGAAATCCACTGTCACCAGGGCGGTGATATCGGCAATGGAGAAGCGATCCCCAGCCACGAACGGGACCTCGCCCAATCGAGCGTCAAAGTCAGCGAAGAAATTCTTCACCCGGAGCTTGCTGCGCTCTGCCAGCTCGGGAATCTGCTCGTAGTCATGAGGTCCGGCGATAGCGCGGCCTTTGAGACCAGGCGCGGCGTTGCGGATGGCTTCCATGACCGCGGCAAAGCCCTCTAGTTCGGCACACCGCTCCCACATCGTCACCAGGGCTTTTTCCTTCGCCGTCTCGCCGAGCAAGGGTGGCGCCGGGTGGGTTTCTTCAATGTACCGGCAGATCGCCGGCACCTCGCCTATGGCAGTGCCGTCTTCGAGCACCAGAGTAGGCACGACCCGCCGCGGGTTGATCACACGGTAGGCCTCGGAGTGCTGCTCGCCCTTGCCGAGATCGACTGCAACGAGGGGAATCGAGAGTCCTTTCTCGGCGAGGAATATGCGCACGCGCCGCGAATTGGGTGATGACGTGGATTGATAAAGCTTGATCGTGTCGGAAGCCATGGTTGAGTCTCCTAGCCTGCGAAAGGTCAGAGCTTCGAACCGCCGTCGACGCGCAGGGTGTCGCCGGTGATCCAGCGCGCCTCGTCGGAGGCGAGAAAGGCGACGACGGCACCGATATCTTCAGGCTGGGCGAGGCGCTTGAGTGCCTGCATACCCAGCGTGAAGTCGCGCCCCGCATCGGTCCGCGCAAAGTTGGACATGTCGGTCTCGACCACACCGGGCGCGACAGCATTGACGCGAATACCACGCTCGCCGAGCGCCGAGGAGAAATGCTTCACGAGCGTATCGACGGCACCCTTGGTGGCCGCATAGGCGGACAGCGTTCCGACGGATGCATGCGCCGCGAGCGACGACAACAGCACGATGCTGCTGCCCTTGCTCATGGTGGGCAGCAGCTGCTGTACGAGGAAGTACGGTGCACGGACATTCACGGCAAAGAGGTCATCGAAGTCCTCGACTGTCGTCTCTTCGATGGTGGCCGTCTTCGAGATGCCGGCGTTGGCGACGAGGATATCCAGTCGATCGCCGATCACAGCTCGCACGCGCTTGGCCAGCTCGTGCGGTCCATCTGGCGCGCGCAGATCGGCGGCGACCTTCTCGGCGCGGCCGCCGGCCTGGCGGATTTCCGCGACGACTGATGCCGCCGCCTGCTCGCCGGTGCTGTAGTGGACGAGAACCTGGGCGCCCGCCTTCGCCAGCGCGAGTGCGCTGGCGCGACCGATGCCGCGTGAGGCACCGGTGACGAGCGCAGTCTTTCCAGAGAGATTGAGCATGATCAGATTCCTTGTGTGAGTAGCCAGAGGTCAGCGAGGGCACCGGATCGGATACGAGCACTAGGTTTGCGCTCACGCAGTCCCCGTTTCCCGAGCAGGGTCAGTTCGCACTGTGACCGCCGTCGACGTTGAGGACGTGACCCGTGATGAACCTGGCTTCGTGCGACGCAATGAAGACGATGCCATCGGCGACCTCCTCGGAGAGGCCGAGTCGACCGAGCGGAATCTGCGTCGCGAGGGCTGCCTTGTTCTCCGCCGTGCGGGTGAAGCGGGTCAGCATGCCGGTGTCCGTGGGGCCTGGCGCGACGGCATTCACGCGAATTCCCGACTTGGCGAATTCGAGCGCCACCGACTTGGTGATGCCTTCGACGGCGTGCTTTGCGCCGACGTAAATCGAGGCGAAAGCTGCACCCTCGTGCCCGTAGGTCGAGGAGATATTGATGATGCTGCCGCTCCCCTGGGCCTGCATGGCGCGCACTTCATGCTTCATGCTCAGGACCACGCCCAGAACGTTGGTCTCGAACGTCGCGGCAAAGCTCTCCGCGGTCTGGTCCGTGATCGGGCCGACCGGTAACGACCACCGGGCGCGACCGATACCGGTGAGGGCTCCGGTGATCAGAATGACGGGCCTGTCCATGTTCGACTCCTGTGACGTATGACTTGCGGCGTATGGGGCAGCCGTCCTTCGGCGCCAGCTCCGACGCCGGGAGTGGTTCCACGACGCCGCCACAGCCGAGAGACTAGGAGTTTGTGGCAGAGTTGAAAAAGACTTTGTAAGCTGGCGGCATACCTCGCAGGCATGGGAGCGCCATGGAGCTGCGACATCTTCGATACTTCATCGCAGTCGCCGAGACGGGCAGCCTGACGGTGGCGGCCGAGCGACGGCTGCACACCTCGCAACCGTCATTGAGCCGGCAGATCCGCGATCTCGAATATCAGGTCGGGGTCGAGCTGCTGAGCCGCAGCGCGCGCGGCGTGGAGTTGACCGCGGCAGGCCGGGCCTTTCTCGATCACGCCCGGTTGGCGCTGACTCAGGTCGATGCGGCGCGCGACGCCGCTCGGAAAGCCGCGCTACCGGCTAAACACACCTTTGCGATGGGCTTCCTCACCGGGCAAGAGATGGACTGGCTCCCGGAGGCCATGCGCATCCTGCGCGACGAGTTGCCCAATATAGAGGTGACGATCTGCAGCCAGTATTCCCCGGACCTCGCCGGAGCTCTCATGCGAGGCAAGCTCGACTTGGCGTTCCTGCGCCCCGAACCAAACGTGGCTGATCTGACGTTCAAGACTGTGACCAAGGAACCACTCGTAGTCATCATGCCAAGCGATCACCGCCTTGCTTCGCATGATGCTATCGGTGTGCAGGAGATCGTGGGGGAGACCTTCATCAACGTGTCGAACACGGCGCCTGTGCTGCGCACTGTCATCGACGACTATTTGCAGCGGTCCGGCGTCGATATCGCGCCGGATCACGAGGTGGACAACCTCGCGATGGCGATGTCTTTGGTGGCATCAACGCGCGGCGTAGCGCTGTTACCTGCCTACGCACAGAATTTCCTTCCTTGGTCTGTCATCAGCCGCCCCCTGAAAGGAGATGTCCCCACGATCGATCTTGTCATCGGCTACAGCAATACGAACACGTCTCCGATCTTGAAACTGTTCCTTTCAAGGGCGGACGATCTAGTTGCCCGTGTGTCGCAAAAGGTCCGTTGATACGCGAGCGCCTTGTTGATGACATGCTCGTCGTCGCTTGTTGGCACAGGGGCGTGGAGATCACGCGGAAATCCCGAGGTCAACTTCCAGAAAAGCGAAACCATCCAGGATCTGCGGCGGCGCTAACTGCTAGAGGGATCGCAGGGCAAGGCTTCAAAGCGCTGCGAGGCGATTCCGTCGCTCGTCGCCACGATGGGTGTTTCATGTGCGGAGCGCCACGGGATCTCAGGCCACCATCGCACGCTAGACGATGAGCGGGTGGGCTCAATACTTTCTCCAGGACGCGGCACCAGCACATCGACGTTACGGCACTTTGCCGCCGCGAGCACCCGCTCGACCGGCTCCGTCCAGCTGTGATGGGCCAGTTTGAGCAGTCCCCAATGCACTGGAATCATCCGTTGACCGCGCACTAACCGGTGCGCCTCTACCGCTTGCTCGGGGCCGAGATGCCAGTCGGGCCAATCTGCATCGTATTGCCCCGCCTCGATCAGCGTGACGTCGAATGGTCCGAAGCGCCGGCCGATCTCCTCTAGCGCAGAATAAAATCCCGTATCACCGGAATACCACGCGCGATGCTGCGCGCCGAGTAGCGCGTATCCGGCCCATAGCGTGCCGTCACGTTGCGACGAGATTCGTCCCGAGGCATGACGTGCGGGTGTGGCGATGATCTCGAGCGAGCCAACGCGCGCGGTCTGCCACCAATCCAGTTCGACGATACGAGCGGCCGGGATGCCCCAGCGTTCCAGATACGCACCCACGCCGAGCGGCGCCACGAACGTTGTATCCCAGTTCGCCATGGCGGCGATCGTTGACCGATCGAGATGGTCGTAGTGGTCATGCGAAATCATGACGACGTCGATCCTCGGCAGCTCGGGCAACCCAACGGGAGAGGGATACCACCTTTTGGGCCCGACCCAACTCAGCGGCGACGCTCGCTCGCTCCATACGGGATCGATCAGCACCGTCACGCCATCGATCTCGACCAGCACGGAAAAGTGCCCGAACCAGGTCACGCGCAGTCCAGACGCGGCGGGGATACGCAACTCCTTGCCGCCGTCGATCACGACGGGGACGGGAGCATCCGGCAATTCGCCCGGCGTAGACTCAAGCAAGCGCAAGAGCCCACTTCGCGTGTTCGTCCACATAGGCTGCTCATTCGCGAAGCGCCCTTCCGACCACTGTGGCGATTCACGCATCCGACTCAGCCGCTCGTCGCTGGGTTCTTTAGCCAACTTAGGGCACTCGTAGAGCAACACAGCAGCCAGCGCGCTCAGAGCGATGGCGCTCAGACTCGCCGATAACAACCAAGGCCTCATGACTGCTCACCTTTATCATGTCTGTTCCTACGCACCGTTCTTGTGAAGCTGCAAGAAGCGTGATCAAGAGACGTACACCCGTGGATCGAGGGACTGAGCGCTATCTGGAAGCGAGGTTCGAGGCTGGAGGCGAGTAGTCTCCGAAGTGAGCCAGCACTGCCGCTCGTAGTGGAGTCTCCGGCATCCTCGGGGCGCGCAGCCGGGAAATGCGTCGGGCCTCGGCCTCCTCCACGCCATAAGCTCGCATCAGCATCAGCCCCGCCGCCTCGACTTCTCTCTTATCGATCTTGGTGTCGAGAGCACGTCGCAGCATCATCGTGACAAGTCCATAGCCGAGATCGAGCGCCAGGTGGGTCGACGGGACGTTGATCACCCCGCTCCGTGACGAAAGTTGCATCTCTCGCTCCGCGTGAGTACGCATGTGATCCGTCAGTGATCCCACCAGCGGCGTCACGCGCACCAGGACCTCGGCGCAGGAACGGTCCGGTGACAGGCGCAGGATCGCGTAGCGAACGTTGCTCCACAAGCGCTCTGCCATGTTCGGCAGATCCTCAAATCGTTCCGACTGCTCTGCATTGATCTGGCGCGCGATCTCCGCCGCCAACTCCTTCAGCATGCCTTCGTAGGTCTGAAAGTAGTTGTAGAACGAACCGCGTGCGAGGCCCGCGCGCGCGCGCACGTCTTCGACGGTCGCGCGGCCGACGCCCTTGGAATCAAACACCTCGAAAGCAGCCGAGAGTATGGTGGCGCGTGTCCGCGCGCGCCGAACGCGGCCGGTCCGTGTGCGGAAATTGACCTGCGGGCCCTTGCCCGTTGGGTCAATCTTGTGGACTTTGGATATTCGCATGACTGCCCCTGTCCGACACACGATCGCGAGGTTGCGGAATGCTAGCAAATTCCCGAACCGTTCCCGTGTGCGCGTGACTGCACCAGGCTCGACCGTCGGCGCCAGAGCTGCGAGGCTCCACGTGCCTGCTCAACTTCTCTTCAAAATGACGCTCTGTCATCTTGACGACTAATATATTAGTGGTCTATCGTCGCCGCAACGCTCGCAATCGATCGCGACTTCGGTCGCCAACGGGGGGAACAACATGATCAGATCGGCGATCGTGCTCGGCGCCGTGCTCGGCCTCGGCGCGAGTCAGGCAACGCACGCCCAGGAGGCCGATTCGCGCGCTGCGGCGAAGCCGGCAACACTCGAGGAGATCGTGGTCACAGCCGAGCGACGCCCGGAGCGGCTCGACCGGGTGCCAATCGCGGCCACCGTGATCTCGGGCGATGACCTCTCGCAGCAGGGCGTCAGCAACATCCAGGATCTCGGCACCGTCTCCCCGTCCATCAACATCCAGAATCAGCAGGCGCTGTCGTTCGTGAACATCCGTGGCGTGGGACTGCAGGCCACGAACCCGACGACCTCCTCGGGCGTCGCCGTGTACTCGGATGGATTCTTCATCCCTCACGAGATCGCGGTCGCGGATCAGTACTACGACGTCCAGCAGCTCGAAATCCTCCGTGGCCCGCAGGGGACGCTCGTCGGGCAGAACTCGACCGGAGGCGCGCTGTTCGTCAACTCGGTGCGGCCCAGCTTCGAGTCGATGACGGGGTACATCGCCCAGAGTGTCGGAAACTTCGGTTACGCCAAGACCGAGGCTGCGCTCAACGCTCCCGCCTCGGACACCTTCGCGGTGCGGGTCGCCGGCAACTACTACCAACGCGACAGCTTCTACGATGATCTGCATCTGGGAAACCCGCCGGCGACGGCAGGTCTGGAGCCCGGTAATGCCGAAAGCTGGAGCGGCCGCATCGGTCTCGCGTGGCAACCGGTCTCGAGCGTCAACCTCTACCTGAAGTACGAGATCACGAAGCGAGACGGTGACGGATTCATCGGCAAGGACTACACCGAGCTCGCCGGCGCTAACAACGCGCTCGATCCTCGCCTGTCGGATCCGTTCACGATCAGCTATGACGAGCCGAGCTCAGACGAATACGACATGTCGAGGGTGTCGCTGGAGCTCAACTGGAACATCAACGATCACATCAGGCTGCGATCCTTGACGGGGTACCAGGATGCCGAGATCAAGAACCACTTCGACAACGACCAGACCAACTTCCCGTTGTCCTCCGCCGAGCAACGCCTGGACGAGACCACATTCCAGCAGGAGCTGAACCTGATTTCCGAAGGCCCGGGGCCCTTCAACTGGATTGTCGGAGCGTTCTACCTTCACGACCGCACGCCGACCTTTCTGCATCTCTTCACGGCGCCCCCAGGACCACCGCCGACGTTCACGATCGATACGAAGCCCGAGGAGGAGTCGTACGCGGTCTTCGCGCAGACGACCTACGCTTTCACCGAGAAGTGGCAACTCCTCGCGGGTGCGCGCCAGACCTGGGACGACAAGAAGCAGACGGGAACCCAGACGCTCGAGATTCCCACAGGATTGCCGCCGCCGCTGCCGCCAATCGTGCTGGTTCCCGTGCCGCTCAACGGTGACATCGACGGATCGGAAACGACCGGAAAGCTTGCACTCAGCTTCTTTCCAAATTCCGATTCCACCCTGTATGCATCCGCTTCACGGGGATACAAACCGGGCGGTCTAAATGCGGGAAATCTGGTCTCGCTGACCTTCGAACCGGAGAAGATCACGGCCTACGAGGCCGGCTACAAGAGCAATTTCCTCGACCGTCGCTTGCGAACCAGCCTGGCCGCCTTCTACTACGACTACGAGGACATGCAGACGACCGCCATCGATGCGGGCGGTCAGCGAGCGATAATCAATGTCCCGAAGTCGAAGATCTACGGAGCCGAGCTCGAACTCGACGCGAGGCTGGGCGACCTGACGCTCAGCCTGGGTGGCAGCTACAACCATTCGTCGGTCGACGGTCCGCTCGTCCTGGTCGACGCGGGGAATCCGTTTGCCGGCCCCCAGGACCTCGAGGACCGCTCGCTCCCCTATGCCCCGCAATGGACAGCTAACTTCGGTGGCACGTATGCCGTGATCGCCTCATTCGGCACCTTCTCGCTGACAGCGCAGTACTCCTACACGGACGACGCGTTCGCGTCGCTGTTCCAGCTCGAGCCCAGGGATCTTCTCGAGTCTCACTCGTTGCTCAATGCGACAGTGAACCTCACCTTCAAGAATGGCTTCTGGCTCGAGGCCTATGGCACCAATCTGACGGACGAGCGCTATGCGGCGGGCACGATCGGCGTGAACTCCGCGGTCTGGGGCGCGCCCCGCCAATACGGGGCGCGAGTTGGATACCGCTTCTAGTCGACCGCCGCGGCCGATGGTTTCCGTGCAGCGGTGGTTGAGACCGTTCTGCACGGCGCTCTCCGTGTTCGTCGGCGTCATCGGCCTCACGGCCACGATCGGTTCGCTATGGCCGCAACTACCGTTTATCGGGATCGTGGCTGCGGTGCTGACGGGTTTCTTTGCTCTTCACCTTGTGCTTATCGCGGCGATGGGTGTTATCACTGCGCTGCTCGCTCGCCGCTTCGGCGCCGGCAACACAGCCGTCGTGATGATCGTCGTGAATGCAATCGCGGCGGCTGTACTGCTCGTGCCGCTCACCTCGCAGGTGAGCGCCGCGCGCCGCGCGGGCGCTGCACTTTCCTGGGGAGCACATCTGCGTGTCGTGGCTCCCGGACCAAGAGCGGTACCTGCACGCACGGCGGAGTACGCGACCGTCGACGGCAAGAAGCTCAATCTCGACATCTACCAGCCGACGACTCGGGCGAGCGCCACTCCCTCAACGCCCGTCGTCATGATTCACGGCGGCGGCTTTGTCCGTGGAAACCGCAGCGACGGCCGCGACTGGGACCGCTGGTTTGCGGAGCGCGGCTACACCGTCTTCGACGTTGACTACCGCCTGAATCCGCCGCTCAACTGGAACCTTGCAGCCGCGGACGTCGCCTGCGCGTTGTCCTGGATCAGGCAGCACGAGCAGGAACTGAACGTCGTTGCGTCACACGCGCTCATTGTTGGGCAGTCGGCGGGAGCGAGCCTTGCGCTGCAGGTCGCGTACGGGGTCGGCGACGATTCCATGAGAAGCAGCTGCGGCGGGGCCGTGGATGTTCCGGTTGCCGTCTTTGCGATCTACCCGGCCGAAGATTTCACGCTCGCCTGGGAGCAGAACCTAAAGCTCGGCCCGGTCAGCGGCCGTGACATCAACGTCGGCTATATCGGGGGTCCACCGGAGCAGTTCCCCGAGCGCTACCGCGCAGTTTCGGCAATCGAACATGTAAGGCCGGGCCTGCCGCCCACCATGGTCGTGTATGGCGCACACGATCACCTCGTGCCGATCAGCGGTCACGCGGAGCTGCACTCCAGGCTCGACCAATTCGGCGTTCCGAATGTAGTGCTCGAGATTCCCTACAGCGATCACGGCTACGACCTGGTCTGGGGAAGCCTCGGCGCGCAGATTACACGCCATGTCCTCGTGAATTTCCTCTCGGCGTACTGCCCGTCGACGCCTCCGCATCGAGTCGAGGAGCCTGCAGGTCATGCGCCCATCCGTCCTTGAGCAGCTTCGTGCCGGCACGCCCGTCTTCGGCGTAGGGATCCGCAACGCCAGGACGACAGAGATCGTGCGCATGGCGAGAACCGCGGGCTTCGGCGTCGCCTGGGTCGATCTCGAGCACAGCAGCATGTCGATCGACTGCGCGGCCCAGATCGCGGCGAGCGCATGCGACCTTGGACTGGAAGGCTGGGTCCGCACTCCCGAGCGAGACCTGGGCGCCATCGGCCGCCTCCTGGACGGCGGCGCCAGCGGAATCATTGCGCCGCGAGTCGAGACCGCTGATGACGCCCGGGCCGTCGTCAGCGCTGCGCGATTTCCGCCCCGTGGGTCTCGGTCGCGCATCGGTCTCTTGCCCCAGTCCGGCTACCGTCGCCTTGCCGCAGCAGAGCTCATGCAGAGCGCGGACGAGGTGACCACGGTTAACGTACTGCTCGAGTCGCGAGACGGTGTCCGAAACGCGGACTCGATCGCAGCGGTCGACGGCGTGGACTTGCTGCATGTCGGAATGAACGACCTGTCCACCGATCTCGGACACACGGGTGAACCGACTCATCCTGAGGTCATGTCCGCCTGTCTCAGCGTCATCACCGCGGCACGACGGCGCGGCAAGGCCGCAGTGGTCGGTGGCCTGCATGATCTGACGGTGCTGCGCGAAATGGTGCGTGCCGGGGCGGCGCCATTGCTGCTGGCAGCGATCGATACCGACATTCTCGCCTCCGGGCTTGCTCAGCGAGTCCTGGAGTGGAGAGCATCGTGGCAGCCGAGCCTCTGATATCACTGCCGCTGCGGCCGCTGGCCACGATCTCGCGCCCGACCTTCGAGCTTCCGCCGGGAAGCTGGGACACGCACGTTCACGTATTCGGGCCCGCGCACCGCTACCCGCACGTCGCGAACCCGCGCTACACGCTGCCGGATGGAACCGCCGCGCAGTATCGACAATTGATGGCGGTGCTCGCAATCGAGCGATTCGTGCTCGTCCAACCGAGCTTCTATGGCACCGACAATTCGTGTCTGTCAGACACGCTGGCAAGCTGTCGCGAGAGCGCACGTGGAGTCGCCATGCTGGAGCCAGAAGCCCCAGAAACAGAGCTGCGGCGGCTGCACGAGGTCGGTGTTCGCGCCATCCGACTCGACCTGTTCAAGCGCGCAGACGATCCGCTGCAGGCGACCTGCGATTACATCGCTTCGATGGCGCGCAAGGCGCAGCCCTTCGGGTGGCATCTGCAATTCTATGCGCCAGGGCGGCTCGTCCTCGAACTCCTTGACCATCTCGCGAAGCTGCCCGTCGACTTCGTGATCGACCACATGGGGTACCTGCTTGAACGGCGCGGTGGTGCGGATGATGACCTTGCGCGGCTGCTGAGGCTGCTGGAGGGCGGCCGCTGCTACCTCAAGCTGAGCGGCAGCTATCGCATCGCAGAGCACGGCTCGGACGAATGGATCGATCGGGTTGCGCGTGCCATCGTGGAACGCGCGCCGGCGCGCGCGCTGTGGGGTTCTGACTGGCCCCACATCTCGTTCTCCGATGTGGACACGGGCGAGATCACGAGCCGGCTTGCCGAGTGGGCGCCCTCGGTCCGAGAGCGACAGATGATCCTCGTCGACAATCCCCGGCGCCTGTTCGCCACGTGATTTCGGATGCAGCCAGGCCCAATGCGCGCCTCCACGCTGACCGCGATTGCCTTCGCGCTCGTGATGCTCGACGGCTACGACATGTTGCTCGTATCGTTCGTTGCGCCCCTGGTCGCCGAAGACTTGCGATTCGATGCGCGTGAGCTGGGGACGCTCTTCGCCTCGGGTCTCGCGGGCTCCATGCTCGGCAGCATGGTATTCGGCGCAGTCGCTGACCGCTTCGGTCGCCGCCCGGTTCTCGTCGGATCGATGGTCGCGGCGGGTCTCGCGACGCTCGCCTGCTCGCAGGCCGCCGGCTCACAAGCATTCGTGCTCATGCGCTTTGTGAGCGGAATGGCTCTGGGAGGTGCGCTCGCCGCGGTGATTCCGCTGGCCGCGGAGTCCTTACCGCAGGAGCGGCGCAGTGCGCGGGTGACGGCAATGTTCGTGGGTTACCCGCTGGGTGCCGTTATCGGCGGGGCGATCACGACGGCATTGCTGCACTTCGGTTGGCGCAACCAGTTCATCGGAGCGGGCATCCTGACGTTGATGACGGCGCCGGCGGGGCTCATGTTCCGTGAGACCCTCGCAACCGCCCACGCGCACGGCCACACAGGTCGTGAGACCGGCTTGCGCCGCATCCTCCTGCAACTGTTCGCGAATGGTCGTGCGGTGCCAACGTTGCTCGCCGCAGTAGGAATATTCTGCCTGCTGTTCGTAGCCTACCTCCTCAACAGCTGGATGCCGATGCTCTCGAAGACCGCGGGCCTCGGAACGCGCATAGCAGCGCTGTCAGCGGTGGTTGTGAACCTGGGCGGTGTCGCAGGTGCGCTGTTGTCGATACGGCTTGCGCGCCGATTTGGTCTGCTGCGTGTCATGGTGACGATGTTCGCGTTGGGGTCCGTCGCGGTGGCCGCGCTGGGCGCTGCTTTCGTGTCACCGCTGGTGTTGCTGATTGCGGCGTTCGTTGCGGGAGGCCTGGTCATCGGTGGCCAGCTCAACTGCCCCGCGGTGTTCGTGCGTCTGTATCCGGAATCCATGCGCGCCGCCGGCGTCGGCCTGCAGCTCGCAGCGGGTCGCTTCGGCTCGATCGTAGGTCCCTTGGCTGCCGGCCAGCTGCTCGCGGCACGCGCAGAAGGCGCACTGGTGTTTCAGATCGCCGGTGCCGCCTGCGCCGTCGCCACCGTCTGCTACGCGCTCGTCGGCGCCCTTGGGTCGAAGCAATGATGCTTACCGAGCATCAGCGTCTGCCCACATCCGGCGCTCGCGGCGTCGCGTTCTACACGCTCGGCAGCGTCTCGTACCTCGCGATCCCTCAGCTGGCGCGGGACATCCCTGGAACCCCTCCTCACATGAACGGCGGCGATAGCGACGTCGAAGCGCAGATCTACCGCTGGGATGGCGGCAGGTTCGTGAAAGACGACGAGCTGCCCCTGAGCGGCGGCGAAGACATCGAGTACTTCACGATGGATAACACGGCCTATCTTGCGACCGCGGGCGTGCGCGCAGGCCATGGGCCCTACGAATACAACGTCGACCAGAAGATCTACCGCAGAGTTGGCGACGACTGGGTCGCCTTTCAGTCGATCCCGGCGTTTGCAGCAAAGCAGTGGCGCTTCTTCTCGATGGGGAACCGCAGGTTCCTTGCGTTGGCTCAGGGCCTCGCGCTGCCGCACATCGAAGCCTCCAACCCGCGCACCTCCTGCGTGTTCGAGTGGAACGGCTCGCGGTTTGCACCCTTCACAACGCTCGAGGGTCTCTGGGGGTACAACTGGGAAGCCTTCGAGTTGCAGGGCCGGCAGTTTCTTGGCTACGCAGATCACGTCGGACGGTCGACACTCTACGAGTGGCAGGGTGCGTCGTTCACACCGGCACAGCAGTTTGCCGACAACGGCGGCCGCTGCTTCCGGTACCTGGAGGCCGCAGGTTCCGCGCTACTCGCCTTTGCGAACATCCGGGGCGAGAGCAAGCTCTACCTCTGGGATGGTGCGAGCTTCCGCTACCACCAGGTCCTGAGTGGACCGGGAGGCCGCGAGTTCTCAGTGATTCGGGAGGGAGCCCAGGTCTATCTAGTGCAGGTGAACTTCATCGAGGGAGACCCGTCAGCACCGCGCACAGATCTGAAATCCCGTATTTACGCGTGGAACAACCGACAGATGGAGCTGGTCGAGGAATTTCCGACATTCGGTGGCACCGACGCCGCAGCCTTCAGGCTCGACGGCAGCTGGTGGCTCGCGATATCCAACAGCCTGTCGCGCGAGGTCCGTTTTCGGACTGACACAGTCATTTACCGCATGAGCATTTGAGACGCCGAGCACGTCGAAAGGAGGAGCGGTGAAGACCGACTATCAACCGCATGAGGGCTTCCGAGGGCTCTACGACATCTACACCGGTGAGAACAGCATCGGGCAGCACCTCACGCGTCGACTGATCGACGTGAATATGGCGGACGCAATGCTGGTCGTGACCGGGTCGGACTACGTGCTCTTCCCCGGACGAGGCGCCCGGCCGATCGTGCAGAGCTTTCGACTGTCGACCAGGGGGTTCGTCGAGCTCACTGCGGTATCGCATCTCGGACCCGCGGTTGCCTGGATATTCCGCCTCCGCGAGATCGGCTATGGGGCCTGGCGCGAGGATGCCCGACGGCTGCTCACCTCGATTGACGAGGTCCGCGCGATAAACGACGCCTCCCACTGGCAGACGCACGTCGCGGTGGAAGCACTCCGCGGTCACGAGTCAAAGATCGCCGACGTGGTGGACTACGCGTGCACGATCACCGAGCGGTTCATGCGCGGGTGCCTGTCCGACGAGCGGCGGATGACTTATGAAAACCTGCGTCGCGACTACCTGGAACCAGTCGCTGATCCGGCTACACCGGTTCCCATGAACGATGTCATGGTCGGGACATTCGGTCTCGCGTTCCTCGACATTGCCCATCGCATCATGGGGTGGCTCAGATCTCAGCAACTCGATTGGCTGAACCTGGCCGTCCTGTTCACAGGTCCCTCTGGCCGACCCAGCTCAGGCTTGACATGGCAGACCAACAACGCGTGCTACATGCTTTGGAAGGCATCGGACGAACATCTGCCACCCACGAACGTCTTCATCACTCCGCACGGACCCGCAGCGTCGCCGCGTGATCTCGACGATCCCGAGCGCGCGAGGCGCGCCGAGATGTCATTTCGCGAAACCTGGATGCACCTGCGGGGCGGAATCGAGATGTCGCGGCTGATGTTTGCCGGGTTTCCATCCTTCTCAGCAGCGGTCGATGAGCCTCCCGTTATCGACGCGAACACGCAAACCTTGCGTGCCATGCCACGCCTGCGGACTCCCGACGATCGCTTTACCGCAATTACGCGCTTGAGGTTCGTGCTGGAGGATCCCCGGCAGCTGCTCTCCAATTCTGTAGCGCACTACGTTATCGATCGGCTCTGCGAGAACGGCTATCGGTCCGAGTTGGTCGTGGTCCCCGGATTCACGAACGTCGCGTATCCGGTCCGAGTACGGGCGTAGAACCTCCAGCGACCCTCCCAAGCGCAACAGTGCGCGCAGGGCTTGCGGATCTTCGACCCAGCTTTTCTCGCTCTCGACGTAATCGCACGTTACACGGGCGTGGCGGGTGTGTGCGACACCGATGCGCTTGCGCGCTGGCCACAGGCGGCTGCAGCACCAACACCGCAGTCCGCTGGAGGTTCGTTCGCGATGTCGAGATTGTCGCCCTTGTCGGTGGCCGGTCGTGCCCTGGCGTGCGAGGCGAGCACCTCGAGCCAAGTCAGACCACTTCCCTGGATTGCCGGCGTCGAGTCGAATGCGGATGGATCGTGGTGCATAAGAAGCGTCTCCTTTCGCCTGCGCGCGCATATATATAGAGTGGAAACATCGAGCGCGTACTCACTCATAGAACAGATCAAAAAAATAGCAGCAAATCTACTGGGCGACGGCGCCCCAGAAGGCCTCAAAACCGGAGTCGAGGTAGCGCTTGGCCTGCCTGGGATCGCGCGCCATGAATTCCATCGTGGTCTCCGCCAGCGAGCTCAGGATTGCTGACACGAAAGCAGGCGGGAGCTTGCGCGAAGCGCCGTCGCCGCTGCTCACCTCGACCATGGCGTTGATATCGGCGAAGGCCCGCATGGTGGCGGCCTTGGTCTCGGCGTTGATGCGCTCCGACACGCTCAACTGCGCCAGGACCTTGCGCTTTTGTGGGGAACGCATGCCCCATTCG
>Ga0137409_10000355_pt1 | contig 49886 bp, 42 predicted proteins | sample CZODoug1_16funga_FD_122059 | JGI IMG/M metagenome (GOLD analysis project Ga0137409, IMG submission 122059) | Vadose zone soil fungal communities from Angelo Coast Range Reserve, California, USA - CZODoug1_16fungal (Hybrid Assembly) | ecosystem: Environmental > Terrestrial > Soil > Vadose zone...
AGCACCAGGTACTGGACCATGAACTCGACGTCGACGATGCCGCCGCGATCGTGTTTCAGATCGAACAGCCGGGTGTCGTTGGGATGGCTCTGGCGCATCTTGTCGCGCATCGCGCGGATTTCCTGGCTGAGCAAAGTCAGGTCGCGCCGCCTGCGCAGCAGATCGATCCTGTTGGCCTCGAAGCGGGCGCCGATTTGCGCGTCTCCGGCGACTGCGCGCGCGCGCGTAAGTGCCTGGTGTTCCCAGATCCACGCGTCCTTGAATTGGTAGTCGCGGAATGCGTCGATGTGGCTCACCAGCAAGCCGGCCACGCCGTTGGGCCGCAGCCGCAGGTCGGTTTCGTAGAGCACGCCGGCGGAGGTGGTGCTGGTGAGCAGGGTGTTGATGCGCTGCGCGAGCCTGGCGTAGATTTCCGGCGCGCTCTCATGCGCGTCGTCATAGAGAAAGATGATGTCGAGGTCCGACGCGTATCCCAATTCCTTGCCACCAAGCTTGCCGTAACCGACGATGGCAAAGCGCGGTTGGTCGCAGTGGCGTACCCTCAGGCCGTCCCAGGCCAGCCGCAACACTTCCTCCAGCACCACGCAGGCGAGATCGCTGAGGTGGTCGGACAGCGTTTCCAGCGGCAGGTTTCCGCCAAGGTCGAGTGCAAGCAGGCGCAGCGTCTGCGTCTGCTTGAAGTGGCGCAGGATATCCATCTGCCGCTCGGTATTGCCGGCGTGTTCGTCGAGGCTGGCGCGCAGCGCGCTGCGCAACTGGGGCCAGTCCGGCGCCTGTCCACTTTGCGGCGTGATCAGTTCGTCGAGCAGGATCGGGTGCTGTGCCATATACCCGGCCGCCCAGGGGCTTGCGGAAGCCAGACGGGCGAGACGCGCCAGCGCCAGCGGATACTCGAGCAGAAGCGCCAGGTAGGACTCACGCCGACCAATGCTTTCCACCACCTGCAGCACCCGCTCGAAAGTCGCGTCCGGGCCGGGGAGGGTGGTGGCGAGCTTCAGCAATTTCGGCATCAACTGGTCCAGACGCGCCTGGCCGGAGGCCGCCATGCGGCGATAGCGGGTGCTGGACCGGATGTCCGAAATCAGCAGGAGTATGCGCGCCGGGTCGGCGTAGCCTAACGCGGCAATCCGGGCCAGCGCATCTTTCTCGGGTAACTGTTGCAGCCAGAGGTCGGCGCAGGGATCTGCCGTCGCTTCTTCGCGTTGTCCGGCGAAGATCGCTTCAAAATGCCGGGACACCACGCCTCGATGTCCCGCCAGGTCGCGGTCGAAGTCGGCATAGGCGGGATAGCCCATCATTTCTGCGACCAGCTGCCGGTCTTCCGCGCCCGCGGGCAGCATCTGCGTCTGCTGGTCATCCAGGTACTGCAAGCGGTGTTCGAGGTTGCGCAGAAACAGGTACGCCGCTTGCAGTTCCCCGACCGCCGCCGCCGGCAGTAACTGTTTCTCTCCAAGCAGGGCCAGCGCTTTCAGCGTCGGCCGCAGGCGCAACTGCGGCTCGCGCCCGCCGCGAATGATCTGAAATACCTGTACCAGGAACTCGATCTCGCGGATGCCGCCGCGGCCGATCTTGATGTTGTCGGCGATCTCGCGCCGTTGCACTTCCTGGCGGATCTGCGCCTGCAGCTCGCGCAGGCTGGCCAGCGCGCTGAAGTCGAGGTGGCGCCGGTACACGAACGGGGCGACGATGGCCTCGAGCTGCGCGCCGCGGTCGCCGCTGATGGTCCGGCCTTTTACCCAGGCGTAGCGCTCCCATTCGCGTCCCTGGGTGGCGAGGTAGTCTTCCAGCATGTCGAAGCTCGCCACCAGGGGCCCGCTGTCGCCGTAGGGCCTGAGCCGCGTGTCGACCCGGAACACGAAGCCGTCCGCGGTGACCTCGCCGATCGCGGCGATTAGTTTGCGCGCCAGACGAGTGAAGTATTCGTTGTTGGAGATCCGGCGCGCGCCGTCGGTTTCTCCGTCTTCGGGATAGGCAAAAATGAGATCGATGTCCGAGGACACGTTGAGTTCGGCGCCGCCGAGTTTACCCATGCCGATCACGTGCAATTCCTGTACGTCTCCCGATGCACCGCCAACGGGCCGGCCGAAATCGCGTGTCAGCCATTGCGCGAGGCGTGCGGCCGCGGTGCGCAGGGATTCCTCCGCTAGCGCCGTGGCGGTCGCGACTACCTCGGCAAGATCGGCACGCCCGCCCAAGTCGCGGGTGATGAGACGCAGCATGACCGCCTGACGCAGCCGGCGCAGGCCGGTCTTGAGCGCGTCCTCGTCGCCGAAGTCGGCGCCGGAAAGGCGCGCGCGCATCTCGTCTGGCGCGAACGGCAGATCCACAGCCGCTTCGGCCGCGAGCGCGGGGTTGGCGGACAGCAGGTGACGCGCGTAGCGCGACAGCCGCGCTGCACGCGCGATGCTTTCGGATTGCGTGCCGTTCGAAAGTGCGGGGGAAGACATGCCCGGGTAGTCTAGAATCCGGAAATCCTTGAGAGCAGGATACCCGAATCGGGGTTGGCGCCCGGCCGATGTCAACGCATCGGCGTCTCGCGCGTCAACGGTGCGCCGGCAAGTTTGGCAGGCATCATGCGGGCAAAGCCAGAGCATCCGGGGAATCTTATTGCCGCCCGTGTATCTTAACTGAAGACCGTTTTTCCTTTGCCCTGACAACGCCGCGCCGTGGTTCTCAAACATAGCCTCTTCATTCTCAAGCATGGTTCGCTCTGGACTTATCGCCTCGCGACTTACGCGGTGCTGGCCGCCGGCATCGTGTTCGTCGCGCTGGTGATCGGACTGCGATATGTGGTGCTGCCGAACATCAACGATTACCGCGAGGCAATTGCGCAGGCGGTCAGCCGGGCGGCGGGACAGCGGGTCTCGATCGGCGCCATCACCGGCAGTTGGCAGGGCTACCAGCCCGAGCTGAGTTTTCAGGATGTGCGCGTCTTCGATACGCGGGACCAGCAAGCGCTGAGTCTGGGCCGGGTCGAAGCGGTGCTGTCGTGGTTGTCGTTGCTCGATGCCGAGGTGCGGTTCGAGTCGCTCGAGATCGTCGAACCGGAACTGGAAGTCAGACGCGACGCCGCCGGCGAGCTGTGGCTCGCCGGCATTGCGGTCGAGCGCAGCCAGGGGCGGGGCGGCGGATTTGCGGACTGGCTGCTGACGCAGCGTCAGGTGCTGGTGCGCAGTGCGCAGATCGTCTGGCGCGACGAAACCCGCGCCGCGCCGGATCTGAGGCTCACCAGCGTGAACATTCGTCTCGACAGCGACGGCGAAAGCCATCGCTTTGGACTGAACGCCTCGCCTCCTGCGGAAGTCGCCTCGCAGATCGTGGCTCGCGGTGAGCTGTGGGGCCGCAGCGCGCACGATCTGCAGGCCTGGCGCGGCCGCCTGTACCTGGAGTTCGGTTACGCCGATCTGGCGCAGGCTAAGACCTGGATTGCAGTGCCCTTCGATGTTGCGCGCGGGCTCGGTTCGCTGCACGTCTGGATGGACCTCGAGGGCCCCGGCGTAGCCGCGGCGACCGCCGACTTGCGTCTGGTCAACGTGCAGGCGCGGCTCGCGCCCGATCTTCCCGAGCTTGCGCTTGCCAATCTGCAGGGTCGGCTTGCCTGGAACAGTCGCGGGGGGCGCACGCAGATCAGCGCACAGGCGCTCGGTTTTACCACCGCCGACGGATTGACGCTGGCGCCCATGCAATTGTCCTTTACCCGCACTGGGACGGGCGATGGTGGCGGCCACTCGGAACTGCGCCTGGAAAAGCTCGATCTTGCGCCGGTGGTGGAACTGGCCGAATACCTTCCCCTCGACGCATCGCTGCGAGGCCGGCTGGGGCGCTCCTCACCGAGCGGCATGGTCGACGAAGCGCTGTTTTCCTGGGAGGGCGAGTGGAACGCCGAGCGGCCTTACCGTGCCCACGCGCGGTTCTCCGGCCTCACGTTGAAGCCGGACGGGGTATTCCCCGGATTTCGCGGCATCAGTGGCCAGTTTGACGCCGATCAGGGCGGCGGCACGGTGTCGCTCAGCGCCCGCGATGCTCACGTCGAATTGCCGCGCGTGTTCAGCGAAGAAATCACGCTGGACGTTCTTACCGCTGAGGCAGGCTGGAAGTTCCAGGACGGGCACACACTGGTTACCCTCAAGAACGTTGCGTTTACCAACGCGCACCTGGCCGGCAATGTGTACGGATGGTACCGCACCGATCCCGAAGGAGACCGCGGCAGCGCCGATCTGGCGGGCTCGATGGTGCGCGTCGATGCGCGCCAACTGTGGCGCTACATCCCGGTGTTCGCCCCGGTGACACAGGCGTGGCTCAGGCGGGCGTTGCTGGCAGGCGAGTCGCGCGACGTGCGTTTCCGCCTGCAGGGTCCGCTCAATGATTTTCCGTTCGAGAACGATAAGACCGGATTGTTCGAGGTGAAGACACGGGTGACGGGCGTCACGCTCGACTATGCCGACGGCTGGCCACCGCTGACGAACGCCGTCGCCGACGTGGTATTTCGCGGCCGGCGCATGGAAGTACGCCCTCAGGCAGGTTCGATCCTGGGGCTGCGGCTATCCGACGTGCTGGCCTCCATCCCCGAACTCGGCAAGCACGATGAGCATCTGCTGGTGAAAGGGGTGGCCGAAGGGCCAACCGCGGAGTTTCTGCGCTTCGTCGAATCCAGCCCGGTGTCGCGCCATATCAACCGGTTCACCGAGGACATGAAGGCGAGCGGTAATGCCCGGCTCGATGTCGAGCTCGACCTGCCGTTGCGGCAGATCGCCGACTCCGTGATCTCCGGGGTCCTGGTGTTGCGCGACAATCAGATTACCGTGGACCCGCGCCTGCCGCCGCTGGAAGGATTTGGCGCGCGTATGGCCTTTACCAAAAAAACGGTGAGCGTCAAGGATGGCCGCGCCCGGCTCGCCGGCAATCCGATTTCCTTCGAAGCCTCCAACCAAAAGGACGGCGGCATGGTGCTCAATGTCGCGGGCACGCTGGACGCGACCCGCTTGCGCAGCGTATCGAACCATCCCGCGCTGCAGTTCGTGGAAGGGCAGACCGAATGGCGCGGCAACATCGGCGTACGCGACAAGATGGCCAGCCTCAGGATCGATTCGAGTCTGGTGGGAATCGGCTCGACATTGCCCGCCCCGTTTGCAAAGGCCGCGGGCACCAGCCTGCCCTTGCACCTGGAGTTGCGCGAGCGCCCCGGGCGCCAGCGCCTGCTCGCGATCGACCTGGGCAAGGTGGCCTCGGCGCGGGTGCTGCTGGATTCGGCGGATCCTGATGGCATAAAGCGCGGCATGGTAAGCCTCGGCGCAACTGCTTCGCTGCCGGCGGCCGATGGCTTGTGGGTGAACGGTAGCCTGGATGTGGTGGACGTGGATAGCTGGCGCCCCATTTTCGCAGGTGGTTCTGGCAGCCCGTCTGTCGATCTTGCCGGCGCCGATCTGCAGATTGGCATCCTCGATGCCAATCGCAGGCGATTTCACGACCTCAGGGTCAATGCGACAAGGCAGGACTCGGCATGGCAGGCGGCGCTATCGGGGCGCGAGATCGCCGGTCAGTTGTCATGGGCATCGGCAGGCGAGGGGCGCCTGTCTGCGCGCCTGACCCGGCTCACGCTGCCGCCGCTGACCACCACTCTTGAGACCGGCGCAGCGGACAGCTTTTCCAGTGAGCGCCGGCCGTCGGTCGACCTGGTTGCCGAGAGTTTCACGTTTGAGGGCAAGGATCTCGGACAGCTTACCGTTCTCGCCGATCCTGAGCCGTCGGGCTGGCGCCTGCAGCGTCTGGAGATCACCAACCCGGAGAGCAAGCTGAGCATCAACGGGCGATGGGCGGTTGTCGTGGTATCGCGCACGGACGTGGAAGTGCGGCTGGAAGTGAACGACATCGGCAAATTCTTTTCGAGGGTCGGCTGGCATGAGGGCGTGAAGGGCGGCTCAGCACTGCTGGAAGGGCCGGTCGCTTGGGCGGGTAGCCCGTATCGGGTGGACATCCCGTCGCTTTCCGGTCAGCTCAAACTGGAAGCCAAGAATGGCCGATTTCGCCAGATCGAGCCGGGTGTGGCAAAGCTGCTTGGCATCCTCAGCCTGCAGGCGTTGCCGCGCCGGGCGTCGCTGGATTTCCAGGACGTTTTCAGCAAGGGCTTCACGTTCGACCGCATCAGCGCCAATCTGAGCATTGCCAACGGCGTGGTGCATACCGAAGACTTCATGATGGAAGGCTCGGCGGCGCGCGTGGGCATGCGCGGCCGGGTGGACCTCGCGGCCGAGACCCAGAATCTGATCGTGCGGGTCACGCCTTCGCTGTCGGAAAGCATTGCGGTGGCCGGCGCGATCGTGAACCCGGCGGTGGGCGTGGCGGCCTACCTTGCCCAGAAAGCGCTCAAGGACCCGTTGAGCAAGATCGCGTCGTTCGAGTATTCGGTAACGGGCACCTGGGCCGACCCGGTAGTGGCGCGCATCAACAAGCCCGTCGAGAGTCCCCCGTCGCGGCGCTAGGGGAAGACTCGTAGCAGGTTACAATTCGCGCTCGTTGCAACGGTCCAGAGCAGATATGGCAACCATCAACAGATCGGGATTCGGCCGCGCCAAAGGGCGCGGCGCACGCGAACATTCTCCCGCTGGCGCGTCGAAGAACCCGCCGCACGGCTTTCGCATTGCCGGGGTGCAGATGGCCTCCGGGCCGAACGTGTCCGCAAACCTGAATGAAGCTGGCCGGCTGATCGAAATGGCGGTGGCGGAAGGCGCGAAACTGGTGGCGTTGCCGGAGTATTTCGCCATCATGGGAATGCGCCCCACGGACAAGGTCAAGGTCCGCGAGAAAGACGGTGACGGACCAATCCAGGCGTTTCTCGCCGAAACCGCGGCCAGACTCGGGATCTGGCTGGTGGGCTGCTCCGTGCCGATGGAAACGCCGGTTGAGGGCAAGATCTACAATTCCTGTCAGGTCTACGACGACACCGGAAAAATGGTGGCGCGCTACGACAAGATCCATTTGTTCAGCCTGGACCTGGGCAAGGAGAAGTTCGCTGAACAGGGCACCATCGAACCGGGTAAGCAGGTGAAGGTGGTGGACTCGCCATTCGGGCGCATCGGCCTTTCGGTGTGCTACGACCTGCGTTTTCCCGAGCTGTATCGTGCCATGAAGGACGTGGACATCATCGTGGTTCCATCCGCGTTCACCGAAACGACCGGTCGCGCCCACTGGGAAGCGCTGGTCCGGGCCCGTGCGATCGAAAACCTGTCCTACGTCCTGGCGCCGGCCCAGGGAGGCTATCACCTGAGCGGACGCGAAACGCATGGCGATTCGATGATCGTGGACCCGTGGGGAACCGTGCTCGACCGGCTGCCGCGCGGTTCGGGCATCGTCAGCGCCTGGATCAATCCGGCCTACCAGGCCAGCCTGCGCAAGAGCCTGCCGGCGCTTACGCATAGGGCGATTCATAGAATTTGAGGGACGAGGGTCGAGGGGCGAGGGGCGAGGGCGAGAGATAGGGACTGGAGAACTACGTAAAACAGATTTGAATTCTTGGGTAAGAGCCCCGAATTAAGATAAAACACGAACCTATGACATTTCCAGATTTCTAGTCTTCCTTCCCTCGCCCCTCGACCCTCGTCCCTCGCCCCTTGCCCCTGAATCTCCATGCCCAACGATCCCACAAACAACCACGAACTGTTGTTCGCCACCGCCGACAGCACGCTGCTTGCTCCTTATGGGCTTGACGCCGGCGGGCTGGCACGCGTGTTCGGTCAGATCATGAGCCACAGCGTGGACTACGCCGACTTGTACTTCCAGTATTCGCGCTCCGAGGGCTGGAGCCTGGAAGAAGGCATGGTCAAGTCTGGCAGCTTCAACATCGACCAGGGCGTGGGCGTACGCGCGGTGAGCGGCGAAAAGACCGCGTTCGCCTACTCCGATGACATCAGCGTGCCGGCACTCGAATCAGCGGCCTACGCCACGCGCGCCATCGCGCGCCAGGGAGGTGCGGGCACGACCCGGGTGGCGAAACGAACCCAGGGCCGCGAGTTGTATCTGCCGCAGGATCCGCTGGGAAGCCTCTCGGACCAGGACAAGGTGAAGCTGCTGGAACAGCTGGAGCGCCATGCGCGCGCGCTCGACAGCCGGGTGGTGCAGGTGATGGCCACGCTGGCCGGAGAGTACGAGGTGATCCTGGTGGCGCGCTCCGACGGCGTTCTTGCCGCCGACGTGCGGCCGCTCACGCGCCTGTCGCTACAGGTAATCGTCGAGGAGAACGGCCGGCGCGAACAGGGCAGTGCCGGCGGCGGCGGGCGATTCGATTACGCTTACTTCAGCGACGACATTCTCAGGGAATACGCCGCCAAGGCGGTGCACCAGGCGGCGACCAACTTGTCGGCGCGGCCGGCCCCGGCCGGCACCATGACCGTGGTGCTCGGGCCGGGCTGGCCCGGCGTGCTGCTGCACGAAGCCATCGGGCACGGCCTCGAAGGCGATTTCAACCGCAAGGGCAGCTCGGCATTTTCCGGGCGTATCGGCGAGCGCGTCGCCGCAGCCGGGGTCACGGTGGTGGATGACGGCACTATCGCCCGGCGGCGCGGGTCGCTCAACGTGGATGACGAGGGCAATCCGACGCAACGCAACGTTCTGATCGAGGATGGCATCCTCATGGGCTACATGCAGGACGCGCTCAACGCGAGACTGATGGGTGCGTCCCCGACCGGCAACGGCCGGCGTGAATCGTATGCGCACATCACCATGCCTCGCATGACCAACACCTACATGCTCAACGGCGACAAGGATCCGCAGGAGATCATCGCCTCGGTGAAACACGGCCTGTACGCGGTCAACTTTGGCGGCGGGCAGGTGGACATCGTCAGCGGCAAATTCGTGTTCTCCGCCGCCGAGGCCTACATGATCGAGAACGGGAAAGTGACTTACCCGGTCAAGGGCGCCACCCTGATCGGCAACGGCCCGGACGCGCTGACGCGCGTGACGATGATCGGCAACGATATGAGCCTCGATTCCGGCATCGGCACTTGCGGCAAGGAAGGTCAGAGCGTGCCGGTGGGTGTGGGGCAACCGACGCTGCGCATTGACGGACTCACCGTCGGGGGCACGGCGTGACGAAGGGCGGTGATTCAGTGATTCAGTGATTCGGTAATTCAGTGATTCAGTGATTCAGTGATTAAGTGATTGAGTCAACGGCGTTTCACCAAATTACCCAATCACTCAATAACCAATCACCCAATCACCCAATCGCCCAATCACCGTATCCACATGATTCTGATCCTCAGCGACAGCGCCGATCCGCAAAGCCCGGAATACGAGCAGTTGATGCAGGCGCTTGCGTTATTGCCGAACATCAAGACGCGGATACACCGAATCCAGGGCACCGAGCGGTCGGTTACCGAGGTCTATCTGCTCGGCGATACCAAGGCGCTCGCCATCGAAGACATGCAGAGCCTTCCCTGCGTCGAACGGGTGATCAGGGTCTCGGAGGAATACCGTGTCCTCGGACGCCACCCCGGCGACACGCGGCCCACGCATTTCGACTACCAGGGACTGCGCTTCGGCCAGGACACGCTGCACGTGTTTGCCGGACTGTGCGCGGTGGACAGCCGCGAGCACGTCGAAATCATGATGCGTGCGCTCAAGGACAACGGCCAGCAGTGCACCCGCATGGGCGCCTACAAGCCGCGCACCAGTCCGTATGCCTTTCAGGGCCACGGCAAGGCCTGCCTGCCATACGTATTCGAGCTCGCCGGCAAATACGGCATCAAGGTGATCGCGATGGAGGTGACTCACGAATCGCACGTGGAAGAGATTCGCCAGGCAATGCGCGACACCGGCAACCCGACCGGGGTCATGCTGCAGATAGGAACGCGCAATACCCAGAACTTCGAGCTGTTGAAGATCGTCGGGCGCCAGAAGGAGTTTCCGGTGCTGATCAAGCGCGGATTCGGCATAACGCTCGACGAGTCGCTGAACGCCGCCGAATACCTCGCCAGCGAGGGCAATCACAAAGTGTTGTTCGGTCTGCGTGGCATGAAAACCAACCTCGGCGACCCGCACCGCAACTTCGTGGATTTCTCCCATGTGCCGGCGGTCAAGAGGCTTACCCGCATGCCGGTATGCGTCGACCCAAGCCATTCGGTGGGCAGCCGCATGGCCGGGCCCGACGGCATCCTCGACGTCATGCACGTCACCGCGCAGGGCGTGCTGGCGGGTGCGAACATGGTGCTGGTGGATTTTCATCCCAACCCGGCCAAAGCGCTGGTGGACGGGCCGCAGGCGCTGCGACTGGACGAACTGCCCCATTTCCTCGCCGACGTCGCGATTGCCCGCGAGGCCTGCGTCAAGCGTACCGAGCTGGCGCGGCGTTACCGGGATACGGCGACCTCCTGAACCCGACCCGCGGCCGCATGGATCGGGCTTTACCGCCTGCGGCCGCTCCCGCATAATGGGTCGAATGCGTTCCGGGGGGCAACTTCGGCAATGACGGAGCGAGAGACCCCGACCAGACTTCCAATGAACGTTGCTGATACCGAACTCCAGGAGCCGCAAAACATGCTTCTGAACACCCTCGAACACCTGGGAGAGGGGACCGCGCTCGCGCAACAGATTTTCGACATGATCGGCCACTCGAAATTCTTTGCGGACTTCACCCGCGAGGACGTCGAGAAGCTGACCGGTTTCATGCAGATCTACCGTGCTGAAGCAGGGCAGATGATCATCCGCGAAGGCGACATCGACGATTACATGCTGCTCATCATTCAGGGACGGGTGGAAATCGTGAAGACCGATTCGCACGGCCATCTCCAGCCGATGACGACGGTCGGGTCCGGCGCAACGCTCGGCGAGATGTCGATGATCGACGGCGAACCTCGCTTTGCCACCTGCATGGGGCTGGAGCCCACTACATTTGCAGTGCTGTCGCGCGACAGCATGGTGCAGATCATCCTCGAGGAGCCGAGCCTCGGCGCCAAGGTCCTGGTCAAGCTTGTAACCCTGCTGTCGCAGCGCCTGCGCCAGACCAGTTCCAACCTGCTCCACTACATGGAACGCTGAGCCCTTGCGCTGCCAATGCGGCGCCTGTTTTTTTTCCTAAATCTGGTCTTCCAGTTCTTCGCGGTAACCGCCGCGGCGGCCGTCGAGGTCATCGACGATCGCGGCGTTGTGCTGCGCCGCGATTGGCCGGCGCAGCGGGTCATTGCGCTGGCGCCGCATCTCACCGAACTGGTCTTCGCCGTCGGCGCTGGCAATCGTCTGGTCGGAAAAGTGCGGGGCAGCGATTTCCCGCCCGGGGCGCGGGCCCTCGCGGAAGTCGGCGATGCTGCAGGACTCGACTTCGAGCGTATCCTGGCATTGCGCCCGGACCTGGTACTGGCGTGGGGCAGCGGCAATCGCGTTGCGGATGTGGAACGTCTGGAGAGGCTCGGGTTCGCCGTGCTGGTACTGGAACCGCGGCGTCTCGAGGACATCCCGCGCCATATGCGGATGCTGGGCGTGTTGCTGGGGAGCGGCAGGCGGGCGCAGGCTGCGGCGCTGGCTTTTGACTCGCACGCGGAGCGGTTGCGCGAGCGCTACCGCGGAAAGTCTGCGGTGAGCGTGTTGTTCGAGGCGTGGCATCACCCGCTGATCACCGTCAACGCCGAGCATCTGATCAGCGATGTGCTGCGGCTCTGCGGTGCGCGCAATGCGTTCGGCGATCTGTCGCAACTGGCCGCAGTCGTGTCGCCGGAGCAGGTTCTGGCCGCGGACCCGGATGCCATCATCATCGGCTCCGAAGCCGAAGACGCCGGCTCACAAGGCTGGCAGCGTTACCCCTATCTCAAGTCGGTACGGATGGGGGCGATTTTCACCGTTTCCGCCGACCTCATCACCCGGCAAACGCCGCGCGTTCTCGATGCCGCGGAAAAGATCTGCGCTGACCTCGACACCTTAAGAACTAGACCTTGAGGGCGTTCAACGCAAAGCACGCAAAGGTACGCGAAGGAGGGCAAGAAAAAGGGAACCAGAAATTTGTACTCAGTGGAGATGTCGGCCTGATCGTTACTCGCGTACCCAACCGGCGGTCCGACGGCATCCACTTTCCGGGCATTCTCGATTCCGCACTTCACCCCCGTACTTTGGTTTTCCTTTGCGTACCTTGGCGTCCTTTGCGTTGAACGCGTTTGAACTGGCGCTGTGGCGAAGGTCTATGTCTTTACGCACTGGCCGGCGTAGAGCACCGGGCCGGTAGGCAAGCCGGTGGGCGAACCGCCAGCGGCTTCCACGCTCATCGCCAGGCCCTGCGCCTGGTCCAGCTTTGTGGCCAGCGGCTCGGGGACAATTACCGTCTGGGCATCGTGGGTGGTGATCAGTCCGAGCGATACCGGATTCTGATCCTTGCCTGGCAGCATCCAAAGCTCCCACGCGGTGCCGGGTGCCATTTCAGCGTGGCCGATGACGCGAATGCGCATGACGCGTTTTCCCGGCATGCCGGGTTCCCAGGACACTGTCATCGCCGGGCTCCTGGTCTTCAGGTCGTTCATGACCACCACCATCCTGGTGCCATCAGCCGGGGGCGCTTCCGGGCCCGGCACCGCTACCAGGATCAGCAACGCCAGCGCCACAAGCCCGCTGGCAATGGACGAGAAACGCCAGAACGACAGGTTTTCCCAGAAGCCCGGCCTGCCCTGCCTGCCGGGGCGGATCCTGGACTCGATGGCTTGCCAGACGCGTGACGGCGGCTCGACTTCCGGCAGCGTGAGCGCCAGTGGCATCAGGCGTTTCTCCCACTCTGCCACCGCGCGCCGCAAAGCCGGATGCTCCTTCAGGTTGATTTCGAAACGCCGGCGAGCGTGCGCGGACATGGTGCCGAGCACGTACTCGGCAGCCAGTTTGCTGCGCAGCTCTTCGCTGGCGAATCTCATTTTCGCGACCCGATGTACCGGGTTGTCAGCAGGATTGCGTCATATGCCATGTGCGTCAAGGCAGCTTTTCAGGCGATCCAGCCCGCGGCGAATCCAGGTCTTCACGGTGCCGAGCGGTTTCTGCATCTGCCGCGCAAGTTCCCCGTGAGAAAGACCGTTGAAGAAAGCCAGCGCAATGCTTTTCTGCTGCTCGCCGGTCAGCTGCTTCATGCACTCCGCCAGCGCGCCGGCCTCCATCGACTGCTTGAGCAGTTCCTCCGGGCCGGGGGACTCATCCGGGATCGATGCCATCAGGTCCTCGTGGCCTTCGTCGATTTCGACTTCCCGCGGCCGGCGCAGCAGGTCCAGCGCCCGGTTGCGCACGATAGCGGTCATCCAGGTCATCGGTGCACTTTTCGCCGCGTTGTAACCCGAGGCATGGTTCCAGATATTGATGAAACTCTCCTGCAGTACTTCTTCGGCCCAGTCCCTTCTACGGGTAATACGTACCGCAACGGCAAACAGTTTCGCCGAGCTGTGCTGATACAGCGTCCTGAAGGCCTGCTGATCGCGCAGGACGCAGCGGGAAAGCAGGCCGGAGAGTTGTTCCGCATCCATGGCTGTCACGCGGGCTCACTGCGGTTCTTGCCCTTTTGCCAGTACACGTCGGTCACGCCGGCGTCGCGGTTGAGTACCCGGCAAAGCACAAACAGCAGATCGGAGAGCCGGTTGAGATAGCGCTGCAAAGCCGGGGACAACTGTTCCGCGGCGGCGAGAGCAACCACTCGGCGTTCGGCGCGGCGGCAAACGGTGCGCGCCACATGGCACAGTGCAGCGGCGCGCGAACCGCCCGGCAGGATGAATTCCTTGAGCGCGGGCAGATCGGCGTTGAAACCGTCAAGCAGGCGCTCCAGCCGCGCTACGTGCGTATCGCCGACGCTGGTATATCCCGGGATGCTGAGTTCGCCGCCGAGATCGAACAAGTCATGCTGCACGTCGTGCAGGCATTGATGCACCTTGTCCGCCGGCGTCTCGGCGAGCAGTACTCCGATGACGCTGTTCAGTTCGTCCACCGCGCCGATTGCCTCGATGCGCAGACTGTCCTTGGATACGCGCGAACCGTCGCCGAGTCCGGTGGTGCCGGCATCGCCGGTGCGGGTGTATATCTTGGTCAGGCGGTGACCCATGTGTTCCAGGAAGAGCGGCTGTTCGCCGCATTATAGGGGATCGATACGTTGCGGCCCGGAATCCGGATTCAGTAATCCGGGGATTTCAGCGCTGCGGTAGTGCAGTCGAGCGGGGGTCGCCACCGAGTTCCTCGATCTCCAGTTGCAGGTAGCGATGCAGCGCGTTCTGCCGGTGGGTCGTGGCGTACATGGCCCAGGCGCCGTAGGCCGGCAGCGCCGCGTTATCCACCGATTCGAGCAGGCTCGAACTCCGAGCGTACAGAGCGTTGATTTTCTCATCCAGGGCGTGCAGGTAATCCGTAGTTGACCGGATCGCCTCGGCACCGGACACGGCGCCGTGCCCTGGCACGACGCGCTTCACCGGCAGTTCCCGCAGCGCTTCGAGCGCGCGGGTCCAGCCTTCGAAATCGCAGTCGCGGATGTCCGGAATGCGGTTTACCGCGACCAGGCCGCCGGCGAACAAGGTGCCAGTGGTGCGGTCGAACACAGCCAGGTCGCCAGGTGTGCTCGCCCAGCCCAGGTAAAGCAGCTCGAGCTGCCGCCCGCCGGCCTCGATCGTCGTGGTGTCGCTCACCTGCCGCCGAGGTAGCACCAGGCGGGTGCCCTCGAGCTCATCGCCGAGAACCGGGCGCAGGTTATCCAGGCAATGTGCACAGCGCGCTTTCATCAGCGCGGCAGTTTCGCTGTGCGCGAGGATGGCAACGCCGCGTTCTTCGAATGCGGCGTTGCCGAACAGGAATTCCTGCACAGCGTGCGTGACCACGACCAGTTCGACCGGCTTGGCCGTCACCCGGCCGATTGCCGTCAGCATGCGTCGGCCGTGGCGGTATGAGACGCCGGTGTCGATGACCACCACGCCGGTGGGCCCGACGATGAAGCCGCTGTTGCCCACGTGGCCGCGATTTGCCGCGGAGATCTCGCCGGTGTCGGCGACGAATGCGTACACACCATCGGCAACCTTTTCCGGCCTGAGTTCGTCTGCGGCGCGGGCCGGGCAGGCGAGCAGCAGCGCAATCGTCGCCAGCCGCACCGCGTTGGCCGGAACTGAAATCATGTGCAAGCAAGCCCTGAGTAAAGTGCTCACCGTAATCGAGACCCGCAGCGCGGGCAAGCGCAAAAGGGTTCTGTTCTAATGGGCCGGTGCACACACGGGGACAACGCGTGAAACGGATCAAGGTGACCGCCGCCATGCTGGGTGCGGTGGCCGTCGTGGCCGCGCAGACTGCAATGGCTGTAGATCCGGCGCAGATCGGGAGCTTCGAAGTGACCGAAGTCGCGCCCGGGAACTACGTGCATTACGGCAGTTTCGAGGAGCGGTCCCCGCAGAACCTGGGCGACAATGCCAACATCGGTTTCATCGTCGGAGAGCGATGCGTGCTGGTGGTGGATGCGGGAGGATCGCTTCCGGTCGGCCGGGCACTGAAAAAAGCGATCCGGCGGGTGACGCAGGTGCCGATATGCCACGTGGTGCTGACTCACGTGCACCCGGACCATTTTTTTGGCGCGGCGGCTTTCCTCGACGGCGGGGCGCAATTCATCGCCCACCGGAACTATCCGCGGCAACTCGCCGCTCGCGCGCGATCCTATCTCAATTATTTGCGACGTGATCTGGGCGAATTGGCCGAGGGCAGCGACGTCGTACAGCCGACGCTGCTGATCGACGGCAGGCTCGAACTCGATCTCGGCGGCCGATCCGTGGTGGTGCAGGGGTGGCCGCCGGCGCATACCGACGACGATCTCACGGTGTTCGACCGCGCAACCCGCACGTTTTGGCTGGCGGACTTGCTGTTCGTGGGCCATACGCCGGTGATCGACGCCACCATTACCGGCTTTCTCGCCGTGATGGACGACCTGCGCAAGATCGATGCGGCGCACTACGTTGCGGGGCACGGACGCTCGCAGGCACCTTGGCCAGAGGTTCTCGATCCGCAGCGGCGCTATTTCACGGTGATCCTCGAGGAAACGCGCGCCGCGATCCGGAACAGAAAAACGCTTCAGCAGGCTACTGACGAAGTTGGCCATTCCGAGGCGAAGAACTGGGCCGCCTTCGACACCTTCCACCGCCGCAACGTGACCACGGCGTATACCGAGCTCGAATGGGAATGAGGGCGCCTGATTTCTTGGGGGACTGGGTTATACTTCCCACGGAATTGCCAGGCAGAATTTAAGAGAGGGCGCGGATGAGATACGGCACGCATCGGGTTGGCACGTTATTGGCGGCCTTGGTGTTCGCCGTGCCTGTGCTCGCGAACGAAAAGGCCGAACCCGATCCGGCCCGTAGCCCCTACTGGGAGCCGATCAGGCAACTGATGTTCGGCGACCGGCCGATCAATGCCGACGACCGGGACGTGATCCGCGTCTATCTCAACATGCGAGCCGACGATGCCTCGACCGTGCCGGTAGCCGTCAAGTCGCAGATCGATCAGACCGAAAAGGACTTCATCAAGTCGATATACCTGATCGTCGAACGCAACCCCTCTCCGACGGCAGGCGTGTTTCACTTCACTCCATCGAGCGGCCGCGCCCAGGTCGAGACTCGCCTGCGCTTCGAAGATTTCAGCTTCGTGCGCGCGATCGCGGAAATGAACGACGGAAAGCTCTACATGTCGCAGCGCTGGGTGAAGGCGGCCGGCGGCTGTTCGGCGCCCAACGCCAGGAACTTCGTGCCGGAGGCGTTGCTCGGGAAAATGAAGCTGCGTTTCGATGACGATTCCATCACCTATGGCAAGCCCAATCTGGTGCAACTGATGATCCGCCACCCCAATGAGTCCGCGCTGGCAGCGGACTTCGATGCGGAAAAAGTGCCGCAGTTCGTGCGCAGCGTGAAGGTTTCGTTCGACGGCAGGCCGGTGATGGATGCAGAGGTGGATTTCTCGATATCGGACAATCCCAACTTCCGGTTCTTCTTCAATCCGCAGGGCAAGGGCGAGTTGAAAATCGAGGTGGAAGATACCCACGACCGCAAATTCACCCATTCGGTGCCGATATCCGAGGGGGCTCCTCTGCCCGGGGGCTGATCCCCGGGTTCCCGTCGTTCCAAGGGCCGCATCAGCGTTGACCGGGGTATCCGCTTCGGCTAAAGTTGCGCGGTTTTTTTATTGCCAAAACCAGGAAAACTCCAAGACATGAAATTCCGCAGCCTCGCCATTGCCGGTCTGCTCGCCGTGTTGGCGTCCGTGGCCGCACCACTGCTCGCCGAAGGGGATCCCGCGGCAGGCAAGAACAAAACTTCGATGTGTGCCGGTTGCCACGGCATTCCCGGGTTTCGCGCCGCTTATCCCGAGACCTACCACGTTCCCAAGCTTGGCGGACAGAATCCCGGTTATATCGTGGCCGCGCTGAAGGCCTACAAAGCGGGCGAGCGCAGCCATCCGACCATGAAGGCAATCGCTTCCAGCCTTAGTGAGCAGGACATGGCCGATCTGGCTGCGTACTACGCCGATGCCGGCAGGAAGTAAGCCGGCCGAAGAAGCGAAAAGGAAGATATGAACAAGCTACTGATTGCGGTCATTGTCGGAGCAGGTTTCGCCGTCGCCGGTGGCGCCGTTGCCGCGGATGCGGCGGCGGGCAAGGAGAAATCCCAGACGTGCGCGGCCTGCCACGGCCCGGACGGCAATACGCCGATGACGCCGGAGTTTCCCAAGCTGGCCGGACAGCCGGCCGATTACCTGGAAAAGGCGTTGCGTGATTACAAGAAGGGCGCGCGCAAGAACCCGATGATGATGCCCATGGCGCAGGGCCTTTCCAAGCAGGACATCAAGGATCTGGCCGCCTACTACTCCAGCCTGAAGGGCGATCTGAAGGTCAAGTACTGAGTTGGATGCGTAAGCGTGAAGAAAAAAGAGGAGCCGATCGCTCCTCATTTTTTTTGGGCCATCATACTTATCTTTGGGCCTCAAATGATTCACCAACTACGCATTCACCGCCAAGGACGCCAAGGACGCCAGGGAAAGGAAAGGGCAGGAAGGCGAGGGTAACCGTAAGCGGCGCGGGTTGGTCGAAGCTCAGATACTTGCGTCAGCGTTCAAAACCCCCTGCTTTTTGCATTTGCCTTTCCCGGGCGTCCTTGGCGTCCCTTGCGGTTAACGCTTGGCAGTACGGGTTTGGTGACGAGCGTGTTCTTTCGCCAGCCGGTGAATCCTCCAGCTGCCGGTCACCTATTGCCCACAAGAATGTCCGAACAATCCTTTTTTTGACTGATAGAGCGTGCCGCTCATCCTAGCTTGCGGCGAATGCAGTCCAGATAAGCCTCTTCATCCGGCGCCGTGTGATCGCGCTGTGCCCGCCATAGCGTTTCCCCCAGACATTCCAGCAGCAGGTGCAGCGCATCGTGGTCCGACTGTGCGTGCGTAAGAAGCTGCGCGTGCAGCCCGCGGATTCCGCGCGGCTGATCGATCGAGATCTGCTCGGCGAGAGCGAGATGCAGCGACAGGTGCAGGAAGGGATTGAGTTGACCGCCTTCGGGAAGGAAATCGCGGTCGACATTGCGGTCTTCGCTATCCAGCAGCGCGTGATACTCGGGGTGCAGCAGCGCCACTTCGAGCGCGGTTTTCTCCAATCCTTCCAAAGGGGCCTGCGTGCGGTATTTGCGCCAGGTTTCGAAAAAGAAACGGCGCACGTCTTCGCGCGACGGATTAAACATGAAAGCAAGTATGAAGGATGAAGGCGGAAGCGAGTGTGCTTGGCAGGATGATCGACGCTCAAGGCGGGGTGTAGCATAGCCGGCCAGGATCAAATTGTGGGGATCAATTGACCGTGGAGCCGGGCTCTGGGGTGGACAGAAGCAGCGCATCTCTCCAGGCGAGAGGTCCAATCCTTCATCCTTCATCCTTCATCCTTCATCCTTCATCCTTCATCCTTCGCTCTTCCCCCTGAATTCGCAAAGATCGTGGATCAGGCAGGCCGGACATGCCGGCTTGCGCGCGATACATACGTAACGCCCGTGCAGGATCAGCCAATGGTGCGCATCCTTGCGGAATTCCTCCGGGACGAATTTCATCAACTTGTTCTCGACTTCGAGGACGTCTTTGCCGGGGGCGATGCCGGTCCGGTTGGCGACGCGGAAGATATGGGTGTCCACCGCGATGGTCGGTTCGCCGAATGCGGTATTGAGGATCACATTCGCGGTTTTACGGCCCACTCCCGGCAGGCTCTCCAGGTCTTCGCGCCGGCGCGGCACCTCGCCGCCGAACTTTTCCAGAAGAATTCTGCAGGCGGCGAGGATGTTCTTCGCCTTGGTCCGGTACAAGCCGATGCTGCGAATGAAGGGCGTGAGTCCCGATTCGCCGAGCGCGAGGATCGCCCGCGGCGTATTGGCGACCGGGAAAAGTCTGGCGGTGGCGAGGTTCACGCTTTTGTCGGTGGCCTGGGCGGACAGTACGACCGAAACCAGCAACTCGAACGGCGTTTGATACGCGAGTTCGGTGGTCGGCGCCGGATTGGCCTCTCGCAGCCTGCGAAAGATTTCCGCTCGTTTAGCGGGATTCATCGTCGAGACTCCGGGAGGAAACGTCTTACCACGAAGGCACGAAGACACGAAGAAAGTCAAATGAACGCGAAACGGCCGGGTTGGTTTCCCTGCCGGGTTTCTCTGTGATACTGCGCACTCCGAGGCGCACCGCGACGATTTGGCCCGGTTTCCTTCGTGTCTTCGTGCCTTCGTGGTGAGATTTCAAGATTTTGTCTTGAAGGGAGTATCGTTCTGTCCGGCGAGGCGGGCGCGGGCGCGTTCGATGGCGGCGCGCACTGCAGCCTTCTTGCGGTCGAGATCGTGGCCGATCGTCAGCGATTCCAGGCGCGCAAGCATGGCCCCGGTTTTCTTTGCCAGCCGTTGCTCGCGCTCCACCTTTTCGTGTTCGAGTCGAAGCTGGTGGAATTGGTAGCGGTTCAGGGCGATGGCCGCGATGGCCTCGACGCTTTGTCCGGCCAGCGCCGTCGCATGCCGGTTGCCGCGTTCGGCCAGCGCCTCCAGCTCGACCATTTCGATGCAGTCGACCGGGCAGGGCGGAACGCACAGATCGCAGCCGGTGCAAAACTCGGTCAGCACGGTGTGCATCTGCTTGGGGCTGCCGACGATCGCGTCCACCGGACAGGCATGGATGCACAGCATGCAACCGATGCAGCGCGATTCGTCGATCAGCGCCGCGGCGCGCGGTTTTTCGACTCCGTTGGCGGGATTGAGAGCCTTTTGCTCTCGTCCGAGCAACTGCGCCAGCTTGAGGACGGCGGCCGCCCCGCCCGGGGGGCACTGATTGATGTCGGCGTCGCCTCGCGCGATTGCCTCGGCGTAAGGCCGGCAACCCTGATAGCCGCACTTGGTGCACTGGGTCTGCGGCAGCAGCGCGTCGATCGCGTCAACCAGAGTAATCATCGGCAGAACTCACCACAGAGACACAGAGGCACAGAGAGAGTCCAAGGCAAAAAAATTGAAATAAATGCAAGACTCGATAGGTAAACACCGCCATCCACCGACTGCTACATACCTCCGTTTCTCCAGGATAAAATCCAAGTGCCTTCTCCGTGCCTCTGTGTCTCTGTGGTTGGACTGAGGTCTAAACTATGGGCCGACGGCTGAGGTGAGTCAGGCAGCGGTCGATCCAGTGGGCGGTGAGTTTTTCCTGCACCGAGTTCTGGACGAGCCGCGCCGCCAGTCCGGGGAAATCCACCCGGTCGAGCGGTTGATCCTGGTTGAAGCAGGAGAACACGTAGGTGCGCTCGCCGCTGGACGCATCCACGTGCGGCTGCAGGCACTGGGCGCAGATCTCCTTCATCATGCACTGCATCGGTGAGTTGATCGAGCCGATCGCGAAGTGATGCGGATCGAGGTGCGCCGCCAGCACGCCGTGGCGCGCCGCAGCCACTGCGCCCATCATCCGGTCGGAGCCGATGGCGATAATGCGATCTGCCGCTTTGAAGGGGATTGCCTGAGGGCCGAGATTGCCTTGTGCGTACGCGGCCATCGCCTGCACGATGTTGCCCACGAAGGCGCGATCGTCCGGGCGGTTCGGCTCGAATCCCGGCGCCTCGTCGCAGCACCACACCACGACGTCGGAGGCCGCTTCGATGTCCATAATCTTGTAGCGGTCGATCATTTTCTTGTAGCCGGCAAAGTACAGGACCTTCGACCCGGCTGCGCGCAACGCGTGGCCGATCGAGAATAGCACGGCATTGCCGAGGCCGCCGCCGACCAGCACCACGATTTCGCCGGAATGAATTTCGGTGGGCGAGCCGGTCGGGCCCATCAGGATCACCGGCTCGCCGGGCTTGAGCAGCGCGCACAGATCGGACGACCCGCCCATCTCCAGCACGATGGTGGACACCAGCCCCTTGTCGCGATCCACCCAGGCGCCGGTGAGCGCCAGACCTTCCATCGCCAGGCGGGTGCCATCGACATGATGCGCCAGGGTCTCGAAGTTCTGCAGCCGGTAGAACTGACCGGGCCGGAATTTCTTCGCAGCCAGCGGCGCGCGCACCACCACTTCGACGATGGTGGGCGTGAGCCGGATCACCTCGTGTACCGTCGCGCGCAATTCGCTGTTGAGCGCCGCGACGAAATCGCCATCGGTTCCGGAAAAAGCCGGAAGCACCTTCTCCAGAACGCGGCTGACCACGGGGTAGCCCTGCTTGGCGCCGCCCATGGCCTTGACCACATTGCCGAAGAAGGAGGGGTGCAGGTCGCCGAAGAAGCTGACGAATCGTCCGTCGGGGCGCTTCGACAGCAGCACGTGCGCGGAGGCCGGCTTGGCGCTTTTTTCGGGTTTCACCGGCAGGCCGTTCTCGTCGCAGGCCTGGAAGTAACGGCCGTCGAGATGGAAGTTGTGCGCGTCCTCGCGCGCCAGCACGGTGTTCGGCTGGGTGCCTGCAGCGACCAGTACTGTGCGCGCCGGAAGCGTTACCGTCGCTGTCTCCGTGCTGCCGTCTGCGAGTGTGCGCTTGCTGGTGACGGTGAGCCCCTTGGCGTAGCCGAGTTCGTCCACTTCGACGGCAACGGGCGTGAGGTTTTCGGCGAAACGGATACCTTCCTCGAGCGCTTTTTCGACTTCCTCGTGATTGAGCGTGTACGAAGGGCTGTCGATCAGGCGTTTGCGATAGGCGATGGTCACCCCGCCCCAGGATTGCAGCAGCTCGAGGATATGCGGCTCGCGGCCTTCTGCCGCGGCCTTGTTGCGCTCCGCGCGAATGGCGCGTGCGTGGGTCAGAAACTCTTCGGCAATACTCTTTTCCGCGGCACTCCATGAAGCGCGAACTTTTTCCTCGCCGCGTTCAGCGCATAGCGTCTCGAAGCGATGCAGGAATTTCTCCACCTGCAGCGGATAGTAAGCAGCCGATTCGGTTGCCGTGTCGATCGCGGTGAGGCCGCCGCCGATGACCGCCACCGGCAGCCGCAGTTGCATGTTGGCGATCGAATTCTGCTTGGCGGCGCCGGTGAGTTGCAGCGCCATGAGGAAGTCGGAAGCGGTGCGCACGCCCGGCGCCAGACCGTTGGGAATGTCGAGCACCGTGGGGCGCCCCGCACCCGCAGCCAGCACCACGTGATCGAACCCGAGATCGAAGGCGTCGTCGACCGAAAGCGTGCCGCCGAAGCGCACCCCTCCGAACAACGTGAATTCCTGACGGCGTTGCAGCAGCAGCCGTATGAGTTTCAGGAAGTTCTTGTCCCAGCGTACCGTGATGCCGTATTCGGCCACTCCGCCGAAGCCGGCCATGACCCGATCGTCCAGCGATTCGAACAGCGATTCGGAGTCGAAGATCGGCTCGAAAGCGACCCGCGCGCCGGTACGATCCACTCCGGACTGGTGTGCGGACAGCGGCTCGATCTTCAGGCCGTCTATGCCGACCACGCTATGGCCGTCGTTCATCAGATGATGCGCCACGGTGAATCCGGCCGGCCCCATACCGGCGACCAGCACGCGCCGGCCGCTGGTGGGGCGGGGGAAAGGCCGGCGCAAGTCGAGCGGGTTCCAGCGCGTGAGCAGGCTGTAGATCTCGAATCCCCAGGGCAGTTCCAATACGTCCTTCAGGCTGCGGGTTTCCGCCTGCGGGATGTTGACCGGCTCCTGCTTCTGGTAGATGCAGGATTTCATGCAGTCGTTGCAGATACGGTGCCCGGTGGCGGCAACCATGGGGTTGTCCACCACGATCATCGCCAGCGCGCCGATCGCGATGCCTTCGGTCTTGAGCTTCTGGAATTCGGAAATGCGCTCTTCCAGCGGACAGCCCGCCAGAGGCACGCCGAAAACCGTTGTCTTGAACTGCGCTGCGCTACCGTCCGCGGGGGCTTTCTCCTTCAGTCCGTGCGAACAGGAATCGCGGCCTTGCTCGTGGCACCAGATGCAATAGTGGGTCTGATCGAGCGCGCCGACCAGGTCGGTGCCGGAATCGGTGAGCGCGAAGCCGTGGCGGCGGCGCAGGTGCGAAAGCGTGTGCACCGTGACGCCGTTTTCTTCACGTGTGTCGAGCGGCACCAGTTTCTGGAAGTCGAGTTTTTTCGGCGCCTTGAACAGCACGCCGGTCTGGTGCTTCCTTTGCCCCGCCAGGGCGTGCACCGCCCACGCTGCGTAGCGCTTTGCGGTGTCGAGTTCTTCGGCATTGGCGGCTTCGTCCCTCTGCCATTCGGCTACGTGCCGGGCGAACGCCAGTTCGCTGAATTTTTCACCAAACCACTGCTCAAGCTTCTGCCCAAGTTCCTCGCCGTTGAGACCGGCAGCGACCTCGGGCTTGTAGGAGTTCATCGCCTTGCGCTGGACGAACAAGCGTTTGCAGGAGAACAGTGGTGCAAGCTCGTGGTGGCGCGCCGACAGCGCCTGCACCTCGGCCTCGATGCCGAACAGGCGCGCGATGAAATCGTCCAGATGTTCGGCCACGGCGATAAGCAATTCTGATTCGTCCTTGCGCGCCAGTGCCTCCGGTTCGATGCGGCCGGATTCCAGACGCGCGCGCAGCGGTGCCTCGGCAGAGCCGAGAAAATCGAGGAAAGCGGTATCGAGCTGCTGCAGTCCGGCGCGCTGGTAGAGATCTTCGAAGCGGCTGCCGAAGCCGAGCCTCAGTTCTGGCTGGGTAAGGATTGCGTCTACGCTGATGTTCATTCAGGGGCTTCTGTGACAGGGGCGGGGCGCCGATAAAAGCGCGCATTATAACGCTGGCAGGTCGAAATCTTATTCGAGCTGACGCTAAAGTTATAACGGATTCAGGCTCTTAAGGCTCACCGTGAGTTCTGCGGCGATCCGGCGCGCCAGTCCCGGGCCTTCGTAAATCAGCCCGCTGTAGAGTTGGACCAGGCTGGCGCCGGCGTTGAGTTTTTCCCGCGCGTCGGCCGCGGAGAAGATACCGCCCACACCGATGATCGGGATGCGCCCGGCCAATGATCGTGCCAGTTCGCACAAGACTGCGGTCGAGCGAATCTTCAGCGGCGCGCCGCTCATCCCGCCAGCCTGCCCGCTGTTCTCCAGCCCTTCGACGCCATCGCGGGAAAGGGTGGTGTTGGTGGCGATCACCGCGTTCACACCGTGCCTGACGAACGAGGCCGCCATCTGGCCGATTTCCTCGGCATTCAGGTCGGGTGCGATCTTGATTGCCAGCGGCACCGTCCTGCCGTGCCGCACCGCAAGTTTGCGGCTCTCTTCGGTGAGCGTGCCCAGCAGCCGGTCGAGCTGGTCGGACTGCTGTAGCTGGCGCAGCTTGGCGGTGTTGGGCGAGGAGATGTTGACCGCGATGTAGCTCGCAGCCGCATACACTTTGCGCAGGCAGTACAGGTAATCCTCGGCGGCGCGCTCGATCGGGGTGTCGAAGTTCTTGCCGATGTTGATGCCGAGGATGCCGCGATAGCGCGCGCGCGCAACATTGTCGAGCAGTCGCTCCACGCCATCGTTGTTGAAACCCATGCGGTTGACGATGGCGCGAGCCCCGGGGATGCGGAACAGGCGCGGAGCCGGGTTGCCGGGTTGCGGGCGCGGGGTCACCGTTCCGACCTCGATGAAGCCGAAACCCAGCGCCGCCAGCGAGTCGATATGTTCGCCGTTCTTGTCCAGTCCCGCCGCCAGTCCCACCGGATTGGGAAACTCCAGTCCCATCACGCGGCGCGGCGAATGAACTTTCGCGCCGGCGATTGCCCCTGAGAGCCCGAACCGGCAGGCAACATCCAGGAAACGCAGCGCGCCATGGTGCGAACGCTCAGGGTCGAGCTGGAATAGGAGCGGGCGGGCCAGGCGATAAAGCATTTCAGAAGGCGGCGGCAACTGCGCCGCCGTCCGGTGGTACCCGGTGTGCAGAGATCACGCGGCCTCGGGGGAGGACGCGTCGCGCGGCAGTCGTCGCCATTGGCCGTCGATCAATCCCTCCAGCGCCTGGAAGTTGATCTTGTAGGCCATCTTGCGGCTTTGCGCGATCCAGTAGCCCAGATAGAGATAAGGAAGCCCCAGGCGCCGGCACAGCTGCACCTGCCACACCACGTTGTAAGTACCGAGGCTGGCGCCGGCGACTTCGGGTTCGAAGAACGTGTATACCGACGACAGGCCGTCGTCGAGCCTATCGACGATGCTGACCATGCGCAGGCGCCCTTCCTCGCGGAACTCCACCAGGCTGGAGCGGACGTTGCTCTGCAGGAGGAAGTGGCGGTACTGCTCGCGGCTGTCGTGATCCATGCCGCCGCCGCTATGGCGGTGCGACTGGTAGCGCAGGTACAGCGCGTAGTGCTCAGGGTGATACTTGAGTTCCAGCATGCGCGCTTCCAGCGCATCGTGACGGGCGTGGGCGCGACGCTGCGAGCGGCTGGGCTCGAAGCCGGCGGTGACGATGCGCACCGGCACGCAGGCGCGGCAGTGATCGCAGTAGGGACGATAGGTAAACGCGCCGCTGCGGCGGAAGCCGACCTTCACCAGCTCGCTGTAAACCTGGCTGTCGATCGCATGGCTTGGCGTGGCCACCTGAGAGCGGGCCAGCTTGTCGGGCAGGTAGCTGCACGGGTACGGGGCAGTTGCGTAGAACTGCAGTACCGAAAAGGGCAGGTCGTTGAGCTGTGTCATCGCGCGATCGTAGGCTCCAGACGCCACGGCAGCGGAACCGGGGCATAGTGTACCAATTCCCGAAGCCTGCGCGTGAACTCGGCGCGCGGGATCTCGCGGGCGCCGAAGGAGGCGAGGTGGGCGGTGTTCATCTGGCAGTCGATCACGCCGAATTCCCAATGCTCCAGTTGGCGCGCGAGCGCCACGAGCGCGACCTTGGAGGCTTCGCTGACGCGGGTGAACATGGACTCGCCGAAGAACGCTTTGCCCAGCGCCACGCCGTACAGGCCGCCCACCAGATTGCCGTCGAGCCAGGTTTCCACCGAATGCGCGAACCCGGCGCGATGCAGCGCACCGTAGGCTGCGGCCATCGCTTCGGTAATCCAGGTGCCGGACTCCCCGCGCCGCGGTTGCCGGCAAGCTTCAATCACCTCGTCAAAAGCCGTATCGGCGCGCACTTCGAAGCGCGTGCTGCGCATCGTGCGCGCCAGCGAGCGCGAGACCTTCATCTCGGCGGGGAACAGGACCGTGCGCGGATCGGGGCTCCACCACAGTATCGGCTGGTCGTTGGCGAACCAGGGGAAGATGCCGCTTCGGTAGGCTTCCAGCAGCCTAGGCAACGACAGATCAGCGCCGGCGGCAAGCAGGCCGTTCGGCTCCGCGAGTGCGCGCTCAACCTCGGGAAAAGGATCGCCGGAGCCCAGCCAGGGAATCAAGGTGCGATAAGCGCACGCTCAGAAAAATTTGTCGGGGTTCTTGCTGATGAGTCCGCAGGCCACGCGCGGACCCGAGTTGCCGGCCGGCTGCGACTTCAGATCATCAGGACCGCCATGCACTATCACGGCGCGGCCGATAATGCTATTGGCGTCGGTACCCAGCGTGATCCCCATGACCTGGATCGACGCGTGTGCGTAGCCATTGGCGTCGGCGCGCAGGTTGCCGAGATCGCCGCCGTGACGAACCGCGCCGACCGGACCGCCGTGCTTGTCGCCGGACGGATTGAAATGCGCTCCGGCGCTGGAAGCGTCGGCGGCGCTGCAGTTGCCTTTCTCGTGGATATGGAAGCCGTGCGTGCCGTTGGCCGGGAGCCCGGTGATCTTAGCTTCGACCAGCACGACCGCGCCTTTCTGGGTGAAGTTGACGGTGCCGCTGACCGAATTGCCCTTGGTGGGCGCCAGTACCGCGGTGGCGGAGGGATTCCTGGTGAACAGGTTGCTCACGGTGCTGCAGGACGTCAGCAGCACGCATACGCCGACCAATGCCCACTTGGTAGTTTTCATTGTGTTCTCCAAGAACGTCGTCTTTCCGGTTAAAGGGCAACTCCAACCGAGGTTTTTAGCACCGGCCCCGGGAGGTGTCAAATCAGCTTGTGCCAGCTTGTGTTCCTGCATATGCAAACATAATTTGCGCGAGTCCAAGGCGGCCGGCACGCGGGAAAGTTGTAGCATTGAGAATGTCCCCGCGCCCCGATTGCATTTGACGTCTTGGATAACGCGCACGCGCCGCAATCCCCCTCAGAATGGGTGACGCGCTGGGCCGGCCTCATTGCCGCCGGCGGCGAAGCGCTCGACCTTGCCTGTGGCAGCGGCCGGCACAGCCGCTACCTCGCTGCCGCCGGCTATCGCGTCTGCGCGATCGATCGCGATGCCCAGGCGCTTGCAGCGTTGACCGGTGTGGCCGGCGTCAGCGTGCAGGTCGCGGACTTGGAACGCGCGCCGTGGCCGCTCAAGGGCCGTCGCTTTGCCGGCATTGTCGTTGCCAACTACCTGTATCGGCCGCTGTTTCCGCGTCTCCTTGAGGCCTTGGCGGAGGACGGCGCTCTCATCTATGAAACGTTCGCGCTCGGCAACGAACGCTTCGGCAAGCCGTCCAATCCGGATTTCTTGCTCCGACCCGGCGAGCTGCTCGAACTGGCGCGCGGAAAATTGCGCGTACTCGCCTATGAAGACCTGCAGTTGAGCCTGCCCAAACCGGCGATGGTGCAGCGGATCTGTGCCGTAGGGCCACGCTGGAGTCCGTAGCGCTCCGGCTGCGGAAAGAATCGGTTAAAATCGCACTTTCAATTGTATGGGGGCCGCCATGTTGAAGGGAAGCCTGGTCGCCATCGTCACGCCGATGCTCGAGGACGGCAGCCTCGACCTCGAACGCCTGCGCCGTCTGATTGATTTCCACATTCGCGAAGGCAGCAACGGTATCGTCGTCGTCGGGACCACCGGCGAGTCTCCGACAGTGGATTTCGAAGAGCATTGCCTCTTGATCCGGACCGCCATCGAGCACGCGGCCGCCCGTACCCCGGTCGTCGCCGGTACCGGTGCCAATTCGACGCGCGAGGCCATCGAGCTTGCGGCGTACGCCAAGGCCGCCGGCGCAGACATGAGCCTGTCGGTGGTGCCCTATTACAACAAGCCTACCCAGGAAGGGCTGTACCGCCACTTCCGCGCCATCGCCGAGGCGGTGGACCTTCCCCAGATTCTCTACAACGTGCCGGGCCGCACGGTTGCGGACCTGCAGAACGACACGGTGCTGCGCCTGGCGCAGGTTCCGAATATTGTCGGCCTGAAGGATGCGACCGCAAACATGGAGCGCGGTGCGGAGATGTTGCGGCGCGCGCCGAGAAGTTTTGCGATCTACAGCGGGGATGACGGCACCGCATTGCCGCTGATGATGTTGGGCGCGCACGGCGTGATCTCGGTAACCGCGAATGCGGCGCCGCGGCTGATGCAGGAGATGTGCGCGGCCGTTTTCGCCGGCGATCTTCCCAAGGCCCGCGCCCACAACAACAAGCTGCTCGGCCTGCACCGGCATCTGTTCGTCGAGGCCAACCCGATCCCGGTGAAGTGGGTGCTACAGCAGATGGGGCTGATCGACGGCGGCATCCGGCTGCCGCTGACGCCGCTGTCTTCGTCCTTTCACGACCTGTTGCGCGGCGCAATGGAGCAGGCCGAGATCGCCGGCGCCGCGGTTGCGCAGGCTTCCATGGCCAAGTGAACCAATCGAGCCGGCAATGGTCGTTGATGCAAACCTGGTGAATCCTCACGCATGAATTCAACGCAGTTTTTTGTTGCAGCCGTCACGGCGGTCGTCGCACTCTCCGGTTGTTCCGGCAAGCTCATCGAAGGCAAGAAGATCGACTACAAGTCGGCGGGTAAGGTGAACCCGCTCCAGGTGCCGCCTGATCTGAGCGCACCGCCCACCAGCGATCGTTACACCATCCCCGAGACTGCGGCCGGTTCGGCGACCTACTCGGAGTATTCCGAAGGACAGGGCGCCCGACATACCGATCAGGCCGCGACCGCGGCCGCGGTCGTCCTGCCCGCATCGGAAAAAGTGCGTATCGAACGCGGCGGCAGCCAGCGCTGGCTGGTGGTGGAAGCGGATTCGGTGACATTGTGGCCGGCGATCAGGGAGTTCTGGCAGGACACCGGATTCCTGATCGACAAAGAACTACCCGACATCGGGATCATGGAGACGGACTGGGCGGAAAACCGTGCCAAAATTCCCGAAAGCACGCTGCGCAAACTGATCGGCAAGGTGATCGACCAGGCCTATTCCTACCCCGAGCGCGACAAATTCCGCACCCGCCTGGAACGCGGCGAAGAACCCGGCACGACCGAAATTTATATCAGCCATCGCGGCGCTTACCAGGTCGTGGTCGGGGAGCACGGGAGCGAACAGGTCAAATGGCAAATGCGGCCAACCGACCCGGAACTCGAGGCGGAGATGTTGTCGCGGTTGATGCGCAGGCTGGGAGCGAAGGAAGAGCAGGTCCAGGCGAAAGCGCCGGTGACCGCTCCGCAGGCGCAACTGGCGAAGAATGGTGACAATCCGGAAGCACTGGTGCTGGCCGACAGTTTCGATCGCGCGTGGCGGCGGGTAGGCCTGGCGCTTGACCGCGTTGGCTTCACGGTCGAGGATCGCGACCGGTCGAAAGGCCTCTACTACGTGCGCTACCTGGATCCGGACATCGACGGCAAGGGCAAGTCCGGAAGCCGCTGGTCCCGGCTGGCGTTCTGGCGCAGCGACACCGGCAAGAAGGATGAGCAATTCCGGATCAGCGTGGCCGATGCGGACAAGGGCAGCGAGGTCAGGGTGCAGAACGCCGATGGCGCGAGTGCGAAATCCACAACCGCAGGGCGCATCCTGGCGCTGCTGCAGGAAGAGTTGAAGTAAATTCGACGTGATGACACCGGCGACGCCGAAGTGAGCGGCAAGATGCGCTTCGCATCGCTGGGCAGCGGCAGTCGGGGCAATGCCCTGGTCGTCGAAGCCGGTTCCACCCGGATTCTGCTCGACTGTGGATTCGGGCTCGGCGAGACGACAGCCCGTCTCGGCCGCCTTGGCCTCACCCCCGAAGATCTGTCGGCCGTCGTCGTCACCCACGAGCACGAAGACCATATCGGCGGTGTCGCGCGGCTGGCGCGCCGCCATTCCATTCCTGTTTGGCTCACCCATGGGACCCTGACCGGCTTGGAAGCGCTGTTCTCAGGCATCGGCAACCTTCATCTAATCGACAATTACGGCGGCTTTTCGATCGGCGACCTTCGGGTCGAACCGTTTCCGGTGCCGCACGATGCGCGCGAGCCGGCGCAGTACGTATTCGGCGATGGCTCGCGCCGGCTCGGGGTGCTCACGGACACCGGTTGTTCCACGCCGCACATCGAGGCCATGCTGTCGGGCTGCGACGCCCTGGTGCTGGAATGCAATCACGATCCCGAAATGCTGCGAGTGAGCAGCTATCCGCAGAAACTGCGCGAACGCATCGCCGGGCGTTACGGCCATCTCGACAACGGGGCGGCCTCGGAGTTGCTGGCGCGCCTCGATTCGAGCCGCCTGAAGCATCTGGTGGCCGCGCACCTGAGCCAGGAAAACAACCGGCCCGAGCTGGCGCGCGCCGCGCTTGCCGGCGCGATCGCTTGCGATCCCGGGTGGATCGAAGTTGCCGACCAGGACAACGGCCTGGGGTGGCGCGCGATCGGTTGACGCCGCTTCGCAAATCTGCCGCTGAAATGAAAAAAGCCGGTCGGAAACCGGCTTTTTTTCGCCGTAGCGACGGGATTACTTCTTAATATAAAGGCGCGCCCGATTGCCACGAAATGTAACCAGGACACAAGCGGGGGCTTACAAGCCGATCGTGGTGGCGGAAACGGTGGGGGAGGAGGCTTCCCATATTTCGTCGAAGCGCTCGGCAAGCACGTGGGTGCCGATCGGATCATCCAGCGCGAGCAGGCCGCGCATCTCGTCGAAGTGGAAGCGGTGCACGAAGCTGTGATCGTCCACCACGGTAAAGGGGTCGTAGACCGACTTTGCGTTCGAGTGGGTTTCGTGGATGCTGATCGAGTGGCTGTGCAGGCGCAACAGATTGAGAATGCGCGGGCAATTGCGGTCGATCGTCTGCGGCTCGTGCGCCACGATCTGCAGTCGGTTGCGCCGGCTGGCCAGCAGAAACCGGTGCAGCAGTTCGAAGCGCTGCGGCGAATTGTATCCGCGTCCCAGCGTGTGCTCGAAGATGCGGATGGAGCGCTGCGCCTTCGCCAGCGCCGTATCCAGGGCGGCTTCGTATTCGGCGTTGCCGAGCAGTGGGGTGTGTTGCGGGGTCGCGTTTTCCGCCATTTGCACGCTCAGGTTGCGATCGCGTTGGTCGCCGGCAAAATATAACCGCTGCGATACCACCGGTAAAGTGCTTCCGCGGCCGTGCCCGTCCGCGGAACCTCGTGGCCCGCCAGGCGCCGCGCGTCGGCGAGAGCTCGCAACGGCTGCGCCTCGCCGGCGTTGATCACCAGCGACTCTCCGTTGATGAATAGCCTGGAGCCGCTGTAGAGCATCTGCGCAGGCAATGCCAACTCCAACCCACGGCTGTGCGCACTGCGCAGGAACGCGTTGAGCGCAAGCGGGTTGCGTGGCGGCGGGAACAGCACGGTCGGCTTGGGCTCGCTGAGGTAGGTACCAAGAAATTCGGCAACGTCCCCACGGTTCCATCGAATACTCCCGAGCGTGCGCCGCACCTGCGCGATCATCGCCGAACCGATCCGCGCCGGGTGGGCCTGCGTTGCCAGGTCGGGATCCTCGTAGCGGCCCGGTGGATTCAGCCGTTCTTCAAGAAAGATCAGGAACTGCGACACCAGTTCCCGATGAGACGGGGCGCGAAACCCGATCGAATAGGTGTAGCAGGCATCGACCGCTACGCCGTCGTGGGCGAACCCAGGGGGCAGATAAAGCATGTCTCCCGGCCCGAGCATGCACTCGCCCTGCGGCGCGAAACGCCTGAGGATCTTGAGCGGCGCGCCGTCCACTAATGTCAGGTCGTCCTGCCGGCCAACCTTCCAGCGTCGCTGGCCCGGACCCTGCAACAGGAAAACGTCGTAAGAGTCGAAATGCGGCCCGGCTCCTCCGCCGGGCGGCGCATAGCTCACCATGAGATCGTCCAGCCGGCTATGGGGAATGAAATCGAAACGGGACAGAAGTTGCCGTGCCGCGGGCATGAAAAGATTCACTCCCTGCACCAGCAGGGTCCAGTTGCATCGCGGCAGGCGCGACAGATACCGGCGTGCGAACGGGCCGTGTTCGACGATCCAGCGCCGGCCGTTGCGCAATAACAGGCGCGACTCGCAATCGTCGCGGCCGGCGAGCTCGACCATGGCGGGGAAATCGACGACGCCCTCGAATCCCGGAATCGCCTCACGTATCAGCAACGGATTCTTCTGCCAATGGCGACGCAAGAAAGTCGAGGCGGACAATCCGCCGAGCAACGGGGTTTTCACGAGCGGGATTCTATCGTTGTCGGCGAATTGCCGGGCCGGCATTGACAATCGTATTTTTGAAATCGGTTAGAATCCGGCCTGTGCTTCATCGGAGTTGCTTATGCTGAAAGTAGGTCAACCTGCTCCCGCCTTCGATCTGCCCGACGCCGATTTAAACGTGGTAAGCCTCGATGGCTACAAGGGCACGAACAACGTAGTTCTGTATTTCTACCAGAAGGACCACACGCCGGGTTGCACTATCGAGGCTATCGATTTCAGCGAACTGCAGGACGCATTCCTGGGCCTCGATACCGTGGTCCTGGGGGTAAGCATGGACGACTGCATGAGCCACGGCTCATTTCGCGACAAGCACGGGCTGGCGCTACAGTTGCTGGCGGATGCGGAGGGCGAAGTCTGCACGAAGTACGGGGTGCTGCAGGAGAAGGAAGTGGACGGCAAGGGCAAGAAACGCTGCATCATCCGCTCCACCTTCGTGATCGACAAAAAAGGTTTCGTCCGCCATGCCCTTTACGGCGTCAACGCGCGCGGCCACGCTAATGAAGTCCTCAACCTCGTCAAGGAGCTATAGAAAGCATGCAGATTGCCAAGGACACCGTCGTGTCCCTTGAATATGAGTTGTTCGATGCCGCGGGTACGCTGATAGAAAAAACCCAGTCGCCGATCACGTATCTGCACGGGGGCTACGATGGCATTTTCCCGATGGTCGAGAGCGCGCTGCAGGGCAGGGCTGTCGGCGATACCTGCCAGGTCCGCCTCGAGCCGGATGATGCGTTTGGCGAATATGAGGCAGATATGGTCCGCACCGAACCGCGCAAACTGTTCCCGGAAAACATCACGGTGGGCATGCAGTTCGAGGGCGCAGTGGAAGACTCCGACCAGTACAAGCTTTATACGGTCACCGAGATCGCCGACGACAAAGTGGTGGTGGACGGCAACCATCCGCTGGCGGGGCAGGCCCTGGTATTTTCCTGCACAGTGATCGACGTGCGCGCCGCGACCGACGAAGAACTGCACCACGGCCACGTTCACGGCCCCGAAGGCCATCACCATTAATCTGCCATCGAATTCACCACAGAGACACAGAGAAATTCCAGACGCGTCGAACAAGCGTGCGAATGGAAGGGAACGGCAACAAATCGTTGAATTGTTCTCTCTACCGTGTTGGCGATAGAAGTATTTCTCGGTGCCTCTGTGTCTCTGTGGTTAGGCGGATGATCATCTACCCACCGCGCTTGCCGGTGAGGATGTGGATCATCGGCTCGTAGGCGCTCTCCTGCGAGAAGCGCCAGCTGGCGACGATCAGTGCGGCCAGCGTGAAACCCGCCAGCACTGCAAGATCCATCGCCAGCGGGAAATCCGCTCCCATACCGGAAGACAGCACGCCGAGCGTGGCGTGCTTGAGCAGATCGACGCCGTAAGTGTAGGGGTTTGCCAGTGCCACCGCCTTGAGCAGCGCCGGCAGCTGGTTTACCGGGTAAAGCGAGCCGGATAGAAAGAACACGGGGAAGATTACGAAATTCATGATTGCGGCGAAATTATCGAGTGTCCGGGTGAACGCGGCCACGAGCATGCCGATTCCCGCGCAAGCCAGCGACGTTGCGATCAACCCGAGCACCAGTACTCCGAATCGCGTTTCCTGCCCCACGTATCCGAGCAAAGCGAGCACGAGCATCAACAGCAAGGCCTGAAGGATTGCCGCGAGCGCCGCAGCCAGCATCTTGCCGATCACGATCCAGTAGTGAGCAAAGGGCGCAACGATCAGCATGCGCATCACGCCGGATTCCTTGTCGTAGACGACCGTAAGCGCAGCCAGCATCGCCCCGAACAACATGGTCATGCCCAGCACGCCGGGCACCAGGAACTGCTGGTAGCTCAGGCCGCTTGCCTGGCCCAGCACCGCGCCGAAACCGGCGCCAATCACGAACAGCCAGATCAGCGGCCGCACCATGGCTGCAACCAGCCTGGTGCGTTGACGGAACATGCGCACTACTTCCCGTTCGAGCACTGCATAGACAGGACGCCAGGGCATCATCAGATCTTCCCCTCTGCGATCCACAGGAAAACATCATTCAGATTCGGCCGGCGCCAGCGCAGCGCCTTGATTTGCGCGCCCAGTTCGCTCTGGAGGCGTGCGAGCGGTGTCACGTCTTCTTCGGCAAAGCGAAACTGCGCGACTTCGCCATCCTTGAGACAGGGGCCGAGTTTCGGAGAGAGCCGTTGTGCAAGCGCGTCGATATCCCGGCTTTCGACCTCCACGATATGCCTGCCCAGACTTTCCACCAGTTGCTGCGGCGGGCCGGATTGCACCAGTTTGCCGTTCTTGATGAATGCCACCCGGTCGCAACTATCCGCTTCTTCCAGATAGTGCGTGGTGAGCAATACCGTCATCCCGGTGCGGGCACGCAACCTGTCGATGAAGCGCCAGATGTTGCGCCGGTTAGGAAGGTCGAGCCCTATGGTGGGTTCGTCCAGGAACAGGATTTTGGGGTGGTGGATCATTCCGCGCACGATGTCGAGCGCGCGGCGCATGCCGCCGGAGAGGGAGCCCACCGGGCGATTGCTCTTGTCAGCGAGTCCGAATAATTCAAGCAGCTCCGCGGAGCGTTCGCGGATGACGGCCGGGGTCAGGTCGTAGAGCAGGCCTGCGAAGCGCAGATTTTCGGAAATCGTGAGCGTGCGATCCAGTGCCGAGTCCTGGAAGACCAGTCCGATCGCGCCGCGCACCTTCACTGCCTCGTGCACCACGTCGTGGCCGGCGACCCTGGCCGAGCCCCTGCTGGGGCGGATCAGCGTCGCCAGCATGTGGATGGTAGAGGTTTTGCCCGAGCCGTTCGGCCCGAGCAATCCGAAGAACTGGCCGGAGGGGATGTCGAGATCGAGGCCGTCCACCGCGACCAACTGGCCGTAACGCTTCACAAGCCCGCTGGCATGCACGGCGAGCAGCGAGTCAGCCGCCTGGTTCATGAAACGGAAGTTTCTATCAGGCCGGCGTTTTGCTCAAGGCGCGCGAATTCTTGTCGTCGCGGAACAGGATCGGCTTGACCTCGACTGCGGGCGCCGGTTTCTGCGCCTGGTCCACTGCGTCGGTCACCAAGTGATGATGAGGGGACAAGTCGCATACCGGATCGGCGTTGCTGGCATCGCCGGTGAGCATGTAGGCTTGGCAGCGGCAGCCGCCGAAATCCTTGACCTTTTCCGGACAGCTTCGGCACGGCTCCTTCATCCACGCATCGCCACGGAAGGCGTTGAAGCCGGACGAGTCGTACCAGATCGAGCGCAGGTCGTGGTCGCGCACGTTGGGGAAGGTGAGGCCGGGTAGCTGGCGTGCTTCGTGGCAAGGCAGCGCCAGGCCATCGGCGGTGATGGTGAGGAAAACCGAGCCCCAGCCGTTCATGCATGCTTTCGGGCGGTTTTCGTAGTAATCGGGAACCACGAAGAAAATCCGCATCTTGTTGCCTACGCGTTGGCGGAATTTGTTGGTGACTTCCTCGGCCCGCTGCAATTGTGCGCGGGTCGGCAGCAATTGATTCCGGTTCACGTAGGCCCAGCCGTAGTACTGGGTATTGGCGAGTTCCACGTACTCCGCTTCCATCGCCTCGGCCATCTCCAGGATCTGCTGCACATGGTCGATGTTGTGCCGGTGCAGCACGCAGTTGAGTACCATGGGGTAGTCGTGTTTTTTGATCAGCTTCGCCACTTTCTGCTTGAGATCGAAAGTGCGTGTACTCGACAGAAAGTCGTTCAGTTCCTTGGTCGAGTCCTGAAAGGAGAGCTGGATGTGATCCAGGCCGCCTTCCTTGAACGCGCCGATGCGTTTTTCGTTGAGCCCCACGCCGGAAGTGATCAGGTTGGAGTAATAGCCGAGCTTGCGCGCTTCCGCGACCATGATCTCGAGGTCGTCGCGCACCAGCGGCTCGCCGCCGGAAAACCCCAATTGCGTTGCGCCGATTTCGCGGCCCTGGCGCAGCACCCGCAACCAATCCTCGGTCGATAGCTCCTGGCCGTAGGTCGTGTAGTCCACCGGGTTGTAGCAGAACACGCAGTGCAACGGGCACTTGTACGTGATCTCCGCCAGCAGCCAGAGCGGGTTACCCGGTTTGTTTGGGACGGATCCAGCCTTTTCCATGTACGTGCTCCAGAAAGCCGATGACGTCCCCTCGCAGGGCCGCACCCGGAAATGTGTTTTGCAAATCCTCGACGATTGCGCGCACGCTGGATTTGCCGTCGATTCGCTTCATGATTTCTCCGGCGCTGCCCGGGAGCTTTACCATGCCTTCCGGATAGAGCAGGACGAAACCCTGTTGTGCCGGCTCCCATTGGAAGCGGAAATGGCGCTGAAGTTCGAAAACAGTTTCGTCCGTGAATGTCCCGGTATCAGACATACCGGGTTTCGCCGATCCCGTAGTTGATCTGCATCGTATCGAGCATGCTCCACAGCACGTCAAGCTTGAACTGCAGGATTCCGAGCGCCCTTTCCTGCTCTTCGCGGGTCTTGAAATAATCGAGCGTGACTTTGAGTCCGTGCTCGACGTCGCGGCGTGCTTCCGACAGGCGCTTGCGGAAGTAGGAATAGCCCTCGGGTTCGATCCACGGATAGTGCTGCGGCCAGTTCTCCAGGCGCTTCTTGTGGATCTCGGGCGCGAACAATTCCGTCAGCGACGAACAGGCGGCCTCCTGCCATGGCGCGCGCCGGGCGAAGTTGACGTAGGCATCCACCGCGAAGCGCACGCCGGGCAGCACGTGCCCGAGCGAAGTAATCTCTTGGCGTTTCAACCCGCATGCCTCGCCCAGCCGCAGCCACGCCTCGATGCCGCCCTCCTGTCCCTCGACGCCGTCGTGGTCGATGATGCGCTGGATCCACTTGCGGCGCTGTTCGCGGTCCGTCATGTTGGAGAGAACCGCTGCGTCCTTGATCGGGATGCTGATCTGGTAGTAGAAGCGGTTATAGACCCAGCCTTGCACCTGCTCGCGGGTGAACTTGCCGCTGTTCATCGCGATGTGGAACGGGTGATGGATATGGTAGCGGTTGCCCTTGGCGCGCAACTGGCTCTCGAATTCCTCTTTGCTCCACGGCAGATTTTCGGCTGCGCCCATGCGCGCTCCTGTTCAGAGTGTTACGTCCATTCCGTCGTACGCGACCTCGATGCCGCGGGAGTCCAGTTCCTTGCGCTCCCTCGAGTCTTCGTCGAGGATGGGATTGGTGTTGTTGATATGGATCAGTATCTTGCGCGACGCCTTCAGCGGTTTCAGCACGTCGATCATGCCCCCGGTACCCGACTGCGGCAGGTGGCCGATATCGCGTGCATGCTTTTTCGAGACACCGAGTTTGATCATCTCGTCGTCGGTCCAGAACGTGCCGTCCACCAACAAGCAGTCGGCTTCCTCGAGGAAGGGTCTCAGGTGCGGCTCGATTGCGCCGAGCCCAGGGGCGTAAAACAGCACTTTGCCGGAGCGCTTGTCGCTGACGCGCATACCAATGTTGTCGCCCTCGTGCGGGTTGTCCCGGTGCGGCGAATAGGGCGGCGCCTTGCTGCTCAGCGGTACGGCAGTAAAAGTGAGTTCTTCCGCGCCGATCACCGGAAACTCGTTGCCGGCCTTGGTGGGCACCTGGTGCCAGTGTACGCCGCAATAGTGTTCGAGGATGTTGAATAGCGGGTTGCCTGTGGTCAGGTCCTCGCGCGCCATGCCGGTACAGTAGATCTCCAGCGGCCTGCCTTCACGCAGCATCAGCAATCCGGTGGTATGGTCGATCTGCGCGTCCATCAGCACGATCGAGCGGATCGCGGTGTCCCGGATCGCCCGCGCCGGCTGCAATTCCGGGAACGCCTTGAGTTGGGCCAACAGGTCTGGCGAAGCGTTGAACAACACCCAGTTGATGTTGTCGGCGCTGACGGCGATGGAGGACTGGGTGCGGCCCGTGGCCCGGACGGTTCCCTTGCGCACGCCGTTGCATAGGCGGCAGTTGCAGTTCCACTGCGGAAATCCTCCGCCGGCCGCGGCACCGAGAATCCTTATTCGCATCGTCCGTCAAAATAATAGTTTATGGCCTGCATAAAAACGAAAGCCCCGCGAAGGGGCTTTCGTCCAAGCTCAACCCGGTTCAGCGGTTGGCAATGTACATCGTGACTTCAAAGCCAAAACGCATTTCGGTGTACTCAGGCTTGCTCCACATAGTCTTCTCCAGTTGAGGTTGAAATTTCGCGGGGATGGCCCGCTCGTTGCCGAATCATCCGACACTGGCTGCGCCGCACATTGCTGCCCGAAACCTGCATCCGATGAGTCCGTGAGCATTGTGCGCGGAGGGGGTGCAAACTCGCACACGAAAATCACCAATTGATTCTCATGATTATCATGAGTTTTGCTCGGAAACTTTACTTACCTCAAGGCCTTGCACTACGCTTCCGGCATGTCTGACGCCGTATTCGACAGAGGGCTTTATTTTCCCTCGCCAATGACCGATTGGTACCGCGGGCGGCCTTTCAAGGTCGCCTTGGTGGGCTCGCTGCTCATCCACGCGGCGCTGATTGCGCTCATCCCCGGTTTTCGTGCGGTGGTGATCGAGCCGCCCAAGGTGCTCAACGTCGAGATCGTCGTTCCCGAGCAGCCGCTGGTGAGACCAATGACATTGCGGGAAGTAGTGCCGCCGGCAGCGCCGCAGCGAACGGTCGTGGAAGAGTTGGTGCGGCCGGAACCGCGGATCGAGCCGCGCCCTGAGCCTGTCATGCGGCAGCCGGAGCCCGAGGCACCCCCGATTCCCCGCGCGGAGATCGCGCCGCCGCCCCGTCCCGAGCCGCTTCCCGAGCCCGTGGCGGTGCCAAAGCCGGAAGTGTGGCCGGAGCCGCGTATCGAGCCCAAAATCGAAATCAAACCCGAACCCAGGGTCGAGCCGCCGCCGGTTGAGCGCGTGGAACCGCTGCCCGAACCCCGGACGGAAGTGCGGCCCGAGCCGCAATCGGTTCAGAGGGTGGAGCCGACCCTTCCGCCTGTCGCAGCGGCACCGGTCCAGCCTGCGCCGGTCGCCGTGCCGGTGCCACCCCCTGTACCTCCGCGGCCGGCGGCGCTGAAGAAGGAGCCGTTTGTGCTGAACGTGGAGCCGCGTCTGTTGCAGATGTTCGGGCAGTCGATCTCCAAGGAAATCAAGCGTTATCAGAAATATCCGCCGCTGGCGCAACGCCGCGGCTGGGAGGGAACGGCGGAAGTGCTTCTGCAGATCGCCGCGGATGGCAAAGTTTCTAGCATCACGCTGGGCAAGAGCAGCGGGCGATCGGTGCTCGACGACGAAGCGCTCAACATGGTGCGCAGGGCTTCTCCCCTGCCGCAGGCGCCGCAGAACCTGCGCGGCCGCGAACTGACAGTGACCGTGCCGATCGTCTTTAAACTGCAAGAATCCTGATTCTCCGTTCGCCAGGCATGGTCGTGGATCAGAACCAAGCCAGCGGCGAAGTCCTTTATCCTGCAATCGAACCCTACCGCAAGGATCGGCTTGATGTCGGTGCCGGTCATCGCGTCTATTTCGAGGAAAGCGGCAATCCGGCGGGATTTCCCGTGTTGTTCATCCACGGCGGCCCGGGAAGCAGGACGCGCCCGGCGCATCGCCGTTTCTTCGACCCCGCCTTCTACCGCATTGTGCTGTTCGATCAGCGTGGTTGCGGGCAGAGCACGCCGGCAGGTTCGACTTTAGAAAACACGACCCCGCACCTGGTGGCCGACATCGAGCAATTGCGCCATCATCTGGGCGTAGATCGATGGCTGCTGTTCGGAGGCTCCTGGGGAAGTACGTTGAGCTTGGCCTACGCAATCGCACACGCGGATCGGGTTGCCGGGATGGTGTTGCGCGGCGTATTTCTCGGCAGCACGGCGGAAGTCGAGTGGTATGTATCGGGAATTCGGCGCTTCGTCCCCGAGGCCTGGGCGGACTTTGCCGGAGATGCCGGCGAGTCCATCATCGAGCACTATCGGCAACTCATCGATCACCCCGATGCATCGGGCGCGCTGGCGGCGGCCCGGCGCTGGTGTGACTATGAAGCCAGGATCATGGCGATCGGGGAGATGCCCAATGGCAATGACGGCGGCCGCAACGCCGCGACTGAAGAGGAAATGCTGGCTTCCGCCAGAATCCAGCTCCATTTTCTGGCCCACCACTGTTTTCTGCGACCGAACCAGTTGCTTGATGATCTCTGGCGCATCGGCAATAAACCGATAATCCTGGTACAGGGCAGAATGGATATGGTATGCCCAGCAATAAGTGCATTTGAGGTGTCGCGGCGACTGGCCGGTGCGGACCTGCGTCTGGTACCAAATGGCGGCCACTCTGCAATGCAGCCCGCGATCGCCGAGGAACTGTGCGCAGCGACGGCACGTATGTGCGATGTTCTGGGCGGGTCCCGGCGATGAGAAAATTCGGCCTGCGCTTCCGGATTAATTTCGTGATTACGCTGGTCATCGTGATTTTCGCGCTGGCCGCATCCGACGTTCTGATCGAGGAAACGCGTCGCTCCATCCGGGAAGAGATCGAAGCAGGCACCAAGGTCACCGTGCAATTGATGGAAACTGTGATCGCCAACACGCGGGCCAACGCGCAAAGCGGTCCGTACAATCAGGCGTTGCTGTCGTTCCTGCGCCACCTCGGTCGCGTACGTGCCAACGAAATCAAGATGTACGACGAGAATGACCAGTTGATCTACACCTCGCCGCCATCCCACTACAAACAGGGCAGGTGGGCACCGGACTGGTTCAACCGGCTGGCGGATCCTAAGATCGGCGAGTTCCGGCTGAATATCCCGAATGGAACGGTGGTCGTCAGGCCGGATGCTTCGCGATCAATTCTCGATGCATGGGACGATCTCAAGAATTTCTTCTGGCTGGTGCTGGGATTCTTCGTGCTGGTCAACGCGCTGGTGTTCTGGTTACTGGGCCGGTCGCTGCGGCCCATCGGCAAAATTCTCGGCGGTTTGTCGGAAATGGAGAGAGGCCGCTTCGACACGCGCTTGCCGAAATTCGAACTTCCGGAATTCGACGCGATCAGCCATACCTTCAACCGCATGGCGGAGAATCTCGAGCAAAGCCTTGCGGAAAACCAGCGGCTCGCGCTGGTCACCAAGCAATCCAGCGACGCCATCATTATCCATGACCTCGGAGGCCGCATTTCGTTCTGGAACCCGGCGGCGGGCCGCATGTTCGGCTATCGCGACGATGAAATTGTCGGGCGTTCCGCCACATTGCTCGCCCCGCCGGAACGTCGGGGCGAAATCCAGGAAAACCTCGATGCGGTCACACAGCGCCAACTTGTCGAAATGGTGGAGACCCAGCGCCTGACCAAGGACGGCAGGGTGGTGGATGTCGCGCTGTCGGCGGCACCCCTGGTGGACCCGGTGAGCAACGAAGTGATCGGTGAAATTTGCAGCATGCGCGACATAACCGAGCACAAATTGGCACAGCGGACCGAGCGCGAGCTGGAGCAGAACCGCAAACTCACGCAGCTGATCCAGAACCGGCTGGAAGAAGAGCGCCGCTCGATCGCGCGCGAACTGCACGACGAACTCGGCCAGTGCGTAACCGCAATCAAGACCATCGGTACGGCGATCTCCAACCGCACCCGCGAAAGCGCGCCCGAGATCCATGGCAATGCGCAGACCATCGTATCCGTCGCCACGCACATTTACGATGTCGTGCACGGGATCATCCGTCAGCTGCGGCCCACCGCGCTGGATCACCTGGGCCTGAGCGCGACGCTGAAGGAGACCGTGGCCGCGTGGCGGGACAGGCACAAGGACATCGCCTGTGAGCTCAGGCTCGAGGGCGAGCTGGAGGGATTGGGCGAAACCGTCAACATCACGATCTACCGCATCGTCCAGGAATGCCTGACCAACGTAATCCGCCATGCCGCGGCGACGCGCGCGGACATCCTGGTCGCGCGCGAACGCGATTCCGGCCGCGGCGACGTCGTAAGGGTCATGGTGCGCGACAACGGCAAGGGCATTGCCCTGCGCGATGAGAACGAAGCCACGCGCTTCGGTCTGATGGGCATGCGCGAGCGCGTCCAGGCCCTCGATGGGGTGTTTCAGATCGACAACCGGCCGGGCGAGGGCGTAACGGTTACCGCCGCAATCCCGGCAAAGGCCACCGTGGCGACCGACGGCGTGGAAGCGGCATAGCGGGAGGAGTCAGGTTGAACAGCAAAGCAGCGGGCGGTGGAATCGGTGTAATGCTGGTCGATGATCATGCGGTCGTGCGCATGGGATTCAGGCTACTGCTGGAGGGATCGGCCGACATCAAAGTGGTCGCCGAGGCCGATAGCGGCGAGGAAGCGTGTCGCAAGTTTCCGGAAGTCAGGCCGGATGTCGTGGTCATGGATATATCGATGCCGGGGATCGGCGGCCTGGAGGCGATTGATCGCATCCTGGCGCGTGAGCCGGCAGCGCGCATTCTGGTGTTGTCCGCACACGAGGATGCGATGCACGCGCGCCGTGTTCTGAAAGCGGGCGCCGCCGGTTACCTAACCAAACGCAGTGCAGCAGAAGCCTTGATGCAGGCGATCCGGCAGGTGTACCAGGGCAAGACGTTCCTGGAACCGGAAATCGCCCAGCAGATGGCGGTGCAGCAGGTCAATGGCGATCGCAATCCTCTCGACATGTTGAGCGAAAAGGAATTCAAGGTATTCCTGGCGCTGGCGAAAGGACAGTCGGTGGCCGAGATCGCGGAAGTCATGTCTTTGAGCCCCCGCACCATCGGCACTCACCTTTACAACATCAAACAGAAGCTGGGGGCGTCGAATTCTGCCGAACTGGCCATCATCGCGATTCGCGCTGGTCTTATAGAGCCATGATTATTAATGAGAATACTGAAAAAGGCGGCTCTCTGAAAATCTAATGAAAATCATGAGCCGGATTTCAGTGTTTTCCTGTAGGGCGGGGTAATGGGGCTGCAACAGAATACGATCCAAGGTCGTGAGGAAGCGGCCGTGAACCCCCGATAGAAGTGGATTAACTCTCTGAAGGAGCCTCACCATGTGGACCAAACCCGAATACACAGAAATGCGCTTTGGCTTTGAAGTCACGATGTACGTCTTCAATCGCTGATAGCACTGCAAGTCCCGAAGGGCTGCTTTCGAGCAGCCTTTTTTTTGCGTCAAGGCGGCGCGGGAGCGCCCCAAGAAAAAAGAGAAAACTGGATCAAAAAAAATCAAGGGAGAACGTGCCTTGCAATTTCAGGACCCTCAATCTTCCGGTCAGGCAAATTTTCTGCCTCGCACTGTCATTTTTCGATACCGGCGCTGTCCTGGCGCAGGAAGACTCAGTTCAGTTGGCACCCATCGTGGTAACGCCCACACGGGTTGAGCAGTCGAGCTTCGATCTGCCGGTTTCGCAGAGCTCGGCTGGGCTTACAACCCGTTGGGATTCTCGACTGCGGTGGAAGCGCGCTGGGTCGACAAGGTATTTACCAATGATTTGAATGACGAATCTGCGGACGCTTACACATTGGTCAACGTGCGGTTCGGCTTCGAGCAGAAGCTCGGCGGGTGGAAGCTCAATAGAATTGGCCCGCGTCGACAATATTTTTGACGAAGAATACGTGGGGTCGGTAATTGTAAACGCTTCGAATGGACAATATTACGAACCCGCGCCCGGGACGAACTATGCGGTAGGCCTTGCCGCCAGCTATCAATTCTGAAGAAAGGGTCAGAAAATAAGGGGGAGCTATCGCTCCCTCTGTTCGAGCGGTCTCAGTTGCCAGGCTTGCCGAGGTCGTACTTGACCCCGACCCAGATTCCGCGCGGTGCGCCCACCGAGCGGAACTGTTCATCGGTCACATTGCCGGGACTGGCATTGAACGTTCTGCCGGGACCGTTGAAGAAATTTTCTCCCAGTACGCCCAGCGTTTCGTACTCTTTGTCGAACAGATTGGTGACGCGGCCGAAGAACATTAGCTTCTTGTTGAGCTGGTACCGTGCATCCAGATGCACCAGCGCATAGCCGGGAAGTTTTCCGTTGGCGTCCTGATTGTTTTCGTCGCCGCGCGCATACTGGGACGAGAAGTACATGATGTTGGTTCCCACTGATACAGCTTCGGTGAAGTCGTACTCCATGCGCAGCTTCAGCGAGTGCTCGGGAATGCCCGGCACCTTGCTTCCGGGTGAAACCTGGATATCGTTGGAAACCGCGGAAGAATTTGCAGGGCTATTGAGCGTCAGCGCCGATTCGAACGTGGCGTCGATATAACCGTAATTCGCCGCCAGGTTCAGCTTGCCAATGCGGCTGTGCATTCCGAGTTCCAAGCCCTGCCGGCGCGTCTTGCCGGCATTCTGGAAAAAGCCCGCATTTACCGCCCCGCCGCTGGAAATGAAGATAATGTCGTCATTCAGGTCAGTCCGGTAAACGGAGGCGTTCCAGCCCAGAGCCTCGGTCCAGCGGCCACGCAACCCGGCTTCCATTGTCTTCGAAACGACTTTTTCCAGAGGGGGATCGGCCAGGAAATTGTTGGGGAGGCGACACGGTGCGGCGGGATCAGCACAAGTAAGCTCGATCGGGGTCGGTGCGCGCATGCCCTCGCTGTATGCCACGTAAGTCGAGAGTTCCGGTGTCGGGTTGAAATTCAGACCCGCTGCCGGATTGAAACGTGTGAATGTGTGATCGCCATTGAGCGCCGGCTCCAGACCGGTCTTGTCCTCGATCTTTACTTTCGCCCAGTTGTAGCGGCCCGACAAAGTCAGGTGCCATCGCTCGGTGAATGAGTAGGTGTCGGTGAGATAAAGGCCGTAGTAGTCGTTGGTTGTCTTGACATCGGTCGCGAGGGAAAACACGCCGGTGCCGACTGTTCCGCGATCAGCGGTGAAGTCCGCAGCTTCCTCCGACTGGGAAAAGTCGGTCCTGCCCAGATCGGCGCTGGCGCCGACCGTGAAATTATTCTTCTTTCCGCGGAGATCGCCCAAGAGTGTCAACTGCACCGAGCCGCCGTAACCGGTGGTCTCGATCTTGCTGAGATCATTGAGGGCCTGCGGATCGGCACCGCCTGCGAGTACGCCGGTTGCACAATTACCGACGATGCCCTTGCAATCGTCATTGACGTTGCTGCTGAAGTTATCGTTGGTATAACGCCGGTAGTAGAGGTTGCCGGCAAGCAGCTTGTCCGCCGCCAAGAAGTGGCTGGCTTTCACATTCAGGAACGCCAACTGGTTCTCATTGCGGTCCGGCCAGGTATAGGCCTGCTTGCGCGCATCCAGCCAGGGCAGCGGCAATGCCTGCGTGCCCTCCAGTTTGTTGTCGGCCAGCATGAGGGACACATCGAGGTCGGTGTCTTCCCGCTCCAGGCCCACCTTGGTGAACAGCGTCCGTATCCGGCTCGGCGAGTGTTCGCGCCAGCCATCTTCGTCGAGGAGGTTACCAGCAAGAAAGAGGTCCGCCTTTTCGCCATGCATGCCGTACTCGAACTCGGCCGCTTTGCGACCCCACGACCCGCCATAGATCGACGCGGACGCCCCCGGGTACTGGAAGCCCGACTTGGTGTTCACCGAGAGCGCTCCTCCCAGCGTATTCAAGCCGAACACCGGATTCGAGCCGGGGATGAGGGTAATAGTGGAAATCGCATTCTGCGGGATGAGATCCCAATTCACCACGTCGCCGAACGGTTCGTTTATCCGTACCCCGTCCATGAACACCGACAGTCCCTGGGGCGTCCCCAGCAGCGGCGAGGCGGACAGCCCGCGGAAATTGACGTCGGGCTGGAATGGGTTGTTCTGCCCATGATTGAGGGTGACGCTCCCGAGGTTGTTGTCCAGGAATTCGGAGAGGTCCAGAGTTTTCTGTTTCTGGATTTCGGCACCGGTAGCGGCCTGCACGTTGGCGGGCACCTGGTTGACGGGCACCCCGATCCCGGGAAGAGGGGTGGTGCCAATAATTTCCACGGTCGGCGCTTCGAGTGCGGTGGCGGGATTCTCTTCGGCGCCGTGGGCCATACTGCCGGACAGTGCCAGAGTGACGGCGAAGGCGAGGCGCGCCCGAGGAGTCGGGTGTCGTCGAACGGCCATCTATGTTCCTTTCGGCTTTTCTACTTGATTATGGAGCCGGTACAAACTCGCTCCCCTGCCTTGGTAGCCAGGGTCGGCGCCGTCAATCGGCGCGCGGGCCTGCTCCAAACAGCAGGAGGGAGAATCTAAGGGGTGCGGCAGACTGCCTGGCAGGGACTGCCTCCCAACCGGATTGGGAAAAATTCCCAATCTCCGGGCTGGCTTTCAGGATTCCCGGCGAGACTAGCGCAATATGCGCCCCCCGGGAGAATTTTCCTTTGCGAGGGCTGGCGCGTTCCGCTATATAGACTCCCTACCTATCCAATTCCCCGCCGGCCCGGCGACCTCCGACTGTAACTTCCATGAATACACTAGCCCAGACGTTTCAGGCGCCACCCGCCAACATCATCAAGCCCTCGGTGCACAGGGACCTGGTGGTGGTCGGCGCGGTCACCGTGCTCACTTTCGTTATGTCCAGCCTGTTCGAGCTCAACGAGTGGATCGAAGCACTGACGGTGCCCCACGAGAGGTACCAGATCGACGAACTGCCGTTGACGATACTGGCCATGGCAGTGGCGCTGGCGTGGTTTTCCTGGCGGCGTTCCAGGCAGACGGTCGAGCAGGTGACGCTCCGTCTAGCCGCGCAGCAGGCTTTGATGGACAGTGAAGAGCAGTACCGCACGCTGTTCATGGAAAACCTGTCCGGCAATCTGCTGGCGACGACGACGACCGGACAGATAAAACTCGCCAACCCGATGGCAGCGCGACTGCTTGGCTTTGAAACTGCCGGCGAACTCATCGGGCACCGGCTGGGTGAGTTCTATGCCGAGTGCGATCTGTGGGAGACGCATTGCGACCGGCTGCTGCGCGGCGACAAGATCGAATTGCCGATGCTGCAGCTCAGGAATCGCAACGGCGCGCCTGTGCAGGTCGTGGCAAAGCTGAGCGCACGGCTGTCGCCCTCCCGGGAATCGGAGCTGCACGTTTACGTCACCGACATCACCGACGTCACGCTGATGCAGAACAAGCTGGCTGGCGCGCTGGAGGAAAACCGCCGCCTGTCGCAGCGTTCCATGCAGGTGCAGGAAGAAGAGCGGCGCAACCTGGCGCGCGAGTTGCACGACGAACTGGGGCAAAGTCTTAACGCGATCAAGGTAGATGCGGTCACTATCCGCGACAACAGCGCGGCACTCCCCGAGATACACCGCGGCGCGCTTTCCATCATCGAAGTGTCGAGCCAGGTCTACGACGTAGTGCGCAGCCTCATGCAGCGGCTGCGCCCGGTGGCGCTGGACGAACTCGGGCTGCGCTCCGCCATGCAGTACAGCGTCGAACAGTGGCAGCGCCGCCACGCCGGCGTGCGCTGCACGTTCACCGCGGACGGAGAACTCGACGATCTCGACGAGCAGACCAACATCACGCTTTACCGCCTGGTCCAGGAATGCCTGACCAATGTGGCCAAGCACGCCGATGCGACGCAGGTCGGTATATCCATGACCCGCGAAGCGCACCAATTGCGCTTCAGTTTCGGCGACAACGGTAAGGGTTTCGACCCGTCGCAGAAACGCCGGGGACTGGGGCTGGTGGGGTTGCGCGAAAGAGTGGAAGCGCTGGCCGGCCATTTTGAACTCGACAGCACGCCCGGCCGGGGCGTGCAAGTGAAAGCCGTGATTCCGGCGAAGGGAAAGTGATGAACGAAGCAGGGACAAGCCCGTTGGTGCGGGTGGCGCTGGTCGATGATCACGCCGTTGTGCGCGAAGGCTACCGCCGATTGCTGGAGCACACCGAGGACATCTCGGTGATTGCCGAGGTCGCCAGCGGCGAGGACGCTTACCGCGTCGTGTGCGAAATGCAGCCGGATGTCACCGTGATGGACATCAACCTGCCCGGACTCGGCGGCATCGAGACGGTGCGACGCATTGTCGCGCGGCTGCCGGAAGCGAAGATTCTGATGTTCAGCATGCACGAGGACACGGTGTTCTCCTCGCGCGCGCTGCAGGCCGGAGCGCGCGGTTACGTCACCAAGTCCGCCGCGCCCGAAGTGCTGGTGGAGGCTGTGCGGCTGGTTGCCGCCGGCAAGCTCTACATTAGCCACGTAATGGCGCAGGAACTGGCGCTGCAGATGCTTCCCGGGCGCGACAACCCGATCGACGCGCTGTCCGCGCGCGAGTTCGAAGTGTTCAGGCTGCTCGTGGCGGGGCACACGCTGCAGGAGATTTCCCGCATTCTGTGTCTGTCCTACAAGACCGTCGCCAACTACCAGTCCAACATGAAGCACAAACTCGACGTGAGCAATACCGCGCAGGTGGTACGCATCGCGTTGAGCCATGGGCTGATCGCAGGCGCGGCTGAAGCCGAGGAGAACCGCAGCGAATCGGGTTGAATGCCGGTCGGGAATCGTAGCGCCACCTGTCCCGAACCGCCTGTCATCGGTGTACCAGGGAGCCGCGTTATGCGACGTTACGTGATGGTGATAGCATGTCGCCGCGCCAACGGGTGGTGACGATTCAGGCATTGCCGGATTCGGGAGTATTTTCCAAGAACTTTTCGATGCGGGCGCGGCTCCAAGCAGCGTCAGGGGGGGTGAGCATCTCTTGAACGCGCGCGTTGACAATCTGATCCATTAATCGGGGAAAAATCAGGATGACTAACAGATATCTCCAGGCCGCGGCAGGACTTCTGGTGACCGCGGCAACGGTGACAAGTGCGGCACCTTTTGCCTATGTGGCGAACGAGGAAAGCGGGACAGTGAGCGTCATCGATACCGCAACCGACAAGGTAGTCCGGGACATCCCGGCAGGCAAGAAACCGCGCGGAATGGCGCTGTCGAAGGATGGCAAGCACCTTTACGTCAGCGACCAGCCCAAGAATGTTCTCGATATCATCGATGTCGAAAAGGGCGAGGTCGTCGGCACGGTGGCACTGGGCGAATCCCCGGAGGGTGTCGGCATATCCCCGGACGGCATGTGGGTGGTCGCTGCGGTGGAGGTGAGCAACTCGATTGCCTTCATCAACACCAGGACCAACCAGCGCGAGTTTCTGGTGAAGGTAAATGGCAAGAATCCGGAGCATGCGGTATTCAGTCC
>Ga0137409_10000356_pt1 | contig 49840 bp, 34 predicted proteins | sample CZODoug1_16funga_FD_122059 | JGI IMG/M metagenome (GOLD analysis project Ga0137409, IMG submission 122059) | Vadose zone soil fungal communities from Angelo Coast Range Reserve, California, USA - CZODoug1_16fungal (Hybrid Assembly) | ecosystem: Environmental > Terrestrial > Soil > Vadose zone...
AGTTTTTTCATCTCCCCCACGTAATTGTCGCGGATGAGCACCGGCTGCCGCGTTCGAATGATGTACTCGGTGATGTGGTTCCCGGCCGGACGTGCGCGCTTCGGCATGCGTGCGCCATCCACGATTTCAAGATCGAACTGAATTTCGTCGCGCAGCGTATCCAGTTCCGCGATGTAGAAGTTCTCCACGTCGAAGAGCCGCCGCAGCTCCTCCCACACTTTTCTAGTCAGGTCTTCTTTGTTGAGCGTCGAGCTGAGGGCGCGGCCGATTTCGTTCAATACGTGCAACTCTTCGGACCGTCGCGAAGTCTGCTGAATCAAGTAGCTGTTTTCAACCGCCATGCCGATCTGGTGCCCCAGTGCCAGCAGCAGCCGCAATTCCGCGGCTGTGAAGCGCCGGCTGTCCGGGGTCCCGAGAAGGAGCACGCCGAAGGCTTGCTCCTTGGCCTGAAGGCTGATGGCCACCACGCTACGAAGCCCGTGCGCCAGCGCCAGCTGGCGGAATCGGCGGATGGACTGTTCCTTTTCGAGGGCCGAGAGGGAGTCATCGCGAAGGTCGCGAAATCCCAGAAGGCCGCCCAGGCGCGCCACCAGGCTGACGAGATAATCGTCCAGATTTTCGTTTTGAGCAACGCGGCAGAACTCCTCGCTCAAACCCACGGCAACGACGGAAGTAGGGCCCTGCGGGTCACCGTGGTGCAGAAAGAGCGCCCCGGCCGGAAGCCGCACAACGCCCAGCACGCGGTCCAGGGCCTGCGAAAGCATGCGCTGAATCTCGCCGCCCACAAAGCTGGAGGTCGCCAGATTGAGATTCGAAAGCGCCAGCATGTTGCGTTCGATGCGGCGCTTTTCTTCTTCGTAGAGCGCCATGACCATAAGCATGGACACGAACGCGCAAGGAGCAGCGGCAACCACGCTCATACTTGCACCCTGGAGTTCTGGAGTCGCGCGCAGGATATGGAGTGCGATCCAAAGAGCTCCCCAGGAGGCGAAGGAAACGCCAAGCAATCTGTCGGCTAGCGTTTCTTGCCGCCGGCTTTCCTGCCAGAACACCACCGCGACCGCGATGTACAGAAGAGAACCGGGGATGATCGCGGAAATGGAAAACACGTTGGCGGCATTGGCCGCAGCCCACAATCCGAAGAGGACGCCAACCGCCAGTCCGGGAATTTTCCAAGCCTTGCGCTGCGAGTAAAGCTGTGCTCCCAGAAAAAAGAGCACGCCGGAGAGCGCGAAAAGCCAATGATTCAACGCACTCTGCAGCGGGTTCGCCGCTGCCCATGGAGCGAGTGCCGGCCCCACGTAATGGAGCGCGAATACCGCCCACGCCGCGGTCCACAGCAGCAGATAGGTCTGGCGCTTGATCCTGTGGATGTACGCGAAGAAGCCCGCCACCAAAGTGGTGGCGATCAGCAATGCCAGCGAGATAAAACTCTGATGCATCAGGAATACATTCGATTCTCCGCCCGCACCGCGGACCATATTCCGCAAGTGACTAAAGCACAAGAATCCCTCGCGCTCTGCGGTGTACGCACAATCCCGTTTCCGGCACGAGAGGACAGTCGTGCGGCGACGCACGAAGGTCGCGCCTGTACACAAAACAAAGTACTTGTGATTATGGATTACGGAAATTTCAGGAAGCAAGCGTACCGGGGTACTGGTAGCCAAAGAGACAGCACCGCGGAGGTTACCGATTCAATACAAAGAGGCATAGGGCGTTTCCTCTTCTTGGGCGATAAACCGACCAATTGGACCTAAAGAAATGGTTTGGCTACACTGAGAGTTTGAATTCACGCGGAAAGACGCCCTGATAATGAGTGACTCCATTCACAGCACATCTGCCGTGAGGGTGCGATTTGCCCCGTCGCCCACCGGTTATTTGCATGTGGGAGGAGCCCGGACCGCACTGTTTAACTGGCTGTTCGCACGGCGCCACGGCGGCACGATGATTCTTCGCGTCGAGGACACCGATGCGGAGCGCAACAAGCCCGAACTGGTGCGGGGAATTCTGGATGGCTTGCAGTGGCTGGGCGTCAATTGGGACGAAGGGCCATTTTACCAATCGCAGAGAACGGAGCTGTATCGCGCAGCGGCGAAAAAATGTTTGGCCAGCGGGGCCGCTTTTTTGTGCTATTGCCCTGCGGAAAAATATGCCGGCGGCGACTACGCCGAACCGGCGCAAGACGAGGAACCGAAGGCTGGCGGGCCGCGGCGCGTTACGCGCTGCTCCTGCCGCGATGGCCGGCCCTCAACGCCGGGTATGAAGCCGGCCGTCCGCTTCAAAGTTCCGCTTGGCGGAACAACAAAATTCGTCGACGCGGTATTCGGCGAACGCGAGTTTTCGAATGAAGAGATCGAGGACTTTGTCCTGTTGCGCTCCGGAAAAGGCGAGGAAGAATTCGGCCAGTCCATGTATCAGCTGGGCGTCGTCGTCGACGACATCGATATGCGCATCAGCCACGTGATTCGTGGCGCGGATCACCTTTCGAACACTCCGAAACAGGTGCTGTTGTACGGCGCGTTGCGCGCGGAACCTCCCGTTTTTGCGCATGTGCCGCTGATTCTCGGCGCGGACAAATCCCGCCTTTCGAAACGCCACGGCGCGACGGATGTAAACATGTACCGCACCGAAGGTTTTTTACCGGAGGCATTCCGCAATTTTCTCGCCTTGCTGGGCTGGTCGCCGGGCGGAGACGAAGAGTTTCTACGGACGAAAGACTTGCTGGAGAAATTTTCGCTCGAGGGCGTGAGCCGCACCAACGCGGTGTTCGACCGGCCGAAACTCGAGTGGTTCAATACGCAATATCTGCAGAAGCTTCCGATCGACGAGTTGCTCCCCGAAGTTGAAAACGAACTGAAGCGCAGCGGCCTTTGGAAACCAGAGTGGGCCGCGGGAGCTGCGCCCGGCCCGGATGGCAGAGACCACGCGTGGTTCTCAAAGACCGTCGATTTGCTGCGGCCGCGAATCCGGTTGTTGCCGGATTTTTCTTCGTGGTCGCGCGCATTTTTCAGCGATGAATTCACGCGCCACCCCGCGGCAATAGAAAAATTCTGGAAAGATCCGAAAGTGCCGGAGCTCCTTGCGAAGCTCGCTGATGCGCTCGAAGCGCTTCCGGAGTGGAATCACGACGCGTGCGACCACGCCTCCCGGGCGATCGCCGAAGCCGGCGGCGTCAAAGCCGGACTGCTGATCAACGCGACGCGCGTGGCGATCGTCGGCCAGGCCGTAGCGCCTCCGCTCTTCGACACCATGGTGGTTCTCGGCCAGCAGCGCGTCGTCCGCCGATTGCGCGATGCGGTGGCCAGTTTGGGTAGGGCCTAGAGTAAGGCTCCCTTCAAAAAATCTCGAAGTATACTCCCCTTGTCGAAGGTCAATTTTGGGAATGGACATAGCGGCTTATTGTTTGCCAAAAATTTCAGCGTGGGCGGGCTTGGCGGCAGAAGGCGAGGCAGCGACGTTGAGCGTTGCGTCGAGAGTGATTGTGACCGGGGGAAGACAAAGTTCGCTGCTGCAGGCCTGGTAGCGGAGCTTGAGAGGAATGTGCTGTTCGCCGAGAGGAGCGTTTTCTAGCGCGGTGACAGGCATGCGAAGAATCACGTTGCCCTGATAGACGTTCAGCGAAGTTTTGGAAAAGGTGAATTTTTCGAGTTTGCCCTTGGGATAGGAGACTTCGCCGTTGTTGAAGCCGGCGGGAAGCGCGGCTTTAAGATCGGTGGCGATGAGGTAGTCTTCTGATTTTTCGCGGGCGTTGACGTGGAAGCCTGGGCGAATCTTCATGACCACGGCAATTTGGAAAGAACTGCCACGGCCGGCGGGATCGAGCGAGACGTAGGTTTCGGGTTTAACGACGTCCCTGCCGGAGGGAACTTGGGAGGATGCCGCGGGTGACAGGGCCACAGACAGCGGAAGGACGGCGATGAAGAAAAATGTCTTGGCGGATTTCACAGGGTCACCTGGGCTCCGAGTTGCTGGGAGATGACGCGGCTCATGACGGCGCGGAGGTCTTCCCCGGTTCTTTCGTGGACGAAGGCGTTGCGCGATTCGTTCCAGCCGAGCTTGAAACTGGTGGAAAGCGCGGAGACCCAGATTTCGCGAACGGGCGTGTTGGGCGAAATTACGAACTTGGCCTCCTCAGGTTCCTCGAAGATAACTTCGAGTTTTCCGGATTCGCCTTCGACGTCGAAACCATGCTCATCGCCCGCAGTGAGCATGCGGCGCTTGAGTTCCTCGAACGCGGAGTCGGCTTTTCGTTGAAAGTCTTTTTCGTCGAGCATGCATTTAGCGTACATGAAGAGAGTGAGCCATGGTAGTGGGCAGTAGGGGAACCAAACCTGAAAGGTTCAAGACCCGGCTGAATCTCCCACACTGCGACTAGTTTTGTACGGACTCCAGGCTTTCGCCCCATAGACGAGCGCGAGGAATGCGACAGCGATCCACAAGGCCGCGGCATAGACGGCATACCAGAAAACTTCCTGTGCGGCAGACACACGAGGGGGGCTGAAGATGACCAGTGAGCCGGTCGAAAAGACGTGCATGAGCTGACAGAGCAGCACGCTTCTCGTGTTGGAGTAGAGCCAAGCGATGAGGACGCGCATGGCGGTCATGGCAGCAGTAAAGGAAAGGAAAAAGGGCAACCAATAAGCGCCGTGAGGAGTGGCGGTGCCCAGGTAGTCGATGACCGGCAGATGCCAGATGCCCCAGAAGATGCCGAGCAAGACGGCGGCACCAAGAGCGGGTAGTTTTAGCCGCATCTTTGGGAAGGCAAAGCCCATCCAGCCGATCTCTTCGAAGAAGCCGGCGGGGACACCGAAGGCAAGTCCCACCAGAAAACGGTTGGGGGTGTAGACCGGGGAGACGAGAGATTTCAGACATAGAAGAGCGGTGAGAACCAAGAGAAGTGGAATTAAGAGAGCGGCATACCAACGAATAGGGAAGCGAAAGTGATGCATTCGGGAAAACAGATCGCGCAGACCTGTTCAACCGTCAACAAGCCGGGTCAAAACGATGCCGACAACGCTCGGGCCGAGAAGCATGGCAGGGAACATGAGGATACCGGTCAACTTCGGAAGGGGCTCGTCGCGGAGAAGGTGTGGTACGGCCACGAGGAGGGCGCCAATCCAGGGACGGCAAAGGTCAATGCCAGATAGCTGGCGACTGGCTGGCGGTGAAGGAAGGATTCACGATGGAGGGAACTCGTTTGTTGCTTCATGGGAGGAGGATTGGGAGCTTCATTGTTCACGGTGGCTTTACACAGAGTTTGGGTACTAGGCGTCTTTGATTTCGCGGAGATGGCCGCTGGTGACGTCGTAGACGAAGCCGCGGACGGCGACGGACTCGGGAATCCAGGGATGGCTGCGGAGCTTCTGCAATTGGTGGCGGACATTTTCTTCGATATTTTTGAAGGCGTAGAAGAAGGCCGGGGCAACGGCGGCGGTTCCGGTGCGATTCTGGATTCTGGTGCGCAGGTCCTGTTCGGTGGTGTGCATCAATCCGCAATCGGTGTGATTGATGACCATGATTTCCTCGGTGCCGAGGAGATAGTGCGATACGACCAGGGAGCGCAGGGTGTCTTCCGTAACGATGCCGCCCGCGTTGCGGATGATGTGCGCGTCTCCCGTTTTTAGCCCCAGGGTGCGAATCGAAAGCCGTGTATCCATACAGGTCAGGACGGCGAGCTTGCGCTCGGGACGCGGAGTTAGTTTGCTCAATTCATGGGTGCGCGAGTAAATCTCGTTGGCGGCGAGGACTTCATCGATGACGCTCATGGCCAATCAGTCTAGCAAAACCGAGGAGAGTGAGTAGACCTGGGAGATCTTGTGAAACTGTGCGAGTGAGCGTGCAAGAAAAGAGCAGGCACGACATGTCGGGCCCAGCACGAAGAATTACAACTGAGATTCGATGGCCTTAGTTAGTTCTTCGTAGCTAATCAGACCCTGAACCTTTTTCACGATCTTCCCGTCGCGGGAGATGAGGAAACTGGTGGGATAGCCGAGAAGGCCGCCGAACTTATCGGCGACGTCGTCGCTGCCGATGACGATGGGATAATTCATGGGGAATTTCTGGCCGTTGACGTTGAAGCGTTCCTTGGTCAGGAAGGGAGCGACGGCGGACTTGCCTTCTTCGTCCATGGAGATGCCGACAACGGTGAAGCCTTTCGCTTCATACTTCTGCTGCATCTCGATGAGCCAGGGAATTTCGACGTAGCAGGGCTCGCACCAGGTGGCCCAGAAATTGACGAGAACGACTTTGCCCTTGTACTGGGTGAGCGTGGCGTCTTTGCCATCCAGATCTTTGAAGGTGACTTCGGGGGCGGGTTGGCCGATGGACTTGTCGTTGGCCTGCTCGGAGCTCTTCTCCGGGCCTGTCGCTTTGACGCGTGTAGCCTTATCGGCGTAGTAGGTGCCGATGATGAGCGCAATGACGGTGGTCACCGCCAGGATAGTTTTGCTGCCTTGCATGGACGTGATTTTCTCCCAACGCCTTATAACGGCGAGCACCACGACCGCCGCAACTGCCACACCGGCCAACAGCCAAAACGCGGTTCCGCCCCTTCCGCTAGTGAGAACATGTTCGAGCCACAAAACAATAACGTTCAAGAAACTCAGCTTTGCGGTGAGCCAGGTCAGCTTGTTAACGAAAACCAGGCCGCCGATGAAAAGCAAAAGAGCGCCGCTGAAGAGTTCGACGGCGTGCAGGTATTTTCTAAAGTTCTTATAGAACGTCATGAATTTGCCGATGCCCAGAGCCGTGAGAAGAAACGGGATGGCGAGGCCGGCGGAGTAGACCGCGAGGAGGAGAACGCCGCGCTGGATTTTGTCGCTCGCGGCGGCGATGGTGAGTACGGTCGTGAGGATGGGGCCAATGCAGGGAGTCCAGCCGAAAGCGAAAGCGAAGCCAAGCAAGAAGCCGCTCCACGCGGTGGGCGGTGCGACAGAACTGCGGAGGTGGACGTCGCGGTTGAGCCAGCGGGACAAGGCGGGACCAAAGAGGCCGATGATGGAAAGCGAGAAGAAGTGCAGCGCACCGAAACCCGCGAACAGAGGAGCATGGCGAAGCAAAGAAGCGATGCCGAGGGCGACGAGGATGGCCCCGAAAATAATGCCTGCACGGGGATTGAGCTTGATGAGCAGGCCGAGAAGATGCAGACCGAAAAGAAGGATGAGTGCACCGGCGATGGGCGTCAGAGCATTGCGATTCTGTTTGAGGAAAACGCCGACGGCGCTGGCGGATGCTCCAAAAGAAATGAAGACGACGGAAAAGCCGGCGATGAAGGAAAGCGAGGACCCCAACAAGCTGGAGCTCGGGACTTCGCCCTTCCGGAGCTGTTCCATGCCGAAGCCGGAGAGCATGGAGATGTAGCCCGGAACAAGCGGCAGAACACAGGGCGAAAGAAATGAGACCAGCCCGGCGAGAAAAGCTCCTGCTAGAGAAACATCGGTCATCCTGATTCAATCCTCGGTGGCGGCCTGGGGCGCGAAGAAACAGCGCACTTCATTAGACCGCAAAACTGATCTTCTTATTCTCCCACAAATCTCGTCCGTGCTCGTGCTTACGATGAAGCCCCTTCAAGCAGTGCCAGAATCTACGATTGGCGACCCTCTTCGGTTCGTCGAAGGATCACATCGCGAAGGTCGGGTGTGCGAGCGGCAAACACCAAGTCATTTGATTAGACGCAGCAAACGGTGCGAAGGGCGCGAGGAAGGGAAAGGGCGACAGCTGATGGATTTGGCTGGCGCGGGAGGGCAGCGACTGTTTCGAAGTACGCTCTAACACATTGATTAAAAATAGGTTAGGTCCGAGCGAATTGGCAGAAGCGTTGCCTTAGATCAGGTGAGCGCCCGGAGGGCGCGCGGCAGGTGAGCATGCGATGGACGCCGAACAAAGTGACGCTGCTGCGAGTCGTGGTGGGCTTCGCGGCGGTGTGCTTGTTCGGCCGCGGAGCTTGGGCGAACCTTACGGCCGTGGGACTGACCGTGGCGGCGATAGCGCTGGATGCGTTGGACGGTCATCTCGCCCGCAAGAAAAAAATGGCCACTCCGGTGGGCGCGCAGTTGGACATTCTGGGCGACCGGATGATCGAGAACGTATACTTCACCTATTTCGCCGTGGTGGGGATGGTGTCGCTGTGGCTGCCGGTTTTGTTTTTTGCGCGCGGGGCGGCGACGGATTTCTTGCGCGGGCTGGCGATGAAGGCGGGACATTCCGGTTGGGGCGCGAATGCGATGCTGCGGACGTGGTGGGGGCAGGCGCTGGTGGCGTCGCGCTGGAGCCGAGGATTGTACGCGGCAATGAAATGCTTGTGCTTCTGCTATTTGGGACTGGAATTGGCGCTGACGCGCGGGCCGGTGGCGCTCGTGGGTGAACTTGCGGCGGATGTGAACGCCACGATTCGCATGGGGGGGCATGTGTTGACGTGGATGACGGCGGCGTTCTGCCTGCTGCGGGGGCTGCCGGTGCTGGTGGAAGGCTGGAAATACATTGCGGGAAACGTGAGGCCGGCGCGCCGAGCGAAGAGCGCGACCCAGGAGGCCATGTGAAGGGCCGGATGGAAGTGCAGGAAGTACAGGAGGTAAATGAGGTAAGGAAGAAGAGCGGAGGAGTGGCGGTGTTTTTTGATTTGGATGGAACGCTCGTGGCGCTGCCTTCGCTGGAAAAAAGATTCTTCCGGATGTTGAGGTGCCGGAGAGCGATCCCGGGAAGGAATTATTTTCTGTGGTTGAGGGAAACTATGCGGCTGGCGCCGCGCGGGATTAGCGCGATTATGCAGGCGAACAAAATGTATCTTCGCGGCGTGCAAATTCTTGACGAGCGTGGCGAGGGAGACGGAAATATCTCCTCTTGGCACAAGGACGGCCAGCAGGCCGCGGGACAGGCGTCGGCTCCTCCGCGGCGCAATCTGCGACTGCCTGTCCCCACCTTTTTTGCACGAGCGATCGAGAGAGTGGCATGGCACGCGAAGCAGGGACACGAGATTGTGCTGATAAGCGGGACGCTGGAGCCGTTGGCGCGGGAAGCCGCGCGCACCATGGAAGCCGAGCTTGCCGCGCGCGGAATCACCGTTACGATTCGCGTGTTTGCGACGCAGCTGGAGGAAATGGACAGCACGTGGACGGGACGGGTCTTAGGCGAGTTGATGTTTGGGGAAGAGAAAGCGCGCGCAGCGACACGCGTGGCGAAGGAGATGCAGCTCGACCTGGCGCGATGCTACGCGTATGGCGACAGCTTGAATGATCGGTGGTTGATGGAGGCGGTTGGCCGGCCGGCGGCGGTGAATCCGTCGAGAGACCTTGCAAGCATGGCGCGGACGCGAGGGTGGCCGGTTCTAGATTGGGAAGGAAAAGAAATCCCAACGCGGAGGCGCAGAGGACACCGAGAAGTCGCAGAGAAGAAAGATGGCGCAGGGCAATTGCATAGCTCTGTTTGCAGAGACATTGCCGGATGGATTAGGTGAGACCGGAGAATGCCGAATGAATGAGGGGCAGAGACAGAACTACGGAGGGGATGACGCGGCACTCACTTGGCGCGCAGAAATGGATGCCGCGAGGGGTGAGCAGCGTGCGGCAAGTTTCGAAGCGGAGAAGAAAGGAATCGCGGCGTTGGGCACCAGGGAAGTGGCCGCGGCTTGGGCGGCGTGCGGCGCATTCGAATGGGTGGCGCTGGGATACTTGGCGGCATCGAGCGCGCTGATTACGGTGTTTGCGGAAAATCTTGCTCATCCCGTGAAGTTGTTCGGCGTGCAAGCGTTGGTGGCGGCGATTATCCTGGTTTTGTGCCGCTTGGAAGCACGAGCAGGGACAGACGGGAATGTTTGTCCTACAACGGCGCAAAAATTCTGGCACTTCTGGCGGCACTGGTATCCGCATCTGTTTTTTCTCTTTTGTTTTGAGGAACTGGGAAAGCTCGTGCATCTAGTGACGCCCGGCTGGCAGGACGCGAAGCTGATCGGCGCCGATTACTGGCTGACGGGCGTGCATCCTACGCTGTGGCTGGAACGGTTTGCAACGCCGGCGCGCAACGATTTCATGCAGTTCGCGTATCTCACTTACTTCACGTATCTGCTGGTGTTGGCTGGGGTCTTGTATTACCGGAGGGATTGGCGCGGGTATTGGTCGGTAATGACGTATTCAGCCGTGGGGTACGTGATCGGGTATCTAATCGCGATTTTCTTTCCGATTGAGAGCCCATGGTTTTCGATGGTTGGGGCGTGGCACGGAACGCTGCAGGGCGGGCCCATCACGGCAACGATCAATTTCATCGAGCACTTCGGTCGCGTGCGCGGCGCGGCGTTTCCTTCGGAGCATGTGGCGGGGTCGGTCGCGGCGTTGTGGGGAGCATGGCGCCACCGGCGGTGGCTGTTCTGGGCAATGTTGCCGCTGGTGACGTGCATGTGCGTGTCAACAATCTGGGGACGGTATCACTACGTGGCGGACGTTATCGGTGGAATAGTGACGGGAACGCTCGGCTACGTGATCGGCAGATGGATGATGAAGACGCGAGGCGCATTGGCGGTAGAAGCGTGAATTGCTCATTAGCCGCAGACAGGGAGAATGCTGGCGGAGCTAAACCCGCGCCTATAAGGGCGGACGAAGTGTTTGAGGATTCGCACGCTCGAATTTTCGCGCGATGCGGAGGAGCAGATGTTCATCGGTTACAGCGCCGATGAGTTGGAGTCCAACGGGCAGACCGGCGGGAGTGAAGCCGCCGGGGATGGAGATGGCGGGAACCCCAGCGAGATTGGCGGGGCGATTCAAGCGCAGAAGCAGTGCACGAGTGGGGTGATCCTTTGCATTCATGCGTGTGGTTTCTTCGTTAAGGAGTGGGGCCGCGATCGGGGTGGTTGGAACGACAAGAGCGTCGACGCCGGCGTCCGCCATCACCAGGTGGACCTGTTGGATGAACTTTTCGCGCAATTCGAGAGCTTCCAGATAGGCCGTTGCTGAAACTTTAGTGCCCATTTCGAGGCGCGAACGAACGTCTTCGCCGTACTCCGCGGCGCGGGCAGGAAACCATCCGGCTTGCTCGTGGTACTGCGTCGCTTCCGGCCAGGCGATTTGGTTTCCGGCGTCTTCCGTCTCCTCTAAGAGTGGCATGGAGACATTTTCGATTTCTGCGCCCAGGCTGCAAAGGGAATGCAGTGCGGCATGAAAAATATTCAGAACTTCGGCAGAAATCATGTCAAAGAAAAACTCACGCGGCAGGCCGAGCTTGAACTTTTGTGTTTGTGACGAGGATTTGCAGGCAGAACTCAAACGCGGTTCGTGTTTTGCGCGTACGAGAATCGGATCAAGAAGAAGCGCCGTGTCCTGCGCCGTGCGAGCCAATGGCCCGACGCAATCGAGATGCGGGGAAAGAGGGATTATGCCATCCGTATTCACTCGACCGATCGTGGTTTTAAGGCCGACGATGCCACAGAGAGAAGCGGGAATTCGGATGGAACCTCCGGTGTCCGTGCCGATGCTGCCGAAACAGAGGCCAGCGGCGACGGCCGCGGCAGAGCCGCCACTGGAGCCGCCGGGGATGCGCGCGACATCCCAAGGATTATGGACGGGACCGTAGTGCGGGTTGTTGGATGTGACGCCGTAGGCGAATTCGTGCATGTTGGTCTTGCCAAGAAGAATGGCGCCAGCTTCAAGAAGTTGAGTTACTAACGGGGCGTCATGCAATGGGATGAAATTGCGAAGAATTTTCGACCCCGCGGTCGTACGGACGCCTGCCGTGTAGATGTTGTCTTTCAGCGAGATGGGGATGCCGTGGAGCGGGCCGCGATCACGATGCCCCTTGCGGCCGCGAGGAGCGAGAAGTTCCGATTCTGCTTTTTTGGCTTGGGCGAGAGCAAGTTCAGTGGTGACGGTGAGGTAAGCGTTGAGTTTGGGATTGAGCCGCTCGATGCGGGCGAGCATGAGCTTGGTGATCTCGACGGGAGAAAGCTTGCGTTTGCGGAAGAGTTTTCCGATTTCCTCGATAGACGCGAAGGCCAGGTCGGTGTCGTTCATGGGTGTCACATTAATCACAAGCGAAGATACCCAGACTCCGGCTGGGTGGGGACCGGCGCCGCCAGGTGCTGCACCATCGCACAGCTAGAAGATTCTTTCCTGGTGACGGAGATTCCCGAAGTTGCCAATGTTCGCGATGATGAACGCGAGGCGGAACTGATTCTCCGCGCGCACCTGCCCGAGGTTGATGCGGCGATATTCGATGGCGAGGCCACAGCAGCCGCCGTTGTAACTGAGTTGAACGATTTGGTTCTGCAGCGTCTTGTTCTCGAAATCGTAGCCCAGGCCGGTGATGAGATTAAAGCCTTTGCGGGATTCGCTTCCGTAGCCGACCAGCCCGCGAATCTGGTTCGAAAGCGGCTGCTCGAAGTCAACAGGCTGCGGAGGAGGCGGGAGAGGAAGATCGCTGAGCACCGGGTTGGCATTCAGGCGGAAGTAGGCAACCGTGGCGAAAAATTCCCGATAAGGCCTTACTTTCAGGAGCGTGCCTATGGTGACCAGTCTCTGAATTTGGGGATCGTAGTGAAGAATCTGCTCCAGATCGTAGTGGCCGCCAGGAGTGATCTTGAAATCGCTGACGATCGGAGACCAGTTGCGGGGACCGAAAGCGAAAGCGAACGGCGAAATCGAGTCGAGTGCTTGGAAAACATTGCGCTGGCCGTCGACGATAGCGCCGCCAAAGGTGGGATCAAAATAGTGCTTCTGAACGATGCGCCAGGAGATGAGCTCTTGAGGTTGGCCATCACCGTCCTTCCGTAAGAGCCGCTGCGTAAAGCCATATTCGACTTCGCTGGTGTTGGTGAGCGTGGCATCGGAATCAAAACGAATAAAATCGGCGAAGCGATTCACGCCGGTGACGTTGCGGTAGGTGAGCGCCGGTTCGATGGTGTGCTTGTACCGGTGCCGAGTCTTGTCCTCTTTCAAGGAACTGCGTTCGAAGAATCGTTCGAGCGCTGGCGGGCGGAGCTCGACGGTGAACTCGCCGGTGTTGCGGGAGATAGAAGCGCCACTGGCCAGGCCAGCGGAAGTGTAGGAATCGCCATAGCGGGTGGTGCGGAAAACGGCGGAAGTGGTCACGCCGAGCCACGGACCGAAATGCAGTGGAAGGGTTACTCGTGGCGCCAATTCGTAGCGATCGACGAAATTGGAAGTTTGAATATTTTGATCGCGCCGGTATACGACACCGGTAAATAAGTCGAAGCCGAAATAGATGGGAGCGCGCCCCCACGGAGCTTGTTCGACGGAGCCGAGACGCGCTTCCGGCAAGTTGCGTAGAGTAACGCTGGTGGCGGGAACCGCGGGCGTGGTTAACGTTGCGGCGACCGGCAGGGTAAGAAAACTTTTGTCGCTGAGGCCCGCGAAATTCACGCTGAAACCGTGGAAATTGTTCGAGAGAAAGACGGCGCTGCGCACTTCGGAGTTGATGGCTTCGCCGAAAGAGTCGGCGAACGCGAGACGGAAAGTAAGTGAGGAGAGATGGTTGTAATCCGTTACGAAGCGCCAGCCGCCGGGGAGCAGGGATTGGATTTCGAGGCGCTGCTGCTCGCCGCCCTGAGGACTTCGTGTGCCGTCAGAGTTGAGCAGCCCGCGGTCCTCGACACCAAAATAGGTGTACTCAATCGAAGTGTTCTCGAAAGGCTTGGCGCGCAATGATCCGCGTTCGAGAACGCCACGGCGGCTCATGTACTGGACGCCAAGGGTCGCGTCCATCCACTGCGTGGGGGCCAGATAAAAAGCGTCACCGAGGATGAAGCCCTTGCGCGAGCTCTGGCCGATGTCGGGAATGAGGAAACCGGACTCGCGGACTTTGCGGCCCGCGGGAGCGGAAGCATAGGGGAGCCAGATGAGCGGGACGCGGAAAAGACGGAAGTTGGCGTTGATGAGTGCGACGGTTTTGTTGAGGTGGATCCGCGCGTTAGGAGCGTAGAACTGCCACTTCGGGTGCCGGGGGTCGCAGATGGTGATCCAGGCGCGGTGGATGAGGTAGACCTCTCCCGGGAAGCGTTCGACGTCCCGTGCTTCGAAATAAAGCGGGTTTTCGGAAATCAAGATTGTCGGATTGGGCCGCCGCTCGATCTTAATGTTGCCGCGAACGTTGTGAAACAGGCCGTGTCCGGTGCTGACGTTGTAATGAGCTTCATCGGCTTCGAGGTGCTCGTTGCCGTAATCGAGCTGAACGTGGCCGGTAGCGGTGGCTTCGTAGGTCTTGCTGTTGTATTCGACGTGGTCGGCGCGAAGACGGGTGTCCGCGTATTGAATGTCCACGTCGCCTTCAGCCGTGGTGACGTCGCCTCTACGGCTCTGCGTTTTCGCTTCTAGGTTTGCGACTCCACCTTTGCCGGAAGGAAGGCGAGTTTGTTGAGCGCAGGCGATGCGCGGCGGCGGGACTGCAAGTGCGAGGAGCAGCGCGGCCAGGAAGAGAAAAGGGCGGAGCGCAGATAGAACCTGTGCATGGCGGTTCACGCGGAGCATGCGGTCAATGAAAACAGTTGGATAGCCTAGCATGCGGTCGTAGGGATTTGAAGGCAAGGGCAGACGCTGAGTTGCATGCACAGACTGGGCGACGATGAGCAGAATTACGCACGCGTGAAACGAAGCGGTCGCGCGGCGCGTCTGTCTATGCAATGGTTTGGTTTGCCCGTTAAAACATTTGCTGCGCTATACGGCCCAGCCGGAGTAATATGCCGAGCTTTGCAACTAGGGAGATGGAAATGAAGCGTACCGGGAATTCTCTGTGGACGATTCTGGCTTGTGCGGTGATTCTTGGTGCGTTGTCCATGAGTGCGCTGGCGGCGCCCGGCGAGCAGCCAAGTCCCACCGATAAGTTCAAAAATCTGGAATTCCGCGAGATCGGCCCCGCGACGATGGGAGGGCGCATCGACGATTTCGCGGTGGTGGAGAGCAATCCGAACATTGTGTACGTGGGCACGGCATCGGGGGGCGTGTGGAAAACAACGAACAATGGCACGACGTGGGAGCCGATATTCGATAAAGAGAGCGTGTCGACGATTGGCGACATCGCGATTGCGCCGTCTGACCCCTCCGTGGTGTGGGTCGGAACTGGCGAGCCGAACAACCGGCAAAGCTCCTCCTGGGGCGATGGTGCGTACAAGTCGCTCGACGGCGGGAAGACCTGGAAGAAGATGGGGCTGGAGGCGACGCGCCACATCGGGCGAATCGTGATTCATCCGAAGAACCCGGATGTGGTGTATGTGGCAGCGCTGGGACATTTGTGGGGCGCGAATCCGGAGCGCGGAGTGTATAAGACGGCGGACGGCGGGAAGACGTGGTCACAAGTCCTGAAGATCAACGACGACACCGGCGTGAGCGACATCGCGATGGACCTGGAGAGTCCGGACACTTTGTATGCCGCAGCGTACGAGCGGCGGCGGACGCCTTATGGATTTAACGGCGGCGGACCGGACAGTGCGATCTACAAGACGACGGATGGCGGCGCGACTTGGAAGAAGCTGACCAAAGGGCTGCCGTATGAGAACGGCGGAGAGACCGGCCGCATCGGACTGGACATCTACCGCAAGGATCCAAACATCGTTTATGCGCTGGTACAGCATGAAAAAGGCGGCATTTACCGCAGCGAGGACAAAGGCGAAACGTGGAAGAAGATGAGCGACACGAACCCGCGGCCATCGTACTACAGCCAGGTGCGCATCGATCCGAACAATGACTTGCGAATCTGGGCGCTGGGCGCACAGATGTTTTACTCCGACGATGGAGGAAAAACTTTTGTAACGCAGCGCGTCCGGACCATCCATGGAGACTACCATGCGATGTGGATCAATCCGGCGGATTCGAATCACATGCTGACGGGGTCGGACGGCGGAATTCACTGGAGCTACGACGCCGGGAAGACCTGGGACTTCGTTAACACCATCGCGATCGGACAATTCTACGAGGTGGCCCTCGACAACGAAAAGCCGTATCACATCTGCGGCGGTTTGCAGGACAACGGGAGCTGGTGCGGACCGAGCCAGACGCTGACGCGCGATGGCATTGTGAATGAAGACTGGCAAGTGATTCACGGCGGCGACGGCTTTTACGCTGCGATCGACAATGTGGAGCCCTGGATCGTCTACACGGAGTCGCAGGACGGGTATATCGACCGGCGCGACCTGCGCACCGGGCAGCAGCGCGCGATCCGGCCGGAGGCGAAAGCAGGAGAGCCGCATTACCGGTTCCAGTGGAATTCGCCTGTGGCGGTTTCTGCTCACCAGCACACGACGGTTTATTACGGTGGGAACTATCTCTTCAAATCGACTGATCGCGGGGACAACTGGACGAGGCTGGGCGGAGAGCTGACGACGGGGGTAGACCGCAACAGGCTGCAGATTTTTGGGAAGACGCCGGACAAAAACACCCTGTCGCGACACGACGGCGTGCAGGAATATCCGACGATTACAACGCTGAGTGAATCGCCGCTGACGCCCAATGTGTTGTGGGTGGGAACCGATGACGGCAATGTGCAGGTGACCCGCGACGGCGGAAAGACTTGGAAAAACGTGGCATCCAAGGTGCCCGGCGTGCCAAAGGGTACTTACGTGAGCCGCGTGGTGGCGTCGAAGACTGGCGAAGGCGCGGCGCTGCTGGCGTTCGACGGGCATCGCGGGGACGATAACAGCGTCTATGTTTTTACGACCAGCGATTACGGCGAGAGCTGGAAGGCCATCCGCAACGGGATACCGGATTCGGCTGGGAGCGTGCACGTGGTGCGCGAGCATCCGCGGAGCACGAACCTCTTGTTTGCGGGGATGGAGTTCGGGCTGTGGGTATCGTGGGATCGCGGCGGAAACTGGACCGCGCTGAAAAGCAATTTCCCGACGGTGCCGGTGGACGACATCGAAATCCAGGCGCGCGAAAACGACCTGGTGCTGGCGACGCACGGGCGATCGATCTGGATATTCGATGATATGACGCCGATCGAAAAGATGGATGCGAGCGTGGCGGGATCTCCCCTGACGTTCTTCGCGCCGCGGACGGCCACGACCTGGCACCTGCGCAACCGCCGTTGGAGCGCGGGTCAGAAAGTGTTCACGGCGAAGAATCCAGCGTACGGCGCGATCTTGAGCTACTACCTGAAGGAAGCGGTGCCACCGGAAGCGCCGAAGAAAGACAAAGAGGAAAAGGACAAGAAAGACGCGGCCGAAGAGAAGCCAAAGACCGAGGCCAAGGGCGACGCAGCGGAAAAGAAGGAAGGCAAAGTAAAAATCACCGTGCTCGACAAAGACGGAAGAGTGTTTCGAGAGTTGGATGGCCCGGGCGCGGTGGGCGTGAACCGCGCAAACTGGGATTTGCGTGCGGATGCGCCGGCGGAGCCGACACCCCAACAACTGGAAGCGATCGCGGCGGGATATGGATTCGGGCCGCGCGGGCCGCTCGTCGAGCCCGGAGAATACACCGTTAAGATCAAAGCTGGAGACAAGGAGGCTTTGCAAAAAGTCATGGTCGAAGAAGATACGCGCATCGTGATTTCGGCGGCGGACCGCGCCGCGCGGCGCGAAATGATCGATCAGCTCTACCCGATGGCCAAGACTACGGATAAGGACCGAAAAACAATTGAAGGCATACAGACAGCGCTGAAGGCCGCGCGAGAGCAGTGGAAAAAGGACGCGGGAAAACCGAACGCGACGAAAATCCCGGACGACGTCGTCAAGGCGGCGGATGAGCTGCAGAAAAAAGTAGACGCTGTGGCGGAGAAGTTTATTCGTGAACGCGAAGGCCTGGGAAATGCCGGCCCGCCGTTCGAATGGAAGCCCGATCCACTGCCGAATCAAGTGCAGAGTCTGCTGGATGACCTGGACGGGTTTGCCGCCGCCCCCGATGGACAGCAGAAAGAGAAACTGGCGGAGCTGACGCCGCTGGTCAACGATGCTTCGGCGCAGGTCAAGAAAATCGCCGAGGAGGAACTGCCCGCACTGAACAAAAAGATGAATGACGCGGGCATTCCGCACATCGTTCCTGCGCCGCCGCAGCCGCGCAGCGGACGGGGTGGCGAAGAGGAGTTCGAGCGGTAGCGCGGGCTCTGGAGTCCGTGTCACCGAGACGCTTCCAAACGGCTTGCATCTAAGGGCCAGAAAAGGCGTGTCAATCGGTGGGCTGATAGGCAGCGGCTGGCCGATCCGTGAATTCCTGTTCAAAGTTTTCGATAGACGGTACGGAGGAAATCGAGCATGAGTGTGAAGCAGCCCAGTCCGCGCGGTCTGAACGCGTGGTTTGTTGTCTTGGCAATATTCCTCGGGTTCATTTTCGGAGCCGCAACGGCGCTGAACGCCGGCGCAAAACGGCAGGATGCCGCGGAGCAGGAGAAGGATAAGAAAGAAGAAAAGAAGGACGAGAAGAAGGATGAAAAGAAAGACGAAAAAAAAGGCCTGCCTCTGAAGTCCGGCCGCAAGATCGAATTCACCACGGATGAAGGCACGTGGCTCTCGCTGGACGTTTCGCCGGACGGAAAGTCAATCGCGTTCGAACTGGTGGGCGACATCTTCACGCTGCCCATCGAAGGCGGGCAGGCAAAGCTGATCTCCGGCGGAATGGCATTCGACAGCCAGCCAAAGTTTTCGCCGGATGGGCAGTGGATCGCCTTCCTCTCCGACCGCGAAGGCAGCGAGAACATCTGGATCATGCATCCGGACGGAACTGGCGTGAAACAGGTTTCGAAGGATCCCAATAACGAATTCACTTCACCGGGCTGGGCCCCGGACGGCAAATACATTTTTGTTTCGAAAGCGCAATTCGGAATCGGCTCGAGCGAAATCTGGATGTACCACGTGGACGGCGGCTCGGGCGTTCAGATTACCAAATCGAAGCCGACGCCCACCACGAAAAGGAATGAGCGCCCGAATGCCATGGGCGTGGTGGCTTCCCCGGACGGAAAGTATCTTTACTATGCGGCGAAGCTAGGCTCGCTGTCCTACAACCAGCAGTTTCCTTCGTGGCACATCACCCGGCGCGACCGCAAGACCGGCGACGAAGACGACCTCATTCATCAGATCAAGAGTGCGTTTCGCCCGGTGCTTTCGCCGGACGGCAAGCAGGTTCTCTACGTCACGCGTTACGAAACGGAGTCCGGCCTTCGCTTGCGCAACCTCGAAAGCGGCGAGGACCGTTGGGTGAAATATCCGGTCACGCGCGACGATCAGGAGTCGCTCTTTACCCGCGACGTTTTTCCGGGCTACGCCTTCCTGCCAGGCGGAAAAGAAATCGTCTACAACCAGGATGGAAAAATCAAGCGGCTTGATCTCGCCACCGGAACGGAAAAAATAATTCCGTTCACCGCGCAGGTATCGCAGGAAATAGGACCGAAGCTGGATTTCCCGCAGACCGTTGAACAAGGCCCGGTCAAGGCGCGGTTGATCATGGACCCGGTGGAATCGCCCGATGGCAAGAAGCTGGCCTTTTCTGCCATGACGCACCTCTACACGATGGATTTGCCCGCCGGCAAACCCCAGCGGCTGACGACAGGAAGCGCGCACGAATTTCAGCCGGGTTGGTCGCCGGATGGAAGGTCCATCGTTTACGTGACCTGGTCGAGCGACGGAGGTCAGCTCTGGAAAATTCCTGCGGCGGGCGGAACACCGGTGCCGTTGTCGAAGTCACTGGCGGTGTACAGCAATCCGGCATGGTCGCCGGACGGCACGAAAATTGTCCTGCTGCGAGGCAACGCCTACGACCGGGAAAACAGCACCTTCGATGGCGGCCAGACGGAGAACGCCGATCTCATCTGGATTCCCGCGGATGGCGGAGACGCGAACCTGATTCTGCCCGCGCGCGGAGCCGGCGGGCCGCATTTCACGAACGACAAGGACCGCATCTACGTTTACACACCGCAAGGGCTGGTCTCGCTGCGCTACGATGGCACGGACCGCCGCACGCACCTGGTGGTTAAAGGACAGGGGCTGTACTTCTTCGAGGAGCCCGTTCCGGCGGATGACATCGTGCCGAGCCCCGACGGTCAATGGGTGCTCGCGCATGTGATGAATCAACTCTACGTCATTGCCATGCCCGTCGTCGGTGGAGAGCCGCCAACCGTCAGTGTGACCACGCCCGCCGTTCCGGCAAAGCGGTTGACGGACATTGGCGCGGATTATTTCGCGTGGGCCGATGGCGGCAAGACCATCACCTGGGCGGTGGGCGCGAGCCTTTTCCGTGAACCCCTGAGCGCCATCTCTTTCGAACCGCCCAAGGAAGAAAAGAAAGAAGGCGAAAAGAAAGATGCGGACGCCAAGGACGCGGACAAGAAAGATGCCACTTCGCAAACGGCGGATGCGAAGAAAGACGAAAAGAAGGAAGAGAAAAAAGAAGAAAAGAAGCTGAAAGAACAGGAAAAGGACGTCCAGGAAATCGCCGTCGTTCTGGAATTTCCGCGGAGAACACCGAAAGGCACGATCATCCTGCGCGGCGCAACCGTGGTGACCATGAGGAGTGGCAAGGAAGATGAAGTCCTCAAGAACGCCGATATCGTCGTCGAGAACAACCGCATCAAGAGCGTAGGCGCGAAGGGCAGCGTGCCTGCGGGGGCCAAGGTGTTCGACGTGAGCGGCAAAACCATCGCGCCGGGCTTCATCGATACGCATGCCCACTGGACGGAAATCCGGCGCGGCATTCTGGACACGCAAAACTGGTCGTTCCTCGCGAATCTGGCTTTCGGTGTGACGGCTGGGCTGGACGTGCAGACCGGCACGAACGACATGTTCGCGTACCAGGATCTCGTCGATAGCGGCGACATCCTCGGTCTGCGCGCCTTCTCGACCGGCCCCGGCGTTTTTTCCGACAACAACTTCCAGTCCGCCGAAGAAGTGAAGGGTGTGCTGACCAAGTACAAGAAATATTACGGCACGCACAACATCAAGAGCTACGTCGTCGGCAATCGCAAGCAGCGGCAGTACATGGTGCAAGCCTCGAAAGAGCTGGAGATGATGCCCACGACGGAAGGCGCACTGGACCTGAAGCTCAACCTGACTCACGTCATCGACGGCTTCCACGGCAACGAGCACACGCTGCCGATTACGCCACTCTACAACGACGTGATCCAGATGTTCGCCAAGTCGGGCATCGCGGAAACTCCGACGCTGATCGTGAATTACGGCGGGCCGTTCGGCGAGGACTACTGGTTTGAGAACAGCGAAGTGCACGACAATGCAAAACTAAATCACTTCATGCCACACCGGGTAATCGACCAGAGAACCAAGCGCCGCCAGGGGTGGTTCCGCAAAGACGAATATGAATTTCCGAAGCTTGCGGCGCAGATGGCCAAGCTCGAGCGAGCCGGTGGCCTGGTGGGCGTCGGCAGCCACGGCGAGATGCAGGGGATCGGCTATCACTGGGAGCTGTGGATGCTGGCCAGTGGCGGTATGACGCCGCTCGAAGTGCTGCGATGCGCCACCGTGAACGGCTCGAAGATTATTGGCAGGCCTGCGGATCTCGGATCGATCGAGCCTGGCAAGCTGGCAGACCTGGTGATCATGGACAAGAGCCCGCTCGACGATATCCACAACACAAACACGATTCACTGGGTGATGAAGAACGGTGAATTGTTTGAGGGAGACACACTGAATCAGGTCTGGCCCGAACAGAAAAAGCTGGAGCCGCTGTGGTTCTGGAACAATTACGACGTGCCGAAGCCGGGAGAACCGCTCAACTACGGGAAGACCGTGAATCCGTGACTCGCGATTGGCAACGGCAGCTTCTGCGGAAGACACGCCGGTCATGGGTCTGTAAGCAGTGGACCCGCATTCAGCGTCATCACGGCCCTAAAGGATTCCGCAGCAGCGGAATAGTCTTTCATCGCTATCGCTGCAATGCCCGCCGTCGCATGGAAATAAATTGCCATACGCTTTTTTTCGAAGGCAAAGGCCTTTTCGTCCAGCAGGTCCGGTTTTTTCAGTTCGGACAGCAACGCTATCCCAGCCAGAGCGCTTGATCGCGCCTTAGCTGCTAGCTCTGGGTCGCTCGAATTCATTTTGTTGTATGCATGAGCCGACGCCCACAGGGCTCCATACCGTGCCGCAGCATCGACACTGTCACCCAACGCAGCGAGCTTGTCAGCGTAGATGACCACTTTCGGAAAATTCTTCAGTTGCCCGTATGCGGCGTAATAAAGCGGGTAAACATAGATAAGGAGCGCCGACTGCGGATGATTGGAAACGAATTCATCAAGCAACAGGATCTGTTTCGCGGCGTCCCTCTCCCTGGCGGCGGTCTCGTAGGCGTTATACTCCGCAATGCTGTATTGCTGCCGGGAGGAATTGTTTTGAGGTTGGGTCTGAGTCTAGCTATGTCTCGCGGAAACGTGGCAAACAGCGAGCACCAGTATCGCTGGAACGGAGATGCGTCTCATTTCGGTCCTTCATTCTTTTGCAGTCATCTTGGTTTGGATGGAGCGATACCACTCGAAAGTGCGCGCCAGGCCTTTCTCAAAGCTCACCTGAGGGTCGTAATCAAGACATTCCCGCGCTTGAGAGATGTCCGCCTGGGAGTCGCGGATGTCTCCATCACGGGGCGGCTCGTACTTCGCCTCGAGTCTCTTGCCGGTAATTTTTCCAAGCTCGCGAAGGACTTCATTGAGGGAAATGCGCTCGCCCACTCCGACGTTGAAAACTTTTCCGGAAGCGTTGGGCGCTTCACACGCGAGTAGATTGGCTTGCACGGCGTTCTCGACGTAAGTAAAGTCGCGCGTTTGTTCGCCGTCTCCGAAAACCAGCGGGGGCGTATCTTCCAGAAACGCCGTACAGAACTTGGCAAGCACGCCGGAATACGGCGAACTGGGATCCTGCCGCGGCCCAAAGATATTGAAATAACGGAGCGAGACGTTTTCCAGGCCGTAACACCGGCCAAACGTCTGGCCATAGAGCTCGCCAACGTACTTGGTGACGCCGTAAGGCGAAATCGGTTGCGGCTGCATGGTTTCGACTTTAGGCAGGGTTGGCGTCTCGCCATAAGCGGAAGAGGAAGCGGCGAAGACGACGCGCTTGACCTTCAGCTCTTTCGCGGCGACCAAAACGTTTAGGGTGCCTTCGATGTTGATCTTGTTCGTGTCGATGGGGTCCTTGACGGAGCGTGGTACCGATGTGCGCGCCCCCAGGTGCAGGACGTATTCCGCTTCGTGCATCGCTCTCCGCACGACCTCAATGTCCGTGATGCTGCCCTTGATGAAGGTTATCTTGTTGCGAATTTCCGCCAGGTTATCTTCCTTGCCAGAAGAGAGGTCGTCGAGTACGACAACGCTATGGCCGCGGCGGACGAGTTCGTCCACCGTGTTCGAGCCGATGAAGCCGGCGCCGCCCGTGACGAGGTAGCGCATCCGGGAAATCCTCCTGCTCTTGCGGCCGCCAGGCGGCCGGGAATCGTTTCTGCCAACGGCGTCTTGCTGCCGCGGCAGATGATGCGAGCCCGGGAAAGACGACCGGCCCGCGTTTTGATACGCTCGTAGTTCGCGGCGAGCCGGCAAAGGGAGCCGGATGATTTCCGCGTACGGAAAGATATTGTACGACGAAAGCGCAGCGGGCAAAAAGCAGATTCAAGGGAGCGTCACACAAAGAGCATGAGCTACAAGACAGCAGTCAGCGTTGCGGCACTGGCGGTGCTGGGTTGCGCCGCGGGCGCGTTTTACTGGCTGCATTCGCATGGGGAGCAGCGCGCTCCGGAAGTTGTGTCGGCTGAGCCACCCGGTTTTCGTGAAGCGCCGCCTGCGGAAAAGCCCGCAAGCGTCGCCGCCGAGAAGTCACCGTTGTCGGCTGGTTCGAACAAGGTCACATCTCTCATGGACACAGGGGTGCCGCTGCGGGCCGGCGAGGTTCTCGAATATACCGCTAACGTTTCCAAGCTCAACGATGTGGCCACTCTGAGGCTGCAGGTTGCCGGGCGGGGCAATTTTCTAGGAAAGAGCACGTGGCATTTGCAGGCGTTTGCGCACACCCAGAATCCGTTTCGAATGGTTTTCGAGCTTGATGATCAGTTCGACTCCTACAGCGATGCCGGGACGCTGGCGAGCTTGCAGTATGAGATGCACCTGAGCGAACGTGGGCAGAAAGTGGAGTCCGTCCAGCGCATGACAGCGACGGGCAAGGAGCCTGCGTCCACGGATGCCACGCAGGCGCAGGTGCTGCCAGGAACGCGCGATCCGCTCGGCATGATGCAGTACCTGCGGAATGTCGATTGGACAAAAACGCCAGAGGTGCGCAGTCCGGTCTACGACGGCCATAAGCTGTACGATGTTCGCGCCAAGCTCCTAGCCGCTTCCGAGAAGGTGGATGTTCCGGCGGGAAACTACACCGCGTCCAAGATCGGGATTCGCGTATTCGACGACGGCGTAGAGATGAAGGACGCGTCTTTCTCGCTGTATGTGGCGAATAACGCGGCGCGAACACCGGCGCTGCTTGAGGCCGTCATGCCCTTCGCCACTGCCCGCGTCGAACTGCTGAAATCCAAATAGGCCTCGCCTGCCGTTTGCCCCGACGCTCGTCGGGAAGGCGGGCCGCTCTGCGAATTTCGACCCGGCATCCGTCCTGAGCGCAACTTTCGAGAGTCCCAAGAATCGGTAGTGGTTCATCAGTTTCCGGTAACCCCTGCGAGCCCCCAACTGGCGCTTGTCCGGACATTACCTGCGTGGCCGGGCTGCTCACCTTGACATTCTACTGGAAGCTGAATATTCTCACCTAGTATGTCTACCGCAGAACAACGCGAGCGCATCGAACTGCTCCAGGGAACGCTGGACCTGCTGATTCTACGCACGCTGCTGCTGGGTCCGTTCCACGGCCACGCGATTGCCAAGGCGATCGAATTCAAGTCCGACGATGTGTTGCAAGTCGAACAGGGGTCGCTGTATCCGGCGCTGCACCGGCTCATCAAACGACGCTGGATTTCGGTTCAAGAGGGCATCTCCGAAAATAATCGCCGGGCGAAGTTCTACCAGCTGACGGCCAAGGGCCGGCGACAACTTGCGGTTGAGACCAGCAAATGGGACAAGCTGGCAGGTGCGATCGCAAGGATTCTCCGGCCAGCCGAATAGGAGTCCGAATCATGAGGCGCAGCAAGCGCATGATGGAAGAGCTCGAGCAGGACATTCGTGACCACATCGAGCGGGAGACGCAGGACAACATCGAGCGCGGGATGCCGCCGGAGGAAGCGCGTTACGCGGCGGTGCGCAAGTTTGGTAATGTGACGCGAGTTAAGGAAGAGACGCGCGAGGTGTGGAGTTTAGTTTGGGTTGAGCAGTTGCTGCAGGATATTCACTTTGGGCTCCGCATGCTCCGCAAGTCTCCCGGCTTTGCGGCGGTCGCCATTCTTACGCTGGCGTTGGGAATTGGCGCAAACACAGCTATTTTCAGTTTGATCGACGCGGTAATGCTGCGGTCGCTGCCGGTCGAGAATCCCTCGCAGTTGGTCCTGCTTCAGTGGGGCGCACGCAATGCGCCAAACATTCACGGCTACATGACTTCGGGAGATTGCCCCATGAACCTGAGGCCCGGCGCTGCGAATCCCACAGGCTGCTCGTTCTCCGAACCGATGTTTCGCGAAATAGCACAAGCAAATGCCTTTTCGGCGACGGCGGCCTTTGCCAACTCTGGCAGGTTGAACTTGACAGGGAACGGCCCTGCGACCGTTATCAACGGCCAGCTCGTTTCGGGGGACTTCTTCCGCACGATGGGTCTCAAGGCCACCGCGGGCCGGCTGTTCGACGCAGCGGACGACACACCGTCCGCCGCACCTGTCGCCGTGTTGAACTATGGCTACTGGCAGAGCGCCTTCGGCGGATCTCGCAACGTGGTCGGCCATACGATTGAACTGAACAACGTCCCATTCACTATTGTCGGCGTAGCCGAACAGCGATTTACAGGAATTACTCCGGGCAGCGATTACGATGTTTGGCTGCCACTCTCCGACGCCCAACGCATTACCGATCCCATGCGCTGGCAAAACCGTTCTGGGGACGTAAGTGACTGGTGGCTCACGATTATCGGTCGGCTTAAACCCGGAACACAGCTTGCGCAGACGCAAGCTGCGGTGAGCGGCCTCTTCCGCAATGAAATGCTTCACGGCTCCGTTCCGCTCTTCCATGCAGGTGAGCCGGTGGGGCCGCCTACGCCGCGACAGGGAGCACCAGCAGGTGGCGGCGCCCAACTTCGGCGCGAAATGCTTAGCGGGGGCGCGCCAGGACCAGCGGGCGGTAAAGGTTCAACAGGGTTGCCAGCGCCCTCGCAATCGGGTGGTAATAAGCCCTTCATTCTCCCTGCGCCGCAAGGTGCGCCGCCGACGGACCGCCAGATCGCACCCGAAGTGAGTACTGGCCCTAGGACGTTATCGACGGTGGCCGATAATCCGCAAGTGACGCTCGTGCCTGCGCAAACCGGCCTCACCGGCGCCCGCACTCAGTATTCCAATCCACTCTACGTCCTGATGCTCGCTGTGGGCATTATTCTGCTGATTGCTTGCGCCAACGTTGCCGGGCTGATACTCGCTCGTGCCGCCGCCCGGCAAAAGGAAATGGCGGTGCGACTCGCGCTGGGCGCGGGCCGCGCGCGGGTGGTTCGCCAGCTTTTGACGGAAAGCGTAATACTCTCGGTGCTCGGCGGCGTGCTAGGGATTCTGTTCGCCTACTGGGGTGCACACGCGATTATTTCGTTTGTGTCCAGCAATCAAACGCGTCCGCTGGGATTCGCGACGGGCGTCGACTTGCGCGTGCTGGGATTCACCATCGCGGTTTCCCTGCTCACCGGAATTCTATTCGGCATCGCGCCCACTTTTCGGGGCGCGCGCGTCGATTTGACACCGGCGCTCAAGGAAGGCGAGCGAAGCTCCGCCAGTTCTGGTTACGCCAGCGGAAAATGGCTCAGCATCGGCAATGCCCTGGTGGTTACGCAAGTCGCGCTTGCTATCGTGGTGCTCGTCGGTGCCGGACTGTTGGTGCGCACTCTGCAGAATTTGCGCAGCGTCGACGTTGGATTCGATTCCCGCAATATCTTGATTTTCGGAATCGACCCGACGCTGATCGGCTACAAAGGCCCGCAGGTTGACGCCTTCTACCGCGACTTGCAGGGGCGCCTCTCCGAAATACCGGGCGTGAAGTCGGTAAGCTATTCCATGGGTCCTCTTCTGAGCGGCGGCTTGATGATCACTATGTTTCACTGGCCGGGCACGCCGCAGGATCAAAATTCCGAAGCGGACGTGCTCCCAGTCGGGCCGAATTTCTTCGAGACGCTGCACATTCCATTCCTTGCCGGCCGTGGATTCAATGCTTCCGATTTCAAGCTGTCCGCTTCGAACAGCGAAGCGATTCCCACTTCGGCGGCGACCCCGGTGATAGTGAATCAGGTGTTTGTCGAAAAATATCTTGGCAAGGAATATCCGCTCGGGAAACGATTTGGCCAATCGGCGGGAGACGCAAACGGCCGGGCAAGTCCCGGCTACGAAATCATCGGCCTCGTGCGCGACGCGAAATATAGCGACCTGCGGCGGGAAATCCACGCCATGATGTACATGCCGCAGAGCGTCGGGGGAGCGTCCTTCGAGCTGCGCACAGCGGCCGATCCGCAGGCCATTCTTCCCGCGGTGCGCGAAGTAGTGGCGCAAGTAAACACGAATTTGCCGCTCTTTGACGTGAAAACGGAATCGGAGCAAATCGACCGCTTGCTGTTTCAGGAGCGGCTGGTCGCCCGGCTATCCGGCTTCTTTGGTTTGCTGGCGTTGGTGCTGGCGTGTGTGGGATTGTACGGACTGCTTTCGTATGAAGTTTCGCGGCGCACACGCGAAATCGGAATTCGCATGGCCCTCGGGGCGCACCCGGGAAGCGTGCTGAAGCTGGTCTTACGGCAGGGAATTGTGCTGGCGATTGTCGGGGCCGGCGTGGGCATCGGCGTGGCGCTGGGCGTGATGCGTTACCTCACTTCGATGCTCTACGACGTCCACGCCAACGATCCGCTAACGATGATTGCCGTCGCGGTACTGCTGACGATTGTGGCTCTCGCCGCATGCTACCTTCCGGCTCGCCGCGCAATGCAAGTCGATCCGATGGTGGCCTTACGTTACGAATAGCCCTTCGCAAATCTGATTTGTAGATTTTGGTGGCGATTATGTCTGCGTGGCAGCCGGAAACTGATGATCCACTACGCCCTTCTTCTCGGCTTTACTTTTGACTTTCAACTGGCGACTGTGCATCTATTCGTTTGCGGGACGGACTACCCGCAAACCAGACGCTCGATTAGGCTGCAAGCAATGTGGCCGATGCTGATGTGGCATTCTTGGATGCGCTGGGCGTCTTGCGACGGCACATTCAACAGAAGCTCAACCTTGCTGGCGAGTTGCCCACCCGTCTCCCCGGTGAAGGCCACGAGGTACGCGCCGCGAATGCGCCCCGCTTCCACTCCGCGAATGACGTTGGGGCTATTGCCGCTCGTCGAAAGCGCCACAAGAATGTCCTGCCTTCCGACGAGCGATTCAATTTGCCGGGAAAAAATCCGTTCGAATCCGTAGTCGTTGCCCGCCGCAGTCAATACCGAAGGATTCGTAGTAAGCGCCAGAGCCGCCAGGCCTGGGCGTTCCATTCGAAGCCGCACGATCAGCTCGGCAGCGAGATGCAGGGCATCCGCCGCGCTGCCGCCGTTCCCGAAAAAGACGAGCTTGCCGCCGCCGCGCAGGGCCGCTGCGGATTTCTCCGCAAATTGCGCGATCCGGCCGATCAATTCGCCGGAAAAACTCTGCTTCACGCGAGCGCTTTCCTCGAGCTGGCGGCGAATCTCTTCGGCAGGCGAGCTCATCGCAGCCTAGCACAACACGATTTTTTCGCGGTGGCGCACCACGCGGCGCGTGGCGTTGCGCGTGTCGATGACCAGCTTTGCGGCATCGGCGATGGCGGCAAAGTCGTAGCTCGAATGATCGGTGGCGATAATTACGGCGTCGTAGCTTCCGATGGTCTGCGGATTGAGCGGCACCGATTTCATGTTTTCGTAATTGTAGTGCCGCATCTTGTGGAGCCGCGGGAAATACGGGTCGTTGTAATCGAGAAGCGCGCCGCGCTGCTTAAGAAGCTGCATGATTTTCAGCGTCGGCGATTCGCGCAGATCATCCACGTCCTTCTTATACGCCACGCCGAGGATGAGAATCGTGGAGCCTTTCATGCTCTTCTTGTGATTGTTCAGCGAATTGGCGACGGCGTCGACGACGTGGTACGGCATCGCGGTGTTGACTTCGCCGGCCAGCTCGATGAAGCGCGTCGCGAAATCATATTCACGCGCTTTCCAGGAAAGATAGAACGGATCTACTGGGATGCAGTGACCGCCCAGACCCGGGCCAGGATAAAACGGCATGTAACCAAAAGGCTTCGTGGCGGCGGCGTCGATCACTTCCCAAATGTCGATGTTCATACGCAGGCTCAGCTGTTTGAGCTCGTTGACGAGCGCTATGTTCACGCAGCGGAAAATATTTTCGAGCAGCTTGGCCATCTCTGCCGCCCGCGTCGAGCTGACCGGCACAACCCGCGACACCACCTGCGTGTACAGCGCTTGCGCCGCGCGTCCGCTCGGTGGATTCAATCCGCCAACTACCTTCGGGATTTGCGCCAACCCAAACTGTTTGTTCCCGGGATCTTCCCGCTCCGGTGAAAACGCCAGGTAGAAATCGCACGCCACATTTTCATTTTCCGGGCCGGTCGCGATGGGGCAGCGCAAACCGCTTTTCTCCAGGATGGGAAGTACCAGCTCTTCGGTCGTGCCCGGGTAAGTCGTCGATTCGAGAACCACCAGCTGTCCCCTTTGCAGATGCGGATAAATGGAAATGGCGGTCTGCTCCACGTAGCTCAGATCGGGTTCGCGGCGCTCATCGAGCGGCGTGGGAACACAGATGAGGATGGCATCGGCTTCCTTCACCTTCGCGAAATCGTTGCTCGCGCTGAAGTGCCTGCTGTTGACGAACTGCTGGATCTTGTTCTGAGGAATGTGCTCGATGTAGGACTTGCCGGCATTGAGCATCGTCACTTTGTTGGGATCGGTATCAAATCCCGTGACTTTGTGCCCCGCTTCGGCGAAGCGCAGCGCCAGGGGCAAGCCGACGTAGCCGCAGCCAATGATTCCCACTTTGAGTTGGGCGCCTTTGAAAAACTCGGGTTTCCGGTCGATTGGCATGAGTTCCGTCGCACTCCTATTTATGTCTGACCTTCGAGCGGTCAAGGGATTCACGTTTTCGGGGATACCGCGTTGCGGGCGACTGCACAGCCGCCAGCAGCCCACAGGACCGACGTGACAGAGACAAGTAAATATAGCAGGTTCCGCACAAACAAAAAACGGCCCGCATTTTCCGGTGTTACAGCTTGTTCAAGGGAGGTTGCCGCAGGAGGGCGGAGGGAGGAAAATAGAAGGGCTTGATTCGAATCACCGGGGCGATGCGCGCGACACGGTCCGCTCACCATGATCTTCATGATTCTTCTTCTGGGACTTGGCGTTGGTGTGCTGGTGGGTCTCCTGGGCATCGGGGGTGGCGTCGTTCTGGTGCCGGCTATGGTTTATCTGCTCCACATGGACCAGCACTTGGCGCAAGGCACTTCGCTTTTCATCTTGTTGCCGCCCATTGGACTAGGTGCCTTGCGAGAATACTGGAAGCAGGGCCAGGTGGACTTGAATGCTGGAATTCTGTGCGCGCTGGGAATGCTATTCGGCGCCTATGCAGGGAGCTTGATCGCCCTCCCCATGCCATCCCGGAACTTGAGAGGATTGTTCGGTTGCTTTCTCATGCTGTCGGGATTTCTGCTCTGGAGGAAGGCGCAGCTTGGGGGCCGTGCCATCGGCCGAGTAGAGGAAAAGGCCGTGGCTAAGGCTGAGGGTTTTGGCCGAGGCGCTGGCATCTTCGCGATTGCCTGCGTTTGCGGAATTGCCTCCGGAATGTTCGGTGTTGGCGGCGGCGTACTTCTAGTGCCTCTTCTCGGACTGCTGTTTGCCTTCAGCCAGCATCGCGCGCAGGGAACATCCTTGGTTGCGCTCATATTCCCTACCGGATTGCTGGCGCTGATGGCGTATTCGAAGCAAGGATTCGTCTCATGGAAAACCGGATTGCTGCTGATCCCGGGAATATTTCTGGGCGGCATCGCAGGGGGAATCCTGGCAAAGAAGATCAAGCCGCGAAGAATGCGTCAGGTTTTTGCGGTAATCCTGGTTTTACTTGGCGCGTGGCAGGCGCTGGGCGCATGGTGGCGCTAGAGGGCGGTTAATCCAAATGGTCGATTTGCACTGTCACATTCTGCCGGGTCTCGATGATGGCGCGGCAACCATGGAAGAATCGGTGGCGATGGCGGAGTCGGCGATTGCCGATGGAATTACGCACGTCGTCGCCACGCCGCACTCCAGCAACCAATACTCTTTCGATTTTGCGCACGTGCGCCAGCTTCGAGAGGAACTGCAAACCAAGATCGGCGACCGGCTGAAAATCGCCACCGGCTGCGATTTTCATCTCAATCCGGAGAATCTCGAATCGTTGCGCAAGGATGCCCCGCCCTATTGCATCAATCAACGCGATTTCCTGCTTTTGGAGTTCAACGAGTTTTCGATCCCGCCTTCGATGGACCAGACGTTGCACCAGATTCAGCTCGCCGGTGTGCAGCCCGTGATCACCCACCCGGAGCGGAACGGCATTTTGCGCTGGCGGCCGGAGCGCCTGAAAAAATGGGTACGCCAGGGATGCTTCGCTCAAGTGACCGGAGGCTCGCTGACGGGAGGTTTCGGCGCCGGCTCCCAGCAGGTTGCGCTGCGGTGGATCGGTGAGGGCCTCATCCATTTCGTGGCCAGCGATGCGCACAATACGCGCGGCCGGCCGCTTCGTCTGCAGCCTGCCTACGACGTAGTTGCCGACCGGTTTGGCGAAGAGAAGGCACGCGCTCTGTTCCAGGACAATCCGCTCGCCGCCTTCGAGGGGCGACAGTTACCGCACATTCCAGAAGTAGAAGATGAATTGCGGCCGCCGCGCCGCAAGCGCTTTTTCTTTTTCTAAAGATTTACGCCGTCGGCCACGGAGCAAAAACTTACGCCTCATTGAGCTGCATGCAGGGGCAGGCCCGCCCAGGCATTCAACAGGCCCAGGACTTCGCGCACCACATCGAGAGCATCGCTGGTGGTGCGCCACCAATGTCGGGGATCGAAGGGATCGCCCGCGGCGGCGCGTACGATGGCCCGGCCCTGGCCGGGAGCGAGCCTGCGCCAGAGCAGGCCAACGCGCCGCGTATGGGGTTTGGTCGTAACAATAATCACGGCTCCGCCTTTCTCGCGTGCAAGGGTAGACGCAACGACTTTGATTTCGTCGGCGGTATTCACAATCGGCGGCGCGAGGACGTGAATCGCTTCCTGCGGCACTCCTTCGTGAATCAAAACGCGGGTGTCGTAATAGTCTTCGCCGGCGAAAGGAATGCCCATCTCTTCCAGGGTCTCGCCGGGCTCCGTGGAATGGGTAAGCCAGATTTCTGGCGCGTACCCTTCGCGGTAGAGTTTTGCTGCTTCGATGGCCCGCAAGGGCATCGCTCCGCTGAGCACTACGATTGCCCGGGCTCTCTCCAGCGGGTCTTCTACGATCAGCCAACGACCAACACCGAAGAAGATCACCACGGCCAGGAGCAGCCCGCTGGCCGCGACAACGGAAAGAATCCGTAAAGTGCGGGAGCGCGGCCGGGAAACCACAGCGGGATTGCCAGGGTCTGCCATTTGGGAACCGGCGCATGCTATCCCGCCCCGTCGAAGTGGTCAATCGGCGTTGCCCAGCCTGATAAGGTCCAACGCTTTTTTGAACGATGCTGCGCTACTCAATTCTCAGTGCGTTCATGGGCGAAATAGATGCTGCGCGGTTTGCGGGAATTATGGCCGCGAAAAATGAGCAGATCGCAAGCGCCCCCGCAGCTACGGTCAGCGCGAGCGGGTCCCATGAGGATACGCCGTAGAGCTGGGCGGAGATCAAGCGCCCGGCGCCAACTGCCAGGGGCAAGCCCAGGAAGAGCCCAACCAAGACGCGCTTGAACGCCCCGCCCAGTACGAGTCGAATCACTTTCGGGCGGTCAGCGCCAAGTGCCATGCGAATGCCGATTTCGTTGGTTCGCTGTGCAACCGTGTATGCCGTAACGCCGTATAGTCCAACAGCTGCGAGTACGAGAGCCACAACGCCAAACAAGCCAGCGAGACTGGCAACGGCGCGCTCCTGGTCGAAGGAAAGTTCAATCTGCTGTCTCATCGTTCGGATGCTGTTGATGGTCAAGTTGGGATCCAGGTCTGCTAGCATCCTGGTGAGCTGGGCTTCGAGGGCGCCAGGGGTCATGTTGGTTACGAGCATCACTCCGCCGATGAAGTGGGAGTTCAACTCGATTTTCTTCATCAACTCGTCGGGATAATTCACATTTTGGGCCAGGGGCACGTAGAACATGGGACGCGCGGGCCTGCTGAGACCCCACCCCGCGAACTTGGCATCGCGCACGACGCCGACGATACGGAAGGTGCCGGCATACTCGGGGACATCGAGGCCAAAGTGCTGATCCAACGGGTCTTCGCCGGTCTTGAAAAAGCGCTTCACGAAAGCTTCGTTGACGATGGCCACGGCCGCAGTGGTTTCATTGTCCGCCGCCGTGAACGCGCGCCCGCGCAAAATCGGCATGCCAAGATTCTGAAGATAGTTGGCACTCACGCGGTCCCAAGAAGCGCCAGCTTCCTCGTTGAGCTTGGCGGGAGGATGGCCAGCGACCATGATGAGTTCGCCCCAGTTGTCGGTCAGTGGGTTATAGAGGGCGAGACCGGAACCCTGAACGCCGGGGAGACGGTTGAGCTGATCCTCAAGCTGGCGATAAAGCGAGGCTAACTGAGGCTGCGTGTAGGTCGCTGGAGGTCTGTTCACGCTCACTTCCACGCGGTTTTGCACCTGGTATCCGAAGTCCTGATGCTCGAGCTTGTTGAGGCTGCGGGCGAGCATGGTGGCACCGGCAACCAGAACGACGGACAAGGTGGCCTGCACGACCAGCAGAGCCTTGCGAGCGAAAGAAGAACGATCCCTGGTGCCGCGCCCCGATCCGCGGAGCGCCTCCGCGGGATCGGTGCGCGTGGCAAGCCACGCGGGAGCCGCACCGAAAATGATTCCGGTCACCAGCGCCAAGCCAAAGGCAAACGCCAGTACCATGAGCGATGGTGCGGTGTTGATGGGAAGGAAATGTGAGCTGTGGAAGGCGAGTGCAAGCAGCAGACGGGCCGCAGCCGTGGCTACCAAAAGCCCGACAATGCCCCCGCCGATGGCGAGGAGGACGCTTTCCGTGAGCGCTTGCATAACGATTTGTCTGGGAGTGGCGCCGACGGCTAGTCGCAATGCCGTTTGGCCGCGACGCGCTACCCCGCGAGCGAGCAGCAGGTTCGCCACGTTGGAACAGGCGATTAGCAGAACTAAACCGCACACGGAGAGTAGTATCTGCAGGCTGCGGCCGTATTCTTCTTTCATCACCGCCACACCCGCTCCTGCGGGTACCACGCCTACTACCTGCTTGGGAAGCATGCGGATAACGTCCGGCATCCAGTTGGAAGGATATCCGGAATCGTTCTGCAGCCATTGGCGAAGAACCCCAGTGAGGCGGGGAGCCATTCCGTCAGTCGAAGCTCCCGTCCGCAATCGGCCGATCATGCGCAGCCAGGCAGAGACAGGTTGATGCAGCAGACTACCTTCGGCATTCATCATGGGTTCCTGCTGAAGGGGGACCCAAATATCAGGAGGGTCGCTTTCCAGAGTTTCGCCGAAGAATCCGGCGGGCGCGACGCCGATTACGGTCAGAGGATGGCCCTCCACGACGAACGTTGAACCCACTACAGAAGGATCGGAAGCATACGTGGTCTGCCAGACGCGGTGGCTAAGCACGGCAACCGGCGAAGCAGCCGGCTTGTCGTCATCCGGTGTAAACACCCGGCCGCCGAAGGCCCGGACTCCAAGGGTTGAGAAATAGGTGCCGGTCACGTACTCCGAGCGCAGTGACCTGGCAACCGATTCGATGCCCTGACGCCGTACACCCAGCCGCCATCGTCCGGCCTGGAAGGCGGTAACCTCTTCGAACTCAGGAGTTTCCGCCTTGAGGCGTTCGTACAAGGGGAACGAAAACATGCCCCAGCGGTCCTGGGGACCCCCTTCCACGCAGCATTCGTCGCCTTCGCCGACCCGGTAGAGCCTGCCAGGATCCGAGACCGGCAACGAGCGGAGCATTACCGCGTGGATCAACGTAAATATTGCCGTGGTCCCGCCGATTCCCAAGGCCAGCGTTAGTACCGCCGCAGCGGTAAAAACAGGCGACAACCGGAACTGTCGCAGGGCGTACCGAAAATTGGCGGGCAAATTTTGCATGCAACACCTCTCAATACCTTACGCAGCTCAGCTGCTGCAGGTTCCCAAATCCAGCAAACTTGTGAATGCCCGCCCGCAGGCGGGCACAATTCTGCTTGGTGATGTTGTATTGACGCTTCTGGGAGTCGTTTGTCACTGCGCTGCAAAGGCTAGGAGAATCCGATTCGTGGGCTAACACCTAGTAAACGCGCTTGCCGGGCAAGTGGAAAATTTCAGATGTCAAGAAACCCGACTTGAACGAAGCCAGTCGTGCTTGGCACGCAGGGCCGCAAAGTCGGTCAACCGAAGACTGACCCAGTGCCAGAGGTTCAGATGTTTGGACGTTCCAGCGGGCTCACGTTACACTGTCGATTTAGTTTTTCGAGGAGGAAGCATGTGGGCAGTGGTGACGGGCGGAGCGGGTTTTCTGGGGTCGCATCTTTGCGACAGGCTGCTCGCCGAAGGGTGGGACGTGCTGGCGGTGGACAATTTCATCACCGGCGCTAAGGGCAACCTGAGCCATCTGGCGAAGAATAAGAAATTCAAGTTTCAGAAGGCGGATGTTAGCAAGCCGTTGAAGGTGGCGGGAAAAGTGGGTTACGTGCTGCACTTTGCTTCACCGGCGAGTCCTCCTGATTACTTGAAGCACCCTATCGCCACGATGATGGTTGGCTCTGTAGGTACGCAGAACGCGTTGGAGCTCGCGCTAAAGAAGAACGCCAAGTTTTTTCTGGCTTCCACAAGCGAATGCTACGGCGATCCGGAAGTTTCTCCCCAACACGAAGATTATTGGGGACACGTCAATCCCATCGGCCCGCGCGGCGTTTACGACGAAGCCAAGCGCTTTTCCGAAGCGATGACGATGGCCTATCACCGCTACCACAAGGTGGACACGCATATCGTGCGGATTTTCAATACCTATGGGCCGCGGATGCGGTTGAATGACGGCCGCGCGCTGCCCAACTTTGTGTATCAGGCGCTCAGCGGCAAGCCGCTAACGATTTATGGGGATGGAAAGCAGACGCGCAGCTTCTGCTACGTCGCCGACCTCATCGAAGGAATTTACCGGCTGATGATGTCGAATGAGCATTTGCCAACAAACGTCGGCAACCCGCAGGAGATCACTATTCTGGAGTTCGCCGAGCGCATCCGCAAACATTTTGAGAACCCGCCGCCCATCGTTTTCCAGCCGCTGCCACAGGACGATCCGAAACGCCGCTGCCCGGACATTGCCAAGGCCAAGCGCATCCTGAAGTGGGAGCCGAAGGTCGGGCTGGAAGAAGGGCTGAAGCTGACGCTGGCGTACTTCAAGGAAGTCTTCAATAAAAGATGAGTGCGTAGGGAATAGGGAAAAGAAACCTAATCCTTTGAGGCTGGAATCTGAAAAGTGAGAACTACTCTCTGCCGAAGGAGTAGTACTCGAAGCCCTTTTCGCGCATGCCCTGCGGCGTATAGAGATTTCGTCCGTCGATCACCAGTTTGCGCGCCATCACTTTTCCGGCGCGATCCCAGTCGAGCTTGCGGAAAGAATCCCATTCGGTGCAAACCAGCGCGGCATCGGCGTCTTGCAAAGCCTGATAGGCGTCCTCGTGATAGTGCACCTTCGGAAAGAGGGCCTTGGAGCGCGGCATTGCTTCCGGGTCCGTTGCGTGCACGATCGCGCCTTCCTCGAGCAGGCGCTTGACCACCTCCAGCGCCGGAGCGAAGCGGATGTCGTCGGTGTTGGCCTTGAAGGCCAGTCCGAGGACGGCGACGCGCTTGCCTTTCACGACCCACAGCGCCTGGCGGATTTTTTCAAAATAGCGGTCGATGCGCTGTTTGTTCACGCGTTCGGTAGCCTTCAGGATGTCAAAATCCACTCCGACGGAAGCCGACAAGTGAATGAAAGCCTGCACGTCCTTCGGGAAGCAGAAACCTCCATAGCCAAGTCCGGCCTTCAGAAACTGGCCGCCGATGCGTGGGTCGAGCCCCATGGCATGGGTAACTTCCTCGACGTTTGCGCCGATCTTTTCGCAAAGATCGGCAATCACGTTGGCATAACTGATTTTCAGCGCGAGAAAAGAATTGGAGGCGTGCTTGATGAGCTCGGCGCTGTTGATGGTCGTGACCAGAAATTCGGCCTTGTGCCCCGGGGGGCAGGTTCCGTTGTGCACCGGGCAGCGGAAACTTTTCTCGAGAATCGGCCTATAGATTTCGCGGAGTTCCGCGGCGGAGGAGGGATCCTCGACGCCGACAACAATCCGGTCCGGATGGAAAAAATCCGCGACGGCGGTGCCTTCGCGAAGAAATTCCGGATTGGAGACGACGCGGAATTTCACTTTGCTGTTCTTGGAGTAGGCGGAAAGGGCGCGGCTGAGTTCAAGGCCGGTGCGCGCGGGGACGGTGCTTTTTTCGATGACGAGTTTGGACGATTTCGCTTCCGCGGCGATTTGCCGGGCCACGTTGTCGATGGCCGAAAGGTCGGCCTCGCCGGAATCCTTCGGCGGGGTTCCCACACAGATGAAGATGGCGTCTCCGGCGCGGATGGCTTCACCGGCGTCGGCGGTATAGGAAATCCGTCCGGCCTTGTGGGCAGACGCGAGAATCTGGTCGAGGTGATGCTCGTAGATGGGGACGCCGCCGGCATTGAGCTTGGCGATGCGCTCGCGATCGATATCCGTGCAAATTACCTCGTGTCCGGCCTCGGCGAGGCAAGCTCCGGTGACGAGACCTACGTACCCACAACCGATGACTGAAAGACGCAAGACGAATTCTCCCTAGGATGAGCTTCGGTGGACGCAACCCCGTCCGCTGTGAAATGCCAGCGTCTTATTTTGACCTATTCGCCTGAAGGAACAAAGCATCGCATGGTTTGATGTTGCCATAAGCGTCCCATTCTCCGGGCGAGCACCCTGCCAAGACGCAAGATCGATACCCTTGTTTCTTAGGAACCCTCTAATCGTTAGGTCTATAGACAGCCCCCCTCCGGTCCCGTTAGCTTGAAATCAGCGTCATTCTCTCGGATTCCCTCGGTAGCACTCGTCTGCGGAGGCGGTATGGGACGAATTCGTCTCGCTATTCTAATTTTCGGTCTGCTCTCGTGTGTTTCCCGAGAGGCGGATGCCCAATCTTCGAAGCGGCTCGTCAAACCCAACGAGGAAAAGGGCGATCCCACCCCCGACGCACGGCTACGCGCGCGGCGTCCGCAACCTAGGCCCCACGGGCCGGAGATTTTCTATTGCGAAACTCCGGATACTTCCTGCCGGACCACGCAGAATACATTTCCCCTCACTGAACTTCGCGATCTGTTCGTTTTTGTCGTGTGGCCCGGCGTGAGCGGCCAGCATGTGCAGGCGGTGGAATTTCTTTTACCGGGTGGCGGCATTTATTCCACAAAAAAGACGCGGTTTTCGATTGGCGGCGCCGCGCCGGTTGCGGCCATGGCCCCGGCGTTCAAGAGCGAAGTCTCGCCCGCCCCACCGGCGCCTCACCTGATCGCTGACGCCAACAAAATTCATCCGGAAGGGATTCCCACGCTGCTGATGAAAAGCCGGGGGGATTCCTCGATTCTGACGGTGCTGCCCGTGGGTGGAACGTATATCACGCAGAGAAATCTCAGCGGGACATGGCGCGTGCGCATTCTGCTGGATGACCGCCTCGCGCTCGAATCGGAATTCACCCTCGTCCCCCGCCAGCCCGTGGCCGCAGCCAAAGCGGAAGAAAAGGCAGAGCGATGAAGGCCGGTTTCAAAGCATGGCGAAATTTTCCCGGGATAGTGCTCCGCGGGTTTCTCTCGCTGCTGCTGGTTTGCCCGGCGACGCCGCTCCTCTCGGACGAGCAAACCGCCGTGACATCAACTCGAGACGCGACGGTCAATCAAGCTGCTCCCGCGACCAATAACGGTGCTGCGACAACGGTTTCCACGCATACGGCGCAAAATGCGAACCAGCGCTCAATGGTGCGATTCGATCTCAGCACCACGGGACTGAACTCCAACACTGCGTTGAAGACCTCCACACTCAATCTCGTTCCGACCACACCGCTGTTCACAAGCCGCAGCCAGGAAGTCCATCGCATTACCGGAGCGACCGACTGGACGGAGGCTGGCGTCACCTGGAACACGCGAAATGGAGCGCTGGCGTGGGCGATGCCGGGCGGTGATTTTGACGCCACCGCTACGGATATGCAACCGTCCGGGACGACGGCTGGGACCGCCATTGCCTTCAACGTCTTGAGCGATTCGACTTCCGCGAACATCCCCCAGGGCTGGATCAATGGAACGATCCCGAACTATGGCTTGCTGGTGAAAGACCAGTTGGAAGACGGCGCCACGTGGTCGTTCACGCGGGCGATTACGGTGACTGTCGGAGCAATTGCACCTTTCAATGGATACAACGGCTACAGCGCACAGATCAACGGCTTCAACACGGCGGCGCTGGTCACCGCCGGAAAGATGCGGGCCGATTGCAACGATTTGCGCATCGCTCGTTTTGCCGCCAACACCTGGACGCAGCTCGACCGGCAGGTAATCAATTGCAACGCCGCCAGCACCACGATCTGGTTCAAATTGCAGGTGGATATTGCTGTCAATGGCACAGACGCGAGCTACTCGTTGTTCTACGGCAACGCAAACGCGCCGGCTCCGCCCGCAAACCTGAACAACGTCTATCTGGCCTACGACGATTTTGACGCTGATACCCTCAACCAGCCGCCTGCCGGCTGGACCGTACAAGGGGGCGGCCCTTGGAACGTGGTGGCCGATGTCGGCACGAATCGAATCCTCCGCGAATCCAACAATGCCGGAAACAATCGAAACATCATTCACGTTACCTCCGTTACCACCGAGCGGGACGTTTGGGTTCAGGCCGACGTCCGAATGAGTACAGCCGCAGGGCTGGAGAGCACGGGATGTCCGGTTGGGCGCGTTGGCGGGACCACTGCCGCCAATATGACCGCCTACCGCTCCTGCCTGCAGTACATCACCGTCGGGGCGAATCCGAACCAGAGAGTGTCGCAACTCGCGTATTGGAACGCGGGAGCGTTCAATATTTTGCAGCAACCGCTCTACCCTTGGGTCAACGCCACGTTTTACACGGTTGGCGGAGCATTTTTCGGAAGCCCGGCGACGCTGCGGACATTTGTCAACGGCGTGCTTCAGGCGCCGTCCATTGTTGGCAATAACAACGTTGCGACCGCCGGTTCCGTCGGACTCTTTGTCTATGACGGTGATCCGGTGAACTACGACTTTGACAATTTCCTAGCGCGCCGCTACACCGAGCCGGAGCCGGCGACCGCCGTCGGCGCCGAGTCGGCCAATGCCTTGTCGCCGTTTTATGGATCTCGCGAAAACGTCGTCGCCAACCAGCCGACGCTCAATTTGCGCTATCTGCGCGATGTCACGATGAGCGCGCCGACACTAGGGATTTCGGAAATTACTCTGAACTGGACATTTCCGATCGGCTCGACAAACGCCAACTATGACGGAGTGTTGTTCGCTAAGCAGACAGGAAGCGTTGCCCCGACTTTTGTTCCGGCGGACGGAACGGTCTACAACACCGGGGCGCAGCCGATTGCGGGACAATTCATTGCCGCTAACACCGCCGCGTTCGCAACCGTCAGCGCCTTCGATGAAAATGGAGATACCAGCATCGTCCTTCCGGGCACGCAGTACGCCTACAAAGCCTACACTCACGATGCCACGGCGATTGCGGGGGCAGCGTCTTCTGCTGCGCCTCACTATTCTTTCGGTAACACTTCTACGCAAACGAACACTACGGTGACCGGCGGGGGCGCGAACAAGAATTGGAGCTACAAAACGGGCGCAACGACTCTCGCAGCGCCCGCTTTGGATCCCGGGAATATTGTTCTTACCGGTGGAAACGACAACGCCGTGCACTCTATGTCCGTAACCAATGGCCAGCGCAATTATCAGCCGGGCGGAACCTCAGGCCTTACGGGTGGAGCGATCCAGGGACGGCCTCCCCTCATCGCTACCGGCGACACCTCCAACCCGACCTGCAAGAATGTCTGCGCGGTCGCTTATGTGGCCGCAGGCGACGGCACTGTTTATGCCTTCCGCGCAGACACGGGGACTTTGCTGTGGCAAACCGCCGTGCTGACCACTGGCGCCGGCAGCGGTTTCCTGGCGGCCCCTGCGGTCCAGGTGAAGTCGTTCAGCGGCGTGGGTTACCTCAACGCTTTTGACCTCGTCATCGTTGCCACGCGAAATGTTGGTGCGGGCAGCACAACCAACAATAAAGTTTTCGGGTTGAACGGCAACACCGGCGCAACGGTTTGGACATTCAATCCGGGAAACATGGACATCGTGAACGCCACCCCGTACATAGATTACGTCAATAACATGGCCTGGGTCGCGAGCCGCTCCATCGGTGGTATTGGCCAGCCCAGTCTTTGGCAAATCAACACCAATACCGGAAGTCTATCGGGGTCCTTCAATCTGAACGATATCGACCAGGCGCCAACGCAAAACTTCGACGGCCGGGTGATCTACATCACCGCCAACGGCGGGGTGCTCTACGCCGTGCGCACGGATATCAATAACTGCGCCCAGGGCAGCGCCGCTCTCGGGGTCAGTCCTCGGGGCTTCCCCATTCCCATTGAAACCGCGGCCTTGAACGACGATGTGTTCTTTTCCACCTCGACCGGAGTATCCAAAATTCACGTGGTCTATCCGTTGGCGGCATGCGCTCCGGTTACGTTTACCGTTTCACCCGGCGGATGGGTCGATCCCGCGATTACAAACCCCTCTTCACTCATGTTCACTTCGCCGCCGCAAGCTGAATTCATGTACGTTGCTTCTTCCGACGGGCATTTGTACAAGATCAATCCGGCAACCGGCGCGAACGCCAGCAATCGCCTCATCAATGCCGGCGCGACGATCGGCGACCCGAGTTTTGACACCGTTATTCAGAAATTCTATGTGGGCGACTCGACCGGCCACATCTTCTCGTTCGATCTGTTTTAAAGGATCGGGGGGAAGTGCAGGCTGCTTCTAACTTCTTTCGGCTTTGCCCATGAGCAAGCCGCGCAGCCCGAGAAGCACCAGGCGCGGCTGGCGGCGCACCACGTTCCACAACAAACGAGTGGACTCATCACGGTTGATATCGCCGAGCGATTGCCGGGTCGAAGCGTCGAGCAGATCGACCAGCTGTGAATAATCCTTCTGCTCAAAATGGTGCAGCGCGCGGCGGATCAGCCAGTGCGTTCGCAATTCACGCCGCAAGGACCGAAGCTCGTGGCTCTTGCCATTCTGCAAGAGCGCCTGCGAGACGCCGAGCGCGCCGCGAAAACCGGTAACGACTCCTCCGACGGTTGAAACTTTGACCTGCGCCGCCGCATCACCCACCAGATAGACTTCGCCGTTCCCGATTTGCCTCCGTACCGGCACCCAGCCGCGATAGACCGGGATGCGCGCGCCTTGCCATTCGAGCGGCTCCAGATGCCTCTTTTCGAGGAAGCGTTCGAAACAGCGTTTCGTATCGCTGCCATGCTCGCCGATCACGCCGAGTGCGCCGCGTTCCGCCGATTCGGGGATTAGCCAGTAAAAATAGGGCGTATCATCCGGCACGAACCAGACGCGGGTCGTATCCGGTGGGCAATCTTTCGGCAGGCGCACGATGGCTTGAACGAGTGGCACAGTCTCGATCGCGGGCCAGCCGGAAGCGCGCGCCACGCGGCTCGCCGCGCCGTCCGCGCCGACCACGCTGTCCGCGTGCAACTCCTCGTGCTTGCCGCCGGATTCCACCTCGATCCGCAAGCCGCGCGCATTCGGACCGATTCCCAGGAAACGCGTATCGAAGGATAGTGCGGCACCGGCTTGCTGGGCCTCGCGGGCCAGCGCCGGAATCAGGCGCGAGCGCTCAATGATGAGATCGGGCTTGGTCAGCGCAACCTGCGCCGAACGGCCATCAGTAAAAAGCTCGAAGCGGCGAATCTCGTTGATGATGCTTTCGCGGGCGGAGGCTCCCATTTGGTGGCGGAAGTGATCCGTAACGATCAGCGTCCGGGGCGCAGGCTCGAATTGCGGTTTTGATTCCAGCACGCGCACGCGACGGCCGCCGCGGGCCACCCTCGCGGCGGTGAAGAGTCCGGCCGCGGAGCCGCCAACAACGATAACTTCGCGGTCGCTTCGTCCAAGCCGATGCTGTTCTTCTGTGTTTTCCACAGTTTCTTCCAAGGACGTGCATTCCCTGCAAATTCTATCCTTCAGGGATCCCACGCCAAAAAATTTACCTGCTTCCCGCTCGACCCGTGTGGAACAGCTCGAGTTGTGAGTGAGAGGGCGCCCGGTAAGTATAGCGAATCCACCATTCGAGGACCAACACGCGGAGAGTTGCAAAACCACCGATGGACGACGCATTCGAATCGGCAGGTTGTATTAGGAAGCAGTGGAGGCCTTGCGGGTCTGGCGTTCATAGGGCGCGCGCTCAAGACACGCGACGCCTGCAAAAATGACGACGAGAGCCAGGGCTCCAACGAAGAAAGCCATTCGCGCGGAAAGATAACTAACGAGCACGGCTGCGCCGCCGCCAATGGCGCCGAGCAGATACAGCGTGAGGACGGCGCCGCGGTGGCCGAGCCCTAGATTGGAAAGGCGGTGAGCTGCGTGGTCCTTCCCGGGCGTGGCGAAGGGCAGCAGCCCGCGCCGCGAGCGGGAAATCGTTACCAGCGTGGTGTCGAAAATAGTCACGCCCAGGATCAGAATCGGCGCAAGCCACGCGGACAGATGATTGGAGTTCTCCAGGCGCAGTTTCAGGCCCAGCGTGGCCATCAGGTAACCGAGAAACATGGCGCCGCCATCGCCCATGAAAATCTTCGCGGGTTTGAAGTTCCAGCGGAGAAACCCGGAGGCCGCGCCGAGAACGGCGGCAGCCAGCGTGGTAACCAGCGTTTGGCCGTTCAAGTAAGCCAACATGGCGAAGAAAACGGATGCCATGGCCGCGACGCCTGCGCACAAGCCGTCCATGTGATCGAGGATGCTGAACGAGGCTGTAATCCCCACCACCCAAACGACCGTGAGAACGGCGTCCAGAAAATCCCCGCTGCGCCCGCCCACGAGCACGCTGAAAACCTGCCCGCGAATTCCGCTAACCAACAGAATCGCCGCGGCCAGTGGCATGCCCACAAACAGTTTGACCTGATGATGGAGCAGCCCTTGGTCATCGAGAATGCCAACACCCGCAACCAGCGTCGCGCCGATGAGGATGCCCACAATTTGGGCGCGTGCAGGTCCGTTGAAGGCGAAAAGCACCGCGATCACCACCGCTGCGTACATCGCCAGGCCGCCAAGAAGGGGGATTGGCGTGAGGTGAACTTTGCGCGGCCCCGGCAGATCGACCATTCCAACGCGCAGCGCCAGGGCGCGCACGGGAACGACCAGCATCAGCGATGCCAATAGTGCGATGAAAAAAGCGAGCAGGCCTGCGGCCATGCAACCTCGTTTATCAGGTGAGCCGAATCCAGCCACACCGCTGCTACCGGTGTCTCACGTGATCCTCGCCGGGTTGGGGGTCCGGCTCCCAAGTCGAGCTAACAGATAGCTACCGACGCAGCCTAAACACCATACTGCGATTTTAGTTTTGCTTCAATCGGGATAATCCTGTATGTGCAAAATTGCCCACACTCCGAGTTGAGTCTTGTGATTCAAGCTAAGGACCAGTCCGCTCAGCCGGCCAATTCGTGGCTCAGCGCTCCGTCAACATGCGCGTGAAGATGCGCTTCACTTCCTCTTTGTCGCGGGTGGCATAGTACCAGTCAATAGTGCGCTTGAGGCCCTCGCGGAAGAGCACCTTGGGTTCCCAGCCGAGAAGTTTCTTGGCGAGTGAATTGTCAGCGACGCGATTGAGCGGGCCTGTGGGCATATCCGGGCGGAGCTGGATCGCGGCTTTGTGTCCGGTGAATTCGCACACCATTTTGGCGCAATCGATAACGCGGATACGTTCCATGGTTCCGAGGTTAATCGCCGTGCCGTCGTTAATTTTCTCTCCGGCCAGAATCGTGCCTTCGACGATGTCTTCAATGTATGTCCAGTTGCGGATTTGTGTGCCGTCGCCCCACACTTCGAAAGGGTTCTGCCCCAGGAACGCGCGCGCAATCATGGCGATGACGGCGTGATTCTCCACCCCGCGCGGGCCGTACACCGTGAAGTAGCGGCAGGAAGCGGCTCCCATGCCGTGCTCCTTCGCGTAAGCCTGCAGTGTGAATTCGCCCATCAACTTGGCCCAGCCGTAGGTATTGTCGGCATCGTTCGGGCCTTTGGTGAGATCTTCCGTGAGATAGAGCTCCTTCTTGGTGTCCGATTGCAGAAAATTCGGATACACGCAGCCGGAAGAAGCAAACACCACTTTTTTTACTTTGGCTTTGAGCGCTTCGGCAAACACCAGACCGTCCAGGAAAAAGTTCGACGCCGGGCCCGCCTGGTGGAGGTCCACGTAGCCACGCCCCCCGTGGTCCGCGGCGAGGTGGAAAACTGTTTCGATCCCCTGCATCGCGGTCCGGGTCACGCCGGGTTCCCGCAAATCGGCCTGCAGAAAATCGACCTTGCCTGTTCCGAGATGCTGGCGAATGTTGTCGAGATGCCCGCTGCTCAAGTCATCGACGATGCGAACTTTTTTCGCGCCTCGCGCCAGGAGCTGATCGGTAAGCGTCGAGCCGATGAACGATGCTCCGCCCGTTACCAATAAAGTCTTGCCGACCCAAAATCCATCCGCCGTCGTCACGCTTGAGTTGCCTCCTTGATTTTCAATCAACCGTCAAGTGATCGATGATTTCCACGAATTTTTGCAATTCCTTGACTCTATCATAATCAGGAGCGGCGGCCCGCGCCGCCTCGCCCATGGCCTTCAACTTATTTGGGTCGGAAGCCAGTGCGCGCACGGCGTTGACCACTTCTGCGGGGCGGTCCGGATCGGCATCGACCGCGAAGCCGCGCTGAATCCCCAGCGACACGGCGTCCGTGTCTTTCGGCGCAACCGCGACGATGGGTTTTCCCGCCGCGAGTATCCCGTACATTTTGCTGGGCGCCACCACGCCTTCCAGGCCCCGCTTAACGGTAATGACGTGGGCATCGGCGGCCGCGAGCACCGACGGAATCTTGCTTGCCGGGAAAAACTCCAGAAAACGGATATTGCCGGAACCCGCGGCCGCTGCTTCGATTTGCGAGCGCTGCGCGCCGTCGCCCACGAACACGAGGCCCACACCCTCGCTCGCCAGGTTGCGCGCCGCGGTCACCAGTGTGTTCCACGCGCCGTAGAAACCAAGGTTGCCCGCGTGCACCAGAACAAACGAAAAACTTCCGCGGATCGCGCTGACAACTTCGGGATCCGGTGTTGGAAGCGGAGTATTCCGCGGGAGGATTTCGGTTCCATCGCGGACGATCAGTACTCGCGAAGGTTCGACACCTTTGGCTATAATTCGCGCGCGCATATCTTCGCCGAGAACGATCACGCGGGTGGCGCGGCGCAGTGCCCAGCGATGAAGTTTTTCCCATACCCTCGCGATCCCGCCGGGTTCAACGATCGAGCCTCCCACGGCCATGTCCGGATACATGTCGCGTAGGTTGTAGACGTACGGTTTGCGTTTCAGTATGGCCACGATCGCGCCGACGATTCCTTGAAACGGCGGATCGGTCATGGCCACGACGGCGTCGCAAGGCACAAAGAGCGCACCCGGAATCGCCAGCGCGACGTAGCTGAGATAATTCAGCACCCGTTTTTTCATATCGAAGCGCGGAAAGTCCGTCGAACCCGCACGGATGATGCGCACGCGGCCCGCGATTTCCGTTTGGTACGGCCGCCATGCGCGGCGTTCGGTGGGATCGTAGGAAGGCCGCCCGCACAGCACCGTCACGTTGTGGGAGAGGGAAAGAGCATCCGCGACGCTGTGCGCCATCTTCGCGGTCGCGGAAGTATCCGGCGGGTAATAAAGATTGAGCAGCAGGATTCGCACGGACAGATTGTACAGAGTTCCGGCTCTGCGCGGAGCGCAGTCGCCTAGTGGTTTTCGGCAGGTTTTTTGAAGATCGGCGCAGCGGCCCGACTCAGTTCATGGGCGGTGGGCTTCTTTTTTGGCGGCTTCTTGACTTCGCGTTTTCCTCTGTCCTTGTTTCCCATGCCTGATAGCTTGCCACAGTTCGTTAACGATGGCTAGAGGCAGTGAGTTCCAAATTGGACAATCAAATGTCACGGGCGCGAGATGAGAAAGTCGCCGAGAACCAGAGCATCCATCTGCGTGCGCAGGAAGCAATCGATCGCTTCTTCGGGGCGGCAGACGATGGGCTCGTTGTCGTTGAAGGAAGTGTTGAGCACGACGGGCACGCCGGTAAGATCGCGGAAAGCGGATATGAGCGCGTGATAGCGCGGATTGGCTTCACGCGTGACGGTTTGCAGCCGGCCTGTGCCATCCACATGCGTCGGCGCGGGGATCTTGTCGCGCTTCTCTGCTCGCACAGAGTAGGCCAGGGTCATAAACGGCGAGGGGTGCGACTTCTCAAAATACTCCCCGGTGGCTTCCGCGAGGATGGAAGGGGCAAACGGGCGGAAGATTTCCCGGTGCTTGATCCGGCGGTTGAGGATTTCCTTCATTTCCGGACGGCGCGGGTCGGCGACGATGCTGCGATTACCAAGCGCGCGCGGACCCCATTCGGCGCGGCCCTGAAACCAGCCGAGAATTTTTCCATCCGCGATGATCGCAGCGGCACGGCGGGAAAGTTCCTCTTCGCTCAACTCGGCGATGGAATAGCCACTTTGTGCCAGGGCGTTCGAATCGATCGCGCGGCGAACGTCTTCGCACGAATATCCGGGTCCCCAGTAAGCCTGATCCATCACGAAGGAGCGCGGCTTGCGCAGTTTCTGATGCCAGACGTAGTACGCGGCGCCGACTGCTAATCCCGCGTCTCCCGCCGCCGGATGTATGTACACCTGTTCGAACGGTGTGACATCAAAGATTTTTCCATTTGCGACGCAATTAAAAGCCACGCCACCCGCCAAACAAACGGCCTTCAGCCCCGTTCGCTTGCCAAGCTTTTTCAACATGCCGAGATAAACTTCTTCGAGCCGCGCTTGCAACGAACAAGCGAGATTGCGGTGCCGCTCCTCCAGCGCTTCTTCGGGAGCGCGAACCGGACCCAGGCGCTTCGCCATTTCATCCGAATACATTTTGCCGAGCGTCGGCGTCTTATCGGCTTCGGCCCAGGACATCTCCGGGCCCGTGCGGTGATGCGAGAAGTAATCCAGCCCCAGGCGGAAGCCGTTCCCGTTGGAGCGCCCATCAAAACGTACGATGTCGCGGAATACGTCGAGCCGCTCCGGGTGGCCGTACGCGGCCAGGCCCATGACTTTATACTCGTCGCCAAATTTCAGGAAACCGAGATACTGCGTCACCGCGCTGTAAAACAGTCCAAGCGAATGCGGGAAAGCTACCGACCCGTCGACCCTCATGCGGCGGCCGGCGCCGGCGCCCCACATGGTGCTCGCGAAATCGCCGAGTCCGTCGGCGGAAAGCAGCGCGGCGCGCTCGAACGGCGAGACGAAAAAGCTGCTCGCGAGATGCGCCTGGTGATGTTCGATGCGATGGAACTTGGCAGCAAGCCTCTTGGGATCCGCATCAAAGGCTGCCGCCAGCGCCTCGGGAATACCGGTGAATTTCGCGAGAACTTTGACGCGTTCCCGCGCGAAAGAGGGCATGCGCAGCGCGTAAAAAAGTTTCGTGCCCAGCCTCGCGTACGGATTTCGCGGTACGGCAACGTGGTCGATGTCCGCGAGCGTGAGGCCCGCCTCCTTCAGGCAATAGCGAATCGCCTGCGCGGGAAACCCCGCCGCGTACTTCACGCGGTTGAAGCGTTCTTCCTCGACCGCGGCGATCAGCCTGCCATCGCAGACAATCGCGGCCGAAGCGTTCCCGTGGTACGCATTGATCCCAAGAATATTCATCGCGCGATTTGTCAGTGTACCTCAGCCGGAAGTTTATGCGGCGAGGTGTCGGCGGCACCACTCGTTCAGGACGTACAAGGACCAGGGGCGCGACCAGGTGGTTTTCCCGGCAAGAAAATCCCTCCAGACCGAGCGAACGCCTCCCGGTCGAAGATAAGCAGCCAGCAACGGCGCAGGGTCGGCGAAGCTTGCATCCATCCGCGCGCGCAGCGGACCGCGCAGCCACGCTTCCCACGGCAGGGTGAACGTTCGTTTCCACTGCGTTAGAAGTTCCTGCGGCAGCAAATCACCGAGCGCTTCCACCAGGAGCGCCTTTTGTGCACCAGGACGGCGGCGCGCGTCATCCGGCAGTGACCCTACAAATTCAACCAGGGGCGTGTCGAGTAGCGGCACGCGAACTTCCAGCGATTGCGCCATGCTCACGGCATCCGTATCGCGCAGCAGCGTGCTGGCCATGTAAGTGCGCATCTCCAGCCAGGAAATTCCGGCGATCGGCTCCAGCTTGCGCGCTTCGTCGGCCGTCCGTTCGAGCCAGCCGAGCCAGGTCGGCTCGAGCGTGACGCCGTCGGCGTTCACCGTGCTCGGGCGAAATCGCGGCTC
>Ga0137409_10000357_pt1 | contig 49607 bp, 46 predicted proteins | sample CZODoug1_16funga_FD_122059 | JGI IMG/M metagenome (GOLD analysis project Ga0137409, IMG submission 122059) | Vadose zone soil fungal communities from Angelo Coast Range Reserve, California, USA - CZODoug1_16fungal (Hybrid Assembly) | ecosystem: Environmental > Terrestrial > Soil > Vadose zone...
CACCAGGGATTTCGCCCTCGCGCTGGGGTCCGCTACAAGGCGCCCGCTCGGCTTACCTTGGCGGGACTTACACCCGCAAGTGAACAGCAGCTTGGCAGGACGCGCCATGGCTGGAGTATATCCTCAGGATTTCAGCCGCGCCGCGACGGGGTTGCGGACGTCGACGAAGCGGAGCGGCTTGTCCTTCCACTCCCCGGAGTAGTCGACGCCGATGCGTTTCGAGCGGACGATGCGCGGGCGGTAGAGGGGGTCGGCGACGAAGTGGAAGCCATTGCGGGTGAGGTCGAGACCGTTGTGGGTGCGGGTGATGCCGAATGCGCGGGCGAGCTTCGCGGGGCCGCTGAGGTCGGCGCGCCAGCCGTCGAGGGGCTCGGCGGCGCGGATGAGGACGGCGTGGGCCTTGCCGGAGCGGCCCGCGACGACGTTGAACATCCAGTGCATGCCGTAGATGAAGTAGACATAGGCGCGGCCGGCGGGTCCGAACATGACCTCGGTGCGGGCGGTGCGTCCCTTGGAGGAGTGGGAGGCAAGATCCTTCGGCCCGAGATACGCCTCGACCTCGACGATGCGCGCGCGGCGGATCTTCGCGCCGACGCGCTTGACCAGGATGGTTCCCGGCAGCTGCGCGGACAGCCGGATCGCCGTCTGCTGGAAGAAGCGTTCGTTCAGGGCTCGCGGCACTCCTCCAATTTACCTTCGGCGGCGGGACAGCGCGAGCACCCCCATCAGAAGGAATCCTTCCAGGCCCGTCAGCCCGCAGCCGCCGCCCCCGCCGCCTCCACCGTCGGATGTGCTGCTGCCGGCGGCCGGCGCGCCTCCTCCTCCGGACGGGGGCGCGGGAGATGCCGAGGCCAGCGCGAAGGTCATCGAATTCACGTTGAATGATCCGCTGTCGAAGACGAGACGGATCGCCTGAGTGCCGGCCGACAGCGTCACGCCGCTCGCCGTCACGGAGTTCCACGTCTGCCAGCCGCTGGTGCCCGGAGCCGTCAGCGTCCCCGAGAGGTCCGTCGCACCGGACAACAGGTGCATCGTGCCGCCGGTCGTCGCCGAGGCCACGCGGAAGCTCACGTCGTAGGTCCCGGCCGTCCCCACGGCCACCGTATACTGCAGCCATTCGCCCGGCGACAGCCAGCCGACGTCGCGGCCGCCGCCCGCGTCGCCCGTCATCTCGATATCCACCCCGGTCGTCCGATATTGCCCCCCCGCGTTGGTCGCGTCCGAGTCGTGGTAGCCGACGCCCTCGCCGCCGTCGTCGAAGTCCTCCGCCTGAATCACGCCCGGGATCGCGTGCGCGACACCGCCATAAGGAGTGCCGCCCGCGGGCGGAGGGGGCGGAGGTGGGGGAGGAGTGCCCCCGCCCGACGACGAAAAGCCCGCATACATCGCCGGCGAAATCTGCGCCAGCTTCGGCGCATTCACGCCCGAGTAATCGTCCTTCAGGATGCCGTGCGTGTCGCTCGACTCCGGCGTCCACGTCCACCACGTCCACGACAGACCCTTCGACAGGATGTAGTTCTTCAGGGCCCCGAACCATTTTCGCTCGCGGTCGCGGAGTGACGCCGACCAGGTTCCGAGCGAATCGTCCAGCACCGCGCCCCATTCGCCGACCCAGACCGGGGCCGTGTTGCTGGTGTGCAGGAATCCCCATTGATGGTCCCAGAAGGCCGGCAGATTGTTCGGGAAGTCGGCCGTCTGGTGGAAGGGCTGATCCCAGACGATGGGGCCGTAGTCGTGGATTTCGTAGACGAGCTGGTTGGCGACGTCGAGGGTCAGCGGCACGACCGGCACCCCGAGGTGCACCGCGCCCCACCAGCCGCCCTCGCCGTTGTAGGCGTCGAGCCCCTGCACGAAGATGAGCAGCTTGGGGTTCACGCCCAGGATCTCGTTGGCGCAGCGCTTCGCCGCCCAGCGCCAGTTGTCCAGGACGTTGACGTTGTCGGCCTCCCACGTGACGCCGGCGTGGACCTCGTTGAAGAGGTCGACGCCGACGACGGTCGGGTTGTCCTTATAGCGCGCGACGAGCGACTTCCAGTTCGCGATCCACGACGCCTCGGAATGGGACGAGTCGTACCAGCGGCCGTTCTCCGACGCGGCCCCGCCCGCGAGGCGGTGATAGTCGAGGATGATGCGGATGCCGCGCTGGCCGGCGGACGCAATCAGCCGGTCGAGCAGCTGCAGGCACGTGAGCGCCAGCAGGTCGGCGTTCTTGACGGGGTCAATTGCCGAGGCCGACGGCTTCGCGCCGGGCGCGAAGATGTCGGACGAGAACGGCAGGCGGATGAGGTTGAAGCCCGAGGTCTTCATCTCGTCGAGATGGTTCTCGATCGAGCGGTTGGTTCCGCCCCAGAGCCCGTGCATGATGCGGTTTTCGCTGTCGAGGCCGTGCCAGTTGACGCCGGAGAAGCGGACGATGTTGCCCGCGGCGTCGCGGATCGTGTTGCCCTGCGTGTGCCAGAACCCGTCGCCCACGGCGGCGGCGGGCGCGGGGGAGGCGGCGCCCGGAAGGCAGAGACAGAGGGCGAGCAGAAGGTGGCGCATGGTGCTCTCCTTATTGAAGGCCCGCGTACTCCGCGCAGGCCAGGGCGACCTCGACCTGCGCCCAGAAGCGGTGGTAGCGGAATTCCGCCGGACTCCCGCTCCGGATCGCCTTCTCGACCTTCGGGAAGTCCGGATCGCTCCGGTACTTCGGCCGCAGGTCGAGGAACGTGGTCCCGGGCGTGATTGCGCCGCCGCTCGCCAAAGCGCCGCGCCAGCCCGGGGGCAGGTCGACAGGGTCGTGGAACCGCGTATAGTCGGGTCGAAGCTCGGGGTTGGATACGCCCGCGGAGTCGCGATACTGCGTCCACATCCGGTCGAGCAGCTCCTTCGCGACGGCCCGCGACTCGGCCGAGCCGTGCGCGATCAGCGCCCGAGCAAGCGAGGCGGCGACGCCGACGTCGGCGGTCCCTCCCACGGACTTCACGTGAAGGCCGGCATTTGCTCCGGGTCTCACAGGATCCCAGGAATCGGGCCGGCCCGACCACTCGAGCTGCGCGGGAATCGAGTAGGTCCCGTCCGGCTTGAAGAGGACGACCTTCCGCGCCCACGCGGCCCACTTGTCGACGACCGCGGCCGCGGCCTTGTCGCCCGAGAGCGACGCATATTGAGCGAGGCGTCCCACGGACCACGTCTGCCACCCGAACCATTCGTTCGACGGAGGGTCGCGGAAGACGGGATGGTCGACGTAGGCCATCTCATGGAATGTCGGCGTGCCGGGGGGAAATGCTTCGTAGCGCCCGTTGAGGCTCGTGGTCGCGCCGCCGGCGATCGCGCCTTCCGAGGACTGGAGCCAGCGGTAGAACTCGACCTGGCGCGACAGGCTCGCGTCCCAGTCGGGGCTGTCCTTCGACAAGTACCACGCCGCGACGGGATTCTGGTAGCCGAAGTGGGCGTGGCTGGATCCCGTGCGCCACGCCCAGCCGTCCTTGCGGTCGAAGGAGCCGCCCCAGGCCTGGGACCACGCGATCAGGTGGTGCTGCCCCCTGAAGTATTTGTCGTGAAGCGCGTAGCGGAGCGAGTCGCCCATGCGCGCCGCCTTCGCCAGCGGCAGTACGGCCGCGGGATCCCGGCCCTGCTCGCGCACCCAGCGAGCGGCCCACGCGACCGCCTGGAGGACGCGGGCGTCGGCGTCGGGTGCCCCCGTATAGCGCCACTGCTTCGCGTAGGAAGCGTCCTTGATGAAGAGGTCGAGGAAGCCGTTCGGCCCGCCGGCCTTGAAGGTCTCCTTCGACGGATGCGGGATCGTCTTCCACACCGACTCCATCGGTCCGCGCTGGAACGTGTTCACCAGGGCGCGCTTCCCGTAGCCGTAGAAGTCGTCGACGTCCATCAGCCAGTGCATGACATGGAGGCCGCCGCGGGTCGCGAGCGGATCGACGCCCGCCGCCACGGCGGGATCCATCGCGACGGGATACTGGTCGATGCGGTCCGCCTCCGGCACGTAGGTCGCCGGCTTCTTCGGATCGTAGAGGTCGGCGGTCGGTTGATCGGCCGCGGAGGGGATGAGCGTCTCCTCCATTTTGTTCCACGCCGCGTTGAAGGGCGCCCAGTCGCCGGTCCGGCGGCCGTGCATCGCCTCGAGCCAGAGCCAGTAGCTGAACGTCTCGCTGGTCGTGAGGTGTCCCTGGTCAGGCGCATCGACGATCAGCGTCTCGACCGAATGGTACGGGATGCCGTCCTCGCTGAAGTAGCCGCGGGAGGGATCCTGGAGCTGGGCATACAGCTCGTCGAAGCGGTCTTCGTAGATCGAGAGCGCCGCGAGCTTCGGCGTGCGCGTGTCGGCGACCTCCTCCGCTGCGACGTCGACCTTCTCCGGCCCTCGCGTGAACCGGACCTTGCCGTGCGTCACCTCGAGGCGCGTGCCGTCGTGCGCCGTGCTGAGGACGAAACGCGTGCCGAGAACCGTGGCGTTCGCCTGCGGCGTGCGGATCACGAGCGGATCGGCCTGACGGTCGACCGACGCCGTCAGGCGCCCCTGGCTCAGGTAGAAGCGCTTGCCCGGGTCGGACGCCTCGAAGGTGAGCGCCGACCAGTTGCCCAGCTTGAAGACGGTGACTTCCCCGGGGAAGGTGATCGTGGCGGGGCCCTTGAGGAGGTCGCCGGCGTGGAGGGCGACGTCGCCGTGCATCGCAAGCACGGGACCGCTGCGGGTGAAGAAGAACCCGGCGGCCGCGACGACGAGCGCCGCGGCGGCGAAGGCGAGGAGACGACGCTGCCGCACGCGGCGGACCTGGGCCTGGATCGTCGAGACCGCCCGCTCCTCCTGATAGTGGCGCTGCAGCGCATGATCGAGCCGGGATGCGCGCGCGAAGGCGTCGGCCGCCTCCGTCGACGAGGCGAGCAGGGCGTCGAGCTCCTTCAGGTCCTCCCCGGTGGCGAGCCCGTGGAGGCGCTTCTGGATCAGGTCGTCATGCGCGCTCATGGCGGCCCCGCCTGCACGCGGCGCTGGAGACATTCCTGGAGGACTTCGCGGATGCGGCTCAACGTCTTATGGACCGCGTCGAGCGAGCTGCCGACCTCCTTCGCGATGTCGCCGAGCTTGAGCGAACGTTCGTAGCGGAGGACGAGCAGGCCCTGCGAGCGCGGGGGAAGTTTCGAGATGCAATCGCGCAGGCCGTCGGTATCGGGCGCGGCGGCTTCGCTGCGGTCGTAGGCGTCGAGGACGGCCTGGATCACCTCGGGGGAGAACGCCAGGGGGATGCGGCGGGACTGCTCGCGGCCGCGGAGGACTTTCTTCAGCGCGACGCCGCGCGCCCAGGCGCCGAAGGGCCTCGCGGGATCGTAGTTCGCGAAGCTCTCCCAGAGGGCGAGCGAGACTTCCTGGAAGAGGTCCTCGGCCGCGGCGCGGTCGCGCACCACGGAGGCGAGGAAGGCGCGGACCCCGTCCTGGTGCCGGAGAAACAGCTTCAGGAAGTCTTCGTGCGAACCCATCTGTCCCCTACTTCCGGATCATCGCCGGAATTGGACGGGAAAAGAAGGGGACTACGCCAATTCCTTGAGGATGAGGTGCAGGGCCACTTCAAGGTGGGCGCTCATCGCGGCGTGCGCCGCCTGGGCGTCGCGCTTCTCCAGCGCCGACAGGATCCGCAGATGCTCGGGGTGCGCCTGCTTCAGTGTCGGCGGATCGAGCTTGAGCCACTGGATCGCGCGCACGCGCCGGTTGCAGCGGGCGATCTCCTGGTGGAGCAGGGCGTTGCCGCCCGCCTCGGCCAGCAGCAGGTGGAAGCGGTTGTCCAGGTCGAGCTTCGCCTTCTTCTGGGCCGGATCGGCGGCGAGCGAGTCGCATTCCTCCGCCACCCGGTGCAGTTCGACGACCTGCGCCGGCGTCACGCGCTGTGCGGCGAGATAGACGGCGCCGCACTCGAGGATGCCGCGGAGCTGGAACGTCTCGACGATGTCCTTCCGGGAGAACGTGACGACGGTCGTGCGACGGTTGGGGTTGCTGACGACGAGGCCTTCGGAAGTCAGGCGCGCGATGGCGTCGCGCACCGGGCTGGGGCTGACGTTGAACTGGGTCGCGAGGTCCGCGACGTGGAGCGCGGCGCCCCCCGCCAGCGTGCCCGAATGGATCGCGTCGACGAGGCGCTCATGCACGTGGTCCGAGAGCGAGGTCCTCGCGATGCCCGTCAGCGCGCTCATCGCTGCGGCGCCCCTTCGACCGCTTTCCCGTTCGTCTCGATCACGTGGACCTGGTGGACGCCGGGCTTGTCGCTGGTCCACGTCCACACGACCTTCTTCTCGCAGGTGACTTCGAACACCTTCACGCCCTTGCCGCCCTGGCCGTAGCTCGCGATCACGGTATTCCCGTTCGGCAGCCGCTGCGCGCCGCAGGGATCGCGGAAGAGCGGGGCGCTCAGGTCCTCGTTGGCGACCTGCCACACGATCTTTCCCGCGGCGTCGAACTCCACCGTGCGATTGCCGTGCGTGAGATTGACGAGGGTGTTGCCGTTGTCGAGGCGGATCGCCGTGAAGGGCCAGCACTCCTTGGGCTCCTCGGGCGTGTGCGCCTCCCACGCGGTCGTGCCGTCGGGCTTGTACTCGCGGACGACGTGGTCGAGCAGATGCGGAACGAGGAAATTGCCGTTGGCCAGCTTCCGCGCCATCCGCGTCTCCATATGGGGGTTCTGCGTCTGACAGCGCAGCGCGACTTCGGTCACGGTCTTGCCGCTGCGGTCGATCTCGAGCAGCCGCGGCGACTTGCCCGATTCGGTCAGAAGGACGTTGCCGTTGGGGAGGGGTTGGACGGTATCGACCTCGCTCTGAGTGCCCTTGAACTCGAAGAGGGTCTTGCCGTCCTTGTCGACTTCGACGACCGCGCCGGAAGGGTACTCCTTGCTCTTGGTGACGGCCAGGAGGACATTGCCGTCGGCGAGGACCCAGCCGTCGCGAGTATTCCTGGGATAGCGCCAGCCGATGCTGTCGTCGCCTTCGACGATGTAGGTCTCGGCTCCGCAGACGAGAAAGCGGTGGTGGATCTTCTCAGGGGATTCCTGCTGGGCGCACAGGGCAAGGAGGAGGAGTATCATCAGATAAATATATCATATATGAAATATCTTGCAAGGAAGTTCCGTAGTACCTAGAGTATTTGGCGACGTTATCCCGGACGGGCGGGACCGGGGGCTATACTTGAAGGGCCACGATGCGATCCCTGCTGCTGATCGTCCTGGCTGCCCTTGCCGCCGATGAGGTTCCGGCCGCGGCTTCTTCACAGGACCCCGCCGGCATCGAGTTCTTCGAGAAGAACGTCCGTCCGATCCTCGTCGACCGCTGTCACTCCTGCCATAGCGCAACGGCGGCCAAGCTGAAGGGCGGCCTCCGGCTCGACAGCCTCGAAGCCGCACTGAAGGGCGGCGACTCCGGCCCCGCCCTCGTTCCCGGTCAGCCCGACAAGAGCCCGCTCGTCGAGGCAGTGTCCTATAGGAACGTCGAGCTCAAGATGCCGCCGAAGGGCCGGCTTCCTGCGAAGGAGATCGCCGATCTCACCGAGTGGGTCCGCCGCGGTGCGCCCTGGCCGAAGGCCGACGCCTCCGCGTCCGCCGCGCGCCGGGCCGAGTTCAACCTCGAGCAGCGCAAGGCGGAGCACTGGTCCTGGAAACCGCTGCGCAACACGGAGCCGCCCGCGGTCCGGGACGCGGCCGCGGTCCGTCGTCCGCTCGATCGTTATCTCCAGGCGAAACTGGAGCAGCGCGGCCTGACGCCCGCGCCGACGGCCGATCCCCGCACGCTGATCCGCCGCCTGTCCTTCGACCTGGTCGGACTCCCGCCGTCGACGTCCGACGCAGACGCCTTCGACAAGGATCCCTCCGATGCCGCCTATGAGCGCATCGTCGACCGCCTGCTCGCGTCGCCGCAGTTCGGCGAGACCTGGGGCCGCCACTGGCTCGATCTCATGCGGTACGCCGAAACGCGCGGCCACGAATACGACTACCTGCTCCCGAACGCGCACTACTACCGCGACTACGTCATCCGCGCCTTCAATGCCGACCTCCCGTACCCGCAGCTCGTCCTCGAACACGTCGCGGGCGATCTGCTTCCGGAGCCGCGCCTCAATCCCGCGGACGGTTCGAACGAATCCGTGCTCGCGACGGGCTGGTGGTACCTCGGCGAGTGGCTGCACTCGCCGGTCGACACCCGCGTCGACGAGATGGACCGCGTCTCCAACCAGATCGAAGTCTTCGGCAAATCCTTCCTGGGGCTCACGATCAGCTGCGCCCGCTGCCACGACCACAAGTTCGACGCGATCTCGCAGAAGGACTTCTACGCGCTCGCCGGGTTCCTCAAGAGCTCGAATTACCGGCAGGTCCGCTTCGACACGATCGAGGCCGAGAAAGGCGCCGCGCGGGAACTGGAGGCCCTCCGCGACAGGAGCGAGGCGACGGCCGTCGACGCGGCCCTCCGCTCGGCAAGACGCGGCCTCGATCGCCTCGCCGACTATCTTGAGGCCGCGCGCGACGCGATGAGCGTCTGCACCGGCTGCGCGGACGACATCGTCTTCGACGACTTCGAGTCCGGCAATTACGCAAACTGGACCGTGGAGGGAACGGCGTTCGGAGCCGCGCCGCAAACCGCGGAAACGGTCGCGACTTACCAGGGGAAGATCGGCGCCACCGGGAAGTACTTCGTCAACTCGCACAACGTGCGGAAGGGCGAGGACATGGCCGCGGGCGACCGCCACACCGGCAGGCTCACGAGCAACCCCTTCCGCATCGAGCGCGACCATATCGCGTTCCTCGTCGACGGCGGCGCGATCGAGGGGAAGACCTGCATCAACCTGCTCGTCGACCGCCGCGTCGTCCTGTCCGCGACCGGACGGAACAGCAACGCCATGGCCCCGCAGCGCTGGGACGTCCGCGCCTGGCGGGGAAAGGAGGCGCGGATCGAGGTCGTCGACGACGCCACGGGCGGCTGGGGCAATATCGGCATCGACGAAATCGTCTTCACGGACGGCGGCATCCCGTCGCCGGGGCGCGAGAAGATCGCGGCGATCGCCGACGCGCGCAAGCTCGACGCCGCACGGCTGGCCGCATGGGTCGAGCACCTGCGGCGCGCCGGCGCCGATCCGTCGGATCCGTTCCACGCGTTCGCGTCGGTCGTGAAAGGCGAGACTGCCGCGGCGGTCCTGGCGCGGGAGCGGTCGCGGGAGGCCGCGGCCGCGCACGCCCTCGACGGCGTGGAGATCATCGCCGACTACACGAAGCCCGGACCCGCCGAGTGGTCGCAGGACGGCGTCACGTGGCGCCGCGGGAACTCCGGGGACGCGCTGTGGGATGCGAAGGGCCTGGCCGGCGTCGCCCCTTATGGCGCCCTGCGCGAGGATCCCCTGTGGCAGTTCCTTCGCAGCGCCCCGAAGGCGCAGGTGGAATCCAGCCACCGCGGCTGGGACGACTCCGGCCGGCGCGCGCGGACGGCGACGTTCACGATCACGAAGCCGACTCTCCATACCCTCGTGCGCGGCGCGGGGCGGCTCTTCGTCGAGATGGACGGCCACCGCCAGATCAACGGGCCGCTGCACGCGTCGACGGTCGCGGCATCGAAAGACCCGGGGCTCCGCTGGGTGTCGCAGAACGTGCGCTACTACGTCAGTCCCGAGCCGGCGAAGCCGCTGCACCGGGCCCACCTCGAGTTCAGCCCCGACTCGCCGGACTTCGAGGTGCTGATCGTCGCGCAGGGCGACGCCGCGCCGGGGAATCCCGTCGACCGTCCGCCGCGCTTCGTGCTGGACGCGCTGCGGGAGGCGACGTCGCCGCGCGCGCTCGCGGAATCCTATCAGGCCCGGCCGTCGGAGCTCGACGGGTGGCTGCTGCGCCACCCGGAACTGGCGGGACCGCCCGCGCCGGAAGCCGCCGACCATGCCGCGGCCCGCGCCCGGATCGCGGCCACGGTGAAGCCCGAGTCCCGCCTCGCGCCGGCCATCATGGCGGGTTCCGCGTCGGACGAGGTCCTTCTGATCCGGGGCAACGCGGCCACGCCCAAGGAGTTCGTGCCCCGCCGCTTCCTCGAGGCCTTCGGAGGAGGGGGCGGGGACCGGCTCGATCTCGCGCGCCGCATGATCGACCCGGCCGTCACGCCCCTGGCCCAGCGCGTGATCGTCAACCGCCTCTGGCATCATCTCTTCGGCCGCGGCCTCGTGCCGACGGTCGACGACTTCGGCAAGATGGGCCTGCCGCCCGAGCACGGCGAGCTGCTCGACTTCCTCGCGCTGGAATTCGCGCGCGACGGCGGATCGATCAAGCGGATGATCCGCGAGATCGTCCTCTCGGCGGCGTATCGCCGGTCGACCGTGGCCTCCGCGATGGCGATCGAGACCGATCCCGGCAATGCGCTGCTCCAGCACCGCGATCCGCGCCGGGTGACCGCGGAGGCGCTCCGCGACGCCATGCTCGCCGTGTCCGGCCGTCTCGACCTGACGCCGCCCGAACGCTCGATTCCGATCCATCTCGACGGCTTCCAGGACGGCCGCGGCCGGCCGGGCGACGGCCCCGTCGACGGCGCCGGACGGCGCAGCGTCTATCTTGCCGTGCACCGCAATTTCATCTCGTCGATGCTGCTCGCCTTCGACTTCCCTCAGCCGTTCTCGGCGATCGGGCGCCGCAGCGTCTCGAACGTCCCCGCGCAGTCCCTGATCCTCCGCAACAACCCCTTCGTCCACGAACAGGCCGCGTCCTGGGCGAAACGCGTCGCCGCGGATCCGGGGCCCGCGCGGGAGCGCATCGACGGCATGTTCCGCGCCGCCTTCGCGCGACCCGCGACGTCCGACGAGACGGCCGGCGCGCTCCAGCTTCTCCAGGACGTGGCGGCGATGAAAGGGCTCGACGCGAACCACGTCGATGTCTGGAAGGAACTCGCGCACACGCTCTTCCAGGCGAAGGAATTCCTCTTCATCCGCTAGGGGACGATATGGCGCACGAATGCGGCCGGGTCCGGGAGGCGTTGACGCGGCGCGCGATGCTCGCGCAGACCGCGACGGGCTTCGGCGGGCTCGCGCTATCGGCACTCTTCGCGGATCCGAAGTCCGCATTCGGCGACCAGGGCGGGCAGCGCGGCGTCCATTTCGCCCCCCGCGCGCGCAACGTCATCTTCCTCTATATGGACGGCGGGCCGTCGCAGGTCGACACCTTCGACTACAAGCCGATGCTCGAGAAGCATCACGGGAGGAATCCTCAGCAGGTGATCGGCAGGGTCGAGAAGACCCAGTTCGACAACAACGGCACCGTCATGCGCTGCCCCTGGACCTTCCGCCGCCGCGGGGAGAGCGGCCTCTGGGTGAGCGACCTCTTCCCGAACATCGGCGGCTGCATCGACGAGCTCTGCGTCGTTCGCTCCATGACCTCGAACTTCTCGGAGCATACGGCGGCGAACTACTTCCTCCACACGGGGAACGGATCCCAGGGCCGGCCGAGCATGGGCGCCTGGGTGAGCTACGGCCTCGGCAGCGACAACCAGAACCTGCCGGGCTTCATCGTCCTCAACGGCGGCCTGATCCCCGTCGGCGGCCTCGACAACTTCAACAGCGGTTTCCTCCCCGCCTCCTACCAGGGCTCCTTGTTCCGTCCCGCGGATCCGCCCGTCGCCAACCTGCGGCGGCTCGAGTCGACGTCCGCCCTCCAGAAGCGGAAGGCGGAGTTCGTCAAGTCGCTCGACGGCCTTGCGCGCGCGACGCCCGGCTATGACGAGCAGTTCGAGTCGGCGATCCGCAATTACGAGCTTTCGGAGAACATGGAGGCGGTGGCGCCGGAGACGATGGATTTCTCGAAGGAGAGCGACGCGACGAAGTCGCTTTACGGCCTGGATTCGAAAGACCCGGCGACGGCGACCTACGCCCGCCAGTGTCTCATCGCGCGGCGCATGGTCGAGCGCGGCGTGCGCTTCATCGAGCTGACCTGCCCGGCCATCCAGGGTCACGACCGCTGGGACCAGCACGGCGGCCTGCGGAAGGGTCATGAGGACAATGCGCGCGCCGTCGACCAGCCGATCGCCGCGCTGATCCGGGACCTGCGCGCGCGCGGCCTCCTCGACGAGACCCTGATCCTCTGGGCCGGCGAGTTCGGTCGGACGCCGTTCGCCCAGGGGGCGGACGGACGCGACCACAATCCCTACGGCTTCACCGTCTGGATGGCCGGCGGCGGCGTGAAGCGCGGCCATGCCCACGGCGAGACCGACGAGTGGGGCTACAAGGTCGTGAAGGACAAGCTCGAGATGCACGACCTGCACGCGACGATCCTGCACCTGCTCGGCGTCGACCATAAGCGCCTCACTCTCCGTTTCGGCGGCCGCGACATGCGTCTCACCGACGTGCACGGCGAGGTCGTCAGGGAAATTCTTGCGTGAGCAGGGGCCGCGCGACGTAAGATTCTCCGGAGCCCGAATGTCCGGCTCGAGGAGAATCCCCCGATGAATCCCGACGCTCCCGGTCTGATGTCGCGCCGCTCCTTCCTGGTCGCAGCGGCGGCGGCGGTCGGCGGCGGCCTCGGCGCCTGCACGTCGGCCTCCTCGGCCGACCGCTTTGCAGAGGATCCCTTCACGCTGGGCGTTGCCTCCGGCGATCCGGAGCCGGACGGCGTCGTGCTCTGGACGCGCCTGCTTCCGAAACCCGCGGAACCCGACGGCGGGCTCCCGGGCGGCCCGGTCGAGGTGACCTGGACCCTCGCGGAAGACGACGCGATGACGAAAGGCGTCCGGACCGGAAAAGCGGTAGCCGCCGCGGAGCTGGGGCATTCCGTCCACGTCGAAATCGGCGGCCTCGCTGCGGATCGGCCGTACTGGTACCGCTTCCAGGCGGGCGGACAGGAAAGCGAGCGGGGCCGCACGCGGACCCTGCCGGCGAAGGACGCCCTCCCCGCCCGCGTCCGCTTTGCCCTCGCGTCCTGCCAGAACTACGAGCACGGCCTCTTCACCGCCTACGAGCACATGCTGAAGGAGGACGTCGACTTCGTCGCGCACGTCGGCGATTACATCTACGAAACCGTCTCCGCCGCGAAGCTGTTCCGCAAGCATCCGGGCAGGGAGTGCATGACGCTCGACGACTACCGCCGGCGCTACGCCCTCTATAAGGCGGACGCCGCCCTGCGCGCGATGCACGCCGCCGCGCCCTGGCTCGTGACGCCCGACGACCACGAGGTCGATAACAACTACGCGAACGCAATCTCCGAGGAGAAAAAGGTCAAGCCCGAGGATTTTCTCGTGCGCCGCGCCGCGGCCTACCAGGCGTACTACGAGCATCAGCCGCTTAGGATCGCCTCGCTTCCGAAGGGGCCGGACATGATGCTGTACCGTCGCGTCTCCTGGGGGCGCCTTGCGGATTTCCATGTGCTCGACACGCGGCAGTACCGCACCGACCAGCCCTGCGACGACGGCAACAAGCCCCCGTGCCCCGAGACGATGGATCCGAACGGGACGATCATGGGCGCCGTCCAGCGCGACTGGCTCTTCGACGGCCTGGCGCGCTCGGCCGCGTCATGGAACGTCGTCACGCAGCAGGTCATGGTCGCGCGCGTCGACCGGCTGGCGGGCGAGGGGGTCGCGTACAGCATGGATCAATGGCCCGGCTACGAGGTGGAGCGCCGACGGATGTTGAAGCACTTTCACGACGCGAAGATCCCGAATCCGGTCGTGCTGTCGGGCGACATCCACACCAACTGGGCGAACGACCTGATCGCGGATTTCGACGATCTCGATTCGAAGGTCGTTGCCAGCGAGTTCGTCGGGACGTCGATCAGTTCCGGCGGCGACGGCCTGCAGAAGCCCAAGAACCTCGAGGGGATCCTCGCGGACAACCCCTTCGTGAAGTTCCACAACGCGGAACGCGGCTACGTGCTCTGCGAGGCGACCGGGAAGACCTGGCGCAGCGACTACCGGACGGTTCCGTTCGTGCTCAAGCCCGGCGCCCCCATCAACACGCGGGCGTCGTTCGTGATCGAGACCGGAAAAGCGGGCCTGAAGCCCGCGTAAGGAGGAGTCATGACGGCGATGCTTCTGGCGTTCGCGCTGCTCGCCCAGGACACGGTGGACAATCCCGAGTACAAGGGCTGGGCCCCGTTCAAGCCCGGGTCTTCGGTCACCTACAAGCTCGAACGGAACGGGGCGCCGCAGGAGGGGACGCAGAAATCGACGCTGAAGTCGGTGAGCGAGACCGAGGCGGTGATTGAAACGGAGATCGTCCAGAAGGGCGCGGCCGTGGGGAAGCCCTTCGAGCGCAAGATCCCGGCGAAGGTGCCCGCCGAAAAGCAGGGCAAGGTGCTGAAGACCGGCGAAGAGGAGATCGAGGTCGCCGGCAAGAAGATGACCTGCGCGTGGAAGGAGATCGACTCGGCCAATCCGAGCCGGCCGGGGACGATGAAGGTGTGGATCTCCGACGAGATCCCCGGGAAGGGCGCGCGGATCGAGCTGACCGGGGCGAGCGGCGGCAAGAGCGTCATGATCGCCTCGGAGTGGGAAAAGAAATAGCAGTCCCGGCGTCTCCACGCTATCCTGTGCGCCCATGGACCTCCAATATCCGATCGGCCCGTTCAAGCCGCCGCCCGCCACGGCGGCCACGCGGCGCAACAACCTCCAGGAGCTGGCCGCCGGCGTCACGCTGCTGCGCCAGGCGGTGAAGGGCCTGACGCCCGTCCAGCTCGACACCTCCTACCGCCCGGGCGGCTGGACCGTGCGCCAGGTCGTCCACCATCTCCCGGACAGCCATATGAACGGGTATATCCGGATCCGCATGGCCCTGACCGAGGACAAGCCGACGATCAAGACCTACGAGGAGGCCCGCTGGGCGGAGCTCGAGGATGCCCGGCGCGGGGGGGTCGACGTGTCGTTCAAGCTGCTCGATGCGATCCACATCCGCCTGGGGGCGCTGTTCCGGACCCTGACCCCGGACGACTGGAAGCGCGCCTACATCCATCCTGAAAACGGCCGCATGACCGTGGATCACGCGCTTGCGAACTACGCCTGGCACACGAAGCATCACACGGCGCACATCACGTCGCTTCGCGAGCGCATGAACTGGGCCTGAGCCGGAGGAATTCCGGGTCCGCCGCCGGTCGACCCGCTAGAATCGTGGGGGAGGAACCCAGGGGTCTCATCGCGATGGAACCATCTTCCGGTCCGGCACGGCCCACTGCGTCGCTGCGGCTGATGGTGATCATGTTCACCGACCTCGTCGGCTCGACCGCCCTCAAGGAACGGATCGGCAGCGAACAATACCGCCGCCTGAAGGAGAAGCACGACCGCTTCGTGACCCAGGCCCTCGCCATCGCGCCAAGCGGAAAAGTCCTCCAGGACATCGGCGACGGCTACTTCCTCAGCTTCAGCAGCGTGGGCCACGCGGTCGCCGCCGCCCTCCTCTTCCAATACCTGATGACGAAGGAGGCCTGGCCGCATCCCTTCACCTCGCGCGTCGGCATCCATCTCGGCGAGGTGGAGGAGGGCCACAGCCAGGTGACCGGGCAGGCGGACTTCATCTCGTCCGCCATTGACCAGGCGAGCCGGACCATGTCGCTCGCGGTCGGCGGACAGATCCTGCTGACGCGGACGGTCTTCGACTCGGCCCGCCATGCCGTGCGGGAGCATCCGCCCGTCGGGGCCGACGCACCCGCTCCGGCGCTCGCGTGGATGTCCCACGGCTCCTATCTGTTCAAGGGTTGCACGGACCCGGTCGACGTCTTCGAGGTCGGCGCGAAAGGCGTCGCGCCGCTGACGCCGCCGCCCGACTCGGAGAAGGCGAAGCGCGCGATGCTGCCCACGACGCCCGTGATCGCCGCCACCGGCGAGACGCAAGTCGCGACTCGGCCCGCGTCACGCCGGACTCTCCTCAAGGCCGCGGCGGTCGGGATCCCGGCAGTCGCTCTGGCGGGCGCCGGATACGTCGTCTTCGGGAGCCGGCCGGATCCCATGGCGGAATCGCGCCGCAAGGCGATCGAGCAGAAAGTCGCGAACCTGAAAGCGCAGCCCCCGCAGCCGGCGCCGCCGCCGGCGAACGTCAAGGAGGTGGACCGCATCGTCCTCGCCGACCTCGGCGCGTTCGACGTCCTCTATGACAGCCGCGTGGTCGATTTGCGCGCCTGGAAGGAGGTCCCGCAGGACGCGATGAGCGAGCGCCTCAGCGCGGTGCACATGCGGCGGAACGTGCAGCTGGTGAAGAACGCGCCGGTCGACGTCTTCGAAATGCAGGCGCGGACCTCCGGACTCGCCGTCGACCTCTCCTGCGCCGACCCCTACCCGAGCGCGGTCGAGGCGCAGAAAGGCGAGTCGTTCGTCGCGCAGGAACGGATGAAGGTGCGGAAGGTCTCGATCGACGTCTCCAAGATCGAGGTCGGCCGCGAGTTCAGCCTCAACCTCCAGGTGACGTACTGGAACTCGATGCAGACCGAGTCGGAACAGTGGTTCGGCATGATCGGGTATCCCAAGTCGATCATGACGTCGCTCCTGATGGTGTTTCCGCCGTCGAAGCCGTTCAAGGAGCACCGCCTGACGGTGGCGCGCACCGAGAAGGACGTGTCGACGGAGTTCACCGGTCCGCGGAGCGTCTATCGGGGCGACGCGCGGGATTGGATCTGCTGGGAGGTCGCCGGCCCCGAGCCGGGCCGCGTGTACCGCCTCCACTGGAAATGGTAGGGTCCGGGCCCCCTCCGAGCTTTGAACCCCCGCAGGCGACTTCCGGAGGTATGAAGTTGCGGAGGGTCCGGGTCATGAAGAGTGTGATGTTGAGCGCCCGGGTCCCGATCTCCTCCTGTTGTGCACCCCCGGGTACGATCGCGGGCCTGTCGCAGGAGAATCCGGGATGAAGCCTCGGTCCGTCACCCGCCAGTGGTGTTCGAGTCTCCCCCCGTTCGAGCGCCGGGAGCTGGAGGAGATCCTGGCCGCGCACAAGCAGGGCGCGGCGGCCGGCGCGGCCCTGCGCGACCGCTTTCATTCCGACTATGGAGACTCGTCCGTCTGGTGGATGCTGCTGATCGCCGCGGGGGGCGCCGGACTCGGAGCCTGCATCTCGCTCTCGTCGGTCTCCGTGCTCTGGAGCTTTCTCTGGTTCCCGCAATACCTGTCCGAATACGGCCTGATGACCGCGCTGCAGGGTCTGAAGTACGGCGCAGGAGCGTGGGCGTCGCTGCTGGTGCTCGCCTGGGCCGCGTTTGCCTGGACGACCAATCACCGGCGCCGCGGCCATGCGATCACGAGTTTCGCCACGATCCGCGTGAAGGGCTACCGGCTCGCCCTCCTGCGACACGCCGATGTCGCCGGCATCGAATGGACGCAGCATGCCACGCGGACGCAGCGCTTTTCCGTGCTGAGACTCACCGCAGGGGACGGGCGCCGCCTCACCCTCTATGGGCACGCGGGGTGGGTGCGCGCGGCGATCGCGGAGATCGACCGGGCGCGCGCGGCGGCGGGGCTTCCAGCGATTGCGGGTGACGCCCGAAAATTGCCGGGCTGAGGGCTAGGCTACCGAACCGGGGGGCGGGCCGTCCTTCGCAGGCGGTGCGGGTGCGGCGGCGGCCTTCTTGTCCCTGAAGATGGCGACCGTCCCGATCAGGAACAGCGGCGTCACGATCAGGAACAGGACCGCGGCCGCCCAGCGGCCGCCGATCGGGTCGAGAGACCACGACAGTACGTAACGCGACGGGTTCTTCGCGTCGTACTTCACCTCGGGCGACTTTTTCTCGTCGACGGACGTGAACGACCGGAACTCCGTCTTCCCCTCGTGGGCGCCGCCGTCCGCGTCGTGGTAGCTCACGTTGAGCGTGTAGGAATTCAAAAACTTCTGCGTGCTCACCTTCCCGCTGACGTGGCAGTCCGGGCTGGGCACGCCCGACTTCCAAAGGGAGCTGTCGGTGCAGATCGACATCACCTCCGTGACGCCCATCCAGCCGGTGACCCCGGCCAGCCCGAGGGTGAGCAGGCCCCAGAGGATCTTCTTGACCATCGCCATCGGGTCGACCTTATCAGAGGTCGATCCCGAGGACAATGATCCTGTGCACTCCCGCCGGCCCTAGGACTGCACGAACTCCAGGAGGTCGTTGTTCAGCCGGTCCTTGTGCGTGTCGGTGATTCCGTGCGGGGCGCCCGGATACGTGATCAGCCGGGCGTTCCGGACGAGCTTCGCCGACGCGCGGCCGCCCACGTCGACCGGAACCACCTGATCGTCCTCACCGTGGATGATCAGCGTGGGGATGTCGAACTTCTTGAGATCCTCCCGCATGTCGGTCTCGGAGAACGCCTTGATGCTGTCGTAGGCGCTCTTGTGTCCCGCCATCATTCCCTGCATCCAGAACGTGTCGATGCTTCCCTGCGACGGCTTCGCGCCCGGGCGGTTGTAGCCGTAGAACGGCCCCGAGGCGAGATCCTTATAGAGCTGGGCGCGGTTGGCGACGGAGCCCGCGCGCAGGCCGTCGAACACGTCGATGGGCACGCCGCCCGGATTCGACGCGTTCCTGACCATGAGCGGCGGGACGGCCGAGACGAGGGCCGCCTTGGCGACGCGCTTCGTTCCGTGCCGGCCGATATAGCGGGCGACCTCGCCGCCGCCGGTGGAGAACCCGATCATGATGGCCTTTTCCAGTCCGAGCTTGGTGACGAGCTCGGCGAGGTCGTCGGCGTAGTGGTCCATGTCGTTGCCGTCCCAGGGCTGGCTGGAGCGGCCGTGTCCGCGCCGGTCGTGCGCGATGCAGCGGTAGCCCCTGGCCGCGAGGTGGAACATCTGCGATTCCCAGCTGTCCGAATGGAGCGGCCAGCCGTGGCTGAAGGTGACCGGCTGACCCTTGCCCCAATCCTTGTAGTAGATTTCGGTGCCGTCTTTCGTCGTGATGGTGGCCATGGCCGGTCCCCCTTTAGAAAGAAAGTTCATGCGACGTGAATCAAGCTGCGATGCTCAGGCATCATAGAGCCGCTCGACGCCGTTTCGCCACGGATAATCCGCGCGATTCGCACAGGCTTTGCGAGGTCTTGTCCGCCGGGATCTAGCGGGGTGGTGCGTCCGTCGGGGCAATTTCCCCGCGGAGCAGTTTTGCCCCGGAACCGGTGAGCTTGAGATAAAAGTCGGACGGGAGACCTTCATAGGTGACGAGGCCGCCGTCGAGGGTCGGCGTGTCGTTCGCGCATTTGAAGATGGCCGTCGCCTCGTCGACCTCGTCGAACATCGCGACGTACGCCATCGTCGCGCCGGCCTTCTTCAGCGCCAGCCACTGCGACCAGTAGAAGCGTCCCTTGAGGCGCGGGATCTGGTCGAGCTTGCCCGCATGCATCTGGTGCCAGCTGAATCCCGGGAAGACGACGGGAAGATAGTCCACCTTCGCCTCCCCACACCAGTCCAGGTCGGGCTTGACGACCTTCTCCCCATGACGCGCGGCCTCCTCCGGCTTTCCGAAGCGGCCCACCGCCCAGGGGCTGAGGACGTCGGCCCGCTGGAGCAGGCCGCGGACGGCCGGGTCCGGGCTCGCGTCGCGGTTCCCGTCGCGCCAGTACGCCGGGACGCCGAGCAGCACCGAACACCCGTCGCCCTTCAGGAAGTCGACGAGTTTCGCGCAGTCCTCGAGCGTATAGTCGCGCTTGTCGCTGAAGCCGACGCCCCAGACGGCGACGAGCGGCTTGCCCCGGTGGCGCAGATACGCGGCATCGTCGACGATCATCATCCTCGAGCGCAGCGTTTTCCAGTCGTCGATGACGTCGTCCATCCGGCCCCCCTTCAGCCCCGTGAGGTCGTACATCACGGCGTAGGCGCGACCGAAGCGGTTCGCGCCCTCGCGGAAGGACGCGAGCACCGTGTTGAAGTGCCGGGCTTCGCGCGGGCTCTTGACGTCGACGATGAAGCGCTGGACGAACGCGCCGTCGATGCCGTAGTCGCGCATCCACTCGACGTGGCGGAGGACGGTGGCCTTCCTGAAGGAGCTGAACACCTCGGCCTTGCGGCCGTCGGCGTGCATCAGGGCGGTCGCGAACTTTTCGTCTGCTCCGTACTCGCTGAGATCCGGCCAGAGATCGACCTTCGTATTGAGCCCCTCGAACGGCTTGGAGCGGTTCTTGGTCCAGTGGGCCCAGCCTCGGCCGGCGCCGTCGCCCTCCGCCCCGAACCAGCCCTGGTAGCCGCACATCACCTTGCCCGCGAGCGTCGAGACATCGACGCCCTTGACGGAGGGGCCGGAGTACGGCTGCAGGGGGTCGTCGGGGGGAGCCTGGGCGCCGAGCAGCAGGAGGGCGACGACGAGCAGCGTCCGGGTCACGCGAGCCAGAATACCATCTACGGCTTGCGGGCGTGCTCCTTGAAGAACTTCACGATCAGCGCAGGCCCCTCGGCCGGATATTGATGGCCCCCGGGATGGACGAAGACGACGACCGGGGCGTCTTTCGACGACGGATACAGCGTGCAGCCCTTGTCCCAGTCTTTGCCCTGCTCCTCGCAGCCGTTGTACGCGCGGATCAGCGCAACCGCCCGCATCTGCACGTCGAACTTCACCAGCGGATCCTTTTCGCCCGCGAGGTGAAGGGTGGGGCAGGGCTTCGTGTCCTTCAGCGGGCGCGCGCCGGCCGCGGCAGACGGCGCGATGGCCGCAAAGACGTCGGGCCGGTTCGCCCAGAGCAGGTAGGTGAATCCGGCGCCGTTGGAATGCCCGGTGCAATAGATGCGTGTCGGGTCGACCTTGTACTTGTCCTTCATCGCCGCGAGGACCGCGTCGAAAAGCTTCAGGTCGCGGTCGTTCTGATCGCCCGGCGCCTTCTGCCACCCGGCTTTCTTGCCCTCCGGATCGGTGAGCTGTCCCGGGGTGGGCAGGCCCTGCAGGTAGACCACGACCGCCTCGGGCCAGATCTCGTGGAGTCCGAACGAGCGGGCGGCGTTCTGCATCGAGCCGCCGTGGCCGTGGAAGCCGAAGACCAACGGCGGGGCGCCGTCGCCCGTCTTCGCCGGCGCGCAGACGAGCCCTTCGCGGACGACGCCGTCGACGGTCCACTCCGTCTTCTGCGGATCGCCGACGCTCAGCAGGGCGGCGATCAGGAGGGGGATCATGCAGATTAGACCCGGAAATCGACCTCCCGGGTTCGGTGAATCGATCGTTTTCGAAAGAGGGGCCGAAGATCCGTGATGCAGGAAACAGGGATCGGGAGGAAATGATGACGCGGAAGAGCGAGGCGAGGCGGGGCGTTCCTTCCGTCTGACGGCCGTTCGGAAGGGTCCGCTGTGCGTGCATTCGGGTTCTGCTCCCGTTAAACTGGGCATCGTGCTCGCCCTCGTCGCCCTGGCCCTGGCCGCCGCCCTCCAGGATCCCCCTTATGCCCCTGCCGAGATGGCGGCGATCCAGAAAGGCGTGGACGATCTGGTGCGGAGCGGCCGCTTCCTTCAGGCCGCCGAGAAGTTGAAAGAGGCGAAGCGCGCGCGGGTGCCCGGAGCCGACGCCGCCCGCTGGGTGGAGACCGAGGGGAAGGTGGCGGGCTACGCGGCGCTGCTGCTCGAGACGACGGCGGGGAACACGCTCGACACGCCGAAGCTCGCGCGCATCGCCATCAAGAACGGCGGCAAGCCGCTCGGCCGCATCGTGAAGGACGACGGCGTCTTCTTGTTCTACGAGACGCTGACGGGAATCCGCTCCCGCGTCGCGAAGGAGCAGGTGGACCTGCTGACGATGCTGACCGCCGAGGAGAGCGCCGCGGAGGTCTTCGCCGAGTTCAAGCGCCAGTGCGGCAACCGGTCCCTCCTGCTTCAGGCCGACGCGGGCAAGCCGCCGTCGTGGAAGGAGCTGGGCGGGAAGAAGACGACCGGCGCGCAGTACTTCGCGCTCGCGGAGTTCGCCGCGCGGAACGGCGCGGGCGAATTCCTGGCGGGGCTCTTCGACCTGGCCGTCGCGCGGGATCCGGAGCTCCGGGCGACGGCGCACGCCGCGAAGGGCGAACGCCTGGTGAATCAGCTGTTCTATGCGCTGACGGTGAACCAGCTTCCCCAGGCGAACTATTCGCTGGACGCGCTGACGACGCGGTATCGGGACACCGTCCCCTATAAGGAGAAGCTCTTCGCCGACAAGGACATCAAGGAGATCATCAGCGTGCTCCTGAAGCGGCCGTTGCCGGAGCCTCAGGCCCTCGTGGTGGCGCCGCCCCCTCCGCCCCCGCCCCCGGCGGGGAACCCGGCTGCCCCGCTGGCGGAGCGGCCGGCGCCGGCCCTGCCCGAACCCCTCCCGCTGCCGGCGCCCGAGCCCGCTGCCGCGCCCCCCGGCGTCCCGATCACCGCGATCCGCCTCCCGTCCGGCACGCCGCCCGACGTGATGGACCTCGTCGCCAAAGGCGACCGGAACTTCGACGAGGGCATGAAGCATCTCCTGAACTCCGATCCGAGCTCCAACCCCGACGGCTGGTCGAAGGAGAACGCCGCGGCCCTGGACCTGTTCAAGAAGGCCAACCAGGAGTCCTACCTTCCGGCCCAGGACAAGTACACCGCCGCCTGGCCCCAGCCGCTTCTGGACCGCGTCCGCGAGACGACGATGCGCGTGGCGCTCTGTCGCAAGCGGAGCGTCCGGCACGACTGAGCCCGAATCGCCTCATGTCCCGCCGTCTCCCGCGTTATAACAGAATGGCCGTTCGGGGATCATTCCGGGAGGACTGACGGGAGGAGCGCGCACGGTGCCGGAGAACGAATCCAAGTCGAACCCCGAGGACAGCTGGAATCGCAACCTCCGGCGGGCGCTCTCCGACGGCACCTCTCCCACGTCCTCCACCTGGCTGATGCCGGACAAGAGCGCGACGCCGCTGCCGGAGCCCGGTCCGGCGCCGTCGCTGAAGACGCCCGACGAGGGCGCGCTGCTCGCCGAGCCTTACCAGGTGGTCGGGGAGGTGGGGCGCGGCGGGATCGGCATCGTCCTCCAGGCGCGGGATCTCACGCTCGGCCGCGAGGTCGCGGTCAAGGTGCTGCAGCCGAAGCACCAGACCAACATCGCCGCCGTCACGCGCTTCACGCGCGAGGCGAAGATCGCCGCGCAGCTGCAGCATCCCGGCATCGTGCCGATCTACGCGGCCGGGCTGGACAACCTGGACCGCCCCTATATCGCGATGAAGCTGCTCCGCGGCTCCACCCTCGAGGAGCTCCTGAGGAAGCGGAGGGACCCGAAGGAGGGGCGCGCGGGGAACATCCGCATCTTCGAGCAGATCTGCCAGACGATGGCCTACGCGCACTCGCGCGGGGTGATCCACCGCGATCTGAAGCCCGGGAACGTCATGGTCGGCGCCTTCGGCGAGGTCCAGATCATCGACTGGGGCTTCGCCCGCGTCCTGGGGACGCCGGCGTCGTTCGAGGAGACCAAGGACCTGCTGCTCGTCGACCAGGCCCTCTCCGCCCAGGAAAGCTCGGCCCTGTCGGTGGCCGGCGTCCCCATCGGCACGCCCGCCTATATGGCGCCCGAGCAGGCGAAGGGCGACCTCAAGGCCATCGACCAGCGGACCGACGTCTTCTGCCTCGGCTCGATCCTGGCGGAGATCCTGACGGGGCGGCCGCCCCACGCGTCGTCCAGCGTGCGCGAGGTGATGGACGAGGCGGTGCGGGGCGACGTCCGCCCCGCGCACGAGCGGCTGGACAAGTCGGGCGCGGAGGCGGAGCTGGTGGCGCTGGCGAAGGACTGCCTGCAGCCGGCCAAAGAGGCGCGGCCGAGGAATGCCGCGGAGGTGGCCGCGCGGATCTCGTCCTTCCTGTCGGCGGCGGCGGAGCGCGCGCGGCAGGCGGAGCTGTCCGCGGAGCAGGAGCGGACGCGGGCGCGAGAGGAGCGGCGGAAGAAGCGGCTGATCGCGTCCCTCGCGTCGCTGCTGGTCCTCGCGGGGGCCGGGGTCGGGGCCCTCTTCTGGTGGCGGGCGGAGTCGCGGAGCCGCGTGACGCACGAAGTGGCCCTGATCATCGCGGACGCCCGGTCGCGCGAGGCGCGTGGCGAGTGGGCGGCGGCGGAGGAGCGCGCGCTGCATGCCGACGCGGTCCTGGCGGGCGCCGGGACCGGCGGGTCGACGCGCCGCGAGGTGTCGGGCCTGGTGGAGCGCTATCGCGCGCGGAAGATCGAGGGCGAGGCGCTCCAGAGGCTCGCGGACCTGCGCATGCACTCCAACTCTCCGCCGCCGGAGATGGACCGGCACTACGCGGAGGAGTTCCAGGCGCTCGGGCTGGACATCGATCTTCTCGAGCCCGCGACGGTGGGGACGCTGATCCGCCGGCACGGCCCCGCCGTGACCGAGCAGCTGGTGCTTGCGCTGGACGACTGGTCGCTGCGTTTCGGGTCCGACGACGCGGGCTCGCCGTCGCGCGTCGCGGAGGACAAGCGGCCTCCGCCGCCGGCGCGCCGGGATCCGCGCGTCTCGCCGAACCGTCGAAAGCGGGTGCTCCGGGCAGCCATCATGGCCGATACCCACGTCTGGAGGAACCGCCTGCGCGAGGCCATCCTGGCCGGAGACCGGGAGGCGCTGTCCGGCGTCGCCCGGTCGATCGAGACGGAGCGGCCGCCGGCGTCGAGCCTGATCCTCCTGAGCCACGAGATGGAGGACGGCGCCGCCTCCATCGACGTGCTGCAGCGCGCGTACCGCCTGTATCCCGACGACTTCTGGGTGAACTTCTTCATCGCGGACGCCACGCTGCCCGGCGGCGGGCGGACGGACGCGCGGCGCCTGGAGCTCTGCGAGCGGCATTCGCGGCTGACGGTGTCGCTGAACCCGAAGAATCCCCACGCGCACGCGCTGCTGGCGGCGGCGCTGCTGGCGCGCTCGGGCACGCCGGCCGCGCGGGCGGACGACCGGGACGAGGCCCTCCAGGCTCTGCGCACGGCGGCAGCGCTGGACCCCGGCCCCTTCGGCGAGATCGCCGCGCTGGCGCTCCGGGCGGCCGGAACCCGCGAGCCGGGGGCCCGCGAGGAGATCCGGCGCCGCCTCGAGGGCGAGCCCGCCGCGCCGCCGCTGATCCGCGCCCTGCTCGAGCAGTCCCTCCGGTGATGAACACCCGCGGTCAATATTGAATTAGCGCGGCGCCGCCTGCTTTTTCTTCATCGATCGTTCATCACAATGCCTCTTGCTTCCGCAGCCGGTTCCGGATTCAATCCCGGAAGGGAGTGACGACGTCGTCGCGGCGGAGGAGCGCATCGTGATGCAGGACCCACAGTACCGTTGCGACTTCTGCGGCTCCGCCATCCACCCCAACGACCTCCGCGACGGCCGCGCCGTCGTCGTCTTCCGCAGAAAATACTGCCCGCAGTGCATGACCGCGGCGATCCAGCGCGGCAAGTCGGTCCAGAACCCCAACACGCCGCTTCCGATCCCCTCGACGACTCTGACGCCCCACCCGGCGGGACTGACGCCGACGCCGTCCCCCGCGTTCCTGTTCGACGCGTCGACGCCGTCGTCCGCGGTGATTCCTCCGGCTCCGGTGCCCGTCTTCAGGCCGGAAGCGCCGATGCCGCCCCCGGCACCGACCCCCCGTCCCGCCGCCCCCCGCCGTCCGGCCGCCCCGGCGCCGGCCGGCCCGCAGTCGACCCGGCGGCTCAAGGTCGGCGAGCACGGCTGCGGCTTCTACAGTTCCGAGGAGGACCGACGCCACCACCTCGGCCCGTACATCCGCGAGGGCCTGGAGAACGGCGAGAAGGTGATCCACTTCCTGCGGCAGCCGACGCCGGAAAAAATCCTCGGCGACTTCCGGGCCGTCGGCCTCAATCCCAAGCCCTACCTCGACCGCGGCCAGCTCGAGATCATGCCGGTCACGAAGATGTTGATCGGATCCGGCGCGTTCTTCCCCTCGAAGGTCGCGGAACGCATGTTCCAGGCGTCGAACCGGGCGCTCGAGGACGGCTACACGCGGCTGCGCATCGCCTGCGAGATGACGTGGGCTCTGAGCAGCCAGATCGACATCGCCTCGCTGGTCGAATACGAGCGGGAGCTTTCGGCGCTCGCCGCGCGGGGGAAGTGCACGAGCCTCTGCCAGTACAACGTCTACCGTTTCGACGCCACGTCGCTCCACCAGATCCGGACCAATCACCCGTACGTCTACGCCAAGGGGACGGCGGCCATGGTGGTCCGCGAGCTGGAGCCCGCGCATTGACGCCCGGCCCGGGTCAGCCGCGCCGTTTGAAGAACTGCACCGCCTTTTCGTGGCGCTTCGCCGCCGTCAGGCTCGAGAACGTGCCCAAGTTGCGCCGCCTGCCCGTCTTCGGATTCTTCTTCCGCGAATACAGACGGTACCGTCCGCTCTTCAACCTCTCGATCATGGCCCTGGCCCTCCGGAATCCTGAGGCCGCGCGGACGGCGATGTTACGGGCGGAAGGCGGGGCATGAGCTGGTCCGACGTCGTCGACCGCTTTGATCCCAAAATCGAGAACGAATGCCGCGCCGGGATCCTGGTCGGCTGCCGCCTGCCGATCAGCGAGAGCCCCGAAGCGGCGTCGGCCGCCCAGGAGTGGGCCGCGACGGAGCAGGGCGTGGAGTTGTGGATCGTCGACGATCTTCTGGGCCTCGCCTCCGAGCAGCCGATCTTCGCCGGGATCTGTCTCCGGCAGGCCTATGGGCTGGAGAACGATCACCGGACCGGTCTGTCGGTCGCGGAATACGAGTCGGGCGTCCGGGAGGCGACCTCGCGCATGGGGGAGCTGTTTCCCGCGCTGGGGGCGGCGCTCGAGCCTTATGGATTCCAGCCCGGACCGATCGGGCCGCACTTCGTCTGGTCGGGGCCGCTCTGCGGAGGATTCCTGATCAAGGGCGTCTTCACGGAGGAGTACCGCGACGAGGAGCTCTGGTTCGACAACGACGTGCCCTGTCCGGTCTTCGAATCGTCGCGGGGCGCGAGGCAGGATCCGGCCCCGGGCGGCGTGCGCGGCGCGGAGCTCTTCCGGGCGATCTACGACTGCTCCGACGAGCCCCCGCTGTTGACGCCGGAGCTGCTCAGCGCCTGCGACGGGTCCCTGGAGGCCGCCGGACTCCTGAAGGACGCGCGGCTCTTCGTCCTTCCGCACTACGACTGACGCCGTTCAGCGCACGAAGTCGGAAAACTCCTCCTGCACGTCCATCAGGTACGCTCCCGTCGGCTCCGATTCGGAGACCGTGATCGGGCGGCCATGGATCCGATGATTCCGGAGTCCGCGGATCGCGGCGAGCGAGCGGGGCCCCTCGCGCAGCTCGACGGTCCCGGAGCCCCGGGACAGGGTCACGCTCACGACGTCGCCGTGGGGCGAAAAAAGCCGGCGCAGGTCGCTCTCGACCGCCCGGTACGACAGATTGCCGACGGTGATCTTCACCAACTGCAATTCCTAGAATGAAACAACGAACGAACCCAAGGAAGGAAGGTGCAAGGTTTCGGGAGGGTTGACTCGCGAAGTGGTCGGACCGGACTTCCCTGACCAGTGAAGCATAGCAGGATGCCTCCCGGAATGCAAGCCCGGAAGCACCCCGGGGAGGCCGTCCTCCCCGGGGTCTTCCACGGCAGGACTCGCTCCCTAGTCGTCGTCATGCCCGAGCGCCTCATCCAGCTGGATGAGGATGAACTCATTGTCGTCGGGCGCTCCGGTCCCGAGGTGCCGGCCGCGGCTGAAAGGATAGTTGTTGTCGTTCACAATGCCGATGTGGTGGCGGTCGAAGATGACCACCGACTCGATCGTGACGAACGGCATCTTGAACGGATTGCCGAGACCGTAGTCGCCCGGAGATCCGCCCGCGGAGATCCCGTGCGGATCCGCGATGTTCAGCAGATCGACCGCCAGCTTCTTCTGGACGGGGGCGCCGGGGCCCTCCAGCTCGATCTCATAGACGGCCTTGAACACCGCCGCCGTGCCCATGTTGTTGTCGCGCTCGATGACGAGGCCCTTCTTCGAGGAGAAGAGCTGGAATTCGCCGATCGACACGCCCAGGGGCTCCAGCGGATAGAGGTAGCGCTTGCCGGTGTACTGGCGCGAGGCGATGTCGAACTCGTGGATGTACAGTGTGCCGGCCGGCGCTCCGACCAGGGGCTTCTCGAGCAGCGGCAGCAGCTTTTTGTGGTTGGGGGTCATGGCCATCCCCTCGAAGCCGCCGCTCGTCGCCGCACGGAAGGGCGTGCCCTGGCTCGTCGACCGGTACGGCCAGTAGAGCCCGGCCAGCCATTTCGTGTTCGACTCGCCGGCCTGGGGCTGCAGGTTGGTGCCGTCGTCCGAGTCCGGATGCGTGACGTCGGCGTAAACCGCGAAATCGCCCCAGAGGAAAACCGTCCGGATGTCGGGGTAGTGCTCGTGGCAGAGCAGGAGCGTCCGGAAGTCGAAGCTCTGGATGTCGGCCCGGTCCGACCAGCCGAAGGCCAGGATGACGTCGCCGATGGCCTTGAGCATGATCATGGGCCCGAACGTGAGGTCCGCGTAGCTGTGGTGGCCGGGATCGAGCGGGTCGACGTCGGTGCGGGGATTGATCTTGGTCTCGAGGTTGAACCGGATGCGCTTGGCGTTCTTGCTGCGCTTCACCGCCTGCGGGTGGCCTGCGCCGGGGCCTCCGACGTCATAGTACGCCGCGTAGAACTTCACGAAGGTGAACAGCTCCGTCAGGAGCGGGTTGATGTAGATCGCGTTGCGGGCGGCCAGGAGGACGGGGTCCTCGAGGGCCGCGTCGGCGTTGTGCGTCAGACCGGCCCCCGGCACGGCCACACCGAAGAACGCCAGGGTGACGGGCGAGAGCCGCGGATCGTTCTCCTGGGTGGGGCCGCGGAAGACCTTGTCGGTGACGAGGGCCGACCGGATCTGGGCGGCGGTGAAATCCCGGATCAGGATCTGGGTGGCGTCCGTGTAGGGTGCCCCGCTCTTCAGGCGGGCCTTCTGCGCCATGATGTGGGGATCGTGGCTGAGCAGGCCGATCTTGTCCTTGGTCACGCCGATGTCCGTCTCGAGGGTGGTCATGAGGTTGTCCATGGCCACTTCGAAGGCGGGCAGCGTGCTCTCCGGCCGCAGGTTCCGGGAACCCCGGTGCCCCTGCGCGTCGAACTTCGCGATGTCGATCAGGCCGTCGGAATCCAGGAAGACACCGCCGTTGAATTCCTGCGCCGCCTGGAGCAGCAGGTCCGAGCGGTCGGAGATGATGCCGTTCACGCCGAGCGTCATCAGCTCCAGCATCCTCGGCTTGTCGTCCACCGTCCAGCAGACGACCGGGTACCCCGCCGCCTGCATCTGCTTGACGTTCCAGAGTTCGCTCGACGCGGGCACGAGGTTCGTCGTCGCCGCCGCGTTGGCCGGATCCGTCAGGTAGGGCGAAATGCGGTTGAAGACGTTCGTCGCCGGATTCCCGTCCGCGAGCATGACGTCCCAGGGGGAGAAGACGGGCGCGTTGGCGTTGCCGTGCAGCTTCGCATGAGTGCGCACCGCGTTCATGATGCGGAGCGCGCTGCTCTCCTCGCTGAACGGATTCTGCGGGGCCCGCACCTGCTTTCCGGGGTTGTCGAAGTCCGGGAGCGAGATCGGCGCCTCGAGGAGCCGGCCGTTCGCGCCCACGTGGAGCAGGAAGGGTCCGAACTCGTCGCCGATCCACAGCGTGCCGTCGGGGGAGCGCTGCATCGACTCGATGTCGAAGTCGGCGCCGGTCAGCACCCGCTGGTGCGTGAACTCGTTGACGATCGCGAAGGGCACATGATGGTCGGGGTCGTGGAGCTCGATATGGTCCACGACGTCGATCTTGCCGGAGCCGCCGTACTTCGTCTTGAAGTGCGGCCGGATCCGGTAGACGCGCAGGTCGAAGTCGGCGGAGTTCTCGATTGCGCCGTACCCGTTGTCGCACATCGCCCAGAACGTCCCGTCGTGGTTGTCGATCACCGACGAGAAGCCCTGCACCGGCTGCTTGTTCACGAACGGCGGCGTGATGCCGTTGGCCGGGGTGATGTACTGCCCGGAGTGCGGTCCGGGCGAGAACGTGTTCGCGGGCAGCACGGCCCGGCCGACGAGCTCGGGCGGACCGGGCGGGGCGAAGGCGCCGACGGCCAGCAGGCCGGCCAGGACGGCGACCGCGATGGTGCTCCGGGACTTCCCGGAAATCTGGTTGTTCGCCATGTTTCCCTCCTTCCTGAATAATCAGGAGTGCCGGGAGGATAGTGGCGGGCTGCAAAGGGCGTACGAAAAGCGCTCGCCCGTTTGATGAACGAAAATGTCGGAGTTATGCGGAAATACTGAACGATGACGGGATCAGCGGAACGAGGGCGGGCTTTCTTCCGGCATGAGCTTGAGGGCGTCGACGATGCCTTCGCCCTTCGGCGACGGCTTCTCGAAGTTCGCGAGGGTCGCCAGAACGCGGGCCGTGTCGGATTTCAGTTTCTCGCGGGCGGAGGGGTCGGCGACGAAGAACTTCCCATCGTCCATCAGCGCCTTCGACCGCCGGCGATCCGCCACGGACTCGCGCCAGAGGCGGACCGCCTCGGCCCCGTGGTCGGCCTTTGCCTCCCGGCAGGCGAGCCGCATCTTGACGACGCTGAGCTGGAGACAGGCTTCGCTGAAGTCCGGATTCTCCGTGACGGCCTCGTCGAACTTCTCCCGGGCGCGCTCGAGCCGGCCTTCGTGGAACGCGTTCATCCCCTCGTTGTACGCGGAGACCGCGTTCCCGCCGCCGCAGGCAGCGAGCGTCGCGAGGAGAAGCAGCGCGGGCATCCGACGCACGGCGCCTACTTCTGCGTCGAGAAGCGGTGCAGGACCGTGTGGCGGTACGTCTCTCCGGGTCTCAGGACGGGCTGCGGCCATTCGGGATGATGGATCGCGTCCGGATATTTCTGCGTCTCGAGACAGAAGCCAGCGTGTCTCACGTAGACCACGCCGCCCTTGCCCTTGACGCTGCCGTTCAGGAAGTTGCCGGTGTAGAACTGCACGCCCGGTTCCGTCGTCAGGACGTCCATCACGCGGCCCGAGCCGGCGTCGACGACGCGGGCCGCCGGCCTCAGCTCGCCCGGCGTCCCGTTCACGACGAAGTTCGTGTCGTAGCCGACCGGCTTGACGCCCGTCTTCTCGAAGTCGCGCCCGATCTTCTTCGCCTTCGTGAAGTCGAAGGGGCCGCCCGCCACGGGCTCGATCTTTCCGTTCGGCACCAGCGTGTCATCGCCCGGCGTGTACCGGTCGCAGAAGAGCTGGAGCTCGTGGTCGAGCACCGACCCCGACGCGTGCCCCCCCAGGTTCCAGTACGAGTGGTTCGCGAGGTTGACAAGCGTGGGCTTGTCCGTGGTCGCCGTGAACTCGATGATCAGCTCGTTTTTCGGGGTGAGGCGATAGAGCACCGTCGCCTTCACCGTGCCGGGAAAGCCCTCTTCGCCGTCGGGGCTGCTGCGCGTGAACGAGACCCAGGACCCGTCCGGGCCCTCGCCCTTCGACGCCTCCCAGACGTACTTGTCCCAGCCCTTGACGCCGCCGTGCAGCGTGTGCGGGCCGTTGTTCTTCGCGAGCGGGTACTCCTTCCCGTCGAGCGTGAACGACGCATTCGCGATGCGGTTCGCCACGCGGCCGGCGGTCGCGCCGAAGAACGGATGGCCTTTCTGATAGTCCTCCGCCTTGTCGAGGCCGAGGACCACGTCGGCCGTTTTCCCGTCGCGGTCCGGCACGTGAAGCTCCATGAGGATGGTGCCGTAGTTCGTGAGCTTCGCCGTCATGCCGGACGCGTTCCGGAGCGTGAACTCCTCGATCTTCGGTTCGCCCTGCATGCCCGCCTCCGCCGACGCGATGGACCACATCCCGAACAGGAACGCCCAGCGCACCATGGTCATGTGACCCTCCCCTGACGCGGCGAGTATATAGCGCGGAAGAGTATCCTTGAACTTCTTTTCATCCATCCGGCCGATTTCCCTCGCGCCGGGGCGAAGAATGCCGATCCCTCCGGTGAGGTTGCGCGGCCCGATATGAAGGACACGTCGATCCACTCGGCACGCCCGGCGCGGGCGTTCTACCGCCTCAAGCACCGCATTCCTGGAGCGGTCGCGCTGGCCGGCACCGCGGGCTTCGTGAACTCCGTCGTCCTCGGGTTCTTCCATGTCCCCGTGAGCCACATGACCGGGGCCGTGTCCCGGCTGGGGCTCGGCATGGCCGATCTCGAAACCCGGGACGTCTGGAGCGGCGTCACCATCATCCTCGGCTTCCTGGCGGGCGCGGTCTTCGCAGGCTAGCTGCTCGCGGTGGCCACGCTGCTGCTCAAGAGCGGGCGCCGGATGGGGCTTCCCGCGGCGGCGCTGGCCTGCGGGCTGCAGATCCGCACGACGCACGTCACCGGGATGGTCACGGACCTGGGGATGTTGATCGGCCACTGGATCCGTCGGCAGCCGGCGGACCGCCGGAAGTTCGCCCTGTATACGCTGGTCTTCCTGGCGTTCGGCGCCGGCGGCGATCTCGGCGCGGTCGCCCACGACCACTTCTCCACCTACGCGCTGCTCCTGCCCGCGATCGGCTGCGTCGTCGCCGGCCTGGTCTATTCGATCCTGGTCCGGGTCTACGGTCACCGGCTCCTGCCTCTGCCCCCCGCGGCCACGGCGCCGCCCGCGAAATCCTGACGACGGAGTTCAGGCGAGTCGGGCGAGGCGCTGCTGCAGGACGCGTCGCTCGGAGTCGTTCCGGGCCAGGGCCAGCGCGCGCTGGAAGTGGGCGCGGGCTTCCGGGCGGCGGCCCGCCCGTTCCTCCAGGTCGCCGCGGGCGGCTTCCAGGAAGGGGTACCGCTTCATCCCGCCCGTCTCCCGGATCCCCTCCAGCTCGCGCAGGCCCGCCTGCGCATTCTCGGCGCGCCCCAGCGCGATCGCGCGATTGAGGGCGACGATGGCGGTGGGGCGCAGGTCGTGGAGCAGGGAATACAGTTTGTAAATCCCGCGCCAGTCGGTCTCTTCGATGCTCCGGGCCAGCGCGTGCTGGGCGGCGATCCCGGCCTCGAGATGGTAGGGGGTCAGCTCGCGGTCCGCGCAGGAGCGCGAGAGGAAGAGGAAACCCTGGTCGATCAACGGACGGCTCCACAGGGAGCGGTCCTGCGCTTCGAGCAGGATGAGCGAACCGGAGTCGTCGATGCGCGACGGCAGCCGCGATGCGTGGAAGCTCATCAGGCCGAGGAGGGCGAAGGTCGCCCGCGTCGCGGTCGCCGGATGCTCCGCCAACAGCGCGCCCATGCGGAACGCCTCCGCGCAGAGCTCCTCGCGCACGCTGCGCTCCGGATGGCTTCCGTGATAGCCTTCGCTGAACAGCAGGTACAGGGCCTGCTGCACCGCGTCGAGACGACCGGCCGCGCCCTTCGCGCCGATCTCGTCCGGTACGCCGCCGCGCTGGAGCGACCGCTTCGCGCGCGCGAGCCGCTTTTCCACCGCGGCCACCGAGGTGAGGAAGGCCTGCGCAATCTCGCCGACGCCGAAGCCGCAGAGGTATTTGAGGATGACGGCGACCTGCGCCTCGGGCGGGAGCGACGGCGGCGCGCAGGCGAACATCATGCGCAGCTGGTCGTCGCGCAACTCGCCCTCGCCGGGCGTCCCCTGCATCCGCCGCGAGAGCTCCTGCGCCGCCCGGTCGAAGGTGCGGTTCCGCCGCAGCAGGTCGATCGCGCGGTGGCGCGCGGCCTGGAAGAGCCAGGCCGACGGGTTCTCGGGAGCCCCGTGGTACTTCCAGGATTCCAGGGCGCTGCAAAGCGCGTCCTGGACCACGTCCTCGGCCAGGTCGACGTGCCGCGGGCCGAGGACGCGGACCAGCGTGGCGACCATCTTTCCCGCCTCGCGGCGGAAAAGATGGTCGACCATCGCCGGGATTCCGGTCATGGCTACTTCTTGCGGGTCAGGACGATCGTGACGACGGTCTGCTCCTTGCCGCCGTCGAAAAGCGCCCAGTCCTGCTTGAGGTGGTCCGCATCGACGAACGTGACGGTCAGCGAGTGCATGTGCTTGTCCTCGGGCTTCATGTTCGTGCCCCCGTCGCCCTCGAAGCGGATCGAGCCGGGCTTCTGGTCCTTGGCCGCCTTCATGTGCGGCTGGTTGCCGAGCATGCAGTAATGCGTCAGCGCCAGGCTTTCGCCGTCGGGATGATAGATCGTGATCATCTCGGCCTGGTTGGCCATCGAGGCCGTCTCGACCAGGATGGAGCCGCCGGAGCTCAGCTTGTATGTCACGTCGGCCGCGTGCTCCTTCGAATCGCTGACCCAGTGCCCCTCGAGCTTCTTCATCTGATCGAAGAGCGGATGGGACTGCGGTCCGGCCTGCAACGGGCAGGCCATCAGGACGATCGCCAGCAGGGTTTTCATGGGGTCCTCCTTCTCTATACTTTCAATTCGCGGATCTCGCGGATTTCGCAGGATCCGTCCAGGTCGTAGCAGGGGCAGTCGCGGGCGATCTCCGTCGCCTTGGCGAGGCTGGCCGCCTGGATGATCAGGTAGCCGCCCACCAGGTCCTTGGATTCGGCATAAGGGCCGTCCGTGAGGACCTGCTTCTTTCCCCGGATCGTCTTGCCCTTCTCGTCAAGAGGCTCGCCCGCCTTGAAGATGCCCTTCTGCGACATCTGGTCGATCCAGGTCATCCACCTCTGCATGTGCTGCTGCAGCTGCTCCGGCGACAGCTTCGCCTTGGCGGCATCGCCGCCCCGGATGATGAAGAGATAATCCGCCACTCGGTCCTCCTTTCAGGATGCTCTTCTCGAACGCGGGGATGACGAACGGCTCTTCCCGATCCGGACAAAAAAATACGCAGACGGCGAACTTCGGCAGGGTATCAGCCGGAGGGGGCCCGTCTCAAGCGATTCCGGGTAGGAAGGCGACCGTGACCCCGGCGATCCGGCTCTCGGACTGCAACGAGGCCCCCGTCCGGCCCGACCGCGACTGCGTCTTCTACTGGATGATCGCCTCCCGCCGCACGACGTGGAATTTCGGCCTGCAGAGGGCGGCGGAGCGGGCGGCCGAACTGCGGAAACCCCTGGTCGTCCTCGAGCCGCTCAACGTCGACTACCATTGGGCGTCCGACCGCTTCCACCGCTTCGTCATCGACGGGATGGAGTCGAACGCCGGCCGCCTGAAATCGGCTCCGGTGCTCTACCATCCCTATATAGAGCCGAAGCCGGGAGCGGGGAAGGGCCTCCTGGCCGCCCTCGCGGCGCGCTCCTGTGTCGTCGTCACCGACGACTATCCCTGCTTCATGCTTCCGAAGCTCGTGGCCGCGGCGGGGTCGAAGCGCGACGTCCGTCTGGAGCAGGTCGCCTCCAACGGCCTGCTGCCGCTGGAGGCGCCGCTCGCGCTGCTGCGCCACCCCGTTCGGCGGGCCTCCGAGCCCTGGCTGCGGATCCAGACGTACTTCGATCCCTGCCCACGCGAGCTGCTGGCGGAAAACGTATAGTAATGGTTTCAAACTGACGGAGACCCGCTCATGATCCGACTCCTCCTCGCCGTCCTCCTGCTCGCCCAGCAGCCTCCGGCAACGCAGCAGCCGCCGGCGGCCCAAATCGACGAGAAGAAGCTGTATCCCCTGGGCCCCGACTCCCAGCGACAGGAGGGAGTGCCGAAGGGCGAGGTGACCAAATGGACCTGGAAGAGCAACGTGTTCGCCAAGACCGAGCGCGACTGCTGGACCTACGTCCCCGCGCAGTACGACAAGGAGAAGCCGGCGGCCGTGATGGTCTTCCAGGACGGCGGAGGCTACGTCAACGAAACCGGTCAGCACCGGGTGCCGATCGTGTTCGACAACCTCATCCACAAGAAAAAGATGCCCGTCACGATCGGGATCTTCCTCCAGCCGGGCAATTTCCCGCCCGAGAAGGAGGGGGACAAGCCGCGCTCGAACCGCAGCTTCGAGTACGACACGCTGAGCGACCAATATGCGCGCATGGTCATCGACGAAATCCTCCCCGAGGTGGGCAAGACCTGCAATCTCAGCAAGGACCCGAGGGACCGCGCCCTCTGCGGGATCAGCTCGGGCGGCATCTGCGCCTTCACCGTGGCGTGGGAGCGGCCCGACCAGTTCAGCAAGGTTCTCAGCCACGTCGGCAGCTTCACGAACATCCGGGGCGGTCATGACTACGAGGCACGGATCCGGAAGACGAAGCCCGTGAAGCCCATCAAGGTGTTCCTGCAGGACGGATCCAACGACCTGGACAACGAGCACGGCAACTGGCCGCTGGCGAACCAGCAGATGTATGCGTCGCTGAAGTACATGAAGTACGACGTGAAGTTCGTCTTCGGGGAGGGCAAACACTCGGGGGTGCACGGCGGGGCCATCCTGCCGGAGTCCCTGGAGTGGCTCTGGAGCGACCGGGTGGAGAAGCAGTAGAAGGGAACAAGACGGGGTCCCCGGTCGTGGAATCTCACAATATTTTGGGGAGGGCAAGATGACCTGTCGCGTGATCATTCCGGGGGTGTTGGCCCTGGGCGTCCTGATGGGCGCCGCGTTCGAGATGTCCGCCAAGGACGTGATGGCGGCCGCCAACAAGGGCAAGGATTCGCTCTTGAACAAGGTTCTGGCGGGCAAGGGCACGGACGACGACCACAAGAAGCTCGCGGAGCTCTACGACGCTCTGGCCAAGGCGAAGCCGCCCCAGGGAGATCCGAAGAGCTGGGAGACCAAGACCACCGCGCTCGCGGCCGCGGCCCATGAAGTGGCCGAGAAGAAGGCCGGCGCCGTGGACAAGCTGAAGGCGGCCAGCGACTGCAAGGCCTGCCACAGCCTCCACAAGCCCAAGTAGGCATCCGTCCTCAAGCATCCAGAGGAAGACCCCCGGGACGCCGACCGCGTCCCGGGGGTCTTCCATTCATGCGCGGGTCGTACTAAGATCCGTTCATCGTGACCGAACCCCAGGGTCCCGCTCCCGCCGCTCCCTCCCCTGCGGCGCACCCGTCGCCGAAAGCGCTCCTCGTTCCCCTTCGCCTGCCTGCCATCCTTCTCGCGGGAGCCTTCGCCGCGTTTTTTCTGGCGAGACTCGGGGTCCTGATCCTTCATCGCGACACCTTTGCAGATCTGACGGCGAGCCAGGTCCTCCGGGCGTTTCTCAGGGGATTCCGCTTCGACGCCGCCGCGATCTTCCCGATCGTCGGGATCCCCCTGTTTCTGATCCTGCTGCCGGTGGGCGGCGTCCGGCGTTCTCTGTGGCGTCGCGTCTGGGCCTGGGTCTCCTTCGGGCTCGTCGCGCTGCTCGTCCTGACGCTCTGCGTCGACGTGATCTACTTCGGCCACGTGCAGCGCCATGCGGGCTTGGAGGCGACCGAACCCGGGGATGCCCTCCGGGTGATGTCCATGTCGGCCGTCGTCTCGTACCTGCTCCCGCTCCTGGCCTATATTGTCCTGGTCGCCTTTCTCGCGGTCGTCTTCAGGCGGATGCTGCGGCGGGATCCGCCGGCCTCCGCCGGCTCCGCGGCGCAGGCGGCGCTTGCGCTCGGATTCGCCGTGCTCCTCTACTTCGGGGAGCGAGGCACGTTTTCCGGGAAGCGGCTGCGCGTCGTCCACGCCTTCCAGGACGTCCCGGCCGGCGCCGGCCACCTGGCGCTCAACGGGCCGTACTGCATCCTCCACTCCATGGCGCACTCCCGGGCCGTGAAGACCGCGTTCTATCCCTGGCCCGATGCGCTTCACACCGCGCGCGAGGCGCTGTTCAGCCCCGGAGAGGAGGCGCCCGACCCGGAGTATCCGCTCCTGCGGCGGCGCGCGCCGAAGACCGGGACGAAGCCGAACATCGTCATCCTTCTGCTGGAGAGCTGGGACGCTTCGGCCACCGACGTGCATCGCCGCGAGATGGGGATGCCGCCGCTGGGCTGCACCCCGTGCTACGACGCGGCCAGCCGCGAAGGAATTCTGTACAGCCGCTTCTACGCCTGCGGCCAGCGCAGCATGGACGGGCTCAGCGCGATGCTCTGCGGATTCCCGACGATTCCCGGCACTCCGTATATCGGGCGCGGACTCGAACAGAGCTCGCTGACCGCGCTCGGGCACCTGGCCAAAACGGAGGGCTACGACCCCTGGTTCATCATGTCCGCGGAGCGCGACTCGTTCCGGATCGACGCGATCGCCGCCATGACGGGATTCGACCATTACCTGGGGGCCGAGGATATTCCGCCCGCGTCTCCGGCGGAATCGCGCGCCGCCCTGCGCGGCGCCTGCTGGGACCACGAGATGTTCGTCGAGGCCAACCGCCGCCTCGCCGCCGCGAAGCGCCCGTTCCTCGCGCTTCTCTACACGAGCTCCACGCACCATCCCTTCTACTGGGCCGGCGAGCGCTGGAACCGGCATCCCGGGACCACGCTCGAGAGCCGCTACCTGAACAGCCTGGAGTACGGCGACTGGGCCCTCGGCCGGTTCTTCGAAGCCGCGAAGGCGTCCGACTGGTTCGCGAACACGATCTTCGTGGTGACGGCCGACCATATCGGAGGGCCGGGATATGGACTGAAGCGCGATGAACCGGCGACCCTGCACCATACCCCGTGCTTCATCATCGCCCCGGGGCTCCGTCCCGGCGTGGAGCGGCGCACCGCAAGCCAGCTCGACCTCCTGCCCACGGTCGCCGATCTCGCAGGATGGGGCGCGCCCCAGGCCGCGCTGGGGACCTCCCTGCTCTCCGACCCCGCCTCCGGCCGCGGGGCGCTCTGCGTCCAGGGCGATCTGGTGCTCCGGGTGGAGGACGGCGGCTTCGTCCTGCACAGCCTGGAGAGCCGCGTGCAGGGCAGCGGCGACGTGGACGCGATCGAGCGGCGCCTGCTGTCGGTCACCCAGGCGGCCTATACGCTGCTGCGGAGCAACCGGCTGGCGCGGCGTCCCTGACGATCAGGGGTGCTCGCAAAGGGTGAAGGCGAGGCTTTCGTCCTCGATGCCGTCGGGATCGTAGACGTGCGCGAGGATCTTCGACCCCGAGACCGTGCAGCCCACGAAGTGGTAGAACTTCCGAGAAAGATCCCCGGCCTGGCCGAGCGAGGGGTCGATGTTGTACAGGGAGGCGCCTCCGCCGGCGGTGACCACGTAGCGGACGCGGTCGCGAAGCGTCGTGTAAAACGAGTGCTGGTGCCCGCAGAACGCGGCACAGAAGTTCAGTTTGACGAGGAGGGGATGGATCCTCGGCCGGAGCTCCTCCGTGGCGGCGGCCCGCGATGCCTGGATGCCGAAGGGAGGGTGATGGAAAACGGCGAACTTGTGCTTCGCCGTCGACGTGCCGGCCGTTTTCTCGAGCCAGGCCAGCTGGTCGGGTTCGCTGAACCTGCCGCCGGAATCCAGCACGAAAATATGGTACTCCCCGTCGCGCCGGTCCCAATACAACCGCTGCAGGCCGAGTTCCTTCTCGAAATACCCCTTCGCGCCCGTGTCGTGGTCCCCGGGGGCGCAGTCATACGGGTTCTTCCGCAACACCTTCGTGATGTCGTGGAAGGTCTCCCATGCCGAGGGATCCTCGGCCAGATCGACCAGGTCGCCGGTGACGAGCGTGAACCTCAAGCCCGACGCCACGATGCTGCCGGCGATTTTCCGGTGGATGTCCGTCTGGTGGCGGCAGTCGCCGTAGGAGGCGAAGTCGAGACCGGCCGCGCACTTCGGGACTTTCTGTTCGCAGCCGGAGAGCAGGAGCAGCGCGACGAGCAGCCGGAGCCGGTCTGCGGTCATGCGGGGTATTATCCGTCGATGCGGACGATGGCGTAAGGGTGAAGTTCGAGCTCCAGCGGCGAGCCGGACACGACCTCGCCGTTGTCGGTGCGGAAGACTCCCGGCATGGTCATCGCCGCCATGACGTTGGACTCGTCCATCCGCTTCACCCGGATCTCGCCCTTGAGCAGCGGGCAGGCCAGCCGGACCTTTTGCGTCTTCTCCGTGAGATTGGCGAGGACGATGCGCGTCTTTCCCCCCTTGGCCAGGCCGAGGCCCTCCACGACCAGGTCGTTCCCCGACGTCCACGGCAGCACGCCGCCGCCGGCGAATTCGCCGACGTCGGCCAGCACGTGGTACAGGGGGAAAGCCCATCCGGGCTGGGACGGGAACATGCGATGCAGGGGCGGATCCTTCTCGCGCTCGATGACGCCCAGTCGGCCGGTGGTTTCGAAGTAGGTCAGGCTGTGCACGCCGGGCCGCGCGAGGGATTTCAGGCTCCCGGCCGTCCAGCCGGCGCCGAAGAGCGACATCTGCCTCGGGTCGACGCGCGCGGGCAGTTCCCCCGCGGGCGTCTGGGTCTCCGGGCCCGTCGCGTTCGGGTTGAAGCGCGGCCGGAACGTGACCGGGCCGATGGCCAGCGGATGATTCTCGCCGATCAGCCGGGCGCTTTCGACCGTCGACTCCAGACCCTCGAGGTTCTCGATCAGAGTCAGGTTGTCGTCCGCGTGCACCTGCGGATTGACCGAATAACAGAGCAACTCGGCGTCCTTGGGCGGATGCGCGCGGTTGATCTCGGCGAAGTAGGCGTTGGTGCCCGCCCCGACGTGCACCTCGGGATGGTAGGGGATCAGGATCTCGCGTGCGAGAGCGACCCAGCGCTTGGACGTCGACTTCTCCGACTGGTGGAGGATGAGCCAGGTTCCGATGGGGGCGTCCGCGCGGACCAGCTTGGGAATGAGGTTTTTAAGCTCGGCTTCGCCGGCGTCGGTCAGGTGGAGCGCGATCTCCAGCTTCACGCCGAGGGCGCGCGCTTCGTTCGAGGCGCGGAGGAGGAGCACGTCGGCGTCGGGGGAGGACGGGGCCAGGTCCAGCCGCAGGTGGGAGAGGTTCAGCGGCTGGAGCAGCGACACCTCGAAGGGCGACAGGGGCTTGCCGTGGCCGGCGACGGCCAGGCCGATGCGGGGAAGGGGGGCGACCGGCGATATGCCGACCGAGATCGTGATCGACTGCGGGATGATCCGGGAGGCCGTCGAAGCGCCTTCCACGCTCAACGTGACCTTCTGGGAGATCCGGGTCCCCTTCTTGACCTCGACCGGGAAGGGGAGCCGGAGCGGAGTTCCGTAGGTCTTGTAGGAGGCGTCGGCCCAGTTGCGCTGGTCCTCCATTTCGAAGACCTCGCCGTCGAATTCGACGCGGGCGCGGACGCCCGGGGCGACCTCGTGGGAGAGGGCCTTCAGGTCGAGGAAGGGCTGCTGGGCCCAGATGTAACGAGGGAAGCCGCCCCTGTTGACGGCGCCGCTGACGCGCTCGATGATCGCCGGCTTGCCGGCGCATTCCTTGATCGGGTGGAGGATGCAGAGGCCGATGCGGTTCCGGAGAAAGGTGGTCTTCGCCTCGCCTTCCATGGCGTAGACGATGGTTCCCCGGGCATCTCCCTTGACGGTGCCGCGCCAGTCGAAGTGGACGTCGCCGCGGCGGCACGTCACGTTGAACGACAGGTCGAAGGAATCGGGGCCGGTCTCCAGGCGGAGGTCCGACAGTTCGGCGGGGACGGTGCCCCAGTTGCGGTCGCGGACGGCGACATAGAGGCGGCGGAGGATCTCGCGGGAGCCCCAGCGGATGTACCGGAGGCTGCCGTCCTCGTAGAGCGCCGTGAGGGGTCCGGCCGTGAGCTCGCGGGTTTCGCGGAGCGGCTGCTCCGTCCCGGTGTACAGCACCCGAAGGGGAAGCGGGGTCACGCGAGGGCACCCATAAAAGTGAATTGTCCGCCGACCCCCATCATACTGCCGGGAGGAGGGAGTGAAAGCTTATTCATCAGATCCTATACGACATTCCTCGCAGCAGTCAGTAGACCGTGGTCCGTAATCCCTCCTCGTCCCCCGGACGGGGAAAAAGGGGGCGACGGGAGTGCTGTCTACTGTCTGCTGTCTGCCGGATGCTGGGGGGAGACGAGAAACTTCTTCCCGATCTCGAGATGATGCACGACGCGTTGTGCGGCCTCGTCCGCCTTGCCCTGGACGATCGCCTCGGCGATGGAGGCGTGCTCCTGCATCCCCTCGAGGATACGCTCCGGATTCTTGTTCTGGACGCCGAGGATGATGCGGTGCAGCTTGCTGCGGAGCCGCTCCATGACGTCGCGGATCTCCTGGTTGCCCGCGAAGTCGCAGAGCATCAGGTGGAACTCGGTATCGAGCTTCGTGGTCAGGGTGTTGTCCTGCGCCTTCACGGCCTTCGACTGCGCGTTCAGGTTGGCCCGCAGCTGCTCGACCTGCTGGGGCGTGATCGACGTCGCCAGCCGACGCGCGACGAAGGTCTCCAGCGCAATGCGGATATCGAAGAGGTCGATGACCTCCTGGATCGACGGCTCGCGGACGACGATGCCCTGCTGGGGGGAGACGGTGACGAAGCCGTCCATCTCGAGGCGCGTCAGGGCGGTGCGCACCGGGGTCTTGCTCATGCGGAGGCGCCGGGCGAGCTCGCCCTCGGTGAGGAAATCGCCCGGGGAATAGTCGCCCTTCAGGAGCAGCGACTTGAGGTCCTCGTAGGCGCGGTGGGCGAGCGTGGGCCGGGTTGCGGGACGGGGCACTCGGGGTGTCTCCGATGAATCTTCCATGCATCTAACTGAAATTTCAGTCGGATTTCAACTGGCATTCCGGGCGCCGGCCGTAGGATAGAAGGACTTCACCCGGAGGAACCGTGATCCGTCTGCTACTCGCCGCTCTCGTGCTGTTGCCCCGGCCCGAACTCCATCATCGCTTCCTGGGCAGCGACGGCGAAACGTCGAAGCTCATCTACGTCGACCAGTTCCATCCCGAGAGGGACTGGACCGTCGACGCTCCCAAGGGCCCGCGGGACATCCGGATGGTCGGAGACAAGACCATCCTCATCTCCCACCGCGCCGGCGCTGCGGAATATGACCTGGAGACGGGCAAGCAGACCTGGATCGTGAACGGCTACAAGGAGGTCCAGGCGGCGATCCGTCTCGAGAACGGCCATACGCTCCTCGCGGGACTGACGGAGAAGGGCATCACGCTGCACGAGGTCGACCGCGACGGAAAAGAACTCGGCCGCGTGGTCGTCGAAGGCCGGCGTCCCGTGAAGAACATGCAGCGTCTCGCGAACGGGAATTTCCTCATGACCTGCGGCGATCCGTCGAAAAAGCTCGCCATCGAGGCGGATCCGTCGGGAAAGGTCGTCTGGGAGGCGCCACTGCCCGGACCTGCGGACGACATCGACCGGCTGGAGGACGGCACGACCGTGGCGCCGACGGGCTCCGGTGGAACGGCCCTGTATATCGACAAAGCGGGCAAGGCGATCGGGACCCGCGGCGGCAAGGATGCGCACCCGGATCTCAAAATCAACTGGTTCGCGTCGACGCAGACGCTGAAGAACGGAAACCTGGTCGTGGCGAACTGGCTCGGACACAAGCCCGGCCTGACGGGACCCCATGCGCTGGAGTTCGACGCGGCCAATAAGCCGGTCTGGTCGTGGGAGGACACCAAGCGCGTCCAAACGCTCCACAACGTCCTGGTCCTGGAGTAACATCGGGGTCATGAACGCCGCCGTCATCCCCGCGGTCGGGGCGCCGCTCCGGGTCGAGGATATCCGTCATCCGGAGCCCAAGGCCGGCGAAGTCCGCATCCGGATCGCCGCCTGCGGAGTCTGCCACTCCGATCTCCACGTGGCGCGGGGTCATCTGAAATTCCCGATGCCCTGCGTGCCCGGTCATGAGATCTCTGGAACGATCGACCTGCCGGGCCCCGGCGTCTCGGGATTCAAGAGCGGCGACCGGGTGGTCTCCAGCTTCATCATGCCCTGCGGCGATTGTCCGCCCTGCCGCGACGGGCGGGACAACCTGTGCGAAACCTACTTCGCGCTCAACCGGGTGAAGGGCGTGCTTTTCGACGGCACGACGCGCCTGTACCGGGGGGACGGCACGCCGCTCGCGATGCAGATGATGGGCGGCATGGCTCAGTTTGCCATCGTGCCCGTCACCGACGTCTTCCCGCTGCCCGGGTCGCTCCCGCTCGAGGAGTCCTGCATCCTGGGCTGCGCGCTCATGACCGCCTATGGCGCGGTGAAGAACTCCGCCCAGATCCGCCCGGGCCAGACGGTCGCCGTCATCGGGGCCGGAGGCGTGGGCTCGAACGTGATCGCGCTGGCCCGCGTCTTCGGATCGGCCCGCGTCATCGCGGTCGACGTGCGCGAGGACAAACTCCAGGCCGCCCGCGCGCTCGGCGCCACCGACACCCTCGACGCGCGGACGCCCGATCTGGTCGCGCAGCTGCAGGCGATGACCCAGGGGCGCGGCGTCGATGTCGCGATCGAAGCGATCGGACGGTCCGAAACCGTGACTCAGGCTTTCAATATGGTGTGTGACGGCGGCCGCGTGGTCGTGCTCGGCGTGGCGCCGATGGACGCCGTCGCGCCGATCGGCATCACGCGGCTGGTCCGTCGCGGGATCCAGATCGTGGGGTCCTTCGGCTGCCGTGTCCGCACGGACATGCCGGAGTTGATCGCCCTCGCGGCATCGGGAAAGATCGACGTGAAGGCGTCGATCACGCGCCGCTACCGTCTCGACCAGGTCAACGAGGCCTTCGAGGCGCTGGAGCGCGGCGAAATCGTCGGCCGCTCCATCGTGGTGATGTGATCAGTCCTTGATCGCGGCCACGGCGATCGACTGCAGGGATTTCCGAAGATCGGACGCATCGCCGTTGGGAAAACCCGAGCGCTGGACCATCAGGATGAAGACCATCTCCTTCTTCGGGTCGATCCAGCCCTGGGTTCCGAACGCGCCGCCGTGGCCGTAGGTGCCGGGCGAGAGCATCTCCGTCACGCCCGTCGGCGTCCCGACGAGCTGCCAGCCGAGGCCCATCTGGATGCCGTCGGTGAATCCGGCACGCAGATCGCCGGTATGGTTCCGCGTCATCTTCTCCACGCTCGCCTCGCTCAGGTATCGCCTGCCGCCGGCGGTCCCGCGGTCGAGCATCATCTGGTAGAGCCGGAGCAGGTCCGGCGCCGTGGAGAACATCCCGCCGGCGGGGAGCGGAAAGCGGCCGCCGATGGCGTCGCCCAGGAAGTTCTCGGAGCGCGCGAGCCCGTCCTTGTCCTTCCTATAGAGCTTTGCGACGCGGTCCTTGTTGGCGTCCGTCGGATAGAAGAACGTGTCCTTCATCCCGAGCGGCAGGAAGAGGCGCTCTTCCAGAAAAGCCTCGTACGACTTCCCCGAGCAGACTTCGATGATGCGGCCCAGCGTGTCGATTCCCGTGTTGCAGTACGCCCATTTCGTGCCGGGCTCGAACTCGAGGGGCCATTGGGAGATCGCGATCGTGGATTCGGCCAGCGTGCGGTTCCGCTTCGAGTACAGCTCGCCGAAGCCGGGAGGATATCCCCCCTTCAGGCCGGAGGTGTGCGTCAGCAGATCCTTGACCGTGATCGGCCGCGCGGGCTTGCCGAGCGTCAGCGTCGAGCCCTCTTTCTTGACGATGAGCTGCTGCCCCCGGAACTCCGGCAGATGCTTCTCGACGGGGTCGTCGGTCGACAGCTTGCCCTCTTCCTCGAGCATGAGGATGCCGATCGCCGTCACGGGCTTGGTCATCGAGGCGATCTGGAAGATGGAGTCGGTCTTCATCGGGGATTTGTTCTCCAGATCCCCCCAGCCGACGGCTTCCAGGCTGAGGATCTTCCCCTTCCGGGCGACCAGGGTCACCGTCCCCGCGGTCTGGTGGCGGTCGACATAGCCCTGGAACTCGGGCTTCAGGCCGGGGATCTCCTGGGCGCGGAGTCCGCCCAGGGCGATCAGGAGGGCGGCAAGGGTCAGGGCGATGTGCTTCATGGCTGCAATAAACCAATCTCCTTGATGTATTTCAAACTCTGGTGCGTTAGGGGGGAAGCATGGCGAAGCTGACCAAGCGGCTGGACGGCAATGTGCCGGGCGAGTTCTACGTGGACTCGTCCTGCATCGATTGCGACCTGTGCCGGCAGATCGCCCCCTCGGTGTTCCGCGCGGAAGGCGACAACTCGATCGTCCACCATCAGCCGGCCGACGTCGCCGAGGCGCAGCGGGCCGAGATGGCGCTGGTGACCTGTCCGACGGCGTCGATCGGCACGCTGGAGAAGCGGAACCTCAACGCCGCGATCCAGTCCTTCCCCGAGCCGATCGAGGACGGCGTCCACTTCTGCGGATTCGCGTCCGAGGATTCCTTCGGGGGCTCCAGCTACCTGATCGTCCGCCCCGGCGGAAACGTCCTCGTCGACTCGCCGCGCTTCAACGCGCCCCTGGTCCGCCGCATCGAGTCGCTGGGCGGCGTGAAGTGGATGTTCCTGAGCCATATCGACGACGTCGCCGACCACCAGAAGTTCCGCGACCATTTCGGCTGCGACCGCATCATGCACGCGGGAGACGCGCACTTCGACGTGGAACGCGTGATCGAGGGGCGGGATCCGGTCTCGATCGCGGCCGACCTCGTCGTCATCCCGACGCCCGGCCACACCGCGGGAAGCCAGGTGCTGCTCCATCAGGGCAGATTCCTGTTCACCGGCGATCACCTGTGGTGGAATCCCGAGGACGGCCGGCTGGGCGCCTCCCGCCGCTACAACTGGCATTCGTGGACGGAGCAGCGGCGCTCGATGAAGAAGCTCCTGGATCATCCGTTCGAGTGGGTGCTCCCCGGCCACGGAGCCCGGCACCGGGCGTCCGCGCCGGAGATGCGGAGGCAGCTCCAGGATCTGATCGCGCGGATGAAGTAGCGTCCTTCAGCGGACGTGATAGTAGCCCCCGTCTTCTTCGAGCCGCACCTTCATGCGATAGAGGTCGGAGAGAGTCCCGGACGTCAGCACGTCCTTCTTCGCCCCGTCCTGGAAGACGCGGCCGTCCCGCAGGAGGATGACGCGATCGATCTCGGGGATGACCTCCTCGATCGCGTGGGTGACGAGGATGATCGCCGTCCCGCTCCGGGCGAGCTTCCGCATCGTTTCGCGAAACTCGCGGACGAGCCGGAGGTCGAGGCTCGTGGTGGGCTCATCCAGGACGAGCGCGTCGGGGCCGTGGATCAGCGCGCGCCCCAGCAGCATCCGCCGGGCTTCGCCCGACGACATCTCCGTCATCAGGCGATCCGCGAGATGGTCGACTTCAAGGCGCTCGAGGATCTTCCAGGCCTTCTGCGCCATTGCGGGAGTCACCCGGTGGTTCCAGAGTCCGACGGAGCTGAAGAAGCCGGAGACGACGGCTTCCCACCCGGAGCACTCGCGGGCGAAGTCGGCCTGGAGATCCATCGAGACGATGCCCAGGTGCCTCCTCAGCTCGAAAAGCTCCCAGCGGTCCCTGCCCAGGATCTTCATGCGGAACGTCCGGTCGCGCGTGACCGGATAGAGTTCCCGGGTGAGCAGCTTGAGCAGCGAGGATTTTCCGGAGCCGTTCGGACCCAGGATGGCCACGTGCTCGCCGACGTCGATGCGGAACGTCAGGCCGTCGAGGACGGGCTTGCCGCCCCGGAGCATGCGCACGTTGTCGAAGTCGAGGAGGGGAGGGCGCTTCTTCATTCGGACTCGACGAAGTCCGCGGGTTCCTTCCAGAACCGGCGCATGAGCTCGAGAGCGTCGGAGGAGGGGCTGCAGTGGACCCACCACTGGGACTTCTTGCGGTCGACGAGCCCCGCGGCGGCGAGGCGGGCGACGTGATGGGAGACGGCGGGCTGCTTCATTTTCGCCGCGGCGCAGATCTGCTCGATGGTGATGCCTTCGCCTTTGACGCCCTTCTTGCAGATGATCTGATAGACGATGAGCCGGTTGGGATTGGATAAAGCCTTGTAGATCGAGACCGCCCCGCCCATGTCCCTCACCCCAGCTTGCCCGACGAATTATATTACACTATTTCAATCTGCCTGGCGGGGGGTCAAGGATTATCGAGCTATTCCGCGTAGATGCTCTCGATGAGCGTCTTGTATTTCGCCTCGACCACGCGGCGGCGGACCTTCATCGTGGGCGTGAGTTCGCCCCCTTCGATGGTGAAGTCCGCGTCCAGCAGCTCGAAGCGCTTGATCTGCTCGTGGTGCGCGAGCGATTCGTTGAGCAGCGCGATGTCCTTCGCGATCTCCTCCTTCGTCGCGCCCCGGGCTGGGACGATGAGGGCGGCGGGAAACTTGCGGCGGTCGCCGATGACGATGGCGTTCAGGATGCGGGGGTTGAGCTTCAGCTTGCCCTCGACGGGCCCCGGCGCGATGTACTTTCCGCCCGAGGTCTTGAGCAGGTCCTTCTTGCGGTCGGTGATTTTCAGATAGCCTTCGGGGTCGATCTCGCCGATGTCACCGGTCATGAACCACCCGTCCTGCATCACCAGGGCGGTCTCGTCGGGCCGGTTGTAGTAACCCTTCATGATGTTCGGGCCGCGGGCGAGGATCTCGCCGTCGGGCGCGATCTTCAGCTCGACGCCGCCAATGGGCGGGCCGACGGTGCCCAGCTTCGTCCCGCCGAGGCGGTTGACCGTGAGGACGGGCGAAGTCTCCGTCAGGCCGTATCCCTCGAGGATGGGGAGTCCGATCGAGTGGAAGAACTCGGCCACCTCGCGGGACAGCGCGCCGCCGCCGGACACGAAGAAGCGGATGCGACCTCCGACACGGGCATGGAGCCTGTTCAGGACGAGCAGCCGGGCGAGCCAATAGCGGAATCCGAGGCCGAAGGGGAGCTTCGCGCCGCGCCGGAAGAACTCTCCCGCCGACGCGCCGACGGCGCGGGCCCATTCGAAGAGCCCGCGCTTCCAGGGCTTCTGGTCGGCGACGGACTTCCGGATCTTCGAATAGACCTTCTCGTAGAACCGGGGCACGGCCGCCATGATCGTCGGCCGGACCTCGAGCATATTCTCCGCGACCTTGTCGACGTCCTCCGCGTAGGCGGTCGACGCGCCCCACCAGAAGAACAGGTAGTCGAAGATGCGCTCGAAGCTGTGGCTGAGCGGCAGGAAGGAGAGGATCTGATCCTTCGGCGTGACGTCGAACGACTTCCCCGAGGAAAGGAGGTTCGACACCAGGTTCCGGTGCGTGAGCAGGACGCCCTTCGGCTAGCAGGGGGACGATGTGTCGGTGCTGTGCGTACCAGCAGGGCAGAATGCGAGGCTGGTAAGACGACTGGCGGTTGTCCGCATAAGACCTATCCCAGAGACACTAGAGTCGAAGCGCAAGTCGGCGTAAAAAGAGGCGCTACGCGGTGGGTCCGCGACCACCACCGGGTCGCCGTCTCCGTACAGCTCGTCGATCACGTTGAGCGGGTTGGGGATGGTAGGAAGGCCGCCTTCGAACTGGACGCCGCAACCCGCGGAATCCGTCCCCGTGGTGTGTACGTAATAGCCGCTGAGGCTACCCCCAAACGTTCCTATCGCAGCTGCTCCACGATAGTTGTTGGCTCCCATTACGACCAAGTCCGAGCCGCTTATACCCTAACCGCGGAGGAAGGCCACGCTTTCATCATTCTGAAGTAGGGCGTCTGGACGAGGCTCCAGGTTGAATCGGAGCCCATAGGCGCCGCCACAGGATTGCACTGGCGCGGCCTGCCCTGTGGGAGGGGGAGTGATCCCTGGACGCGGCATCACCCCGACAGGCACTGGCCTGCTCACCGGAGCTTGTTCGAATGCCGGGGTATAATCGAAGAGCGCCGCGTAGCCCGTCCATTTCTCTTCGAATTCGCGACGTGGAAGTTTTCGCAAGCCAAGCGCCGGATCGGCCACGATGACGGGAATATCGGGGCCCAGCCCCTGCCGCAGCGCCAGCGCCAGCGCCAGCCCCGCAAAGGCGCCGCCGCAGATGACAATGCTTCGCTGTGCCGGCATGCAATCCTGCTTCATTCATACTCTTGCTACTGAAGTATAGCTGGGTGACACAGAGATGAGAAACAAGGACTTTAT